>Ga0247832_1000986_pt1 | contig 53842 bp, 40 predicted proteins | sample LaCruzMarch2015__10_FD_192407 | JGI IMG/M metagenome (GOLD analysis project Ga0247832, IMG submission 192407) | Freshwater microbial communities from meromictic Lake La Cruz, Castile-La Mancha, Spain - LaCruzMarch2015_4m | ecosystem: Environmental > Aquatic > Freshwater > Lake | place: Spain... | reverse complement strand
GGCAAGACCTGGACGAACGTGACCCCGTCCGGCATGCCACGCCAAGGTCTCGTCAGCATGATCGAAGCCTCGCCGTTTGCCGCCGGAACCGCCTTCGCCGCCGTTGATCACCACGAAAACAACGACTTCGCGCCGTACGCGTATCGGACCGACGACTTTGGCAAAACCTGGACGAAGATCGTCACGGGCTTCCCGCGAAACACGTTTCTCCGGGTGATTCGAGAGGACCGCCGGATTCCCGGCCTGCTGTACGCCGGAACAGAAACCGGAATTTTTATCAGCGGGAATGGCGGCGCAAAGTGGCAACCGTTCTCGCTCAACTTGCCGGTGACCCCGGTCCACGACCTAGCTTGGAAGGAGGACGACCTCGTCGCCGCCACCCACGGACGTGGCTTCTGGGTGCTGGATGACCTCTCGCCGATCCAGGCGCTCGCCGCCGGTCGCGGAAACGGTGACGCCGTATTGTTCCCACCTCGAGCCGGATACAACGTGTTCTGGGGCGGCAACGGCGGATCGAAAGCGGGTGATAACCCGCCTAGCGGCCTGATGCTGAACTACTACTTGGCCACCGAGGCGAAGGACATCCAGCTAACGGTGACCGACTCCAAGGGCGAAGTCGTCGCGAAGCTGAACCCGCCGAAGTCGGCGGGCTTCCACCGGCTTTCCACCGGGCTCCAGTATCCCTCGTGGACCTCGGTTCCGCGAATGATCCTGTGGGGCGCGTTCCCGTCGCCCGTCACAGCGCCGCCCGGTAAATATACGGTCACGCTTACCGTCGGTGGAGTCAAACAAAACGCAACGGCCATCATGCGGCGCGATCCTCGCTCCACCGCGACCGATGCCGACCTGATCGCTCAAACCAAGTTCTTGCGCGAGGTCGCGGCGTCGATGACGGAGGCAAACCAATCGATCGTGCGGATCCGAAAGTTCCGAACGAAGATCGAAGAGACGCTGGCGACCGCCCCATCCGCCGAAACGACTGCTTTCGTCGGGCAGCTGACCACCATCGAGGAGGCACTTTATCAAACCAAGAACCAGAGTGGCCAAGACCCGCTGAACTATCCGATCCGGCTAAACAACCGAATTGGGGCATTGTTCAACGTGGTTCAGAACGGCGACGGCCGACCGACCGCGCAGGCGGTCGAAGTGTTCCAAGGGCTGAAATCGGAACTGCTCGTCCAAACAAAACGGCTCGCCTCGTTGCTGGGCAAGTCGCTGACGGAGCTCAACGCGGCGCGACAAAAGGCCGGGCTTCCGCCCCTCGAAGAGCCAAAAAGCTGACACAAAAACGGGTGTTCTGACCAATAGTCAGAACACCCGCTGGCAACTAGGAGGTGGCGCGGCCGCGCTTCGGCGGCTGGTAGCCGTTCCCCGGAACGCCGTCCGACTTCGGCTTTACCGGCCGACCGGCGCTTGGCATGCCTGCCGAGCGCGGGGCCGAGTTGTTGGCCGGCCAAGGTCGCTTGGGGCCGTTGCTAGGCGCCGAGCGGTGCTCGGGACTTGCAAAGCCTTCGCCTCGCGGTTCCGGGCGACCGCCGTAAGGAGCTCGCTTGTTCGGTTCCGGCCGGGCCGGTCGAGAGTGTTTCTCCGATGAATCGGCAGACGGAGCGGCTTCGCCTTCCGGCTTGGACCAACTTCGCTCGAACTTGCTTGGCGCGGCCGGATGGTTCCGAACCGGTCGGCTTCCCGAGTCGCGGAAGTCGTTTCGAGGCGCACGATTTCCGGCATTGGCTTCTTTCTCCGCGCGCTGGGCACCCACCCGGTGGGTGCGCGGCGGCTTCGGCACATTTTTCGGACGATAGAGCGTCGCGGTGGAACGCGCCGAGAGCGGGAACTCCGCCTTGAGCAATCGCTCGATGTCGCGGATCTCTCGGTGCTGATCCGGCGTGGCCAAGGTGACCGCAAGACCCGCCGCTCCGGCGCGGCCAGTCCGGCCGATTCGGTGCACGTAGTCTTCCGAGGTCATCGGTAGGTCAAAGTTCACCACCAGGGTGATGTCCTTCACGTCGATGCCACGGGCGGCGATGTCGGTGGCGACCAAAACGCGGTAGGTGCCGCGCTTAAAGCCTTCCAGCGCGCTTCGGCGCTGGGCCAAGGTTCGATCCGAGTGGATTTCGTCGGCGGTGTGGCCGAGATTTCGCACGGCTACGGCAAGCTTTCGCGCGCCGTGTCGGGTTCGGGCAAACACCAGAACCGTTCCTGGGTTCTCGTAAAGCAACTGACCGAGGACGTCGTGCTTCTCCTCATGCGGAATGATGACCAGCTCTTGCGTTACGAGCTCGGCGGCCGTACCTTGCGACGCTACTTCAATCCGCTGCGGATCGAGCAGATAGTCGTTTGCCAGTGCCTCGATCTCTTTCGGCATCGTCGCCGAAAACAGCATCGTCTGTCGCTTGCGCGGAACCGCGTCCATGATGCGTCGAATCGCCGGGGCAAAGCCCATGTCCAGCATTCGGTCGGCTTCGTCCAAAACGGCGATGCTGACGTAGCGGAGGTCCACCGTTCGCTGCATCATGTGATCCAGCAAGCGGCCGGGGGTCGCGACGATAACCTGCGGGCGGCCCCGCAGTTGGCTAATCTGTCGTCCCATCGGCGCACCGCCGATGAGCACGGCGGTTCGAACGCCAAACTTTCGAAACGTTTCTTCAATTTGCAGCGCGAGTTCGCGCGTGGGGGCCATCACAAGGCCGGTCTGTCCGGGCTCGAGAAGGCACATCATGGGCAACCCAAAAGCCAGCGTTTTGCCGGTTCCGGTCTGGGCGATGCCGATGAGGTCGTGACCAGAAAGCGCAACCGGGATCGCCTCCTGTTGAATGGGGGTTGGGGTTACGATCTGGAATGTTTCCAGCTGTTGGCACAACCGCTTGGTCACGCCAAGGCCCTCGAAGGCCATAGGGGTTTGTGATTCGGACATAAAAGAACCCAAACAAAGCGTCTTTGCTTGGGTCCTTATAGTTTAGCCGATCCTAGTTTCACAAAAAGGACGCTTGCGGAAAAACGGGACGTCTTCCCCGCCTAGTTCGGCCCGATAACCGCTAAGGCTAGCGAGAAGCTTCGGGCCGAACCGTGCCGAGCGTTACGGGTTCGCGCCCTTCGCGGCGTCTGCGGAAATGAGCGACTTGAGGTCGAAGATGAATCCGCCGCCGCCGCTTCCGCCGCCAGCACTGACCGAGGGCAGCTTGCCGTCCCACTTGGTAATCCACTCTCGCGCGATAACCAAGCTGCCGCCCTGAACCTTGAGGGCTTCTGCGTTCAGCTTAGCCGCCCGGCTGGCACCCTCGGCGCGCGCAATTTCCGTTTCTTGCTGTAGCTTCGCTTGCTGCAGCACATACCTCTGCTTCTCGGCTTCCTGCTGGGCAACCTGCTTTGCCTCGATGGCCTTGTTGAACTCGGGCGAAAACTCAAAGTTCGTGATGCTGAGACCCGCCGGTTCCACGATCACCTTGTAATAGGCAAGTCGCTTAGTGATTTCGGCCTCGACTTCCTCTTTCACCTTTGCACGAAGCTTGATGAGCTCCTCGGCCGTGTAGCGGGCCGTAACCACCTTGATGGATTCCTGAACGGCCGGATCAATGATTCGGCTCTTATACTGGTCGCCAACCTGCTTGTACAGCTCGCCGACCTGGATCGGGTCCACGCGGAAGTTCAGCGCCACCGAAGCGGTGACCGTCTGAAGATCGCGTGACGCGGCCGTTGCCTGGCTCTCTTCCTTCTGGGTTCGAACCTCAACAAGAACGGCTTCGTTCATTCCGGGAACAATGAAGTTGATGCCCTCCGACAGCACGCCTTGGACGGCGCCAAAACGAAGCAGAACCGCCCGGTAGCCCGCCGGGACCTGTACGAAAGCGCTGGAAAGCCCGCCGATAACGATAAGCAGCAGGCCGATCAGGCGCACCGACCAAGCGATTCCCGCGACCTTGGTCCCCACCGGAAACTGCGACTTCGACGCCGTAACCACGAGCGAGACCAGGACGATCAAAATTCCAAAGATTACGAATGCCATGTGTAAAACTCCCTACGAATTTAGCCGCAACGGGTTGCAGGCGCGGCCATAAGAGGTACAAAACCTAGACCTATGGATCGCATTGCCGCCCTTGATGCCATCGTCGCTTCGTTCGATCTGAACACCCATCCGTTTTACACGGACTGGCGGGCAGGAACCCTTCCGAAAGAGAAGATGGTGGACTACTCCGGCGAGTATGGCCGGTTCGTGGCCACGATCGCCAAGGGCTGGGAAACCCTGGGCTTCGAGAACTACGCCGAAGAAGAGCGCGAGCACGAGGTTCTCTGGGAGAACTTCCGCGCCGAGATCCACTCGACCGACCGCTCGAACTACCCGCAGACCGACGTTCTCGTGACCGCCGCCGACCGATTTTTCTCGGTTGCGCCGGAAGCCGTGGGAGCGCTTTACGCCTTCGAAGCCCAGCAGCCGAACACGGCCAAGAGCAAGCTCGACGGCCTAAACGAGCACTACGGAATTTCGGATGCCGGTAAGGAGTACTTCACGGTTCATGCCGAGGATTTCAACGAAGTCGTCGATCTCCGGAACTACGTCGCCACGATGAGCGAAGCCGACTTCAACCGCGCCAAGGTTGCGTGCAGCGTCGTCTGCGGAGCCATGTGGAGCGCCCTGGACGGCATCTATTACTCGACCAAAACGATTTCTGCCTGAAAGGGAAAGAACGGTTGTTTTGGAGTGCGGTGGCTCTGCCACCGCTTTTGAGGAACTATTGTTCGCGGCAACAAGGCGGCTCTGCCGCCTTTTCGCGATTCATTCGTTACTCCCGGTTCTCGGTGGAAGAGCCACAAATGGCCAAAGCGGTGGCAGAGCCACCGCACTCCAAACTCGGACGCCAGCAGCGCCCGACTACCTACTTCGTCCAGGTCGCGACCGCCTGCAGCGTATCCACGCGGTAGGCGGTTGCTTTGTTAGGCGACGTCGTGGGCGAAAACACGATGGCAAAGTTGCCCACGCGCCTCACCGACGTCTTTTGGGCAATCTCTGCCATCTGCCCGGTTGAGAGATTTCGCAGGAAGCTTCCGTCAGGCTCTTCGCTCGTCACCAACCCAGGAGCCAGTTGATCCACGAACTTGGCCGGACCTTTGCATTCCGCCAGAAGCTGCACCCGCGGCGCTTCGAAATCGAGCTTGCCAACGAGGAACGACCCAAACGCGGTCTTCTCGATGTAGTTCCCTTCAAGGCTCATGAACTGTAGAGTCTCGCCCAGCTCCTTGAAGTCGTAGCGAACCGCCGCCGGATCGAAGTAGGCCAATCCCCATTTACCTGCCTGCTGAATGGGCAGAGACAATCGACCGGCCGAAATCCGCAGCCACTTATCAATGGGGCTGCGCGCCGGGGAAAGTCCCTGGAAGCGAGCCAGTAGTTCAGGCTTCGGGCGGCTAGCGGTCAGGTCCACGCGGACCAAAACTTCCAGCCACGGCTTCCCTGCCTTATCCTCCCATCGCGGAACCAGATAAACGACGTTTCCAACGCGCCGCGAGCCGCTAAGGCCGGTGGCTTCCCGCTTTCGGCTGCCATCCTTAACCGCGGCCATCGTCTGCAAAATTTCTGGTCGTTCAAAGATTCGCGGCGAAACCGAAATTTCGTCGAGCCGCGTGCTTCGGACGTCTTCGCCAACGCGAATCGTCAACCCTCGCTCATCCCATACCACCCACGTCTTATCTTTCCGGAACGCGATGCTCAGCGTTTTCTGTTCTGGTTCGGGCAACAATGGCACCGTCGTGACCGCCGTTGCCGACCGCACCACGAACGTTTGTTGGGTGTATGATAGTGAGGTCTTGTCTACCTGTTTTACAGGCGCATAGCAGGCCAAGAGCGCAAAATGAATCATCTTTTCCCCACCGGAGATCGCATTGTACTGCCGTGACTGCCCAAGATTCGATCAAGAAAATGAACGCTGCCTCGACCAAAAGGTGAACCCCCAAAGGCGAGAGCAAGCGGTAGACGTGGCCAACGTCCTTGGGCTTCGCGCAATTTGTGTTTTCAACGACTTTCGTGAGTCGCTTGTTCAGGCGCGTAAGAACCCGCCCGGCTCCAAACCAAGAAAGGCTAGGTAGCATCTAAAGATGGCTTCGAACGAACTGCAACGTCTTTGGAAGCTTCACCAGATTGACGCCGGTCTCGCCGAAGTCCGCGCCCGTGCCGCCGCGCTCAGTCCCGGCCGAGAGCTTATGGCCGAGGTGAAGCGCCTTGAGGAACAGGACGAAACGATTGGCGGCGCATATCGCAAGCTCCGGGCCGAACTCACCGATCTCGAACTCGCGAAGAGATCCGCCGAAGACAAGATTAAGGCCACGAACGACGACCTTTATTCCGGGCGGTTGGTCATCGCCCGCGAGGCGCAAGATAAGCAACGCGAGCTGGAGATGCTGACCCGCCAGATCGAAAAGGCGGAGCACAAAATCGGCCAGTTGCGGGCGCAGATTGTCCCGGCAGAAAAGGAAGCCAACACCATTACCGACCAGCTGACGGCCAAAAAGAAGGAACTCGCGATCGGTAAGAAGAAGGCCCTGGAAACGCGCGGCGAACTCGAAGCCCGCTTCGCCCAGCTAAACGAGTTGCGGCCAAACGCGGCAAAGATCGTGCCGCCGGCCCTTCTGGCACGTTATGAAGTCGTTCGTAAATCTCACGGCACCGGCATGGCCCTCATCACGAAAAAGCAAACGTGCGAAGGTTGCGGCATGTCGCTCCCCGAGAAAACGATCATCACTGCGAAGGACGACAAACTCGTAACATGCCAGTCTTGCCACAGAATCTTGTACTTTACGGCCGGCTTGGTCTAATCCTCGCGGTCTTGGGCTCGACCCCAGGATGCGCCCGATTTCCCGATTCCGGGGCCGTAGGCAACTTCACTCGGATCCGGTTTAAGATCCGCGTGAACGGGACCATCAACGACAGCACCGATTCGTCGCCGCTGACGCAATACGTCTACATCATTGCCATTCGCGTGTTACAGACAGACGATATTCCCAACACCGGCGCGCCGATTCCGGTGGCAAACGAAACGTCGCCGAACGGTTTTGTGGCTGGTTCTCCCACCCACTTTGTGCAATACGATTCTTTGCGGCCATCGCAGCCGTTCATCCTCTACAAGTTCAACCCCGGCCCAACCGCCGGCGACCCGACGAACCCGGTGAACTTGGGCTCGTGGTTCGATACATCTTCAACTCGCGGCCGAATCATCAACTTCGTTCGGCCAAGCGACGCCGGGGGAAGCCCGAAGGAGTTCCAGTTCGACCTATTCGCCAATCAACTGGTGGACGCGAACGCCGACGCCGGAACCATCCGACGGCTTCAGGTGAACATCCTACCAATGAACCGCCTGAGCACAAGCGGCGGAAGCCGCGTCTGGGATGCGGTCGGAAACTCGCTGAGCCCGTCCGAGATCAACTCGGTGCTAACCGTTGACCTTCGGTCGAACTCCACCGTCAACAACACCACCGGGATCGAGCCAACCGGCGACACGGTTGGCGCGAACGACCCCGACGCCGACATCAGCGACTTTACGATCGAAGTCCAGCGGCCCTAACGCAGCGCTAGAGCGCGCATCGCGGACACGCCAACTTCGATCGAGTCGTCGTTAAAGTCGAAGTTCGGCGCGTGCAGGTTCGGGTACGTCTCCTGTCCCGCCGACTTCAGGCCAAGGAAGAAGAAGCAAGCGGGCACCTCGTAGCCGTAGAAGCTGAAGTCCTCGCCGCCCATCGTCGGGTGTTCTTCCAGCAGGACGTTCTCCGCGCCGAGCGTATCGCGGGCGACTTCGCGGAAGAACTCTGTCGCACCCGCGTCGTTGAGGGTCACCGGGTACGGGTCTTCGGCCCAGAGCACCGAAGCCTTCGCGCCAAAACCGATGGCAATCGAAGCCACGAGAGACTCGATTCGCTCCCGCGCCGCCCGCTCGACCGCGCCGTCGAGCGTGCGCAAGGTTCCGTTCAGCCACGCCGTCTCGGGGATCACGTTATGCGCCACCCCAGCCAAGAACTGTCCGATGGTGACGACAACCGAATCGAGCGGGCCGACCGTTCGGCTCGCGACCGTCTGCAAGGCGGTGACGATGTGCGCGCCCACCACGATCGGGTCGATGCCATAGTGCGGGTAGGCCGCGTGCGAGCCTTTGCCCGTAATTTGCACCGAGAACGAAGCCGCGCTTGCCAGCAACGGACCAATTCGGGTGCTTACTTCGCCAACGTGGGCATTAGGAAAACCGTGCAGGCCGAAGATTTCGTCAACCTTTGCCGGGACCAGTCGGCCGTCCAGCGCGCCTTCTTCCACCATCTTCTTGCCGCCCGCGCCGCCTTCCTCGGCCGGCTGGAAAACGAACACCACATTGTTGGGCCGCTCGCTGGTCTTCGCCAAAACTTCGGCCGTGCCGACCAAAATCGTCGTGTGGCCGTCGTGCCCGCAGGCGTGCATCACGCCCGCGTTCTGGCTGGCATACGGCAGCCCGGTGAGCTCATTAATTGGCAGGGCGTCCATATCCGCCCGCAACGCCACCGTCTTCGCCGCACTTGGGTTTTCGGTTGCGGGCAAAAAGCCGAGCAAGCCGGTTTTTGCGACACCGGTTCGAACTTCAACCCCGGCCGCCGTCAGGGCTTCGGCTACTTTTTGCCCGGTTCGGACCTCGGTGTAGCCGAGCTCCGGGTGCGCATGCAGGTCCCGGCGAAAGGCAGTTAGGCGGTCGAGATGGGCAGGATCGAGGCGGAAGCTCATGCGACTAGCATACGGCAACTAACCCACGGCCGATTGGAGTCCAACCTTTGCACCTGGGCCGGATGGATGGGAAAATGTGGGAGGGCTCGTCCTTCGCCCGGTGAGGATCCAAACATTTTCACTTTTGGCGGTCTGATTTTTCTCGATAACGTGCAGAACCTTAACAATCGGCGGCTAGGATCGCAAAATGCCTACGTTCGACCGTCGCACGTTTCTTAAGACCGGACTCCTCGGAAGCCTGGTTGGCGTCCAGGGCCTGCTCGCCCGACCCGCACTCGCAAAACCCGCCCTTGGCCGAGACTTCGGAAACGACAAGGTCGGTTACGGCTCGCTAAAGAAAACCGCCAGCAAGAACACCGGCGAATCGATGCTCTCGCTTCCCGAAGGTTTCTCCTATACGATTCTCGGAAAGGTCGGCGACAAGATGAGCGACGGCAATCTGACCCCAGCCGCGCATGACGGCACCGCCGCGCAAAACTATAAAGGCAAGATTCGCCTCATCCGAAACCACGAAGTACGCAACGAGCCGGGTAAGGGCAAGGCATTCGGCCGCCCTTCAAACGCTTACGACAAGGCAGCCGGCGGCGGAACGACGACGATCGAAATCGATCCGGTGACGCGCGAGCGCGTCCGCGACTGGGTTTCCCTGAGCGGAACCCTGGTGAACTGCGCCGGCGGACGAACCCCCTGGGGCACCTGGATTAGCTGCGAAGAGACGACGGCCGGCCACGGCAAGAGCAAGGTCTATCACAAGGACAAAGAGCAGGGCGGCGGATACGAAAAGGAGCACGGCTTCAACTTCGAAGTGCCGTTCTCGGCCGACGGATCGGTGAAGGCGGTTCCGCTGATCGAAATGGGTCGCTTCGTGCACGAGGCCATCGCGGTTGACCCGAGCACCGGCATCGTTTACCAAACCGAAGACCACGGCTCGGCGGGCTTCTACCGCTTCCTTCCGAACGTCATCGGCAAGCTTGCCGACGGCGGCAAGCTGCAGATGGCCAAGGTGAAAGGCAAAGACCTCGTGGATACGCGCAAGGGCCAGAAGGACGGCATGACCTATGAAATCGAATGGGTGGACATCAAGGATCCGAATCCGGCGAATGCCTGGGAAAACGAGCTCGCCGTGGCAAAGCAAGGCCGCGCGAACGGCGCAATGATCTTCGCCCGCTTGGAAGGTGCCTGGTATGGCGATGGCTGCATCTTCCTCAACTCGACGAATGGCGGCCAGGCAGAAGCCGGCCAAATCTGGCGGTACCGACCGATGGGTGAAGCCACCGGCGAACTTACGTTGCTGTTCGAATCGCCGAGCCGTGAGATTCTGGACGCGCCGGACAACCTCTGCGTGACCCCGCGCGGTGCCCTCGTCATCTGCGAAGATGGACCCGGCACGAACTACGTCCGGGGACTCAGTAAAGAAGGCCTCATCTTTGACTTTGCTCAGAACCTGGTCAACGACAGCGAGTTCACCGGCGCAACGTTTAGCCCAGACGGCCAAACGCTATTCTTCAACATCCAGAACCCCGGAACCACGTTTGCGGTTTGGGGTCCCTGGGAACGCGGCGTCTTCTAAGCCGAGAAGCCATACGGCGGGCGGAACACGCCCGCTTCGGTAATGATCGCCGAGATCAGCTCGCCCGGGGTGACGTCGAACCCTGGGTTGTAGACCGGCGTGCCTTCGGGCGCAACTTGCACTCCCTCGATGTGGGTGAGTTCGGTTGGGCTGCGCTCCTCGATCGGGATGCTGTCGCCGGTCGGCATCGTCGGGTCGAGCGTGCTGCTGGGAGCGGCGATGTAGAACGGAATGCCGTGGTGCTTCGCGAGGACGGCCAGCGTGTACGTGCCGATCTTGTTCGCCGAGTCTCCGTTGGCGGCGATTCGGTCGGCCCCGGCGATGACGAGGTCAATCTTCTTTTGCGCGAAGAGGATTCCAGCGGCTGAGTCGACGATGGAAACGAACGGGATGCCCTCGTGCTTTAGCTCAAAGGCGGTGAGGCGAAGCCCCTGCTGGCGGGGTCTCGTCTCGCAGCTGTAAACGAAAATCGTCGGGTCGGCGGCGAACGCCGAACGAATGACCCCCAGCGCGGTTCCGTGCCCGGCCGTTGCCAGCGCGCCGGTGTTGCAGATCGTGAGGATTCGGGCACCATTCGGAACGAGCGATGCTCCGTGCGCACCAATGGCTTGGTTCATCGCGAGGTCCTCGCGTTCTATTGCCTGGGCTTCGGCCAAAACTGCGTCAAAGCCGTGCGCCAGAACCGGGTCCAGCCGCTCTAGGGCCCAGAACAGATTCACCGCCGTAGGACGGGATTCCGCCAAAGTCCTCCGGGCCAAAACCACGTCTTCCCCACCAAGAACCGCCAACGCCATGCCGTAGGCCGCCGCGATTCCGATGGCCGGCGCGCCCCGAACCGCCATGTCGCGAATGGCCGCCGCCACCTCGCCCGACGTCCGCAACGTCAACCATTCTTCCCGCTGCGGCAGCGCGCGCTGGTCCAGCATCAGAAGGTGATCGTCTTTCCAAACTTGCGGTGAGAGGCTCATACGTGATAACGTACCAAAACCGATGGGAGGTTATCGTGTTAACCTATTCGGAGCCGCCATGATTTCACTCGCGCTTCTCTTTGTTTGCCAGGCCGATACCGGACTGATCCTCTTCGACCGACCGCTGCTCTTCGCCTACGGGTCATGGGAAAAGAAGGCCACGGTCGTCGACGGAAAACTGGAACTGCGCGGCGTGACCCCGCAGGGCGGCGGCGGCACGAACGTGGAACTCGACCTTTCCGGCGACGCCAGGAAGAGTTTCGAAATTCGGCTGAAGTTCTCGGGCAAGCCGCCGTTGCAACGGCTCCGGTTGATGCTCTCCGACGACGCAGGTCACTCCGGCAACTACGACTTCCCGATGGCCGATGCCAAGCCCGGCGTCGCCGAACTGACGCCGTTTGAAGGCGCCGCGCTTGAGAATCCCACCGAACTCAAAGACGGAAAGACGCTGAACCTGGCAAAGATCCGCCAGTGGCAGCTCGTCGGGGACTGGAGCAGCGCGACGCCCTTCGACCTCGACGTGCTGTCGGTTCGCACGATTGAACCGACGGAAGCCATTCTAAAGTCTCGCGCCGAGGCCAAGGCAAAGCGACTGGCTGAGGCCCAAGCCCGGCTCGAAGAAGCCCGCCGCCTCCGGGAACAGTTCGGGAAAATCAGCCCGGATTCGCCGAAGTTTGAGGCCGTCTACGCCGTCGCGCCCGACACGGTCGCCATCCGAATCCGCCAGGGCGTGGGCACCGCCAGCCAACTCCTGCCCTATTCTGCGGTCGCGGGCGAGAAGCTGGAGAAGCAGGGCGACGCCACGGTCGTGGTACGAAACGGCCAGCCGCTGGGCTATCTCATCGGCAGCAAGACCAAGCAGATCAAGACTTTTGAGAAGTACACCGGAGACCCGCTCCTCACCGACTTCCTCGCCGACCCGGCAAACTATCGGCTGGGCGATCAGGTTCCAGTTCAGGTCTCGCGAAAGACGAAGCCGATCAACTCGGTTCAACCCGGATACGAGCTGATCCTGCGGCACACCATCTACCTGCGGTTTCCCAAGCCCATCGCCGCCGGGTCGGCGCTTCCTCTGAACCTCGGCAAACTGAACGTACAAGGTGCCCCCGCCACGTGGAAGTTCGACCCCGAGCAGACTTGGAGCGAAGCGGTCAAAGTCAACCAAGTCGGCTACCGGCCCAGCGACCCGTTCAAGCGCGGATTCCTTTCGGTATGGCTCGGCAAAGGCGGCGTACAAAGCTACAACTCGCCGAAGTTTCGGGTGATCGACGCGGCCGGAAAGATTGCGTTTAGCGGCGAAGCCAAGCCAACCAAGCTGGCCACCGATCCCGAAAACTACAATCGCCCCGAAAACCAGACCCTCACCGACGTCTACTCGCTGGACTTCTCTCCCGTGAAGACCGCCGGAACCTACCGGCTAGTCGTGGATGGAATCGGCACTAGTTATCCGTTTGAGATCGGCGAAGGCGCCTGGTACCGCGCGTTCCGAACCCAGCTGCGCGGGCTATACAACAACCGATCCGGCACCGAACTCGGCCCGCCGTACACGCCGTTCAAGAAGCCGGTTGACTTCAAGCCGGGCGTCACCGAGGACGTCTTCCAGTCGAGCTACTCCGTTCTCGAAGGCGGCAACGAAGGGCAAGGACTCGCGAAAAAGGCGACGACCGAGAAAATCCCCGAGGCATGGGGCGGCTACCACGACGCCGGAGACTGGAACCCGCGCCGGGTGACGCACATGGCGGTAACCGGCGCGCAGATCGAACTCGCCGAGCTGTTCCCGGCCTACTTTGCCAAGAAAACTTGGAACATCCCGAACGCCGGCAAGCTGCCCGACCTGCTGGAGGAAGCCAAGTGGGAGCTCGACCTCTTCCGACGGCTGCAAAAGCCGGATGGCGGGATGCCGTTCGGAATCGAGACCAACGGTGACCCGGCCGCCGGCGAGGTCTCCTGGAACCAGAGCTTCCCGGTTTACGTGTACGCCCCGGACATCTGGTCGAGCTGGTACTACACGGCGGTGGCGCGGCGGTTCGCCGAGGTAGCCCGACCTTACGACCCGAAACTCGCGGATGCCTACACGGCCAGCGCCAAAAAAGCGTTCGTGTGGGCGGAGAAGAAATTCGCCGCCGGCGGCGGCAAATATGCCCGCTGGGAAGCGCGGGATGCCCGAAACCTCGCCGCCGCCGTCTTACTGGCGAATGGCGACATTACGGCGAAAGCGGCCTTCGAAGCTACGACCTCGCTCGGGGTGGATAACCCGAACCTGTTCCAATACGGAACGGCGGTGCAGTCCGACGCCGCCTTTGTGGTGGCACGGGCGAAGCCGGGCCGGTTCGATGCCGCCTACAAGCCACGGGCGATCTCGGGCCTGCGCCAGCTTGCCGAATCAACGCTGAAATACACCGAAGGAAACGCCTGGGGCATCGGTTGGCCGGACCCGGGCAAGCCGCCGATGCTCGGCTTCTTCACGACTCCGGGTGGCACCGAACTCCTGCGCACCTACGAGCTGACGAAGGAGGAGAAGTACCTTTCTGCGGCGCTCAAAACGACCTCGTTCAGCCTCGGCGCGAACCCCGACAACATCGTTTACACGACCGGGCTGGGTTCAAACTCGGCGCGAAACCCGCTGAAAATGGACCAACGCCACACGGGTCAGGCAACCCCGGAAGGCCTCACCGTGTACGGAAACGTAGACCTTGCCAAATGGAACGATAGCTTCTTTACGTGGCCGATCACCTGGCACATTTCGCGGGTGGCCGTGCCAGACCCGCACGCCTGGCCGACCACGGAGAACTACATGGACGTTTATCTGTATCCGGCCATGACCGAGTACACGGTGGACATCTGGGCGCCAAACGTGTTTGTTTGGGGCTACTTGGCCGCCCGAAAGTAGCCTGTCATCAGCCCGGATAGCCGCCGGCCGACCAAAGGCCGGTGGTTTCCTGGAGTCCGATGGCCAGGTTCATGTTCTGAACCGCCTGGCTGGCCATGCCTTTAGCCAGGTTGTCCAGCGAGACGCCAATCGCCGCGAGATTGCCCTGCGTGACGGCTCCGATGTCCACGAAGTTCGAGCCGATGGTTGGCAGTAGTCGAGGCAACTCCGGCCGAACCCGCACGAACGGACGGTCCTCGTACAACTCCGTGATAGATTCTGTGGACCAGCCCGGCGGACGCCGAAACTGGATCGTGATCGAAATTCCGCGCACGAGCGGGGCCGAATGCGGAACGAACGCGACCTCCAGCGGCATGTCGCGCTCCACCAAAAACTGCTCCACCTCGGCCATGTGCTGGTGAGCGAGCGGCTTGTACGCTCGAAAGTCGTGGGCGCGCGTGGGATGGTGCGTGCCTTCGCCGGGGTTCATGCCGCTGCCGGACGATCCGGTAACGCCGGAAATAGCGACGAAATCGACGTCCTGCCCCACGAGCGGAAGCAGCCCGATCTGGAGCGCAGTCGCGAAACAACCGGGGTTGGCAATGCGGCGCGAGTCGACCGGCGGCGACACATCGGCCAGCCCGTAGTTCCACTGGCTGAGCAGCTCTGGGCACGGGTGCAGCTTCTTGTAGTGGTCGGCGTAGAGATCAGGGTCGGCGATGCGGAAGTCCGCGCTCAGGTCGATCACCGTAGCCTCGCCCAGGAAACCATCCGGCCAGGACGCATACATCGGCGCAAACTCGCCGTGCGGCATCGCGGCAAACACGACGGGATATTCGCAGTCGTTCAGCCAAGCCCAATCTGGCTCGGCGTCAAATTCGCCGTTGATCAGTTTTGTCAGATTCGGATGGACCGCGCCAAATGGCTGCCCCGCGTGCCGTCGCGACGTGCCGCGAATGCCCTCCACCGACGGATGATTGGCGAGCCAGCGCAAAAGTTCGCCGCCGCCGTAGCCCGAGGCCCCGAGAATGAGAGCGCGGATCATGTGCGGGCGATCTTCCCCCGCACGCGTTCAAGCACGAACGCGCTGAATTCGTCGGCGCGGGACCGAGCATTGATGGCGCGCACGCCAAAGTTTTGCTCCACGAACCGCGTTCCGACCGCGTTGTCGGTCGCTGGTCCGGCGACGACGTCTACCGTGATTCCAAACGCCTCTTGCAGGTAACGAATGCCGCCGGAAACCCCGACCGGGTCGTTTGCGCAGAGAATGAACGCCGCCGAGTGCTGCATCAGTTCATTGTCGGCCAAAATCGCCTGCACGCCATATTCGCCCATGATTCCGTCGCCCGTCTCGGCCACGATCACGTCGGCTCCGCGCGAAGTGAGCTCGGTAAACACGGACCGGGCGGTCTGGGTCGAACTGGTTTCCGAAGAGGCCGTGACGCCCGTGTCGGTAAAGTCCAGGCTCCATTCGGCCCCGTAATCCTCCATGCTGAGGATGTCGCGGTAGAGCGAAACGCCGGTGAGCTTTGCGCCGCCGACCCGAAACCCGGCCTGGGTCAGCTTGCGCACGAGTTGGCAAGCCGCCGCCGTCTTGCCCGCGTTCATGCAGGTTCCCGCGATGTAGATGACCGGCGTCGCCGGGACCGTCGGGGATGCCGTAATCGATGCCTGACCGATGTTTGCCGGTCGCCCGACGCGGCTTTCGAACTCGGGAAACACCTGCACCTGGCCCAAAATCTCGAGTTCGAAGGGCGCGCCGACATCCCGGTTGAACGAAACGCAACGGCCGATGACCCCGCCCAGGTTGAGCAGATTTAGCGTCTCCCCCACCTGAACCGACTCCGGCAGAACGCCCTCGTAGCCGTGCAGGGCGTTTCGGTGCCCGAGGGCACCCACGATCAGATCGCCGCTGTGCAGGGTGCTCATCCGGCCGTGAACATCCTCGATCTGGTTGTACGTCTGCTTGTCGTTTTGAACCCGGCCGACCAGCACCGAACCGTGCTCGGCGACAATCGTGCCGTCAACGGTCAGCGACTTTGCCAGCCGGAGGTTCCGAGTGACCGAAGCGATCTTGTCGACGGATAGTCGCATCAAGCCCCCGCCTGTGCTTTGCCCACGAGGTACTGCCCAACGCCGAACACCTTGGCGAAGCCGGCGGCTTCTTGACCGGTCCAGAGCCGGTTCGACTCGCCGTAGCTGGCGACGTCTGGGTTCATCAGGGAAAACTCGGACCGCACTCCCTGCACGGTGAAGCCGCGAGGATAGAGGAGCACGCGAACGTCGCCGCTGACGAAACGCTGGCTGCTAGTGAGAAAAGCCTCGAGGTCACGCGCGAGTGGGTCGAAGAACTGCCCTTCGTGAAGCAAGGCGCCGTAGAGGTTGCCCAGCGATTCCTTCCAGAAAAGTTGCTTGCCGCTGAGGACGGCCTTTTCCAGTTCGCGGTGCGCGCCGATGAGCAAGTGCGCCGCCGGGGCTTCATAGCCGATGCGGCCTTTGATGCCGAGGATCGTGTCGCCGAGGTGATGCCCACGCCCAACGCCAAACCTCCCGCCAAGCGCGTTCAACGTCTCGACCAACACAACCGGGTCCATCGCATGGCCATCGACCGCGACCGGCACACCGGCCGAAAACTGGATCGTGAGGTCCTGCGGTGCCAACTGAGTATCCACGCGGCCACCGGGAAAAGCTTCTTCGGGCAGGGCATCCCACGTGCCCAGCGTCTCCCGGCCGCCGACGCTGGTTCCCCACATGCCTTCGTTCACGGAATAGTCCTTCGTTCGGGCGGGGAAAGTGAATCCGCGCTCCGCGAGGTAGTCGACCTCGGCCGCCCGGGAAAGGGCCAAGTCACGAATCGGCGTGACGATCTCGGCCTCCGGCGCCAACGCCCGGAAGGCAACGTCAAACCGAACCTGGTCGTTTCCGGCACCGGTGCTGCCGTGGGCGATGGCGGTCGCGCCAAGCTCTTTTGCGGCGGCCACCACCGCGGCGGCTTGGCAAACCCGCTCGGCCGATACGCTCAGCGGATATGCCTGGCCGCGAAGAACGTTTCCGTAGACAAGGTATCGGAGGTAATTCTGCCACAGGTCCGCCCGTGCATCTATGACCCGATGCGAGGAGGCCCCAAGCCGGACGGCCAGTTCGTCAATACGTTCGCGCTCTTCCGCCGAGAAGCCGCCGGTATCGACCGTGACGGTGTGGACCGCGTACCCCTGCTCGCGCAGGTACAGCACGCAGAAGGAGGTGTCGAGCCCCCCGGAAAACGCCAAAACGAGATTGCCTTTCATGTCGTGATACTTTGCGTCCAGCTTACGCGACCCGGAAGAACCGCCGAGCCGCCTCTGCGTAGAAGCGAACTCCGGCTTCCAATTCCGCGGCCAGCAGATATTCGTTGGGGGTGTGGCTGCGCTTGGTGTCGCCGGGACCAACCTTTACGGCCGGAATGTCGCCCAAGAACGCCCAATCGGAAACCGTTGCCGATCCGACCGGCTCGGGCGAGGGCGAGGCGGCCAGTGCGGCCCGCGCCAGCGGATGATCGTGCGAGATCGATTTCGGCAGGTAGCGCTCGCTGTGAACGATGATTTTCGTCTCGAGGGTTTCCCGTAAAAGGGTGGCCAGTTCGGTATGGTCCAGGTTCGGTGTAGTTCGAAAATCGACGAAAAACTCGCATCGGTACGGGATGACGTTGCGCATCTTGCCGCCCTGAATCACCGAGACTTGCGCGCGCGTCTCGCCCAAAACGGGGTCGGGCTCGAACCGCATGGCCTCCAGCCGGACGATGTCCCTCGCCGCTTTGTGGATAGCATTCTCGCCGAGATGGCCATGGGCGACGTGGGCGCTCACGCCCTCCGATTCGCACCGAAAAAGCAGCATTCCCCGCTGCGCGGTGCAAACGTTCAGGTTCGTCGGCTCACCGACGAACGCGCCTTCGAACTCGCCAAGCTGCGGAAGCAGCCGCGAAATCCCGTCCGGCCCGCCGTTTTCCTCTTCGGCGGTTAGCGCGACCACGACGCGGCCGTGATCGAGTCCGGCCAATTCTCGCGCGGCAAACAGCATGGCCGTACCGCAGCCTTTCGCATCGTTTGCTCCGAGCGCGGTCAGCTTGCCGTCGATCCACTCGCCCGCGAACGGGTCAACGTTCCAGCCTTCGCAAACGGCGACCGTGTCGAGGTGGCTCACCATCAGGATTCGCGGCCCGGTGGTACCAATCTCAAACCATACGTTGTTTCCGTCTCGCTTCGGCTCCAGTCCCCAGCCGGAAACGGTTTCGAACACGAGCGTCGCCGCCGCGTCCTCATGACGACTAAAGCTCTGGGTTTGCACAAACTGGGACAGAAAGTCGCCCGGGCTCACGCAGTTTCGTCTCGCCGAATCATCGTGCCCGCGCCCTCGTTCGTAAAGACCTCAATCAGAAGGCTGTCGGGTGCGTAACCACCGACCAAGTGGACCGACTTCACGCCCGCCGCAAGCGCGTTCTTTACCGCCGCAAGCTTGGGCCGCATGCCGCCGCTCACCCCACCGGAGGCCACCATCTCGTCGGCCTCGCTCTCCCAAAGGAACGGAATAAGCGAGTTCGGCTGGTGCGCGTCGCGCAACAAACCCGGTATTCGCATTACGAACATCAGCTTCTCGGCGTCGATCGCCCCGGCGACGTGTGCCGCCACGGTGTCCGCATTCGTGTTGAAAAGTTGGCCGCTTACCGTTGCGGTAAGGGGCGCGATCACCGGAACGTAGCCGCCCGCAAGCAGGTGATAAATCAGCGCCGGGTCGACCCGCTCGACATCGCCGACGAGACCAAAGTCGACCGTCTGCAGGCCGTCTTCGGTCTCAAGCGTCATCGGCGGCCGTTGGCTCGCCTCGATGAGGCCGGCATCAAGGCCAGAAATCCCCACCACCGGAAGCCCGACCTCACGCAGTACGCTCAGAAAATCGAGGTGCGCGACGCCGCCTAGGGCCATCTTGACGACCTCAAGTCCCTCGGGAGTCGTCACGCGGCGCCCAGCGACCTTCGGGGTCTCGACGTTTAGCCGTTCCGCAAGGCCATCCACCGCCGTCCCGCCGCCGTGCACCAGCACCACTCGGATGCCGAGGTGCCACATCAGAGCGATCTGCTCGCCGACGCTGCGGGTGGCTCCCGCCGAATCCAAAACTTCCCCGCCGAGCTTAACGACGAAGATCTTGTCGCGGAACTTACCGACGTACGGAGCGGCGGTGCGCAGTGCCTTCATGCCGTTCATGCGCCACCTTTCAGTCGGTCCAGGATCACGCGCTGTACGTGGAAACGGTTTTCCGCTTCATCGATCACGCGCGAACGTGGGCCATCCAGCACGGTTTCCGAAACTTCCAAGTTTCGGCGAACGGGCAGGCAATGGCAGAAGATAGCGTCGCGGTGCATCATGTCGAAATCCGAATCTCGGGTCATCCAGTCTTCGAGACGCACTTCGGCGGTTCCGTCGGTCGGTCCCCACGCCTTGGCGTAAAGAACTTTGCTTCCGGCGGCGGCTTCGGCACGATCTCGTAGAACGGACACTTTACCGCCCGTCGCCCGGGCATATTCGTGCGCCTGCTTGAGGACACTCGGCGCGAGTTCAAACCCCTCCGGATGGACGACGCGAACATCGCAACCGCTGGCCGCCGCGGAAAGCAAAAACGAGTTTGGAACCGCGCGCGGCAACCGCTTGATGTGCGGCGCCCAGGTGAGGGTGACCGGCAAATTCTGCAGGTCGCCAAAATTCTCCCGCACCGTCAACATATCGGCTAGCCCCTGGCAGGGATGCTCCCTCGCGCTTTCCATGCTGATGACGGGCACGCCGGCGAAACGCCGAAAGGCGTTGATGACGCTGTCGGCATCATCCGCATCGAGCCCACCGCCATCCGAGAACGCCCGGACGGCCAGGAAATCGGTGTAGCGGCCGAGCACCGGAACCGCTTCGCGCAGGTGTTCGGTCAGGTCGCCGTCCATGACCACGCCGTCGCGACTTTCGAGCCGCCAAACTCCGTTGCCGACTTCGAGCACGATGGCGTTTCCGCCGCCACGAATCATTGCCGCCTCAAAGCTCGTCCGCGTTCGCAGACTTGGGTTGAAGAAGACCATGCCCAGGATGCGTCCGGCGAGGTGAGGCCCGGGAGCGTTCGCCTTCCAGGCTACGGCCTGATCCAGGACTTCTGGAACGCCTTCCGGGCCAAGATCTGCAATGTGAGTGAAATGCTTCATGGAGCCAACTCCGCCGAAAATGCGCTGACGCTCGCCAGGAACTCGGAGATGCCGTCATCCGAAAGCGTGAGCGGGGGCAGCAAGCGGAGCACCTCGGGATTGTGCGATCCACCGACCAAGATGCGGTCATCGAGCAGCCGCTTCTTTAGCACCGCCGCATGGTCGCCAACGTGCAGCCCTAGGAGCAGACCGGCCCCGCTTACGCTTGAAACAACGCTTCCCGCCAATCCGAGTCTGATGTTTTCCTCAGCAGCCTTGGCGCGTGCGGCAAGCTGCTCGGCCTCTAGAACCTCAATCGTCGCCAAAAGAGCCGAGCAGGCAATCGGCCCGCCGCCGAACGTCGAACCCAAGTCGCCTGGCTTGATGGCAGTGGCGAGCGCTTCGTTGAGGATCACCGCGCCCATCGGAACGCCGGAAGCGATGCCCTTCGCCACCGTCGTAATATCCGGATCAACGTCAAAGTAACCGCTGGCGAACGGCGTTCCCAGCCGCCCAAAACCGGTTTGGATCTCGTCAAAAATCAGAACCGTCCCACTCGCGTCGCACTTCCGGCGCAGCGCCTCCAGAAACGGCTTCGTGGCCGTCACGATCCCGGCCATCGACTGCACCGGCTCCAAGATCACGGCGGCAACGTCCGAAAAGTCCGCCGCGTCCAGGGCCGCCAAATCGTTCCACGGCAGCATCTCCGCCGGGGCCAAGAGGTCTTCGTATCCCGCCCGAATCTTCGGATCGTCGGTGACCGAAAGACCAAGAATCGAACGCCCGTGCCAGCCGCCGGTAAAACTAACGAATCGCTTTTGCCCGGTGGCCTTTCGAGCGATCTTCAGCGCGTTCTCGTTCGCCTCGGCTCCGGAATTCACAAAGAACACCCTCGTCGCCTTTCGTCCGGCAAACCGAACCAGGGCCTCGGCGGCACGCTCGCGAATGTCGAGCCGCCCAGCTGTCGAGTAGAAAATTATGCTTGAAGCCTGGGTCTGAATCGCCGCGACGACCGTCGGGTGGCAATGCCCCGTTACGCACACGCAGTGGCCACCGTAAAGGTCCAAGTAGGCATTTCCGTCGGTGTCCCAGATCCGCTCGCCCTTCCCGGAAGCAATCGTAAAAGGGAACGGGGGGTAGGTTGGGAGGAGGGCGGGAAAGGGCATCGAGCTGTACGGCAACCGGCCGTAAGGTGAATTTACCTGCCCTCCGCAAACCGGATCAAAATCGTCCGGCAAGATTGCGTTCGGCTAAGCGCGATCTTCGCGTTTGCCATGTAAAATCGCATCTGGTTCGCCGACCTATGAGAAACCCTTTGCTCAACCCAAGAAATCGAGAAACTGTCCTCCATAAGTTTGCAACCGTAGCCACGGTCGCGAGTTTTGCCGCCGTTGCTTCCGCGCAGGATTCGGCGGGCGGGGGCGGCAGCACCCTGCTCTACGTCATCATTGGGATTGCCGTCGTGCTCCTGCTCATCGGCGGTGCGTTCCTCGTCATGCGGCTTCAACGCGCGGCAGCGCGGGCTCCCCGACCCGAATTCGTTGACGAACTCACCGAGATCCGAGTTATGAAGCATCGGCTGGTGCCGATGGCCCGCGGCGTGAAGTCCGGACAAGATTTTCCGGTTCTCAAGCTTGTGACGATTGGCAAAGATCCGACGGCGACGATCAAAGTTTACGGGAACGACATTAGCGGCATTCATGCAGAAATCCTCCCGCACGACACCGGCGCCGTCATCACCGATCGCGGTGGCTACGCTGGCACGGTGGTGAATGGCGAAAAGATTGTCTCCGGACGCCCCCACGAATTGAAAGACAAGGATATGATTCAGGTTGGGGAATCCCAATATCAGTTCCGAACGACCGACGGCGACTAGACACTAGGTCACGAGACGAAACATGGACATCGCAGGCCTAACTCATATCGGCAAGGTTCGTCAAGAGAATCAGGACGGCTACCTTGCGCAGAAAATCCAGCCTGAAGGGCTGGCGGCCTTGCCGTGCATCGCGGTTGCCGACGGCATGGGCGGCCATGCATTGGGGCACCAGGCCAGCGAAACCGCCCTGCGAATCCTGCAGGAATCCATCGAGAAAAACCCGGATCGGCTGCCTTTCGGTGCCGAACTCGCCCGCAAAGTCCTACTCTCGGCGCATGACGCCGTCCGAGAGTTGGGGCAGAAGGACGAACGCGTCGGAACAACCCTAACCTTTGCGTTCATCCGGGGAAAGCACGTCATCTACGGCCACATCGGCGACTCGCGGGTCTATCTGTATCGCGCCGGAATCTTGACGCAGCTGACGACCGACCAAACGTGGGACGTCTACTCGAAGAAGCACGGGCTTCAGAACGAGCATGGCCGCGCCCTTCAGCAAGCGATCGGCGTCGGCGACACGTTGGAACCGGAAACCGGTGAGATCATGCTTGGGGCAAACGACCTATTGATGGTCTGTACCGACGGTCTCACAAAAATGATGACGGATGCGGAGATTGCCGGCGAAGTCAAGCGCGCCAAAACCGCCCAGGCGGCGTGCGACCGCTTGTTGAGTTTTGCCCTGGATCGCGGCGGAAAAGACAATGTTGCCATTAGCGTTCTGCGCGCCGCCGAGCCGCCCGTTGTTGGCGCAAAAAGCCCGCGAATGTGGGCTCTGGTTGCCGCCATCACGCTTGTCATATTGGCCGTTGGAGTGGTCTACTTGAACTCGTAGGCCGACCGATGTCAGATCCCAATTCCCCCGAATACGCCTACGACCCGATGGCGAGCGGCACCTCCAAGCGATGGGGTAGCCGTGGCGAAACCAAGTCCGGCGCGCCGGAAATTCCCGGTTACGACCTCCGAGATAACATTGGCTCCGGCGGGATGGGTTCCGTTTGGACGGCGATTTACAAGCCGCTGAACCAGGCGCGCGCCGTCAAAATTTTGGACAAAGCCCTCGCCAGGGACGAGACCTTCCGGGAGCGATTCTCGGAAGAAGCCAAGGCAATGGGCCGCCTGGAGCACCCAAACATCGTGAAGGTGTACGACGCGAACGCCGAGTTCGACCCGCCGTACATCGCCATGGAGTGGATCGAGGGCAAAACCTTCACGCAGATTCTGAACTCGCGAACGCTGCCGCACTCGGAGGCGGTCGGATACTTCGAGCAGTTGGCCGCTGCGCTCGACTACGCCCACGGGCAGGGCTTCATCCACCGTGACATCAAGCCCGCCAACGTCTTGATCACGCCTAACGGTCGGGCCTATCTCATTGACTTCGGCATCGCCTCCTGGCTCGGCGCAGACTCGCAAGGCAACACGACGCTGACCGGCACCACCAGCTACCTCGCACCCGAACTCATCCAAGGCCGATTGCCGAGCTTTTCCAGCGATATTTGGGCGTTCTCGGTGATGGTCTACCGCATCATTTCGGGCGGAATGCCGTTCGAAGGCGGCACACCGGACCAGATATTGAAGAAGATCATCGCGGAAAGCCCCGCGGAACCTAAGGTGATGTCGAAGCGGCTGAGGGCCTTTTTGCTGAAGCTTTTGCAGAAGGATCCTTCGCTTCGCTATAAATCTGCCCGCGCCCTCGTCGCCGACCTAAAGATGGCAATTGATCCTCTGACCGTCATTGGCGGAGCCAAGGGCCTTGGGATTGGCGCCGGAGTTGTTCTCGGGGCCGTGGTCCTTGGCATCGCCCTCAAGGGCGGCGGGGCGCCGCCCGCAAGTGCTCAGGACACCAAGCAGCCAGTGGCAAACGTGCCGACGAAGCCGACATCACCCGGTGGAAAATCCGCCCCGGTCGTGCCGAACGGCACGAAGCCCGTCGCGACTGCGCCGTCTTCGAAGGCCGCGCTAGCGGCGCTCAACGAATTCAAAGGCGTGTGGTACGCGGACCTCGGAACCGCTTTCGCCGAGGTCGTGGTCGAGCCGACGACCGGACGCGGCCTATCGGCCACCTGGCGGGTTCGCGACTCGAAGGGCGCGGTCGATCTCGCGCTTGTTGGCGAACTTGCCGAAGACCTGCAAACGCTTGCGGTCAAAGACAGTTCTGCTCAAACGGCGCTAGGAGACTTCTCGGGCAAGATCAACGGCGAGAAAACCCGCATCCTTGGGGCCACCGCAAAATTCGATAGCGTGCGCTTGGTCCGGGTCGACGACATCCCGATGTCGCCCTATCAAAGCACCGCCGACTTCTTCTCGATCATGATTCCGACGAGCTGGACTACCTCGACCGAAACCGACGCCGGCGGCGGACGCACGACAGCGTTTTCGCCCATCGGCGATCCCAACATTCAGCTGCGCATCACGGTTCGGCCGGACGACGGCTCGGTGCCGCTGCTTACCCAGCTCGAAAAGAAGGACGGCGAGCTGCAGACGACCGGTACCTACACGCGGCTAAACGTCCAGGGCGACACGACGATGGCCGGGCGACGCGGCGCCGCTCTTCAGTACCGCCTGAAGACCGATGCCGGGTTCACCCAAGCCGAAACGTTCCTGTTCCAGAAGGGCAATCAGGTCTACGCCGTCGAGAGCTACTATCCCGGCCAAGCCGAGGCCGTCTGGGCGCCGGTCTTTAAGCGCGTGGTTTCGAACCTACGCTTTGTGGACTAACCCTGGGTGGACTAAGCCCGGAACTTCGACCGGAATCGAGCCGTTTCGCAGCGAATGCGTCGCGCAGACTCCGGCGGCCACGCACATGCGCGCGTCTAGCGGCGTCGTGCTTGGCTCGGCCTCGCCCGAAAGGTAGCGGAAGAACTCTTCCAGAATGTTGCCATCCGCTCCGCCATGCGCGGCACCAAGCGCGGGGTCAATCTCCGGCACGATGAACTCGATGTCGGCCCGCTCGCGGTACCCGCTCTGGCCGGAGTTCCAAACGCGAACGACCGCGTTCCCGGGAATATCGCCGAAGTTCTCGATGCGGCCGTGCGAGCCGATGACGGTGTAGTTTCGCCACGCATCCGGCGCAAAATGGCACTGTTGGTAGGCGGCCAAAACGCCGTTATCCAGCTCCATCTGCATCATCGAGATGTCTTCGATGTCAACCACCGAGTTCAGCGGAGCCAAAGAAGTCGGCGGCCAAACGCCGGTGAACCGAACCGTGTGCGATTCGCCCGGCTGACGGCGAGCTTGAATGTCGCCATAAACCGCAAGCTTGCCCATGGCCGTAACCCGCTTCGAGTAGCCATCGCAGAGCCAGTGCAGAACGTCGATGTCGTGGGCTCCCTTTTGCAGCAGCAAGCCGGTTGTCTTCGTTCGGTCGGCGTGCCAGTCCTGGAAGTAGGCCTCGCCGCCGTAGCTGACGAACTGCCGGCACCAGGCCGTCTTCACGTCACCGATGTACCCCGCCTCAATCCACTCCTTCATCTTTCGGATGACCGGAAAGTGCCGCATGTTATGGCCCAGGTATAGCTTGGTGCCGGTGCGCTCGGCGGTCGCCATAATCCGGTCGCAACCTTCGATCGTGATCGCCATCGGCTTTTCGAGATAGACCGGAACGCCGGCCTCCAGGCAAGCGACCGCATGCTCCTCGTGCAGAAAGTCAGGTGAAAGCACGAAAATGGCGTCTAGACCCAGGCCGAACAGATCGCGGAAGTCATCGACGTTTGCCACGTCGCGGCTGATCTCGTCGCGAAAACGCACGTGCGCGTCGACGTCCGTGTCCGCCAAAGCCACAACCTGCCGACCCTTCTCTGGCGCGTGGGCCAGTTTTGCAATCGACCGTCGCAAGCCCCAGCCGATAACCCCAAATTTCATCACGGGTTAGTTTGGCAGACCGCGAAGTACTCCGCGAAGAACGCCTCGACATCGACGGACACGGCTATCTTGTGCGGCCCGGATGGGTCGGGCACGAAATTGAGGTGGCCGGAACGCGGATGCTCGTCAACGTCGGGCACGCCGGTGATGTACCCGGTCTCAAACTGGCATAGCTCGGGTCGGAAGATGACCGCCGCGGCGAGCGGGTCATGGAAGATGACGGTGCCGGAGTGCGCCAGCCACTTTTCCGCCATCGGAAGGAGACTCTGCAGGGGGCCTTGGCCAAACTGCGCCAGGAACGCCGCTCGTTCCAAAGCGCACTGCAGCGTGACGTCGAGGCCGATGACGAGGTGATTCACGCTGCGGCGCAACGCAGCGAAGGCGGCCGCCGGATCGACCGCCGAATTCCACTCATTCGCGTAGCCACGGCGGAATGACCCCAGCATGGAGACGGTTCCCCGCAGCATCGAAGGTATCTCAGGGTCCAGTGCGAACAGCGTCGCGATGTTTGTCATCGGTCCGATCGTGAGCAGGATGATTTCGCCCGGGCGGGCGCGAATCTGCTCCCGCAAGAAGTCCACCGCCTGGTTCGGTCGATAGTCTTGCCGATGGGGCCGGTCCGCAATCGCCGCGTAGTGCGGCACGTTCGGTTGGCCGATTCCGTATGCGAGGACCTGCGACATACCGGCGACGACCGGCACGTCGGGCAGACCAAAATCGCGGGCCGTGACTTCGGCAATCGCCGCGCGCTGGACCACATCTCCCGACACGGTGGTGATGCCCAGCAACTCGCAATCCTGTTTCGAAGCCAAATACGCAATCGCGAGCGCATCGTCGATGTCGCTGCCCGGGTCGGTGTCAAGGAGAATGGGTATTCGGTCGGTCATCGTCGTTGGTTCCCGCCTAGCTAGGGGTATACCGCCGTGGAACGTGCTAGAAACCCCGCTCTACGGAAGATTCGTCGGCGAGCGACGCCTTTCCTTTTTGGCGCCGCTGCCCTATCTTCTGCTCGTGCGCGCGTGCTACGTTGGCGGAGCCCTCTGCATTCTCAACGGCCTATTTTTCTTCTACCAAGCCTTCTTCCCGGCGTGGTGGCAAATGCTCGGCGTGATGCTGGTTGGCGCGGGCGTGTTGGCCAGTTTGTCTTTGCACAGCGTGGTTTTCGACCTGCGCGAAAAGAGCTACCGCCGCCGCCAAGGGCCGGGCACGTTCCCCAAACTAACGCGGGGTTCCACCAACGATCTTGATGCGATTGTGCTCGTTGCCGAACCCAGAAGCTTCCCTTCGGCAGCCGTAACGTACCACCTTGTCTTGCACTGGAAGGGCCAACGAGAACCCTTGATGATTTTGCAGCAGGATACGCGAGCGATGGGCCCGGGCCTCCCGCTGAACGCTGCAAGCGGGCAAATCGCCGCCGTGGGGCATCGCTACGCGAAGGCGCTAGGGCTTCCTTTCTACGACAACAGCCATATACCCGCGCCATGCCCGCGCCCAATCTGGTGATTCTCCGGTATAGAATCGGTGCGTGAACCTGATTACGCTTGCGGCGCAGCTGGCTACCGTCTGGTATGGCCCCGCCACCGCCACTTTCGACGTTGACTTTCCGGGGAACCCCTACGACCCAGCCGTGAACGACGCTCGGGTGCAGTTCACGAGCAAAGCCGGAAAGAAGCATGAAAGGTTGGCCTACTACGATGATGGCGCATTCCGCGCCGTGCTCGTCGCTCCCGAGCCCGGCGAATACACCGCAACGCTCTTCCGCAACGGGAAAGCGATGCAACAGCCGGCCACTGAGGGCAAGATCAACCTGAAGAGCCCGATGCCGCGCGGGTTCCTTCGGCTCCAAAACGGTCGATTTCGGTTTGACGATGGCACGCCTTACGTGCCGCTTGGCATGAACCTGGGCTGGCAGGGCGGCAATATGCCGGACATGACGGCGACGATCAAGCAGATGTCGGAGAACGGCATGAACTGGTCGCGGATGTGGGCCTGCAGTTGGGACGGCAAAAACCCGTTCATCCCGAACAACGCCGACAAGCTGACCGACGGCCAGCTTTGGGCCCCGGCGCTGAAGCGATGGGACGCCCTATGGGCGGCGAGCGAGGAGCACGAAGTCGCCGGGCAGTTTGTGCTTTTCCACCACGGCTTGTTTAGCTCACGCGTGAACCCGAACTGGCCAGACCACCCTTGGAATGCCGCGAAGGGCGGCTTTCTCAAGGATCCAGCCGACTTCTTTACCGACCCCGAAGCGAAGCGCCGCACCAAGCTTTGGCTCCGCACCGCGGTTGCCCGCTACGCGCATTACTCGCAGTTGATGGCCTGGGAGCTGTTCAACGAAGTGGAATGGGTGGACGCCCGGTACGCGAACCGATGGGCGGATATCGAAGCATGGCACGGCGAGATGGCCGACTATCTGCGGTCGATCGACCCGTACGGCCACCTCGTGACGACCAGTAGCGACTTGCGGCCGGGCCTGTTCACAAAGATGGACTTCGCGCAGGGCCACATTTACACCTCGAATCTGCGGGCCGGGATCGCCAACATGAAATTCCCCGGCGGAATGCCGGGCTTTGTCGGCGAATACGGCCTCTCCACCGAGGCATCGGATACCAAGCCCGAGGACATCCTCGACGGTATTTTTGCTGGAATCATGTCTGGCCAGGCCGGCGCCGGCATGTACTGGTACTGGGACATCGTCGGCCCCAAGAACTATTTCGGCACGTTCAAGCACGCCCGCGCGGCGATGGACGCAATGGATTTGCCCGGCCATCCGTTGGCAAAACCGATCGACCTTAAGATTCGGACCGACCAACGGCGGGATCTCGTGATCCGGCCCGGCCGGGGCTGGGACAAGAGCGAGCCGATCGTGCTGAATCTCCCGGACGGCGCCGACGGCGTTGGGCAGATTTCGTCGTACTTCCAGAGCGAAACCAGCGGGAATAAGGACAAGTACGCGCCGATCAAGCTTCGATTTGACGCACCGAATGCCGGAAAGCTCCAAATTCGGTTTGCCGGAATCTCGACGACCGGGGCACGCCCGAAAGCAACCGTGAACGGGACCGAGGCTTTCGCCGAGACCTTTGTTCAGGCGGGCTTCAAATCGGGAACCACGCGGGAGTTCAGCTTCCCGGCCGGACCGGTTGCCGTCGACATTACAAATGACGGCTTGGACTGGATCCAGATCGCCGACATCACTGTGCCGGGCCTCGGCATGGCGGCGGTGTCGCAGGCACTGACCGAAGGAAGTTGGCTAGCCGCACGGTTCACCGGAACCGCTGGCGCTGACATGCAGATCTCCGGCCTATTGAATCCGGACGGCGACTACGCCGTCAAATGGGTCGACCTTACCGACGGCTCGACGACCAACGCAAAAGTGACCATCGCAAAGGGGGCGGCAAAGCTCAAGCTGATCGCGAAAGATGCGGTCGCCGTGTTTTCGCCGGTCAAGTAAGGCGCAAAAAAGCCCCCGGAGAATTTCTCCCGGGGGCGATGCTCGTTAGGCGAGGGCGGCTTTCGCCTGGGCCACAACCGCATTGAAAGCTGCCGGGTCGTGAATCGCCAGATCGCTGAGGACCTTTCGGTTGAGCTGGATTCCGGCGCGCGTGAGACCGTTGATGAACTGGCTGTACTTCAGGCCCGTTCCGATGCACGCAGCGGTCAGACGAACGATCCAAAGCCGACGGAAATCGCGCTTGCGGCGACGTCGGTCTCGGAAGGCGTACTGTCCAGACTTCATAACCTGCTCGTGAGCTCGGCTGAAGACGTTCTTCTTTCGGCCCCAGTATCCAGAGGCCTTATCGATAATTTTCTTGTGGCGCTTGTGGCGCATCATTCCACGTTTAACACGTGCCATGGTTCATTTCTCCTATTTGTTCGGACCGGGTCCCAGCCACGAAGCGACTTCGGGCGGTAGCGGTAAGGGGGTTGAGGGGTGAAGGGCAGACTCAGCCGAGCATCGAGACGAGCGTTGCGCGCGCCTCGGCTGCTAGAGCGACCTTATCTACTTTCTCCACCGGTTTCACGACCTTGGCCTTCGTCTGGCCAAGGATGAGCAAGCGACGCATGCGCTTCTGTTCGCCCTGAAACACTTCCGGTTCGTGCTCAAGCCGTCGGCGCGCCGACTTCCTCTTGTGCAGGAACTGGTGGTTGTTGTGCGACTTCCGGCGCGTTATCTTGCCCGTTCCCGTGATCTTGAACCGCTTTACCGCGGTCTTGTTTGTCTTGATCTTTGGCATCTTTCTTCTTTGTGCCTGCTCCTGGCTTTGGCAGGAGGACCATGATCATCATGCGTCCGTCCAGCGTGGGTGTTCGCTCCGTCGTCGCTAGGTCGGCGCACATCTCGGCAAACTTTGCCAACCGCTGCGTCCCCAGCTCCGGGTGCGTTACTTCACGGGCCCGAAACATGCACGTCACCTTGACTTTGTCGCCATCCTCAAGGAATCTCCTTGCCTTGGTAACGTTCGTCTGCAGGTCGTGCTCCGCAATACGCGGACTGATCTTTATACCCTTTAGCTCTTGCCCCGGCTTCTTTTTGTCTTTGCCGAGCTTGCCTTCCAGGTATTTATGCTTGCCATAGTCGATGATTTTGCACACCGGCGGCACAGCGGTGGGTGAGACCATCACCAAGTCGAGCCCTTTTTCCTTCGCGAGATTGAGGGCTTGGCGGCTTTGCATGATGCCAAGCTGTCCTCCCTCGTCGTCAATCACGCGGATATCGCGGAAACGCAGAACGCGTTCGTTAACGGGTGGGCCCGGATCCGGGCGGTTGTCTCTTCTAAAGCCTGCTATGTTTGTTCACCTCGGTCTGCACATTCCTCAGACCATACAGAGTATATCGCCGTCCTGATAGGTTGTCCAGATTTTTCCGCGAAGCCCCACGGCTAGCGGGCGTTTTTCGGCATCCGGCCGGTGCAAACGATCTTTGCGCGGTAACGTTGAATGGGCAGAAGGCTCGGCAGTCGCGATGATTTTAAGAAACGTATGCGTTATTGGTGCGGGCACCATGGGTGGCGGAATTGCCGCCCACCTGGCGAACCTCGGCTTCCAGGTCACCCTATTGGATCAAACCGAGGAGGCCGTCCGGCGCGGCGCCGAGCGATTACGCACCGCGAAGCCACCTCATTTCTTCCTGCCCGAGCGCCTGCATGACGTGCGGCTTGGAACCGTGGCGGAATCCGGCGAATGGATCGGTGAAGCCGAATGGGTCATCGAGGCGATCATCGAGCGGCCGGAAGCAAAGAAAGCACTTTACGAATCGCTGCTGCCGCACCTGGGCGATGACGCCATCATCACGACCAACACCAGCGGCTTGGAAATCGGCCTTTTGGCGGACGGTCTGCCGGAATCCTTCCGCCGACGTTTCCTCGGTGCGCACTTCTTCAATCCGCCGCGGTACCTAAAGCTACTCGAGCTCATCCCGACCTCGGAAACTGACCCAGAAATCACGAGGAAAATCTCGCAGGTGTGCGAAGCCGATGCCGGCAAGCGGGTCGTGCTCGCCAAAGATACGCCAGGCTTCATCGCCAATCGGTACGGCATGTGGTGCATGTACCTGGCGGTTCACATCGCCGAAAAGCTTCAGCTCACCGTTGAGCAAGCCGACGCGATCACCGGGCCGTTCCTCGGGCGACCCAAAAGTGGCAGCTTCCGGCTGAACGACCTCGTCGGACTCGACGTGATGGACGACATCGCCACGAACCTGATGGCGCGATGCACCGAGGACCCGCACGTGGCCGTTTTGGCGCGTCCAAAGTCGCTCAACTTCCTCCTGGCAAAGGGGGCACTTGGCGAAAAAGTTGGGCAGGGATACTACCGGCGGGAAGGCAAAGAGCTCCTTGCCTTTGACCTCGTCACCCACGCGTACCGGCAACGGCAAGACGTGGACCTACCCGGTCTGAACGCCCTCGCCAAGCGTCCTTTAGCTGAAAGGGTTCGACTTGCCCTTGGTCAGCGTGACGAAGTAGGCGAATTCCTGCGGCTGTACTTGGCGCCGGCGCTTCGCTACGCCGAACTGCTTAAGGAAGAGATTTCGCACAGCGTGCAGGACTTCGACCGTGTGATGCGGTGGGGCTTTGGCTGGGAGATGGGCCCATTCGAGATGATCGATGCTATCGGGTCGGCCAGCATCGGGCTCTCGTCTCCGAGCCACTACATCGGCGGCCAGTACCGCGAGTTTTCCGGCGAGCTGGTGACGCCCGCGGCGGATCCGCAGTTCCTAACCCTGCTCGACTATCCCATCATCGAGCAGCACGAGAATTTCCGCATCCGTGATCTCGGCGACGGAGTCCGGGCGATCAGCATCGGCACGAAAATGGGCACGGTGACGCCGGACCTCGTCGATGAACTGTCCCGTTGGCTTCGGTTGGCCGCCGCCGGACCGCTGGTTTTGGCCTCGGAGGCGCGCGCGTATTCAGTCGGCTTCGACCTGAAGTTCTTCTCGGATGCGATTGACCTGGAAGATTGGGACGGCATCGACCGCGCCCTTGCCGGACTGCAAACGCTGGGCGAACTGCTGGAAGCCCGCCCGACCGTGGCCGCCGTTCACGGCTACGTTTTTGGCGGCGGGCTGGAAGTCGCGATATCATGCACCCAGGTGGTGGCCGACGCGGAAGCCCAAATCGGGATGCCGGAAGCCAAAGTTGGCCTCTTCCCCGGCGGCCGCGGCACGACGCTGATGCGCCTGAACAACCCGCAAACCGCCAAACGTCTGGCCGAGGTTGTTGGTCAACTCGCGCAGGGAATCACGTCGACCAACGCCGAGCAGGCCCGCACGCTGGGGATTTTGCGGCCCGGCGACATCGTTTCCTATCACCCGGACCGACTGATCTACCGGGCGAAGCAGGCCGCGTTGCATCTCAATGGTGCCGAACCGCGACCGGCTTGGACGAAAATCGAAGGTCCGGTGCTTGGCCAGGTGGACGCCGAGATCAAGGCGCTTCAAACCAAGGGATTGCTTTCGGGTTATGACCTATCGATTGCCGAGAAAATTCGCAACATCCTCGTGAAGTCCGACTCTTACGAGGCGGCGCTTGAGCGGGAGCGGTCTGAGTTTATTGACCTATGCCACCGTCCCCACACCGTGGCGCGCATTCGGCACATGCTGGAGCAGAAAACGGCGCTGAAAAACTAGCCGGGCCGTAGGCGCAACTTTTTCCGACCCGGTACGATGGGGCGCGGATGGTGGCAAAGCGACAAAGCGTGCGGTGGGACTGGGTCACCGTCTTCCTCATGTTTTTGGGCTATTCCGGCTATTACCTTTGCCGGAGCAACTTCAGCGTTGCAAAGCCGTTCCTATTGGCCGAGTATCCGGGGGTGATCACCAAGGACGTGCTGGGCAGCATCGCCAGCATCAGCATCCTGTTTTATGCCGGCGGCAAGTTCCTGTTTGGCAGTCTGGCCGACCTCTTTCGCGGTAAGCGGCTGTTCTTGTTTGGGATGATCGGAGCGATCATCTGTACCGTTCTGCTCGGCGTCGGTGGACCTCCTGTTTTCCTGCTTGCGGTCTGTTCGAACCGGTTGGTGCAAAGCTCCGGTTGGGTCGGCATGGTCAAAATCACGAGCCGCTGGTTCGGCGGGAATCAGTACGGCCGGGCAATGGCGTTCATCAGCCTTAGCTATCTGTTTGGCGACTTTGCCTCGCGCCAGTTCATCGGGGCGTTGTTCGAGGCAAAGCTTCCCTGGCAGACCGTGTTTTACATCTGCGCGGGCGTGCTTGCTCTGATTCTGATACCGGCTGCATTTTTCCTCCGTGACACTCCCGGCGAGCGTGGCCTGGAAGAACCGGCCTCTAGCGAGAAGGCCTTGGTGGCCGACGTCGTTGCTGAACGGCCGAACGCCTGGGCCGTGATGCGTCCGCTAATCACCAACGGAACCTTCATCACCGTTTGCGTACTCTCGTTTGGCTTCACGTTCATGCGCGAGACATTCAACGAGTGGATTCCGACCTTTCTCACCGAGGCGGCAAAGATGCCGAAAGAGCAGGCCGGGCAGGCGAGCTCTTACTTCCCGCTGTTTGGTGGCCTCAGCGTGATCGCCTGCGGATTCCTGTCGGACCGTTTCCGGACGATGGGCAGCGCGTTGCTGCTAACCGGCGGCTTGATTCTGGGGACGGCGGGACTCTACGGTCTTAGTGTTTTGCAGAGCAATGATCCGAACGTGTACGTCATGACGACGGCGGCGATTGGATTTGTGCTGATCGGTCCCTATTCTCTGCTTGCCGGAACGATTTCGCTGGACTTTGGCGGAAAGGCAGCCAGTAGCACCGCCGCCGGGTGGATCGACGGCGTCGGCTACATCGGCGGCATCCTCAGCGGGAAACTGATCGCCGATGTTGCCACACAGCAAGGTTGGAGCGCAGCGTTTCAGTTGCTTGCGGTCGTCGCCGGGCTCAGCGCGGTCGTCGCGGTCTTCTACGCCCTGGCCGAACGCCGCCGGGCGACGGCTAGACCAGTGTGAAGTCGGTTTGAATCATCTCGCTCCTGCCGCTGGGACGAGGTGCGTAGAAGACCTCCCATCGCTATGCGGTCCGGTCAGCTTCCAGCTCATTCCCGGTCGCCGACCGCGATTTCGACGTGGTACCGCGAGTGGAAATGGATTTATATTCTAGCTACACTATTTTCAAAAATGGATACATAACATTTTTTGCTTTTTTGTTCAGTGTCGCACCAACGTATGTAGAAGGCGATTTTGATCCGGGTGTCGGCTAGGTTGTGGAACACAGCGACATCCGGACACTCAGCGGGAAGGCGAGAGTTAAATTCCTCGATGAACCCTACTGTCTTTTTCATTTTCTCCGGCGAAGTGCGCAGAACTATCACGGTTAGCCCGAGTCTCTACCTGAGTTCCGCAGGGTCCCAAACATCGCGCCAAGGAATTGCGACCCGTTCTGGCTGGGTGATCCGAAATGGTAGCCACACGTAGCGCGAGTCTGCCAGGTCGGCTTCGTTCCACCGGTCGGCCATGAACACATAGTGGCCGGGCCTGGCTCCTGGCGGACTGAAGACAAAGGTGCTTTGGCTGCGGAAAGTGGTTTCTGCACCGCGACCGATTGCCGGATTCCCGAGCACTTTCCATGGCCCAAGCGGGTGGTCGGCCATGGCTACTTGAGCCGGATTCGGGTTCCAGCCGGTGCAGCCCGATGTGATCACGTAGTACTTCCCTTTGTACTTAAACGGAGCCGGCGCTTCGCGGTAGCCCCCCACGAACGCTCGCGCCCAGGTTTTGCCTTCGACACTCGGCTCAACATGGCTGAGATAGTCGTCGTCTAGCCGCACGATGTGCATTGTGGCGTTATCTTCGCTGGAGTAGAAAGCGTAGGCCGTGCCATCGTCGTCTACAAAAAGGTTCTGATCGCGATAGGTCTTCCCGGGGAACGGCTGGTAATCCTTCACATGCATAAACGGACCGGTGATGCGATCCGCGATGGCAATCCCGGCGCGTGAGTTTCGATACCCGTTGGCGTCCAAGTGGCTCCACATGACGAATTTTCGGGTCCGACGGTTGTAGATAACTTTCGGCCGCTCGCACACCCCGTCGTCCTGAAACATCGTCGGGAAGGCCGACTTCTCCATGACGATGCCTTCCGGGCGCCAACGAACAAGGTCAGCTGAACTGTACGCCGCGACACCGGTCTTGTTATTGTAGCCATGCGTGCGCTCCTCGCCGAACCAATAGACGCGGCCACCGTGCACCAGAATGCCACCACTGTGCGCCTGGATCAGGTTCCCATTCACATCCCTCCACCGCTTGCCGGGGTTGATCCGCCCTTGGCGGGCGGGCAAGACCTCCAGAGCGACCGGCACTGCCCCCTGAGTAACAATCACGGCGTCCGCCCAGTTTGCATGGTCACTCGCCATTCCATCGCCAGTGGAATCGGTTTGCAGCACCAACGTGCGAATGCCCGTCAAGTCAACTTCAACGGCAACGGCCGGATCGCTGCGGCTGAGAGTCCCACTTTGAAAAATGGTGCGGCCGTCGCCTATGACCCGAAACCGAACGCTTCCCGGTCCGTCGGCTGCGGCGTCAACGCCGATCTCCGTGCGAAATCGAGTTGCCGTCCCTTTAAGGTCAACAATCAACTCGGACGGTGCATGAGTCCCCCAGCCTTGCGAGTAAGTCTTCCCGCCTATCCGCATGGGCTTGCCAGTAACTGATAGGTTTGCCTGAGAAAGTCCCCACCCTTGGTCGGCGGACCGAAGATCGAGGCTCGAGAGAGGAAATGACATTATGGCGAGAGTCATCGCGCAGATCGTGATCATCGTTTCGGATCGAAAATCATCGTCACGACGGAGCGTGACGGAATGCGAAAAGGGCCGCGAGCCTTTGGCGCGGCATAGCGCGCCAAGTTGTGTCCGGGGCGGTCGGAGGTGATATAGGCCTGCGTCGTCCAACTTCCGGGTAAGTCAATCTCGACCACATCGTGGCTCGTCTCGGTGTTTACCAAGACGAGCACTACCCGTCCGGTCTTCGGGTCAATAAAGCCGGTCGGGAGGATCCCGGCGACGTCCGCAAACGGACCTTCAAGTTCGATCCGCTTAAATCCTGGCCGAACGAAGCGGGCAAAGTTGCCAAAAGCCCAGAGGGCCTTAGACGGAATCACCTCACCGTCCGGCTTGTCCAGGTCATCTACGTAGACAAGACCGTCCTTAAAGTCTGCATCACTCACGCCGAGCCACCACTGCCAGGCCGAAGCCTCGACGACCGTGAGGTCAAGGTGCACCAACCTCGCAAGATTTAGGGCAAGGGTCATCCCCAAGTCTCGGCCCCAACCGCCTTCTCCCCGTGGGCCGCTAAGTTGGCAGTACTCGGTCATCCACGGCTTCAGTTCCGGTGTTCGGTCCAGTTCCTTTCGGAGGCGAGCGCGGACGGCATGCATGTTTTCTAAGCCATCGGCCCAGTAGGAGTGGTAGCCAAAGACCGGATCAACTGTCCTCCGCCATTCTGGCTGATCATGGAACAGAGAAGCGTAGGCTCCGTATGGAGCCCCGTACTTCTTTTCCATCCCCGCATTCAACTCGTATCCCTTCTGGGGAGCGCTGGCTTCAGGCGTCAGTATTCGGACTGAGAGTTTCCGGCGACGAAGCTCTTCTGCAATGGCGAGCGTGATGCGAAGGAGGTCCGGATTACTGGCCCGATTCCCTTCCTGCGTTCCAGCGTTCCACTCATAATCGGGCTCATTAATAGGGCTAAGGTGAGTAAATGGATACCCCTTTTTGATGAAATGCTCTAGAACGCCAGCGAGGTAGCGCGCGTATGCGCCTTCTTCCCCACTACGTAGGTTGGTACTACCATTGGCATCGGTCCCGGTAGTAAAGCCGTTCCGCGTCATTCGCCGGGTGGGGGTGATCGCGTAGGCGATTAGATGCTCCACCCCGTACCGATTTGCGGCCTCTAGCATCCAGCGTTGACCCGGATTTCGTGAGAAATCGAATTTCCCTTCCCCCGCATCGTACGTGTCCGCAGTCCGAAGAGGAACTGAAATGCTCTCGTGGTCGATGCCTCCTCCGAGGTTGTGCCGCCACCCGCTGAGCCCGATGCCCGTTTGTCGGTCAAACAACAACCGCGCGATCTCCTTTCGCCGCGCCTCGGGCCAACGAATCAACGGTTCAACCGTCCAAGAGTCAGACGCGGCAAAATTATCTATGGTCTGTCGTGACCGATTTAGGAGGGGGCGGAGGGGGCGCATGGCGGAGAGAGGGGCCGGAACTGCCCCGTTGTGAGAGATTTGCACGTCGAGCCAGCAGGCATGATCGCCGCCGCTACCGTTGAGTCCGTCGTCGGTGACCAGAGTGATTTCGCGGGCTCCGGTAAGGTCGATGTTGAATGCTTGGGCGGCTTGCCCGCGCCGGAGCACGGTCGAAGACCAGCGGCGATGGCCATCGACCCAAACTGAGAAACCAACCGTGCCGGAGCCCGAATCGGCCACGCCAACCGAGCCGACGATGCGCTTGGCGCGACCTGCAAGCTCGTACCGTGCCACCGATGGCGCATGGCTCCCCACGCCGTGTTCATAGCGCTTACCGTTTACGACCAGTGGCTCCTGGCGGATCGACTGCCGCGGCATCGGTCGAGAAAAACTCTGATGCCAACGCCCTAAGTTAAGCGCGTCGAGCGGGGTAACGGTTGCAGTGAGGAGGGCGAAAAGCGGGATCATGGTTGGTCAGCGAATATGGCGTCAAGGTCCGCAATCTCGAGCGATTGCATCGTCGAGAAGTGCTCGGAGGCGAGATAGGCCCGAATTGACGCTTCCAGTTGCGCGGCGGCGGGACGGTTGGGTGTATCGAAGTCAATGAAGCTAACGAATATTCGGCCTGGTCCCACTTGAGCTTCGAACATCGTTCCCAATTTGTGGTTGCGTTCGTAGCGGTCAATCACCTGTAAGGTGGGGCGAAAGGATGCAGGCAGTGCATCCAGGACAAGCGATTTTGAGCGTGTGAGGATTTCCCACCAGTGCCATTCGGAGTACCGCTCGGTCGGAAACTGGGCAAAGAGGGGATGATCCGCCTGGATCAGCGTTCCCATTGTTCCCACCTGTTCCTTGAAGTGAATGGGAGACCAGAATGCTGGAGCAAAGCGACCTGGGATTCCTGCCCAAGCGCGATCTGGATGAAGGCGCAGCCAAACTTTGCGCCCGGCTTTCAGTGCCGCGCGCACATCTTCGCGGAACCATCCGAACACATCAACGTCTGGTAGCGGAACGTCCGATGTCTTCGCCGAAAAGATCCAGAGGTCCCAGTGGTTCCGCGAGCCGTCCGAAAGCGTGACGGTCAACCCCACCTTTGCCGGCGTGGCAATCGTGCCCAACGGAATCGAGATGGTACCGATCCGATTCTGAGCCCCCGCAACGAGAGAAATATTCGGAAACTGGCCAGAATGGGAACCAAAAGTCCACTCGCCAGAGACGGTCTTCGCCTCGCCAGAGTGGAAGATCCAGATATCGGCCTCAAGGTTCTCATCGCTGCGCCAAACCCGCTTCGATGTAATCATGAGTGGCACGGTCGGGGCACAAAACTCAGAGAACTCTGCCCCGGTCACAAAACCCTTGTCCTGCCAGAAGGCGTCCAGCATGCCGATCGTGGCAGTTCCCTGTCCAGGGAAGTCATTGAGCCCGAGAAGTTGGTAGCCTGCGAGGTCGCGCGTCCGCAAGAGAGTTTCGATTTCTTCCTTGTATAGTGCCGCGCTGAGTCGTCCCGAGGCAAAGGTGAAATCGTCCGCTTGATCTGCCATGCCACGCGCGGCCAGGTCATGCTGTATCCGACGGAAGTTCCGTGCCTCAAGCACGCCGTCATACGAATCGGCGGCGTTCACATTGGGAAACACCGCCCACTCTCCAACTTCGTGAGAGACAACCGGGCGATCGTACGCTGCGGTGCCTTCGTCGCATGTTGTCGTCGTCGTTGGACTCTCGCGGTCAAAACGCGATCCAACACCAAACCAGGTGCTCCCGCGTAGCGGGCGGTTCTCCGCCCCAGATTTTGCATTGTCAGCCTGAACGTAAAAGTCACATTCCGGGCTAAGGTGCGTCCCGTGGCTTGAAAAATTCATTAGGATGTGCGGATACGACACCTTGAGCTTCTGAAGGAGGCCGTCCACCTCGGGCTCCGGCCCGTAAAACGCCATTTCATTGCCAAGAGTGAAGAGCACGAACGATGGATGGTGGCCGTAGGTGCGCAGGATGCCTTCTGCCTCTCGGCCACAAAACTCCAGTAGGTTGGCATCTGACGACAGCGGCCAGTTTCCGGTCCACAGCGGCAATTCAACCTGAAGAAGTACTCCCAGTTCATCGGCCGCGACGAAGGCGGCTTCTGGAGGACACCAAGAGTGGAACCGGACATGGTTTAGGCCGTACTCGCATACTTTCCCCATCACCTGGCGCCAACTCTCCGCATCCATTGGCGGGAATCCGGTCTTGGGAAATACGCAGCATTCGAGAGTGCCTCGCAGAAAAGTCGGCTGCCCGTTGAGTTTCAAGCAAGCCCCTTCCGCAGCAATGGTGCGAAAACCGGTAACAAGCGTCTCCTGCTTGGTAGGCGTTTCGATCTCAATCGGGTGAAGGTTCGGACTTGAATCACTCCATACCACGATTTCGCCTCTTGGAATTCCCCCGTGGAACTTGCCGTCTCCATCCGCCTGATAGGTCCATTCATTGACGCGGACACTCTGATGCGGTTCGACGTGGCCTGAGACGACAAGTTCCTCGCTCGAAGGCACCACCCTTATTTGTGTATCGGTTTGTAGAGGGCGCAGCTCAATTCGGCCAATGATGCCGTTCCAGTTCGTTTGGGTCCAGTCCGTGATGCCATGGCCGATACGTCCGATCGGTATGCGAACCGTATTGTCAACGCAAACGACGATGCGGACTCGCGCGGAAGTAGTTGGCTGAAGAACAAAGCGATGCGGGACGCTCAGGCTGTCCATTTGCCCGACGCACGTTCCGTCGACCCACACCTCGCTGAACCAATGCACCCGCTCAAGAAATAGCTCAAGGTTTGTACCGCGCCAGGCTTCAGGAAGCTCGACTTCGGTTGTGTACCAGGCGGCTCCAACATACTTCACCCGCCGGGAGAGGCCACCAAGGTAGTCCTGATCTGGATTCGGGATGCCGAGGGCATTGGTGTCAAGCGATCCGGGTAGGACGATGGCCTCCCCGTCGAAACCATGCATCCAAGCGTGTTGCCGACCGGTTCCTTCTGGATCAAGTCGGCAGTGCCAAGTTCCGGCGAGCGAGAGCGATTGAGACGAGGCGGCGGAAAGAGTTTCGGTAGACATGGCGGAAATCTTGGGGTGAGAGAACTTATAGAAGGGAAGATCTGAGATCTTGGGCCATTGAGTGGTTTGGATCTCGCTTTAGCACGTCATGAAGTAGCGCAACAGATTCGGTGGTACGCCCCAGTCCAAGCGCGGCTTGGGCGCGCAAGAAACGAGCGGTGGTGACCTGGCGGGTGTTCAGGTCGTCGTCGAACAGTAACATCGTCGGCAACGACGTAGCGAAGTAGTCAATTTTAGCTGGGCGCATTTCGAGGTCCTCCGCGTACGCCTCCAAACCGCGCAATAGGTCACCTGCTTCTGCGTCGCGGGCCAATCGCTGGAGGGCGAGGGCGCGATAGTACGTCATTTCCGAGAATGTCCGAATCGACATTTCCTGAAAGTCGCCGCGAAAGTCGGCGGCGCGGCGATACCAATTCTCAGCCTCCTCGCGTTCATTTGTCTCCCTAAGAGCGTCGCCCAGGGCAACCCAAAGATCGCTCGCATTCGCGAGGAGGTGACGGGCTTCACCGAGATTTTGAGGCGGCGCAAGCGCCTTCCGAAGGTGCTCGACGGCTGCGACGGGGCTTGCGGCACGCGCTGAGAGGTAATGAGCTCGCGTGTACTGTCCGAGGGCAACCCCTTCGCCACCTTCCCACGGCGTGAAGGTGCGTTGGGCGAGCCGACTTAAGGCCTTCGCGGGTTGGTTCGTTTGATTGTACAGAGAGCAGAGCTCCAGTGTGAGGTCGTCTCGATGCTCAACCAAATCTTCGCGAGCTTCGAGCACGGCAAGGCGCACCACCGGCTCAACCCCGGTGCGCTTCGCGAGTTGATCGCTCTCATAGACTAAACGTCCATCGTTCGGACGAGATGCCATAGCACAGGCATAGGCGTCCCGGGCTGCTTCAGCATCATGCCGAATGTTGTGATAAGCAATGCCCAGATTACGCCTGGAGAAGGCGTCGTCAGGACGAAGTTCCACTGCAGCTTCCCATTGGGTAATGGCATCTTCATACCGCCGTCGGTCGTAGTAGAAGTTGCCCAACAGGGCGGAGGCAACACCATCCGAAGGATCAGCAACAAGCGCACGCTCCAGCACAAGCATCTCTTCTAACCGGTTTGGGAAGACGCCGGTCAGTGGTTCAGCATCAGACGCACGTCCGCCGCACAACATCCGAACAACCGGATGATCACCGGGGGCAAGGGCAAGAACTGTTGCGCACTCATCGTCAAGCCCGCATGCATCAAACTCTAGCGCGAGATCGAGGAAGTTCTGGACGTCTTGCCGCATCGCTGAGCGCCACCGCTCGTCATATGTCGGGTCCAACTGAGCCGCCTCGTACAGCGCCCAATGATCCAGCGGATCATAGGCTAAAACAGCTCGGGCGGCTGAAAGGGCGAGCGAAGGTGCCTGATTACGACGGTGGAGCATCGCTTCCAAACAGCGGATGGAACTTGCATCGCCGAGTGTGAGCGACGCTTCCCGCAAGTATGTCTGGGCTCGCTGAACCTGGTTCGCCCGGATCGCAAGTCTCGCTAACTCAAGGTTTGCTGCTCCACGCCATGAATAGTTCCAACTCGCCTTGCCAAATGCATTGCGAGCTTCCGCATACCGGGCTTGGAATCGAAGGCTCACCCCGAGGAGGTAATGGGCTTCTCCATCGGCGGGATTGGGGTTCCGCGAGGTTAGCCGAGCGATTGCTGAGCGGAAATGTTCCTCCGCCGCCTGCAACAGTCCCCGCCCCAAATCACGCCTGCCGAGAGCGACGTGGCAGCGGGCATCTCCCGGATCGCGGCTGAGCGCCTCTTCCCAGTACGGTTCGGGACTGCGAGTTGCATGGCGGTACTGATCGAGGTGAACACCAATCTGGTAGAGCTCATCCGTGGAGAGCACTTCCGAGGGCGCAGGCGGCTCGGTGGCGGAATCTGGCACGGGCTGAGCCTCGAATGTGCGGCGGTCATATGCCACCAGCTCTTCTCCGAACCCGTCCGTCACTGTCACGGCGAGAGGTTCTTCGGTGAAGGTTGCCAAAAACGGCGATTCTGGGGCTAGATCCAGCAGATGCGACCGTACGCCATTCGCAAACTCGATCCTTACGACGCTTTCGGGGTAGCGAGCGGAAGGGCAGACGCCAACGCGGCAGCCATGGATGGAAACTGCGGCGTGGCGGGTCGCGTTGTGTGCGGGACCGATATCCCGGATGGGATACCAGAACTGGCTAAACGTCTTCGTTTCGTAGGGAGCGAGGAAGGAAAAGTCCGGCTGGTTATCTGTGTAGACCCCCGCCATAAGCTCAACGTAGGGGCCGCCGTCATCGGTCAGGTTTCTATCCCACGCGTACCCAAACTCGTGGTTACCCCACGTCCATTGTTTCTTCCCGGGAGAGATGTTACGATCGGCGACATGCACGAATCCCGCGTTCGCCGAATGGTCGTACCCGCCGAAGAATTCGTAGGCGGTCGAGACGACCATGTATGAAGTCGGAACTGGGATGTTGACATACCAGTCGAGCCGGTTTGGCGCAAGGTCCGAAGAAGGGACAAACTGGGTCGGTACTTCTCCGATGGGAAGCCCCAATCTGGCGCGCACTCCATACGGCACGCCGTAATACTGGTCACTGCATCCCGGAAATGCCGACACCGCGCGCTTCGCATGATCGGCTACGAATGCAACATCCGGTGGGAAGAATGACTGGTACTGCTCATGGACACGCGCTGCGACATTTGCCCACCACAAGAAGGTCTGTGTGAATGGCGTCCTGTTGTAGACACGCGCCTTAAGTTCTATTAGTGTCGAATCGGGCCGAATGCAGACTCCATGCATCCCTCTCATCCGGTTCATCGGCTCATGCTCGCTCATCCAGAACGTGCAGCCGCCGTCGGAATGCTCCTCCCGAGACCACGAGCACGGCATGAAGGTGCTGGGGCGATGGTGCTGGGGCCAGTTAAATTCAACGCCGCCCGAGATCCACGGGCCAGCAAGCCCAACGAGTGCGGGTTTGATCACATTCTGGCGGTAAAAGAAGTCGTACTTAGCCGTTTTGTCATATCCGATGTGAATGCGCCCACCGATTTCTGGCAGCAGCATCACGTACAGGCTTTCGTTCTCGAGGTGCAATGCCTCATACACCCGGTCTTCCTTAGAAGTCGCGACCGAATCCACAACCGGGAGCGGATAAACTCGCCCACTGCTGCCCTGGTACACGCGTTTCTCCAAGAACATCGGATTCGGGTCGGGCGGGCCGGCCGGATAGGTCGGAATCACGACCGGTTCTACCCAAGCCTGAAGACCCGATACTACGTCACGCTTGGCGTGAAGATACTTTACAGATGAGACGGAGTTAGACATAAATTACTTGAGACCGGTTGTAGCAATGCCTTCGATAAACACCCGCTGAGCAAAGAAGAAGACGACAAGCACAGGCAGAATCACGATCAAGGACGCCGCCATCAAGAGGTTCCAAGGCGTCCCCGTATGCTGGCTTTGGAAGAATTGCAGCCCCATGGAAAGAGTAAAGGTACGTTGATCTGTGAGGTAGAGTAGCGGCCCCATAAAGTCGTTCCATGCCCACATAAACGTGAAGAGGGCCACCACCGAGAGAGCAGGGCGCGCGAGCGGCAAGATGACCGCCGAAAAGGTTGTCCACTCAGACGCGCCGTCAATTTTCGCGGCCTCAGTGAGTTCCATAGGAATTGTTCGAAGAAACTGGCGAAGCAGGAAAATGTTGAACGCGCTACCGAAGAAAGCCGGTATCCAAAGTGGCCTAAACGTCCCAATCCAGCCGAACTCCTTAAATAGCGCATAGAGCGGAACCATCAGAACTGGGCCTGGCACCATCATCGTCGCCAACGTCAGAGCAAAAAGAAGGTCACGTCCCCGCCACTCAATCCTGGCAAAGGAGTAGGCAACTAGGGCGTTCGATGTCACTGCACCAATCACAGCCAGGATAGTGACAAACAAAGTGTTTTGTCCATAGACCAAAAATGGAGTGTACCCAAGATCTTTGGCGTTATAGCTAAAAGCTTCACTAAAATTGCCCCACTGAACCGGATTGGGAATCCACACCGGTGGGTCTGCCATTGTCTGGTCGGTGGGCTTCAGTGCCGTTGACATCATCCAGAGAAGCGGCATCAGAAAGAGGAGCGAGAGGGCCATCAATGTCGCGTGTGTTGCCAGGATTCGGAACTGGCGACTGCGACGTGCTCGATTCGAACGCCCGGCGCGAACCGGAACCTCAGGGCGGGAGACGTTTGGGTCAGCCGTCATTGCTAGCCTCCCTCATAGTGCACGTGGCGTGAACTGGCCTTTAGTGCAAGCATGGTCAGCGCCAGAGTGATCGCAAACATGACCCAGCCCATGGCGCTGGCGTATCCCATTCGCTGGTAAAGAAAGGCATTATCGTAGAGGTACATGGAAAAGAAGTAGGTTGATCGCGCCGGTGCGCCTCCTGGAAACATCACGTACGGGAGCGCAAACGTTTGCAGCGACCCGATAATGCTCATCACGACATTAAAGAGGATTACGGGCGAGATCATGGGAATGGTCACATGTCGCGTCTTACTAAGCGTCTTTGCACCATCGAGTTCGGCGGCCTCGTAAAGCGACTGCGGCACATCCTGTAAGCCAGCAAGGTAGATCACCATTGCGTTGCCCGTGCCCCATATGGATATGATGACAAGCGTCCACTTTGACCACGCAGGATCACTTAGCCATGCTGGCTCCGGCAACCCAAGCTTCCCCAATCCCTGGTTGAGGAGTCCGTACTGACCGTTGAACACCCACAGCCAGAGTACGCCGAGCGCAACCATCGGAACGAGCGAGGGAATGTAGAAGATCGTTCGGTAAAACGCCATTCCCTTCACCTTGGTGTTCAGCAACAGCGCGAGGATGATCGCGACAGTCGTTGCAAGCGGGACCGACGCTGCCGTAAACACCAACGTGTTTGCCAGCGACGTCCGGAAAACCGTGTCAGTCAGCAACTCGCGGTAGTTTTCCAATCCGATCCAGATTGGCGGTCGCAGCACAGAGAAGCTCGTGAAACTGTAGTAGAGCGAGGAGACCAAAGGAAAAGCGAGGAAGATCAGAAAACCGATGATCCAAGGCAGTGCGAAAAGGATGCCGACTCGTTGGTTTCGATGTACGTTCATCGTCCGAGGACCTGCCGCTGGTAGCTCTGCCAAAGCTCTTCGAGCCGTCGCTGGGCGTCGTTAAGCGCAACCTCTGGGGTCTTCTGCCCTAGGTCGATCTCGTCTACCGCGTTCCCGACCTCACGCCCAACTTGGGCGGCTACACCCATCTGCAGCGGGCGGACCGCACGTTCGCCCCTTGCCAGGCGATCAAAAAGTGCGATGTACTTATTGGGATGCTTCTCAAGGAACTCGCGTGAGACCTTCCGCAGCGGCGTGTTGCAGTACTGTCCAATACAGATTCGCTCCATTATTTGTTGCTGCTGCACGTACCGGATGAATTCAAACGCCTCACGCTTGTGCTTCGATCCTTTGGGAATCATCAGCGTATTCAGATTTAGCATTGTATAGCCAGCAAGATCAGGTCGGCCGTCTGGATACGGGAAAGGAACTGCAAACCAGTTCACCTTCGGATTGTAGAGGCGGATGAAATTGGCAAACCAGGGACCATCGGCATACGTTGCCAGCTTTCCGGAGAGAAATGGATTCTGAGGGGAGGAGTAGTTCCCAAAACCGCTTCGGAACGACTGGGTTTCGCGTGTTCCAAAACGCTTCGCAAAGGAGTTCACCCACTTCCATGCCCGCAAGTCATCTGGACCGTTGACGTTGATCCGGTCCCCTTCGGTGAAGGAGCCACCAAACAGGTACGGCATAGCCCATAGCCCCCAGCCATCGCGTGGGAGAAAGGCGACGGTAGACAAGCTGCCCTGTCGGTCACGGATGCTGACCTCACGAACAAATTCGTCGAACTCTGTGATGGTCTTAGGAAATTCCTCTGGGGTGTCATACTTCGGACCCACAAGATCGCGATTTACGTAGATCGCGGCAGATCCAGGCGAGGTGGCCAGGGCATAGAGTCGCCCTTTGTAGTTCATCGTTTCCCAGTAGGCTGGGATATAGTCTGCCTCTGAGATTCCGGCGGCTCGAGCGAGATCGGTTAGATCCTCCAGCGCACCAGCGTCGGCAAACTGCACAACCTGGTCCGCCCAAAGTCCGGCAACATCGGGCGGGTTACCTCCAGAGGTTGCTAGTAATGTCTTCTCAGCGACGCCCGAGATGCTGAGGTAGCGCACCTCAATTCGATCTTGTGACGCATTAAACGAGCTGACGACATCCTTCATCGCCCGCATCTCTTCTCCTGTCCACTTTTCCCAGTAAGTGACAACAATGCGGTTACTACCTACCTGACGGCTCGCCGCGCGCTCACTACCTACGAGCGCATAGGTGCCAGTCACGAGGATGGCAGCCAAGATCAAAAAACGTTCATTCATGGTTTCGGGTGCCCTTCTAGCGGAAGGGCACGCTCTCGCAACAGCGTTAGCGAGGCCCCGGCCCGGTCGCGCCAACTCCCGTAGGCGGCGCCCCAGCCGGACCACGCCCGCCTTGTGACATATCTTCGTAGTGCTTGCGAAGCTCCTCTCGCACTTGGGGATCACTGGTGCTTATTCCGCCGCCGTTCGCCGGAACATTGTTCGCTTGGAATTGGAACAGGAGTACGGCGACGGCAGCGATGAGCACCAAGACGATCCCAACCAGCCGGAGTCGGCCGGAGGGATCAGCCATTAGAACGACATATCCCAGTAGCGACCCCAGAACCGGTGGACGTCGAGCTGCTTCGTTGTCGGAACGAGAGCGCTATTCGTCGCAAAGGCTCGGATGTTCGTGCTCTCGCATGCCGAGTAGTTCCCTGCGCTGTCGATCGTTACGCGCTGCGCTGGCATCCGCTTAGCGCTGCTGTCGGCGTACGAGACGATAATCCCGCCCGCATGGAAGTCCATGGCAGCATGGTATGCCGTGTTGTACCACTGCGCCCATGGACTACGGTCCCGGTAGTTCGAGTAGTTCGGACACGGTGCCGTCACGCCCTCGATGAAGTGGCCGCGGTCAACGCCAGTCGCATTGGTAGTGCCCATGACGGGACCTTTGACGATGAAGGCCGCCCGCGATGATGGGTCTTGAAGGCTAGTCTCGGATCGCTTGAATCCTCCACCAGTCCACGAGTTATGGAGTGAGCCATAGCCGTAGTTGTTGATGGCGAGATTGACGTTCCACGACCAAACCTGCCAGCCGGCCGGCGGCGTGTAGATCGAGCTCGGATCGAACTCCGGCACCTGTCGCGACGCGTCGTAGAAAACCTGCTGGTTCTTCATGTACGGCAGCACAAGGTAGGGCCACCCGTGCCAGGGATAGCCGTCCTGCTGAGGACTTACCCAGTCCCACTGGACTAGGATCGTCTGATCGTCGAAGTCGCTCGAGTAGAGCTTGGCGCTTGTTCCGATCTGCTTCAGACCGCTCAACGTTACCGTCGACTTTGCCGCTCGCTTAGCTTGGGCAAAGACGGGGAAAAGAATGGCGGCCAAGATCGCGATGATCGCGATGACTACGAGTAGCTCAATAAGCGTGAATCCATGACGAGATTGACTGATGTGTTTCATATATTGCTCCGTTGCAAGCAAGGCGCTAAACCAAGGGTGGTCCCTAGATCGAGCGAGACGGCGAGCACCTCCTCTAGCGGAGGTTGCACAGTATTGGAAATTGATTCGTCGAGGCGCCGGACGGCAGCCGAGGCGGAAGCGTCGAAGCCCACCACCACCGTTGCGGCCTGATGCCGGGTCCCCGACGACCAGCGGATCCCGTCGTAGCCGATGATGGAGAGTTCCTCAGGGACCTGAAGCCCCAGCTCTTCACACGCTTCCAGGTACCGATATGCGGCGCGATCATGCCAGGCAAAGATCGCGGTCGGGGGAGACTCTTGGGCGAGACATCTGACGAGGACTTCCCGCGCATTTTCGGAGTCGAAAACTACGTCGTCGGCTCCAAACGCGATCCCGGCGTCGTGAAGATGCGCGGCGAGGAGCCGAAGACGAACCTCGGCGTCGCGTACATCGTCGCCGCGGCCGGTCACTGCCAGAATTCGGCGGTGACCATGCTCGATAAGCGCCGAAGCCACCAGACGCATCCCCTGCTCCACATCATCTCGAACGGATGGGTACTGCCCTAGAGGATCTTTTCCGTTAATGATGACGACTGGCAGCGGGCAGGTCCGAATGAAGGGGAGTAGCGGATCATTCTCACGTGGTGCAAAGAGAATCAGGCCATCGGCAAGCCCGCCATTAAGAAACTCATAGATTTCTCGAGGTGACCGCTTGAAGTTGCAGTGAACAAGGACATCGTAACCATGCTCACCACCTGCGAGCTCAATGGCGGACGACATGCGATCCATGTACTGGTCACCTCGGTCTCGATGACCGAAACCGCTAAAGAACGACAGAATGTGAGTGCGACCACGCCGAAGAGATCGCGTAAGCAGATTCGGCGCATAGTTCAACTCTGCCGCGGCAATTCGAACGCGTTGGCAAGTTTCTTCACGAATGCGACGGTGGTCAGCCTTACCGGCCAGGACAAGGGAAACCGTCGAGGCCGACACCCCAGCAAGCGTCGCCACTTGGCTCAACGTTGTACGTTCGCTCAACGTTGTCCGTTCTCGCTCTGACTGCTGCACCATGAAAATCCTACGATCAACTGTTTGAGCACTTTGCTCAAACGCTTGATTAGTATACAATGCCTTTGGTTTGGTGCCAATAGGGGTTGACGAATTTTCCGTGAATTCACTGCTGGTAGCCGCCGAACGGAACGACGATGCTGTTTCTGCCTCTTGCCCTCGACCCTTCGCATACGATCGCCTTTGCCGCGCCGGCGACACATTTCACGGAGAGCAGTCCCATCGGTAATGGGAGACTGGGTGCCATGGTTTTTGGAGGGGTCGGACTTGAGCGGATCGTTCTGAATGAGTCCACGATGTGGTCCGGCTCGGAACAGCCGGCTGATCGCCCCGAAGCGTACAAAGCGCTTCCGGAGATTCGGCGGCTTCTGCTCGCGGGCGAGAATGCAAAGGCGCAGACGCTGCTCCAGAAGGAGTTTGTTTGTGATGGACCCGGCTCGGGTTTCGCCAATGGAAAGGATCTTCCCTTCGGCTGCTACCAGGTGTTCGCCGACCTCTGGCTGGACTTTGGGCCAGCCACCTTTCAAAATTACCGCCGCACGCTCGACCTAGACAGGGCGGTCACAACGGTGGAGTACCAGCAGGCGGGAGTTCGCTTTCGCCGCGAGAGCTTCGTCTCTGCCCCCGGCCAAGCCGTCTTCTACCGCATTACGTCGGATCGCAGGGGATCGATCAGCTTTTCGGCCGCCCTCAAAAGAGCTGAGCGAGCGGCCGTGGCAGCGGAGGGAACGGATCTCGTGATCCGTGGTGCCCTGAATAGCGGAGTGGCTGACGTTACTGGAGTGCGCTACGAAGGAAGGCTGAGGGCCATCACATCGGGGGGAAAGACTACGGTGGAAAATGGGCGTTTGCGAGTTTCCGGGGCAGACTCGGTCACCCTCGTTTTCTCCGGCGGAACATCAATGTTTGATCCAAACTTCGCCGCGCTGGCTTCGGCACGCTTGGATCGAGCCAGCAAGATTTCGTATCCCACAATTCGCAAAGCTCATGTTCGAGACCATCAGCGGTTCTACCGCCGCTGCGAGCTGACTCTTCCTCCAGGGCCGTCTGCCCGCCGCACCACGCCAGAACGCTTGCTGGCGGTAGCCAAGGGGGAGAATGACCCCTCCCTCTCCGCACTCGCTTTTCACTACGGGCGCTACCTCCTTATCGGGAGCTCTCGCCCAGATAGCCCGTTGCCAGCCAACCTGCAGGGGCTCTGGGCGGAGGAACTCCACACCCCGTGGAATGGCGACTTCCACATCGACATCAACCTGCAAATGAACTATTGGCCCGCGGAAACGACCGGTCTCGGCGACTGCACAGCCCCGCTACTGCGATTCATCGAAAGACTGTCGGAGAACGGACGGAAGACGGCGAAGGCCTATTACAACTCCTCTGGGTGGGTGTCGCATGTCATTACCAACCCATGGCGGTTCACCTCACCAGGTGAAAGTGCAGAGTGGGGATCGACTTGTACTAGCGCGGCATGGCTTTGCCAGCATCTGTGGGAGCGCTACTCTTTCAGCGGCGACGTCGAGGAACTTCGCCGGGTGTACCCGGTTCTCAAAGGCGGAGCGCAATTCCTGTACGACATCCTCATCGAAGAGCCCAAACGTGGCTGGCTCGTATCCGCACCGTCCAATTCTCCAGAAAACCTGTACCGGCTCCCCGGTTCGGCGCCATTGGCGACCGCGATGGGGCCAACCCACGACATGCAGATTGCGCGCGAGGTCTTTGCCAACACAATTGCCGCGGCAAAGATCCTGGGCGTCGATGCGGACTTCTGCGCCAAACTCAGCACCGCCCGTGCACGACTTGCCCCGCACCAGATCGGCCCCGACGGCCGTCTGCAGGAGTGGCTCGAACCATACGAAGAGGTCGAACCACAACACCGCCATGTATCGCACCTCTACGGCCTGCACCCGTCAAATCAGATCACCCCGCAAGGCACGCCCGAGTTGGCAACCGCTGCCCGCAAGACCCTAGAGCGCCGTGGCGACGATGGTACCGGCTGGTCTCTTGCCTGGAAGGTCAACTTCTGGGCTCGACTCCATGACGGAGACCGCGCTCACCGCCTACTGATGAACTTCATGGTGCCAACGCGAGTAAATGACCCCGAGGTGCCGCACCGCCCAGGGCTCTATCCAAACCTCTTTTGTGCTTGTCCGCCATTTCAGATCGATGGGAACTTCGGAGTGACTGCGGGCATCGCTGAAATGCTCCTGCAGAGCCACACCGGTGCAGTTCAGCTCTTGCCCGCCTTACCGAAGGCGTGGGCCGAAAGCGGATCCGTTCGAGGGCTACGTGCCCGGGGCGGCAAAACCGTCGAAATCACCTGGAAAGACGGCAAAGTTGTGCGGAGTCGAATCAAATGAAAATAGCATCCATCATCGCGCTTATCGTCCTGGCCTCGGCCTCCTCGGCCCAACTAGCGCCGATTCGTATCAGCCCGGACGGGCGGAACTTTGTTAAGGCAGACGGTAAGCCGTTCTTCTGGCTTGGAGACACTGGGTGGACGATGACCACCCGGCTCACCATGAAGGAGATCGATGAGTACCTCGCCGATCGAAAGCGCAAGGGCTTTAACGTCATTCAGCTCATCCTGGTGCCGTGGGACGCCCGGCGAAATGGCAACCTTGCGGGGGAAAAGCCATATCTGGATGACGACATGGCGCGGCCAAACCCACGCTATTTCGACCATATCGAGAGGGTCATCGACCGGATTGAGCGTCGGGGTTTCCATGCGGCGGTCGTTCCGTTCTGGCTCGCCGGACTCCCCGAGCCTGGTCCCGAAGAAGTCGGTAAGCACGAAGCGTACGCTCGCTATCTAGGCGCTCGGTTCGGCAAGAGGAACTTGTTCTGGCTGCTAGGTGCCGACCGGTGGCCGAACGGATGGGCGGACGTGATCCGCGCCTTCGCTCTTCAGCTAGAGCGCAGTTCCGGGCGATCCGATCAGCTCATGACCCATCATCCCGCTGGCGGACAAACGTCGTCGCGGTTCTTCCACACGGAGCCTTGGCTAGACTTCAACATGCTGCAATCGGGCCATAACGCGGACCTTCCGGCATACCGGCTCACCGTCGGTGATTACTCAAAAACGCCCGTAAAACCGGTGCTGGATGGCGAGGCCGCCTACGAAAACATCACTAACGCCTTGGTTCCGTTCGGCCCGGGGGTTCGGATCATCAACGACTACGATGTCCGTCGCCAAGCGTATCAAAGCGTATTCTCTGGTGCCGCTGGCCACACCTACGGTGCCTGCGAAATCTACGAATTCCACACCAAAGGTGCCGGGAAGGCACATTGGACAGTTGGCATCGAATGGCGCGAGGCGCTGAAACTGCCCGGGGCTCAACAGATGGGCTATCTTCGTCGTCTGATCGAATCGTACACCCCGGCTACCCGGGTTCCAGATCCTTCCCTGATCGTTTCCCCAAACCCGGAAGCACCGAACGAACACCTCACTGCGTTGCGGGACAGCAACGGCAAATGGGCGATGGTTTACACCCCAAAGAATGCCGCGTTCAATGTCGACACGCGCCGCATGGGCCCAGACCCCCTTACCGGCCGTTGGTTCGATCCTCGAACAGGCAAAACTGGACGCCCCTTTACAGTCCCATCAGGTCCGAACGTCGCCTTAACGCCGCCCCAAGCCCTCAACAAAAGCGACTGGGTGTTAGTCATCAAAGCAGGAAGCTAAGAAAATCCCAAAGCAAGGTGAGCCACGCATTCATGGGGATACTTCCGAGGCAGGCTAGTGCCTGCATTCTCAATATCTATCCAGAACCGCACAACCAGAGTATCGTCTAAGGAGCAACGCGCGTCGCCCGACAGAACCGCTACAGTGCCCGAGCGCCTGGGCCGTGATGCGCCCGCTAATCACCAACGGGACCTTCATCACCGTTTGCGTACTCTCGTTTGGCTTCACGTTCATGCGCGAGACGTTTAACGAGTGGATTCCGACCTTCCTTACCGAGGCGGCCAAGATGCCGAAAGAGCAGGCCGGGCAGGCAAGCTCCTACTTTCCGCTGTTTGGTGGCCTCAGCGTGATCGCCTGCGGATTCCTCTCGGACCGTTTCCGGACGATGGGTAGCGCATTGCTGTTAACCGGCGGTTTGATTCTGGGGACGGCGGGACTCTACGGCCTTAGCGTCTTGCAGAGCAATGATCCAAACGTGTACGTCATGACGACGGCGGCGATTGGATTTGTGTTGATCGGTCCCTACTCGCTGCTTGCCGGAACGATTTCGCTGGACTTTGGCGGAAAGGCAGCCAGTAGCACCGCCGCGGGGTGGATTGACGGCGTCGGCTACATCGGCGGCATCCTCAGCGGCAAACTCATTGCCGACGTTGCCACACAGCAAGGTTGG
>Ga0247832_1000981_pt1 | contig 53912 bp, 42 predicted proteins | sample LaCruzMarch2015__10_FD_192407 | JGI IMG/M metagenome (GOLD analysis project Ga0247832, IMG submission 192407) | Freshwater microbial communities from meromictic Lake La Cruz, Castile-La Mancha, Spain - LaCruzMarch2015_4m | ecosystem: Environmental > Aquatic > Freshwater > Lake | place: Spain... | reverse complement strand
GCGCTTGGATATATGCCAATTTTGTCGCTGTTTTATAGCTTTAAAATTAAGCATTCTAACCCAGACTTGAAACACTTTTTTCTACTATTTTTGCGAAGATATGGTGGGTGAGTTTTTTCACAGTCTGACGTTATGTACAAGGCTAAAAGACAGCGTCCAAACAAGAAACCGACCGACTGAGTAAATAAAAATAGTATTTTTGAGATCGATAAGATAACAATACAAGTGAAACAAAGAATTTACATAGACACTTCAGTTTTCGGTGGACACTTTGACGAAGAATTCAAAGAACACACTATTCCTCTCTTTGACAGAATTAAAGAAGGAGAATTTATAATTTTATACTCGACAGTTACTCAGTACGAACTTGAAAACGCACCTGAAAAAGTAAAAGAACTTGTAAAAAGCCTAAGAGCTGATTTGACAGAGTTTATAGAAACAACGGACGAAGCAATTGACTTGGGTACAGAATATATTACTGAAAAAGTTGTGGGACAAACAAGTTATGCGGACTGCTTACACATAGCCCTAGCGACTATAAACCGAGCAGACTTTTTAGTCAGTTGGAACTTTAAACACATAGTTAATATTGAAAGAATAAGGGGTTACAACTCTATCAACATCAAAAACGGATACAAGCAATTAGAAATACGTTCACCAAGAGAATTTGAAAAATATGAAGACGACTGAAAAAACATTTGACGCTGTGAAATTTATGCGTCACCAGAGAGACAAATTAAGCGAGAAGTTATCCAAAATGACCAAAGAAGAAATATTGGAATACTTCAAAAAACGCAAGACACAGACGACAATAAAGCCCTGTGCATAACATCTAAGGATTCGTGCAGCTTGCAAAGCCCAGCATGAAGCCGCTGTTGCACTGCCTGTCCCGTCCTGGCGGGAGAACTGATTCTCGAGCGGCCTTCTTTCTTTTTTCTTTTGGGGTTTGCGTCCTTTATGTGTGGCCTTTTAGCTGATGCTGAGCTGTACCTGGTGGGACGGCACTGCGTGTTTTAGACCATCACTTGCCTTTCGATGCTGCAATGCTAGCAGATTTTGGGGCATTTTGCTTGTCGACTCTTTCATTTTGTTGGGTTTTACCTAAGTTTGGGCAAATGGGTGCCGTAGCTGCGAACAGTGCTTTCGCTTTTGCCAGATCCCACAATATGGTGTAGGAACTTTTCGTGAAGTGCACGGTAGCCTTTTACCTCAGAACAGGCCTGCTCAATGAGATTTGTGTTTTTTTCATCTTTACTAGTATGTTTGTGAGGTGGTAAAAGTATGAATCAATACATTGATGAGCTTGAAACTACCGGAGGTTTAGTGCAACATCGGTTTGGCAAAAAAGCGGGTTCAGCGCTTGAATGAAGCTTTGTGTCCCGCTTTGCGGGATTCAGTGGTGGCAGACAGTTTTGTGCTTCGAAATCGCCAACTTCTTGTAGCTGCAAACCGTTAGCTGTGATGCTCTTACGACCCTGCTACAAACAACGGACAGAAAAAAATTAACTTTGATAGAAAACTATACGCCATTTAAAAATGAAATTGCCCAAGTATCCATTAGCTTCGAGTGACAAATTGCTGACCTTTGGGTTTATTAGCGAAGGACAAAAAGGGCTTATTCATAAACTTGTTCGGTATCAGCCGACCAACCTCAAAGATGTTTACAATCTTGCGTTTGGCGACAAAGACCATTCAACTGGCGACATTGACGATACAGTAATTTCAAACAATGGGGACAGTGAAAAAGTGTTGACAACAGTAGTTGCAACCATTTACGCCTTTACCGACAAATACCCAGACGCTTGGATTTACGCAACAGGAAGTACCAAAGCGAGGACACGACTTTACCGAATGGGTGTAACAAAATTTCTTTCAGAAGTAACGACTGACTTTGAGGTTTTAGGAGAACGAAATGACGACTGGGAGCCATTCAGAAAAAATATTGAATACGAAGGGTTTTTGGTTAGACGGAAAAGGAAATAATTATTACCTTTGAAAAGTCAAATAATAACACGATGAAAATAACGACTGAAATAAAAAAACGGAAAATTCCAATCGTAAAGATTGACAAGTCATTGAACAAATATGACGACATTGTTTTGTTCCCTGACAAGTTGGAAAAAGCAAACGAGATGCTCCGAAAAGTTGGCCTTCCCAAGCAATGGACAAATGAGAAGCACCACAGCTAACATTTAAGGCTTCGTGCGGCTTGCAAAGCCCAGCATGAAGCCGCTGTTGCACTGCCTGTCCCGTCCTGGCGGGAGAACCGGTTCTCGAACATCCTCCCTATCCCCTGTTTCGTATCTCACGAAACAGTTAATCATCAACAAATTAAACGCATAATAATCAAAAACTTAAATACTAAAAGAAGCTTTGTGAGACACGAATTACAGCGAAGATTTTACAATTACAATCAATCTCCTCCAAATCGGAAACCATTTTATTTGCTTTGTCTTTCACAATATTTAACATCATGAAAAAAATACTTTTACTTCTGTTTTTTGCATCTACTGTCTGCCAAGCTCAGCACTTGTTGAGATTAAAAGGAAATGACACTGCCCAAAATCTTCGCTTCATGTATTGCGACGGCGATAATGTAAATTTTCAAAATCAACAAGGCTATGTACGCTCCGTTCCTGTTTCGACTATAGAATCGTTGTTGGTAGATAGTTCTGTTTTAGCCAAAGCCCAAAAATGTTTGGGAAGAAAGGTGGCTATTAAATCTGAATTGTTGCTATCTCCAGCTTCATTGGCCGACACATCCATACTACCACCCGTAGTAAAAACAAACTACCTATTAAAATCGGGGAATGCTTTAATAACTTCAGATTTGCTGGTGGTCTCGGCTGTTTGTCTAACAGGATTAGGATTTTTAGTTGGAGCCGAAAACCCATCAACCCTAAGAACACTTGGAGTTTTGGGTGCAGGTATGGGACTGGTGTCTTTTGGCTTTCGCATCCACGGCCATTCTATGCTGAAATTGGCGGGACGTGAATGGAAGTAAATTTATACGCTATTAGCTGCTTCCCCACGCCCTGTTTCATACCTTCAAACCCGTTAATCATCAACAACTTAAGCACCAAAAGAAGTTTTGAGAGACACAAACTACGGCGAAGAATGACTTACCTGTTACCTTGCCAAAAAGTTTGATTGACCCATGCTCGAAGGATTTAAAACAAGGATTTCAGAAAAAACAGCCGGTTATTTCCTGCTCATACTAATGGCGTGCACCATTGTGTTTCATGGCTTTGTGCTGTTGGGCACAGTGCCTTACAACATAGTCTGGGGTGGGCAACTTGAATCAGTTGAGGAAATGTACATGATGGAGTCTGTTTCAATCGGTTTAACTTTATTCATGGCCTGGATGGTGGCCGTAAGAATTGAGGTCTTGCATGCCAAATTCCCTGCTTTGCTTTCTCAATTTATTTTCGGCGGAATGGCGCTGTTGTTTTTGCTGAATACCATTGGCAATTTATTCGCAGTCAACAGTTTGGAGACATTGCTTTTCACTCCGCTAACCCTGCTTTCTACCATTGCCTGTTTTAGGCTGACACTTTGGTAAAACCTTAGCTTAAATGCCTGAAAGCAAGTAATAATCCATCATCACCAAGGCAGCCAAAGCCTCAACAATAGGCACAGCCCTGGGCACCACACAAGGATCGTGGCGACCTTTTGGAGCTATTGTTACAGATTCTCCCAACTCATTTATGCTGTCTTGTGGTTGCATCAGCGTGGCAACTGGCTTAAATGCCACCCGAAAAGTGATGGGCATTCCATTTGAAATGCCACCTTGAATGCCGCCTGAGAAATTGGTTTTTGTTTGTATGTGGCCATCTACATCTTCAAAATGGTCGTTCACCATGGAACCTCTGGCACTTGCCATGTCAAATCCTCCTCCATATTCAAAACCCTTCACGGCATTGATGCTCAACATGGCCATGCCTAATGCAGCATGCAATTTGCCAAACAAAGGCTCGCCCAAACCTACAGGCACACCTACAATGCGGGCTTGAACGGCTCCTCCCACGGTGTCTCCACTTTTCCTGATTTCTCTAATCAATTCTTCCATTTCGGCTGCCATGGCCTCATTTGGACAACGAACAGGATTGCTATCGATGCTTGCAAGATTGAGGAGGGTTTCATCCATTTCAGTACATTTTAATTCGCCAACCTGATCCACAAAAGCCAATATTTCTATGCCCTTTTGCAGCAACCATTGCTGAGCAATAGCACCTGCAGCCACCCAACCGGCAGTGACCCGGGCCGAACTTCTTCCACCACCTCTATAATCCCGATGGCCGTATTTTCCCTGGTAGGTAAAATCGGCATGCGAGGGTCGAAATGCATCTTTAATATGGTCGTAGTCTTTGCTGTTTTGGTCTTCGTTTGGGATAAACAGGCAAATGGGCGCACCAGTTGTGGACTGTTCGAACACACCACTTTGCACCTGAAAAGTGTCTGTCTCTTTTCGTTGTGTGGTAATGGCAGATTGGCCGGGCTTTCTTCGGTCGAGTTGCTGCTGAATGGCTTCTAAATCCACCTTAAACCCTGCTGGGAAACCATCTATTACCACGCCCACTCCATTGCCATGGCTTTCGCCAAACGATGTGATTTTTAGCCTATTTCCCAGTGTGTTCATATTTACCGCTCCTGATTTTACAATTCGAGTTCAAAAATATGCCCCTCTTCATTTAAAAACACCAACAAACCCGGTTTTTTCCAGGCAATGGCTTCCATTTGCATGCCATGTCGGATGGGCAAACAGGCTTTGGGTTGAAAATCAAGGCCATTCAGTTTGTAGATAAAAATTCGCCCGTAAGTAGCCATGGCAACTGTTGAGCTCTCAGCGTCGAAAGCAACACCGGTTATATGACCTTCCGCCCAACATGTAATTTCGGTATTCTTGCGAAGCACAGATCCCTTTTTTTCAAATACATAAATCCGGTGAAGGTTGTCGGCAGCAAACTTACTGAAGAGAAACAGTTGATTGCCCCGCCAAAAAAAAGCCTCAAAATCAAGCACTTTTTGTTTGCCTGTAACCGACAAAGGAATGAGAAGTTTTTCAAGCTTTTTCTCTTGCACGTGATACCCCAATAGCGCAAGTTGTTTATGTGGGAAATTATTGATACCAGTTTCTCCTACCCAAATAATGCCCTCGTCATCGACCTGTAACTCTTCCCAATCAAAGTTTTTGAGCTGAGGCAAACCAACTTTTGCTTCAATTTCATACTGCTGGTTCATGACATACAGCAGGGTATCATTGCTGTCATTGATGCAAACGGGTTGGCCGTTCCAGTACGTTAATCCGGACGCTTCTGAAATTTCAGGGTTGAGCCTGCCCACATATTTTACCTTTGCAAAGCCAGAGCAAGTGGACTTTTGCCATGAAAAAAGCCTTTCTTCGTTCACCCAAACCATAAAAAAGACCAAAGCAAACATCAGAAAAAAGAAAAAACCGGATGTATTCATGTAGATGTCTAAGCGACCTCAAACTTTTAAAAATCGCTGCAAGTATGCCAAATTGAATAGCAAAGGCTTTCAATTTGGTTGAATTGTTACTTTTACACCTGCTTTAAAACCGTGCGGAAACAAAAATTGCCTTTTTCAACCTTTTCAACTTTCAAACACCGCTTGCAACAGCTACTTCAGCTGCTGCCAATGCTGAGCTTACTGCTCGGGACAATGCACTTGGTTCGAGCCCAAGGAGGAGATATAGTGGCACAAGGTAAATTTATATCAGATTCAGTGCTTATTGGCGATGAGGTTCAATTTGTACTCACAGCCAATGTTCGGCCTCAATCGGTTGTTGTGTTTCCAGACAGTGGAGCCAATTTCGGAGATTTTGTTTTCAAAAGTCTTCGGTGGTTTCCTCAACGATCATTGGATGATTCAAGCAGTCTTGATTCCATGGTTTATACCTTGGCCTGTTTTGCAGATTCGGGATTTGTGTATTTGAGTATGCCCCTCACAGAAATTTTGCCCAACGGTGACTCTGTTTTGCACTTCCCAGCCAGTGATTCCGTTTTTTTACACAGCAAAATGCCCCCCCAGGCAGCTGACGAACAGTTGGAATTTATGCCCTTGGCACATGAAATTAATTACCCCTACATTGTTGGAGGTGTTTTTCTCAGTTTGTTGTTGGTGATTGGTTTAAACCTACTTTTGGGGAAACCCATTCAGCGCTATTGGCAGCTATTTCTACTGGCAAGGCGCTATGCAGCGTACCAGAATTCATTTAAAAAATTAAATGCCAACCTGTTGGTTTCGGGCAATTCGTCGGACATGGAACGTTTGCTAAACTTGTGGAAAAACTTTATGCAGCGCATCACCAGCCAACCCTACAGCACCTACACCACCAAGGATATAGCTTCACTGGAAACACCTGAATCGCTCATCCAATCACTTTCAGCAGTGGACAAATGGGTTTACGGAGGCATTGAGCCTGCTGAAAAACCAGGTATTTTAGCTGAATTGAAGCAATTTTCATTGAAGGCCTACGCAAACAAACGACGATCTATTAAAAATGAAAGGAAATCCGTTTAGTGGAATAGATTGGTATGACCTGCATTGGCTAAGCCCGAAGGTACTAAGTGGATTCACGTTCGAATACCCCATTCTACTCTATTTTATTCCTTTGGTTCCGCTGCTTTTTTTATTGAGGTGGCTGCTTTTTTTAAGATTCAGACAAAGGATAGATGTGGCATTTTTTGAAGCGGATGTTAAAACACATTGGTCCACTTATCTGCGCCATTTGCCCAATGTATTTTTGACTTTCGTGATGGCCTTTTCGCTTTTTGCATTAGCCAGACCTCAACTTACCAACGAAAGAGTAGAAGAAATTTCAGAAGGAATTGACATCTTGCTGGCACTCGACGTGTCAGAATCCATGACCATCAATGACCTGAAGCCTGACCGACTCGAAGCTGCAAAAAAAGTAGCCAGAGATTTCATTTTAGGCAGAATTCACGATCGAATTGGACTTGTAGTATTTGCTGGTGAAGCCTTGAATGTGAGTCCGCTCACAACAGACTACGCCTTGCTAAACGAATACATTGATCAAATGAACTACACCACCATCACAAAAGGTGGGACGGCTATTGGTTCAGCCATAGGGGTGTGCATTAACCACATGCTCAACTCTAAATCGAAAACCAAAATCATCATACTACTTAGCGATGGAGATAATACTGCGGGAAACATAGATCCTGCTACTTCTGCCCAATTGGCCAAAGCATATGGGTTGAAAATTTATACCATAGGTGTGGGCAGCGATGGCCCTGTACTGATAGCGACCGACATGCTTGGAAATCCTATTTACGGCCAAAACACCATGGATGAAACTGCCCTGAAAACCATTGCCCAAATTACCCAGGGCCGATATTTCAGGGCCACAAATAACGAAGGGTTGAAAGAGATTTTTAACAATATCAACAAGTTGGAAAAAAGCAATTTCACCCAAAATAAATACCAAAACACAGCCGATTTTTACCATATTTATCTCTACTGGGCTGCCGCTTGTTTCATTGGATTTATGGTGCTGAAATCAACCTTTGTAAGCAATCCACTCGAGGATTAAGCCTGTGAAAGAGAAATTTTCATGGGAGTCGGAAGATGTGATTTGGGGTGTTTGGCCAGACCAGTTGTTGGGCAATTTGGTATTGGAAGTTCGCAATCCAGCTCAAAAAACAGTCAATTTTGTTGTAATACATGCGGAACATGGCAGCCTTATTTTCGAAGGATTTGACCAAAGTTTAGACTGGTGGTCAGTGACCCGATATGTTGACAAAGGCATTTTGCTGGTAGAAAGCTATCAAAACAATGATTTGCCTGAAACACGGGGATTAAAAGCATTTAGCTACATCAAAAATGATCTGATGTGGGAAAATCCGTTTCTAGGATTTGTGCAAGCCTCGCAGCACTATTTGGAATGCAAAACGCCACAAGATGAAACCATTTGGGTGACATTGCAGGATGGTAACCCAGCAAAATATCCTGGATTATCCCAATTTACTTCCCCTTTCGGCCATGTGCAGTGGTTAAGTCCAGCATTTAGAATTTATGACCAACTATTGGCGTATTTGAACACGCATTCAGGATTCACAGAAGTGAAAAATGTGTACTATGGTGAGCCTTTTGGCTGCATGTTACTTTCATTCGAAGCTGAAGATGAGAGGCATAAAATGAAATGTTTGTGGCTAATGAATGAAGCGGGCGAAAGGCTTTGGGAAAAAAAATGGAACATACTAAACAATTCCCAACCCCTAATCCAGTTTTTCTGGACTGAAACCACCTTATTTGTGCTCGAAAATCAGCATCTGATTACCGCTTATGAATTGGATTAAAACCACCTGCCTCTTGTTGTTTATCTTGATTACCACCTGTTTGCAGGCACAAAATACACGGGTGGTTGATGGCAAAACATTTGAAATTCATAACATTGGAAAAGGTGAAACCTTGTCTAAAATCGCCAGTCAATACGGCATTTCGATGGCTGAACTCAAGGCTGCCAACAAAGGACTTACTGAAAATATTCGAGCGGGTCAGGAATTATTGATCCCCACTAAAAAAAGTGCTGATGGCAAAAATGAGCCAGCCACACACCTGGTACAAAAAGGGGAAACCATTTCTCTGATTGCAGCCAAATACAAAATTTCCCAAGCCGACTTAAAAGCATGGAACAACATCAAGGGTACCAGCATTGATGTTGGGCAAAAGCTCATTGTTTCGGGCACACAGTATAAAGAAGTTGTTGCTGCCGAAAAGCCAAAACCTGAACCAGTTAAAGAACCAGCACCGCCGGAAAACGCCAACCAACACACAGTGGCCAAAGGAGAAACATTTTATGCCATTGCCCGAAAGTACAATCTGAGCGCTGGTGACTTGAAAAAAGCCAATAATCTGGAAAACCTGAACTTGAAAGAAGGTCAAATTCTACTCATACCAGGTGCAGCAGCGGCTCCTAAAAAACCAGAACCTACTCCGGAAGTTGCACCCATTCCTCCACCGCAAGTTACCAAACCAGCAGAAACGCCTACACCTAAGCCCGAGCCAGCGGCAGTACAGGCCGAACTGACGAAAAAAGAAATATCACCCGAGGCCAGCAATGGAACTTCCGGCGAACCAGGCCGAACCGTAACCAATGCAGCGGGCTATGAGCGGGTATTGGAAACCGGCCTTGCTGAATTTATAGAAAACAGTATCGACAACCAAAAACACCTTTGTTTGCACAAAACAGCACCTGTAGGGTCAATCATTCAAGTAAAAAATGAGCTGAACGGCGCTGTAATTTTTGTGAAAGTGGTGGGGAAACTGCCTGAAATTGGAAACAACGATCGACTTATCATCAAGATTTCGAAAAGAGCCTACGAAAAATTAGGAGCCACCGGAAAACGATTCCCGGTAGAAGTGAGCTATCCAAACCCTTTGTAATGTTGATAAACTGACACACTTTACGGTCAGCTTTTAAATTTTGCAGTTTGGTGGCATTTGAAAAGACCAAGCCATTGCCATCAGCGATAGTGCGACACAGAATAAGCGATAGTTTGTATGAGAATATACAATTATAGCGGTGCGAATGCACCTACACCGTCAAACCAATATGCAACAGTGCAATATCGTAGGTGCTTTCGATGTCAAGTTTCCGGTTTTTGATGCTCGACACCAGGAATTCCTTTTTGGCCTCAAAGGGCAATATGTCTGCTTCTTCAAACAACTTGCTGATATTTTTCTTGCCCCATTTCTTGTTTTCTTCTCCACCCAACTGGTCGGTCAATCCATCCGTTGTGAAAAAAAGCAGGCTATCGGGCGAAACCTCGGCTTTATAAGTGGCATACTGTAAGTCGGGCTCATAGCCTATGAAAATTCTACTTCCTTTCATCCATTGTTTTTCTTTGCCGGGCTGAATGAGCATCAGATCAATTTTGGTATTGCTGTATTGCAGCATTGTTTTTCCGGGTTTCCAGGGAATCACGCCCAGTTCTTTTCTAAAGTTTTCATCCATTATTACCCCAATTTTTTCGCAATAAGTTTTATTGGCGATGTTGAGCAAATCACCAAACGTTTCAGGCAGATTTTATCCAAAGGCAGCCCAAAGATTTCTTCGAGGGTATGATACTGGGTTTCGTATATCCACACCGAAGCCCCAACGACAAGAACCAAAGAAATTCAAATGATGACAAAAACATATAGCATGCCACCAATTACTGCCAAATATCCAATGTGGTTCGTGGCAATAGCACCCTGCTTACCAGCATTGCATTTTTTTAGAAGAAAAACGCATTCAATTGGATATGCGAGAGCGAGTAACTAATCCTCCCGCCCGGATCCATTGATGATGCCTTGCTGCAACTGAATGGACTCTATGTGAATGAGATCCAAAAATTTCTTCACAATATCCTCCTGCAAACCAAGCGATTTACCCAACCAGATACTCTTGTTTACAATCTCGTTCCAGCGGCCCATTTGCAACACGGTTACGTGATTATCTCTTTTATATTCTCCAATCTTGCGGACAGCGTCCATCCGCTCAGCCAATATTTCGATCAACTGCCTGTCAACTTTATCAATTCTTTGCCGCAAGGTGTCGAGCACGTCCGATGTAGAATCGCTGGCATTGGTCTTGGTGTAAAGCAGCGTAGCTAGCATTTGACCCAATTCATCCGGGGTAATTTGCTGCCGTGCATCGCTCAAGGCCTCTCGAGGATTGATATGGGTTTCTATCATCAAACCCTTCATATCCAGGTTCAATGCCGTTTGTGCCACATGAAAAAGCAACAGCGTATTGCCTGCTATGTGGCTTGGGTCGCAAATCATGGGTACATCGGGCATGCGTCGACGGAACTCAATAGGCATGCTCCATTTCGGCTGGTTTCGGTACTGCGTTTTGTCGAACGACGAAAATCCTCTGTGGATGGCCACAATGTCGCTAATGCCGGCATTGGCTACTCGTTCTATGGCACCAATCCAGAGTTCCACATCCGGATTCACCGGATTTTTAATCATCACCGGAATGTCTACTCCCCGCAAGGCATCGGCCAATTCCTGCACAGAAAATGGGTTCGCTACCGTTCGGGCCCCTATCCAAAGCACATCCACGCCAGATTTAAGCGCCAGATCCACGTGCTCGGCATTGGCAACTTCCACCGTGGTGGGCAGCCCCGTTTCAGCTTTCACCTTCTGAAGCCAAGGCAATGCTTTTTCTCCGTTTCCTTCAAAATTGTTAGGCCTTGTTCTTGGCTTCCAAACACCAGCTCTAAACAGTTTCACCTGTTTGTTGGAGGCAATCTGTTTGGCTGTTTCCAGTACTTGCGTTTCAGATTCAGCGCTACAAGGCCCAGCGATGATAAGAGGCTCATCCAGAGCCAACAATTTTCTCAAACTCTCCATGATTTTAATGTTGCTAATTGTTGCTTCCTTATTCTTGTTTAAAACATCCAAATGCAACAAGGGTTTGACCTTTTGAGCCAAACCCTTGACAAAAGTAACAGATTGGTTGGATGCAGGACAACAATGCCTGGATCCAAGGCCTTAAATATCCAACAGCAAACGGGTAGGATCTTCGAGCAATTGTTTCACTTTCACCAGGAACCCAACAGATTCTCGACCGTCAATGATTCGGTGATCGTACGACAAAGCCACATACATAACCGGCCTGATGACTACTTCGCCATTGATGGCAACAGGTCTTTCTACAATATTATGCATACCCAAAATGGCCGATTGTGGCGCATTGATTATAGGAGTTGACAACATGGAACCAAAAATCCCTCCATTGGTGATGGTAAATGTTCCGCCTGTCATTTCCTCTAAGGTCAATTTGTTGTCACGGGCACGGGTGGCCAGCCGAACAATTTCTTTTTCAATGTTGGCAAAGGATCGTTTTTCGGCGTTTCTAATCACAGGAACCACCAAACCTTTTGGCGCAGAAACTGCAATGGACACATCGACAAATCGATTATAGATAATTTCGTCACCATCTATCATGGCATTCACGGCTGGAAAATCTTCCATGGCTGCACAAACGGCCTTTGTAAAAAACGACATGAAGCCCAAACCAACTTCGTGCTTTTCTTTGAATTTGTCTTTGTACTTGGCACGGATATCCATGATGGGCTTCATGTCCACTTCATTGAAAGTGGTCAACATGGCGGTTTCGTTTTTCACCGACACCAACCTTCTGGCCACGGTTTTGCGCAACGACGACATTTTCTGACGTTCCACTTCCCGATCTCCTTGTGTAACTGGTGCAGCAGATTTGGCTTCGGCAGGTGGCGGAGTCGGTGCTGCCACTGATTTTTCAGCTTTCAAAGCATCTTCTTTGGTCACTTTTCCACCTGGGCCGCTTCCTTTTATTTGGTCTGCACTGATGCCTTTGTCGGCCAATATTTTTGCAGCAACTGGTGTGGCTGAAGCATTCGAGGCGTGAACCACGGCTTCGGCAGCGGGTTCAGCTTTCTTTTCTTCTTTCGGTTCAGCATCGGCAGATGCAGCGTTTCCATTCACAGTTGAGATTTTACAAATGCTGTCCCCTATTTTCAGCGTTTTCCCAGCTTCAGCCAGAATTTCCAACACACCAGCAGCTTCTGCCGGTAATTCGAAAGTGGCTTTGTCTGACTCTATTTCACACAAGACTTCGTCCAGATTAACATAATCGCCATTTTTCTTGAGCCAGTTGGCAATGGTTACCTCGGTGATCGATTCGCCAACGGTAGGAACTTTCATTTCTTTCACTTGTCCTGTTTTCGCTACCACTTTGTCTACTTTTTCGGGTGCAACAGCCTTTTCAGTGCCTGCAACTGCTGTTTTTTCCAACACACATACCAGGCCGCCAATGGGCAAAACTTCCCCTGCCTGGGCTTTGATGTGCAAAATGCCAGACTCAGGTGCATTCAATTCGAATGTGGCTTTGTCAGATTCCAATTCACAAATTACTTCGTCCTGATTTACAAAATCACCTTCCTTTTTGGTCCAGTTTGCCACGGTTACTTCGGTGATCGATTCGCCCACAGTGGGCACTTTAATTTCTACGCTCATGATTTTTGAAATTACTTGTCGTTGGTACTGAATGCTTTTTCTATGATTTCAGATTGCTCTTTGGTATGCACTTTCATGTATCCTGTGGCTGGAGAGGCACTTTCTTTTCTTGCAATGACGTCGATGCCCACTTGCCGGAGATGCCGCAAGATAAATCCCCATGCACCCATATTTTCTGGTTCTTCCTGTACCCAAATGAATCTGGCTTTTTTGTAATCCTCAAGCAATTTTTCGACTTGCTTCTTCGGAAAAGGAAACAATTGCTCAAAGCGAACTATGGCAACATCTTTGCGTTTTTCTGCCTGCTGTTTCTCCAGCAATTCAAAATAGATTTTTCCAGAACACATTAAAACTGTTTTCGCAGTTTTGGCCGTGGCATATTTGTCAGCAAAAATTTCCTGGAATTTGCCCGAGGTGAATTCGCTTGTTGGAGAAACCATAGCAGGGTGCCGCAGCATAGATTTTGGCGACATCACAATTAGTGGTTTTCTGAATGGCCAGGCCAATTGACGGCGCAACAAATGGAAGAAATTGGCGGGGGTTGTAACATTGGCCACCACCATATTGTATTCACCTGAAAGCTGTAAAAACCGCTCCAGCCTGGCACTTGAGTGTTCTGGCCCTTGCCCTTCATAACCATGTGGCAGCAATAAAACCACACCATTCATCCGTTGCCATTTCGACTCAGAACTACTGATAAACTGATCGATCATCACCTGAGCACCATTGGCAAAATCGCCAAATTGAGCCTCCCAAATCACCATGGCATTTGGATTGGCCATGGCGTAGCCAAATTCGAACCCAAGTACTGCATATTCCGAAAGCAGAGAATTGTAAATCTGCATGGGTTTTTCGCCCAGCCTGGCAGCATCGAGACTATTGTAAGGTTCGTTGGTATTGGCGTCGTTCAACACAGCATGGCGGTGCGAAAAAGTACCCCGGCGCACATCCTGTCCGCTGATGCGAACTCGCTTGTTTTCTGCCAACATGGAACCATAAGCCAACAATTCAGCCGAGGCCCAGTTCAAGATTTTTGTTTCGAAAAACATTTCGTACCTGTCTTTCAACAATTTTTCAATCTGCTTCAAAGGCTTGAAATGATCTGGAATGGTGGTGAGTGCCAGACCAACTTTATTCAACACTTCTTCTGAAATGGCCGTGTCGGGCGACTTATCGAAATCACCAACTTGTGATCGGCGCAGTTCTCGCCATTCGTTTTCCAGTTTTTGGTATTTGTAAGGAAGGTTTTGTTGTTTGATCTGATTCAGCCGGTCTTGTAAGAGGTTTCTAAACTCTTTGTCCATCCCCTCAGCCAAAGCAGCATCTACCACACCCCGATCAATCAATGTTTTGTTGTACACTTCTCTTGGATTTGGGTGGCGGGCTATGAGGTTGTACAGAGTAGGCTGGGTAAACTTGGGTTCATCGCTTTCGTTGTGCCCATGTCGGCGGTAGCAAACCATATCGATAAACACATCTTTCCCAAAAGTCTGCCGGTATTCAACGGCCAATTTCACCGCAAAGTGAACATCTTCCGGCGAGTCGCCATTCACGTGAAATATGGGTGAATCAATCAATCTCGCCACGTCTGTACAGTAAATACTGGATCGTGCGTCAACAAAATCAGTCGTAAAACCAACCTGATTATTGATGACAAAATGAATGATACCTCCAACGCCATAACCTTCCAGACCAGCCATTTGTATCAATTCATACACTACTCCCTGACCAGCAATGGATGCGTCGCCATGAATGAGAATAGGAAGTACTTTTTTGTAATCGCCTTTATAAGCTGCATCCAGTTTGGCACGAGCAAAGCCCATCACGCTGGAATTTACTGCCTCCAGATGAGAAGGATTCGGTGTGAGTTTCAGGTGAACTGTTTTTCCATTCACTGTTTTCACATCGCTCGAAAAGCCCATGTGGTACTTCACATCGCCATCGCCCATGGTAAGGTCGGGAATGTAGGTACCTTCGAACTCGGTAAACAGCTGTTCGTACGTTTTCTGCATGATGTTGGCCAGCACATTGAGCCTACCTCGATGCGCCATCCCAATAATGACTTCTTCAGTGCCGAGGTCTGCACTTTGGGTGATGATGGCATCGAGCGCAGAAATGGTGGTTTCTCCACCTTCCAGCGAAAACCGCTTCTGACCTAAATATTTGGTGTGAAGAAAGTTTTCAAACACAACCGCTTCGTTGAGTTTGTATAGAATCCGCTTTTTCTCTTCAACCGATGGCAAATAGTCTGGATATTCGTTTTCAATTTTATTCAATATCCAGGACTGCACTTCAGATTCTCTGATAAATCGAAACTCGAATCCAATTTTGCTGGCGTAGATTTTCTGAAGTTTATCCTGAATTTGCCTCAGGGTTCCATTGGGCAAACCAATTTCCTGACCAGCAGCAAATTTCATGGAAAAATCAGCGTCCGTTAACCCAAAATCAAGAATGTCAAGTTGAGGCTTTCTGTCCTTTCTGGGCCTCACCGGATTGGTGTCGCTCTTCAAGTGCCCCCGCTGACGCCATCCATTGATAAACGCCATCACCCTGAACTCTTTGTCCAGGTTTTCAAACTGAGGAGCGCCGTCAACTGCTTTGGAAATGTTTTCAGGTAAGGAATCGTTGAAATGTTGCGCAAAATCAAAACCTTCAAAAAACTTCTGCCAGCCAACATCTACGCTGTTTGGGTCGCTTTTGTAGGTTTCATACAAGTCGTCGATTACGCCTGTAAATGCGTTGCTGATATATGAATACTTGTCCATTGAATGGTATAGTTGCAATTGAATGTCAAAGTAAGCAGGAAGAAATCACTTGGTGAAATTTAAAAATCGTTTTTTCGATTTTTATTGGCTTTCAAAGCGTTAAACCCATGTTAGTAATTTTCTGCCTATGCTATGAATTCAACCTGTTATCTTTCCGCTTCAAAGCCTGATCCGATTTGCGAATACTATATATTCATCAATATTTTCGACATCCAAAGCAAGCCGGCCCATACAGGTCTTTCTACCTTGCGCAAGCATTAGTTGAGCAAGGACATGAGGTTACGGTCATCACAGCTCATCATTTACCCCAAGCCATCAAACAACATTTTGGCAAACTAAAGGTGCATTACCTGTCTGTGCCTTACAGCAATGAATATTCCTCGCTGATGCGCTACAAAGCATTTTTTCTGTTTGTGTGGAAGGGGTTTTTTCTGATGAAGAAACTCAAAATTTTTGATGCAGTGTATGCAACTTCTACTCCACTCACGGTTGGTGTACTTGGATTAGCAGCGAAATTCTTTTGGAGTAAACCCTTCGTTTTCGAGATTCGTGATCTTTGGCCAGAAGCTCCCATTCAACTGGGTTATTTAAAAAATCCATTGATGCGAAAGCTGGCTCTCTGGCTAGAAAAACTAATTTATCGCCATGCATCTGGAATTGTGACGCTGTCGCCGCCAAATGAACTTTACATCAAAAACCGGGTAAAAGTTCCGGTTGCTATGATTCCAAACCTGGCTATCCCAGTTGTTGAAAAAGAGGCCTTGCTATCCAAAAGCCTTGTTATCGGATATTTTGGCACACTAGGCAAAGCCAATGGATTGGTAAAGTTGATTACCCTGGCCAGAAAGGCAGATGAAATGAAAATTCCTGGTTTTGAGATCAAAGTAGCTGGCGATGGTGCTTTAAAACAATGGTTTCTGGAACAATTGAATAAATACAATATACAATGTGTTACCTATTTGGGGCATCTCGAACCTGACGCTTTTAAAGCTGCTTTAGCTAGCATTCATTTTGGGTATGTAAGCTTCAGGGATGAACCTATTTTAGAGCATTGCTCGCCCAACAAGTATTTTGATTACCTGGCTGCCGGTGTGCCTACGATAGTAAACTTTGGAGGTTGGTTGGCTGATCTTTCTCAAAATAGCGCAAGCGGTTTCATTCATATTAAGGAAGAAGAGCAAAAATTATTAGAAGATTTAACAGCAATCTTCAACAATGAAGGTCAGTACAATACCCTACGAATCAATGCGTTAAATCTTTCAACGACATTCTCCGCTAAGCTGGCAGGTCATAAGCTGGGAGCGTTTCTGGGAATGTGTTTTAAGCCGGGTTAAAAAGTTTGGTAAAGTTTTTGCCTTAACTTTGGCATTTAACTGAGTCGTTTTATGAAAAATCTTAGTCGCAACCTCATTCTGATTTTATTTGTTTGGTCGCAATCCTTATCCACGCAAGTTTGGGCACAAGATTGTAAAAAAGCCATGCCAGAATCCACATTCAAAGCCTTGGTTTCTGCTGTTAATGCCAGAAGTTTCTCCAGCGACAAAATGAAAGTGGCCAAACAAGGGGCACAATGCCTGGACGTAACCCAGGTAGAAACCATCATGAAGTTGTTTTCTTTTGAGGACCAAAAACTGGAGTTTGCCAAGTTTGCTTACCCCAAAACCATTGACAAGGAAAATTACTTCATGCTCAACTCGGTTTTCAGTTTTTCATCATCGACCGACGACTTGGACAATTTCATCACCACGGAAAAAGCCAAAGAAGAAAATAATCCAAAACCTGAACCAGCACCTGTGGTAGTTCAACCAAAACCCCAGACACAAAATCCGCAAGTAACTCCCCGACCCAGAAGGACAGATGTACAACCAAGGCCTTCAATGCCATCCAACGCTCCGGTGACAGAAGAGCAAATGGCAGCACAGATTTTACAGGATTCACAAACCCATATTTCGGATATTTTCGAAATGGTGCTTGGGCCAAAGCCAAGAGGAAACCAACAGACGAACACAAATGCTGCAAAGCCACCCAGAATCATCATTACCAGCCCCGACCTGCGTGATGTCAAAGATTTAACAGCAGAAGTGACTGACAAACGCACCAGAATAGCTGGATTAATCAGCTCATCAGTTGGAATTTATGAGGTTTTTGTAAATGCTGAAGAGGCTATTTTGAATTCCAATGGTACGTTTTATGCCGACATTCCTTTGTTCGAAGGCGTTAATAATGTGCGGGTTACGGTAACTGATGTAAACAAGAACTCTTCAAATTTTGCTTTTAAAATCGACAGGAAAGATGGTAGCACACAGGTGCAACCTGAACCAGCAACTATTCCAGAACCGCTAGTAACACAGAATCCCACACCGGCTGTAACAACTCCACCTGCAGCTAATTTCGTTTCAGACATTGACAGAAACGTTCCCAAAGCTGCTTTTCAAAATCCAAATGCCATTGCTGTGGTGATTGGCAACAAAGACTACACCAACACAAAGCCTGTAGACTATGCCATAAACGATGCCCGAAGTATGCGCAACTATTTAAAAGAGGCTTTCGGGTTTAGGGAAGGAAATATATTGTATAAGGAAAATGCCACGCTGGGCGATTTCAACACTTTTTTTGGCACTAAAGGCAATCCTAAGGGTCGTCTGGCAAACACCATCAAAATAAACATGTCAGATGTTTTTATCTTTTTCTCCGGCCATGGAGCCCCAGGTTTGAAGGACAACAAAGGTTATTTTGTTCCAGTTGAAGCCAATCCAAATTACATTGAGCAAAGCGGCTACAATATCGATTTGTTCTATGAAAACCTGTCAAAAATTCAGGCAAAATCAATCACTGTGGTCACTGATGCGTGTTTCTCTGGTGCTGACATTTTCAGCCAAATCAGCCCCATGGTGATCAAACCAAAATTACCCGAAAGCACTGTAAAGAAAAACCTTACCGTATTAAGTTCTTCATCAGGCACGGAGGTAAGCAGCTGGTATCCAGAGCAAATACATGGCATGTTTACCTATTTCTTTTTAAAAGCCATCCAAAATCCAAGCGAAGCGGATTTGAACAAAGACAAAAATTTAACCCTGGAAGAGGCATATAAATATGTGTCTGACATCAACGAAGGTGTGCCATATTATGCCCGTCGAATCCATGGTATAAACCAAACCCCAACTCTTCAGGGTGCTCAAAAAAACAGAGTATTGGTGCACTACAAATAATACTGCATTGAGCAACCAACTAAAAGCCATGTTAGAACCATTCAGGTCATCATGGCTTTTTTTATTTGTACTTACAGGAATTGCGTTGGGTGCTCATGGGCAAACCCGAATCGTTTGTTCTGAAAACGATACCTTGAGAACGAATTTAATTCCCATTGGCACCAGCGGAAACTGGACTTTACTTGAAGGTGGAGGTAATATAATTTGGGTCGACTCCTCCTCCACTCCAGTCACAAATTTAGCCAATGGTACCAACGTATTTGTGTGGTCGTTCGAGGAAAATGGGAACCTTTTTTCAGACACCATCCGCTTAGATTACCAAGTATTGCTTGCTGATGCAGGCCTTGATCAGGCGTTATGTGCCAACGAAGCTACTATGCAGGCCACTCCTTCGCCAGATGGCATGGGAATCTGGCAATTAGAATCAGGAATCGGGGAAGTAGAAACGCCAAATTCGCCTACATCCCGAATAACCCAATTAGGCGTAGGGCGCAATGTGTTTTCATGGACAGTTTCGAATGGAATTTGTCCAACATTGTACGACACTGTTACGATTCTCAACTATGGTTTTGTACAAGCAGAAGCAGGAATTGATCAGGATATTTGCAACGATAGAACCAACATTGAAGGTAATTTACCAGCATTTTCCAATGGGTTTTGGTCAGCCATTCATCCGGAAATTGTATTTGAAAACCCTCTCGCTGCATCAACTTTTGTTTACAGTTTGCAACCAGGCACTAATTGGCTGATCTGGACCCTGGAAATTGGCAACTGCGCCTCTTCAAAAGATACATTATTGATCAAAACTGCTTCGCCTTTATTTGCAGCCTATGCAGGGCTGGATCAACAGATTTGTGCAAACAAAACCACCTTGCATGCCAACCGACCTTTATTCGGGCAAGGAAGCTGGCGGGTTTTGACTGGAAATGGTGTGTTGCTTTCACCTGAATCGCATGTTACTCAGGTTGAAAATCTGAATATTGGTCTTCATGAATTTGAATTTTCGATTCAAAATCCACCCTGTGCAACTCAAGCAGACACGATTCAAATTGAAGTTTTGGAACCGCTTGCTGCACTGAATATTTCACCTGATACTGCCATTTGCACCAATGCTACAACATTGAGAGTACTTCAAGGCGGAACCGCAGGCGGCATCTGGTCACGCATGTACGGATCTGGAGAATTGGTAAATCCGCAAGAAACAGAAACCTTGGTTCAACAATTAGCACCCGGACTTTCTGTTTTCAGATTTCAGGAAAATCAGACAGGAAATTGCCCTGGTCGCTTTGCAGATATATTGATAACCAGAAACTTACCTCCATCGCCTGTTCAGGAAAATCAATCTATTTTAATTTGTGCCGACAAAGGCAATTTACAAGCCGAGCAACCTTTAATCGGTCAAGGGCGCTGGGAAATAATTAATGGAAATATTGAGGTCGCAAACGAATTTGACCCAACCAGCGCATTTGACTTAACTGGGAATGAAGCTCAGCTTCGCTGGCTGGTTGAAAATGAAAATTGTGCTGCTGGTGCAATGGTTGTCAACGTTCGGTCTTCCCGATCAGCTTCAGCAGCCTTTGCTGGTTTTGATGTTGGAATTTGCGAAACGTCGGCCAACCTGGAAGGAAATTTCACCGATGGCTTGCCAGGAATATGGACAGTAATTTCAGGCTCTGGCACCATTGATAATCCAAACCAAAACGAGACACGAATCCGGAATTTAGCTGTTGGCAAAAACACCTTTCGCTGGCACATTGATCCTATCAATTGCCCCGAAAATTTTGACGAAGTTTCCATTATTCGGTTCGAACCACCTGAAATTCCTTTTGCTGGAGCCGACACGCAGATTTGCACTTCCACCTGGCGCATGTCGGCCACAGAGCCAATTCGTGGCATTGGCAGTTGGAATTTATTATCTGGAACGGCCAACATTTTAGAACCTAACAATCCTTCAACCTGGGTGGAGGGAATTGGCCCCGGCCCACATGAGTTTGCCTGGACGGTAGTACATGGCCCTTGCAGAGCGGAAACCAGCACTTTCACCATTTTGAACAACAACATAGCGAACCTGGCCAGTACAGGTGGGAATAGACGAATTTGCACAGATTCCACTGTACTATCGGGCAACTTTCCGCTCAATGGCGATGGAGTTTGGACTCGAATATCAGGCTCAGGAAGCATTTTAAACCCCTTTTTAAACCAAGCCATTGTAACAAACCTTAGTATTGGCGAAAACAGATTTCGCTGGACTATTGCTGTGCCAGATTGTCCAACCACATTTGCAGATCAGGTAATTTTTGTTGCTCAACCACCCAACCAGGCCTTTGCAGGAACGGATAAAAATGTATGCGGAAGTGCGGTTTTATTGGAAGGAAATGAAGTGCAGTCAGGGACAAGTAACTGGCGATTATTGGCTGGATCTGGACGAATTGCACCAGCAGATCGGCAACAAACGTGGGTTTTTGGATTGTCGCCCGGACAGCACGTGTTGGAATACCGCATTGAAAATGCGCCTTGTCCAGCCTCAAAAGATACCGTAGAGCTTACGGTACAACCTCATGAAGTCAGGGCTTACGCTGGAGAAAACCAATGGTTATGCATTGGCCAAACAGTTTTACAGGGGCAATGGCCAGCAATTGGAAGTGGTCGCTGGGAATTGGTGAAAGGTGCAGGCCAAATTGTAGAGCCAGAAAGTCCAGTTTCACAGATTTTTCAATTGGCATTTGGAGAAACGCAACTGATTTGGAGGGTTCAGCAAGACAGTTGCATGGCAGCAGATTTGGTAAGTCTTTACCGTCGAGATTCTCATTTTACGTTGGGTGCCGATACCTTTTTATGTAGTGGAACGTCATTCACTTTGAGATCACCTGAAAACTTCACTCAGCGCAGATGGAACACAGGAGATACTATCCAAAACATTTCTGTAAATCGTTCAGGTTGGTATATTTTGAGAGCAAATTCGCCAGAAAGCTGCCCGGTAATGGATTCGATTTATTTGCTGTTTGGGACATGCCAAACACTTCAAGTTTCGCAACCTGAACATGCGTATTTTAGATTATTGGCTTACCCTAATCCAGCTAATGAAAGCATTCAAATTCGTGTAGACCCATGGCAACCCATGTTTGAGCTATGTGTATTTGACATGCTTGGCAAACAAATGCTACACAAGATTTTCGCTAATCATCCGCAAGAGACTCAGATTCCCATTCATGCCTTCCCAAATGGTTTGTATATGTTGAAAGTAACTTACGGAGATAAAACCCTGACAGGTAGGTTTTTGAAACATTGAAAAAGGGAAGGGTTTCAATATATAATTCCTTTTCATAAAGAGAAGGGCAATTGTTCACAAAGTTGGCGACTTTCAAACCTTTTACCGATGTAAAAAGTCCTTATCATTGCAGTTCCATTTTTTAACTCAAAAAACACAAGATGAGCAGCGCAGCCAGACTTCAAGATACCATAGACGCAAAAATCCTCAACGAAAGAAAAGTATTTTTATGGGGACAAGTAGACGACGATTCAGCCAAACATGTGATTGACAGGTTGTTGTACCTCGACATGGTAGATCCGGGCAAAGAAATTAAGTTTATCATCAACAGTCCCGGAGGCTATGTTACTTCAGGCTTTGCCATACACGATACCATGTTAGGATTAAAAAGCCCTGTGGCCACCATTTGTGCAGGATTAGCAGCCTCCATGGGCTCGATATTGTTATCGGCTGGCGCAAAAGGCAAACGCTATGCCTTGCCACATGCCAGGGTCATGATTCATCAGCCAAGTGGTGGAGCGGGAGGCACAGCTTCTGATATTTTAATCGCCATGGAAGAAATCATCAAAACCAAAAGGCTGGGCGCAGAAATTCTGGCTAAAAACTGCGGGCAAACCGTTGAAAAAATCATGCAGGACATCAACAGGGATTACTGGATGTCAGCAGAAGAATCGGTTGGATATGGCATTGTAGACGAGATTGCAAAGGGGCTTAATTAAGTTCCATTTTTTGAGGGGTCAACAATTGAATCTTGTTATTAGTAGTCTGAAATTTTGTTCTGAACAATGAAATACAAATTCTGACCAAGATTCTCAATGATACAAGTAGGTTTAAAAGCCACACTCTATCACATTTGCCTATGCAATACGAAGATAATCCAAGCAGCATCAAATACTATGTAAAGCGATATCTTTTAAACAATAAGGCAGTTTTTAAAGGGAAACAAGTCATCGACTTTCCGGCTGGTAATGGCATCACTTCCAGAATTCTGAAAGAAATCGGGGCTCATCCTGTCCCTATGGATTTGTTTCCTGAATATTTTGAAATAGAAGGTTTAACCTGTATCAGGGCAAACATCCGGCATAAACTTCCTGTAGAAAATCACTTTGCAGATGCCTTAATTTGCCAGGAAGGTATTGAACATTTCAGCGACCAGTTCGAAGCTTTTCGGGAAATGAACAGGGTGCTGAAAACTCACGGAACTTTGCTCATCACCACGCCCAACTATTCCAACTTGAGGTCGAAACTCAGCTATTTGACGACTGAGTGTGAGCGGTTCAACTCCATCATGCCCCCCAATGAGTTAGACAGCATTTGGATGACCAAACAAGACGTGACAGATGAACTTTACTTTGGTCATATTTTCTTGATTGGCGTGCAAAAACTCAGGGTGCTGGCAAAACTGGCTGGTTTTTCCATTAAGAAAATTCATTTCACAAGGGTGAAAACCACTTCTCTGCTGTTGTTGCCTTTTTTTTTATCCATTCATTTTCATTTCCAGTTGGTGGAATTATCGGTCAAACCTTCGTAAAAACAAAGACTATGACATGGCCACGAAAATGTCCGTTTATGGAGAACAGTTTCGATTGGCTATCAACCCAAAACTGCTGGTAGACGGACATTTGATGGTTGAATTTGTGAAGGAGCAAGATTCAAGTGAAGTATCGAAGTCTTTGAAGAGTATTCACAAGAATTTTGGAACTACTTAGTCCTTTTACCATTCAATTTTCTCACCCAGCTGCTTCAGCTTTCCAGTAAACATGCGGTCAAAAAATTGAAATAAAGCAGGGTGATTTTCGGCCAGTTGCTCCGGTTTTCCAAAAAAATAATCGCCCACCACCGAGAAAAACTCAGACAAACCCAAGGCAGCATATTCATCAATATCTGAATTTACAGCCTTGATTTCAGCTATTTTACCTGATCCATGGCAAGGCACACGAATGATGCAAGAGCGTTTTTGAAAGCCCATCAATCTGGCCATCAGCTTTGTCTATCAGGTGCATAAAATCATGTATGGCGGTGTTATGCCCATCGAAAAGCGATTCAAAACATTCGTTCAAAGACAGCCTCGCAAGCACCATTCTGCCAAACCTGGTTTTGTCGAAATCAAATAGCTTCAACTCTTCAATCGGATGAAGCCAATGTAACTTCTACTTTTCAACCACGCCTCCACCATCAGCATAGCCGCTTTCTCCATGGAAAATCCTTCACTAAAAAGAAGTTGCTGGCATATTTCAAATCCAATTACTTGGGCTACAGTAGATTCGGGGGTAATCAATTCATTTACCAAAACCTTGTTTTCAGGGAGCTGCATCCAAACATCGACCGGAACACCGAATCCAACCTTTTTTCTACCGGCAAGGCCTGAGAATCCAAAGTCGTTTAGTAAAGATTTTAAAACTGGCTTGGTTTGTTCTCTCAATTCGGATGCTGATGGACAATGGTTTTGAGCCCAATGAACAACCTGGGTATCTAAAAATGGAACCCGCACTTCTACGCCAGCCATCATGCCACCCAAATCTGCCGTTACCAGAACATCTTTTTGCAAATATCCCTGCTGATCGAAGGCCAAAGCATCCTTAATTCTGAAAGCTTCAGGCTGCGTGATCATTTGTTCTCCCAAACCTGGAAACTGATTGCCACTTATATGCCTGAAAGTTTCTGCCCCATGGCTGGAAACACCACCTAAAATGCTTTGAAACTTTGGACTTGCAGCAGAACTAAGAACTGGCAAAAATGCCTTAAAAACAGGCCAAAAAGGTGATTGTCGAAACTTCAGATACCAGGCAAAAGCCTGATGCCGACGATAGCCTCCAAACAATTCATCGGCTCCGGCTCCGGACAACAATGCCTTCACACCCAAGGCACTGGCTCTTTGGGCTATGCGGTAGGTGAGCCAAACCGCAGGATCAGGAACCGGCTGACTCAATGAGGCAGAAAACTTCAAAAAATCATGAAAATCAGCAGGTCCGAGCGAAATTGTCTCCAATCGAAGCTTGAGTTTATCTGCTACGCTTTGCGCCTGGATATAATCTTCACTTCCTTCAGTTGAAATGGTAAAACAAACAGGACTGGCATGCAATTCCCGGGCTGCAATGGCTGCCAACAAAGTGGAATCAACTCCGCCGCTTAACATAATGCCAACCGGTACAGCAGCCTGAAGTTGGGCTTCCACAGCTTCAACCAACACCTGTTTCAGACTTGCCTGTTTGAAACTGGTTTTTTGAACCATCGATTCCCAGTGAATCGCTGTTAAATCTGTATTCCATCGCCCGACTTTACCTGGCGGAACTTCTAAAATGCCTTCGAACAGGGTTCTCTGCTCAGGAACAAATCGGTTTCGAAGCAAAGATTTAAGTTCATGCTGAGCCAATTTTGCATGTAAGTGACCAGATTTCAGCAGGCCATTCAGCTCCGAAGAAAGTAGAATCCCATTTTGGTCAACACAATAAAACAAGGGTTTCACTCCCCATTTGTCTCTGAAAACCAACATTTCCTTTGTTTCAACATCCAGGAAAATACAAGCAAAAATACCTTCCAAAGCATGAAGCCTGGCAGAACCATACCTGATAATCCATTTCAACAATACCTCTGTATCTGAATGTGTTCGAAATTGAATCCCTTCATCGATTAATGTTTTTCGCAGGGCGGTATGGTTATAAATTTCACCATTGAATACCAACCAATACCGACCTTTTTCATCAGACATGGGTTGCGCAGCTTCATCTGCTGTACTTTGAATGGCTAATCGGTTGTGCCCAAGGGCTATATTTAATTCACCGAATTGAAAATATTGCGTTTGATGTCCATCTGGCCCCCGGTGCTTTGTTGCTCGCACCATACTATCCATGGCACCCTGAAGGGAGTTTTTGCCTGTTTGAACAATAAAATGAATGCCGCACATGGTGAAATAGCTATCCGTTTTCAGGGATTAGCGTTGCAATATGTAGTTTTGCCCACACATCAACCGAAAAGACCGGGACAAACCCATTGGCCTGTTCTAGTTTGCATGAAGGCATTCACACTTGTTAGCACAGTTTTTAATGAAATAAAGCGGCTGGATCAGACCATTGCCGACATCGATGCACAAAGTTGGCAGCCCGACCAGATCATTATTACAGATGCAGGCTCCACTGATGGCACCTTGGAACGACTTGAAAGGTGGAAAGACACCTCCAAAGTTGACATTGTGGTGCTGCACAAACCGAAATGCAACATTTCTGAAGGTCGGAATCTGGCCATCGAGACATCAAGAAACGAGTTAATCGTGTCCACAGATTTTGGCTGCCGGTTTCACCCCGATTGGCTTCGCTCGCTGGTTGAGCCTTTTGAAGACGATGCGATAGAAGTAGTGGGCGGTGCGTTTACCATTATTAGAGAGGATGTGAAAAGCCAGTCTGCCCGGGCGGATTACATTTTGGCAAACGCTTATCCTGTGGTGCTGGACGAGTATTTTTCGGTTTCATCCCGCTCTATTTCCTATTACCGATATGTTTGGAAAGCCATTGGAGGCTATCTGGAATGGCTAACTTTGGCTGCGGACGACACCATTTTTTGGCGAATGATTAAGAACAAAAAGTTCAGGTCGAAATTGGTGGAACAGCCTTATGTCTATTGGCTCAGGCACAAATCTTTCAAGGCATTTGGGAAAGAAGCTTATCGCTATGGCCTCGGCGACGGCGAAAGCCTGATTAACTATAAAAACTTTTGGTCGAACCTGATCGAAACGGGTTTGCGCTGGAGTTTGTGGCTGCATCTGCCTTTGATTCCTTTTTATCTCTCTTCGGGCCATGTGTTGCCACTGATATTGCTTCCTATTCAATTATTTGGACTTCGCTCCTACAAAAACGCCTGGAAAAACTGGAAAAACCTGCAAGCAGAAGGCTATGGAATAAAAGATCTGCTGGCGGCTTTTTGGTTGGTGGAAGTGACCCGTTTTTATTACTTGAACGGCTTTTTGCAAGGCTGGATTTTTAGTCCTCCATTCAGAAAAGTGGCCCGAAAAAAACTTGAACCCCTGCCTGTATGAGGGTAATTCTCTATTCATCGAGTTCATTTGGCGGTTGTTACGACTATGCTTTGCAGCTGCTTCCGTCCTACGCAAAACACCCGGAAGTGAAGTCGGTGAAAGGATTTTTTCCTTCGAATGCAACTTGTGAAATAGAAAACAGCTACAAATTTTTGATTCCTGACGAACCCCCCGAACAGTGGAATTACCGTCGAAAATTGCACTTCTTGTTCAGGGTGTATCTCAATCCCATTTTGTTGTTTTTCCGTTTAAGGAAAGAGCCAGCTTCCTGGGTGGTGTTCAATGATTTTGAACAACTGAGCGCTTGGTTTTGGGTGCCGCTTTTCAAATGGTTTTTGCGAAAACACAAATATGCTGTCGTTCTCCATGACCCTGATCGGGACAATTATCCACCTTCAAAACGTTTTTCGGCCTACAGCATGCAAACCATCATGAGCCTGATGGACCTGGCATTTTTCCATGAGTTTTTACCTAAAAAACCCTATTACAAATCCAAGGGAAAAACCAGGTACATGAGCATTCCGCATGGCACTTATCCGACTGCTCTCCCAAACTCAAAATTAAAAGAACAACTGCTAGCCCAGAAATCAGGTCAGAAAGTATTTGCAGCCATGATAGGCAACATCAGGCAGGAGAAAAACTACCATTTGGCCATTGAAGCCCTCGGATTTTTTCCGCAATTGAACCTGATTGTAGCAGGCAGTCCGGCCAACTCGAGGGTAAACCTGGATGAATACAAGCAATTGGCACTCGAAAAAGGTGTAGACCAACGCATGATCTGGATCGAAAAATTCCTGGACGAAGATGAAATTTCAGCCATTGTGGAAGTTTCAGACATTGTGCTGCTCATCTATTCCAAAACATTTACTTCCCAAAGTGGCATTCTCAATTTGATAGCCAGGTATAAAAAACGCATCGTGGCCTCGGATGGCTCGAGCAGTTTAAGCTGGATCATGCGGCACTATAATTTGGGCGTTTTGGTGGAGCCCGATTCATTGATTTCCTTAGTAAAAGGCATTGAAACCGTGCTTTCCGGTGAACAATTGACCAAACAAGCCTGGGACGAATACCTGGACTATGCCAACTGGGACAACCACGTAAAACAGGTAGTGAAGGCTTCGAAATCTGATTTTTTGGCAAAAGAAGACATTGAGTAACACAGACAATGCGTGGCAAGCTGAAGTGGTTCTACCGGTTTCGCAAATCGGTACGCTCACCTATTTAGTTCCTCAACAATGGCAAACCCAATTGAAACCCGGTTGCCGGGTGGTTGTGCAGTTGGGCAATTCCAAAATCTACACCGGCTTAGTAATCAGGCTGTTTGAAGACGTACTCCCTGCTTTCAAAATGAAACCCATCATCAATGTGCTCGACGACGAACCTTTGATGACAAGCCAGCAACTGGCGTTTCAACAGTGGTTGGAGCAATATTATTTATGTTCGCCAGGAGATGTGTTGCAAGCAGCTTTGCCCAGTGGTTTCAACATTGAAGCCACATCTATGATCGAGTTGATGCCCGAGCAAGAGGTGGATTTGGATGCCTTGAGCGAACCCGAGAAATTCATTTACCTCAAGCTGAAAGACAAAGAAGGCAAGCTAAAATCAGCTTTAAAGGTTGATTCCCTGATCGACAAAAAAAACGGAGCCATTGTATGGAAAGCACTCAACAGCCTGATGAGCCGAAACCTGATCAGCATTTATCAGGAAGTAAAGGAAAAATATGTTCCCAGGTTTAAGACATTTTATTCCATGGCAGAAGCATACCAAACCGATGAGCAACTCGATGCAGGTTTTGATTTGATAGATAAAAAGCCGGCTGCTCAAAGTGCGCTCATGAAAATGCTGCAAATGGCTCCAGATGGCAATTATGCAGCGCTGAGAGTTCCGAAAGCAGACTTTGAAAAACTGAAAATAACTTACGCTTCGCTTCAGAATCTGGTGAAAGCGGGCATTTTGTTGGAAGAAAAAATTCAGGTTCCTCGCTATGAATTAGAAAACGAGGAAGCCCAGGAGGTGCACTTATCCGAGATCCAAAAAACGGCTTTTTCAGAAATATTAACAGGGTTTGAAAAACAGCAAACTGTTCTCCTGCATGGCGTTACAGGCTCCGGAAAAACCGAAATTTACATCAAACTGATCCAAGCAGCACTGGAAAGTGGCGATCAGGCCTTGCTCATGTTGCCCGAAATTGCCCTCACCACCCAAATGGTTATTCGGTTGAAAGCGTATTTTGGCAGTGACCTTGGCGTGTATCATTCTAGATTTTCCGACAATGAACGGGTGGAAGTTTGGCAGGGTCTTAAATCAGGCAGACTAAAAGTTATTTTGGGTGTACGGTCGTCTGTTTTTTTGCCTTTTGCCAATTTGGGACTACTCATCGTGGACGAAGAACACGAGCCAAGTTACAAACAGCAAGACCCCGCCCCTCGCTACCACGCCCGGGATGCTGCGGCCTATTTGGCGCAATTGCATCACGCCAATTTGTTGTTGGGTTCTGCCACGCCATCGCTTGAGTCGTACCACCATGCGCTATCGGGAAAGTTTACCAAAGTGGAGTTGCTACAACGACACGGACAATCAAGCATGCCGGAAATTCGCCTCGTGGATCTAAGAAAAGAAAAACCGGACCAGCACATCAGCAAGGGTTTGAAATCGTTGATTGAAGAAACATTGGTGGCTGGTAATCAGGCTATTTTATTTCAGAACCGGCGAGGCTTTGCACCTTTTATGACCTGCGTTACCTGTGGTTGGGAATCCATGTGTCAGCGTTGCGATGTATCGCTCACCTACTACCATTCGCACCAGGAAATGCGCTGCCACTACTGTGGCTACATGGAACCCGTGCTGAAAATTTGTCCATCGTGCAAAGATAGTAACCTGAAACTGCATGGATATGGAACCGAAAAACTGGAAGATGAACTGGTGGCACTATTTCCCAACCGAAAAGTGGCCCGCATGGACTATGACACCACCCGGGCTAAAAACAGCTTTTCGAAGCTGATTGAAGACATGTCGAATCAAAAAATTGACATCCTGGTAGGCACCCAGATGGTGACTAAAGGGTTGGATTTCGACAAGGTGCAATTGGTGGGGGTTTTCGACATCGACAGGGTGCTGCATTTTCCAGATTTCAGGTCATCAGAGCGGGTTTTTCAAATGTTGATTCAGGTAGCTGGGCGGGCTGGTCGAAGAAAAGTGCCCGGAACGGTGGCCATTCAAACCTGGGTGCCCGACCGAAAACTGTTTGCCTGGGCGGTGGAAAACAACTTTCAGGAGTTTTATACCACAGAACTGGCCGAAAGGGAAAAGTTTAACTATCCACCCTTTGCACGCATCATTCAATTTGAATGCCTGAACGCCAAAAGCGAACTCGCCGCCGAGGCAGCCAAACAATTGGCCACACATCTTTCAACTGCTTTGGGAAAAGACAGGGTGCTTGGGCCGGAACCTCCTCCTATTTCAAAAATCAACAACGAGTACATTTTCCGAATCGTGGTAAAAATGGAGCGAAAAGGCCTGAACATGATCAAAGTAAAATCCTGGATTCGGACGCTGATACAATCCATTCATGTGCAGCCTGCTTTGAAGAAAGTAAAAATTGTAGCCGACGTGGACCCGATGTAATCGTCCAACTTAAAGTATGCTATTCGTTTTTAAGATTCGAGGCACAAATACTACAAAGCAGAAAGGAATAAGAGAAGCCGTTTTATATGCGTTTTATGAAGTGGGTATTGGATTTATTCTAATTGGTCCGCCTACAGCTTTTAAAACTGTTATAATGGTTGAAAATGCCGTTTGGCTCCTTCAGACCATGCTTTGTATAAACTTGGTTAGCTCATACCCGTTTCTTCCGCTATTTTGGTCATACCAACTACTTTAGCAACATGTCCGATTGCAGTTACAATTTCAGATCCGTTTCCTGCTTCCAAAACTGCATTTATATATGCTGCATCCATTTCTTTGCTATCTAAATAGTCAGCCATGTCAAATTTTGGTGTTTCGTAAGCCTACGGCAAACTACGTCTCCGCCTCGTTTTTTTGCTTTATAGTCTGTTGGTTGGAGGTTTTCAATTTTGTTGATTTTTTGTCCCTGAATGTTTGCTGATTCATGGGTTAGCCATTGCTCTGAGTTTACTTTACTGTTTAATGAGTTTGTATTTAAAAACACCTTGTCTCGTTTGTGCTTCTATAAAATACGATCCATGCGCATAGTTTGAAAGGGTAAATTGGCTTTCAGTCGTTTCTTTTATTATCTGACCCTGAAAGTTATAAACTCTTATTCTCTCAATAGTTTGATTTGGTATTTCAATCTGAACAAGACCATTGGATGGATTGGGGTAAACCGTAATACGGTTTTCTTCAATTGTATTCTCTGTTACGCCTAGTGGATTGCTTATCAAGGTGGAAAGCAACTGAATAGAAGCCTGAAAAGCTTGAGCAGGGAGTTGGTTGATAAGCACGCAAATGACTATTCCTGTAGCAGGGTCATACATCATAGAAGAGTTATATCCACCCCAAATAGTGCCACCGTGTGTCCAAACTGTTCGTCCAATCACAGTCGTTTGACTAATTCCAGTACCATAATTACCTGAACCAACAAAAGTAGTCATCTCATTCAATGAGTTAGAATTTAACACCTGACCATTCATGAGCGCATGATACCATTGTGCCATTTCGCCTGAGGTTGAGTACATGGCTCCTGCTGCCCAAGCCGCACTATTTACGGATGTTCTTGGAATAGAAATATTGTTTGCACCTGCCTGCCATGGGTGTGCAACCGGATATAAAATTGTTTCATATACATCAAGAAACGTGCTATCGAGTTGGAGTGGCGTCAAAATACTATCTCGCAAAAGTTGGCTGTAACTTTGCCCTGTCGCTTGTTCAGCAATCATACCCGCCAAAAGATAATTTGTATTGCAGTAGTCCCAACCTGTACCGGCAGGAAATATTGCTGGACCAGCCCAGCTCATCAGTTCGCTGGCAGTGAAAATACGATTGGGGTTTGTTAACATTGAATCCGCATAACCCTGAACGCTTGATACATCATCCAAACCACTGGTATGATTGAGGAGTTGTCTGATGGTGATGTTAGAATCAATATGATTGAAAGTTGGGAGATATTGATGTAAAGAATCGTCCAGCTGGATAATATTGCTTTCCGCCAATTTCAACAAGAGCACTCCGGTAAACAATTTTGTATTGCTCGCTATACCAAACAACATGTCTGATGTAATGGATGTACCGGCATGAGAAATACCACTAACCCCTTTCCATGTTCCCCTTCCTGGATAAATAACGCTCGCTGAAATCCCTTTTATGTTGTTTGCAGTTCTAAAATTGTCTATTTTATTTTGGAGTTGACTTGCTAAAGCAGGGTCAAACGATTGTGCTTTTGCAATACATGTCAACCCTAAAAGAGTAATTACTAAGCTCCATATTTTTTTCATTTCAAGTTTCCCTGCTCCTAGCCCTGTTTGTGCACGCCAATGCAAACTCCCAAAACTAAATAGTGCCTGTCCCGCACAAGTGGGAGACCTTGTACCGGCAATCAAAGGCGTCATTTCAATCTGCATAGTTAGTCCGTTTCCAGCCTGAAAAATAAATAATTTCTACCAAACCCACTCGTCTTTTCAGGATGCTGATTTCTTGCTGCACACAAGTTGAAGTGGTAGATGTAAACTGCCTTTCGTTTTTAAATACAAGGCTATTAATACGATTCGTAGAACCTACGATAGGATTTCGACATTGCAAATATCGAATAGCTGATAGGAAATTCCGCTCCTCTGGAGCTCTTTAAACCAACATCGATTTTTTCTATTGACATCAGGCTCCTCTGGAGCAAAATGCAGATAAATAAAACCTATAAGGTTTTTGAAAACCTTATAGGTTTGGAGGCACAGTAAGCAAAGGCAAGATTCAGTGTAAATGGGTCAGAGACAGACCTTTTCTGTCCTCATCCCGAGCCAAGGAGGGATCTTTTGGAGGCAATAGGGAATTCCGCTCCTCTGGAGCTCATCAAACCAACATCGATTTTTTTCTATTGACATCGGGCTCCTCTGGAGCCAAATGCAGATAAATAAAACCTATAAGGTTTTTGAAAACCTTATAGGTTTGGAGGCACAGTAAGCAAAGGCAAGATTCAGTGTAAATGGGTCAGAGACAGACCCTTTCTGTCCTCATCCCGACCCAAGGAGGGATCTTTTGGAGGCAATAGGAAATTCTGCTCCTCTGGAGCTCATCAAACCAACATCGATTTTTTTCTATTGACATCGGGCTCCTCTGGAGCCAAATGCAGATAAATAAAACCTATAAGGTTTTTGAAAACCTTATAGGTTTGGAGGCACAGTAAGCAAAGGCAAGATTCAGTGTAAATGGGTCAGAGACAGACCCTTTCTGTCCTCATCCCGACCCAAGGAGGGATCTTTTGGAGGCAATAGGAAATTCTGCTCCTCTGGAGCTCATCAAACCAACATCGATTTTTTTCTATTGACATCGGGCTCCTCTGGAGCCACCAAATGCAGGATGGGGCAGAAACCCAAATCTATTAAGAATCCTTAGAGCGCCAAGGCTAACTGTAAGGATAGGAAAGGGCGCAGGGCATAGGCTGAATTATTTTATAGTTGTTGCAGTTCCTTACCGTTCAAGTGGTCGAAGACCCTTGAAGTGGTTGGCCGGATTAAAATCCTACGACAAGCATACGACATTGCAAATATCGAATAGCTGAGAGCGCCAAGGCTAATTCAAAGGATAGGAAAGCCTATGTGGTTCAATTTTCCACTATCCTTTTCAGATTAATCCCCTCCGGCCTGCGGATGATGATGGGCACTTTTTCCACTTCCACCGAGCTGGTGTCGAGACCATACCATTTGGCGTCGGACGTGGTTATGGTTTTGATGAGAAAATAGGCTTCCATGATGAGGCGTTCTTTCCAGTTCAATTGGTTTTCGTAGCTCAGAAACTTTTCGAGCACCACAAAACGAAAGTCGCCCGTGATGTTGATGTTTCGCAGGGAGGTATAGCGGGATGTGATTTCCACTTCATGGTTGGCCACCATTTCTTCAACCACTTTCCTGAAAAACAGGTTGATGCGCTGCTCTATTCTGAACCCTAATTTGAAAGTGACCCGGAAAATATCCTGGTTGTGCAGGCGGTCTACTTTGTACTCCATGGTGTAGGGCTCGTCAGTGGTATCCACATGCAAAAACCAGTAGATATCCGACCGCTTGGGCCGCTTCTGAAACATGGAATAAATGATTTTGCTTTCTATTTCATCGGCCCTGTTGCCACCTGTGAGATAAACCAAGTGTGTGGCATATTTGGAAATGGATTCATCACGACTCAGCTCCCGAATGGCCTGGGCATATTTGCTCAGCGAAACATATTCTGTGAGTCGCCTTTTGATGCCGAAGGCAAAATACCAGATGAACATAATGCCCAATAAACAGGAACTGATGAGCAAAGAAATGTAGCCGCCGTGGGCAAACTTCATCAGGTTGGCAATGAGAAAGCTGCTCTCAATGACCAGATAAACAACAAAAATAATGAATACAATGAAGCGGTTGTAATGCTTGCCAGCCAGAAAATAGCTCAACAAAAACGTAGAACTGAGCATGGTAAGCGTGATGGCCAAACCATAAGCGGCTTCCATGTTGGCAGATTCTCTGAAATACAACACCACCAATATGCAGCCTGCCCACAACAACCAATTCACACTGGGCACATACAGTTGCCCCTTCACATTAGACGGATAAATGAGTTTTACCTTTGGCCAGAGGTTGAGCCGAATGGCTTCGGAAATGAGTGTGAATGCGCCCGAAATCATAGCCTGGCTGGCGATGATGGCGGCCATGGTAGCGATGCAAATTCCAGCCAATAAAAACCATTCCGGCATGATGAGGTAAAAAGGATTGTCGTTTTCTCCCAATCGTTTTCCGAGGTGGTCCATCAGCCAGGCACCTTGACCAAAGTAATTGATCAGCAGGCAGGCTTTCACAAATACCCAACTGATTCTGATGTTCCCACGGCCACAATGCCCCAAATCGGAGTATAAAGCTTCAGCTCCTGTGGTACACAAAAACACAGCACCAAGCAGCCAGAATCCTCCCGGATATTCGGTCAGTAAATGAAAAGCATAATATGGACTTAGTGCCTTGAACACAAACGGATTGCTGTAAATACTGAGGAGACCCAATGCACCCAACATCACAAACCAAACCGTCATCATTGGGCCAAATGCTCTTCCCACGATGTTGGTGCCAAACCTTTGCATCACAAACAGCAAAGTGAGAATAACCAAAACCACCGGAATGGTATCGAAGTCTGGATAGATAATCCGGAGACCTTCCACCGCAGAACTTACAGAAATAGGTGGCGTAATGATGCTGTCGGCGAGCAAAGCAGAACCGCCTATCATGGCAGGTATCACCAACCACTTGGCAAAACGACGAACGAGGGCATACAAAGCAAAAATACCCCCTTCACCATTGTTGTCAGCCTGAAGGGTGAGAATCACATACTTCAGGGTTGTTTGCAAGGTGATGGTCCAAAATATACAGGAAAGTCCGCCAAGCACGATGTCTTCGGTGATAAGACTCTTGCTTAAAATGGCTTTTAACACATACAGCGGGGAGGTGCCAATGTCACCATAGATGATACCCAAAGCCACCAGCAGGCCTGCCGGCGTAACCTTGTTCAGGTGATCTTTTTTTTGTTGCATGGAATCCGTTTACCGGGCCGTTGTGTACTTGTTGAAATGTTGAACAACCAGGTTCTACAAGGAGAGCGCAAATAATGGCAAATGATAAATATCTGCCAAAAATTATTGGTAATCCTTTGTGTAGAATCCGGGCAAGCTGCATGCGAATTGAGTCCTAATTCCATATGGTTTTGAATGAAAAGCCTGAATTTGGGATTTTATCACCAGTTTCACCTTCAATTCTCTTTATTGCAGCATGTTTGATTTGAAGGTAAATAGAAGGTTTTATCCGTTTGTCTGGACTTTGATTTTTGTTGCGGGGCTTCTTTTCGCTAGCGAAAAAGTGCAGGCTCAACAAGCCAGAAAAGTGAGAATATTGTTTGTACTCGATGCCTCAGGCAGTATGAAAGCCAGTTTTGGCAATGAATCGAGAATGGTGGTGGCCAAAAAAATTCTGGGCAGCCTGATTGATTCGCTAGCAGGAACTAAAAATCTGGAGCTAGCATTGCGGGTGTATGGGCACCAGGCGGAAGTGAAGGACAACAACTGCTCAGATACCAGGCTTATGGTGCCTTTTGCACCAAACAATCACGCCAAATTGAAGTCGACTTTGCTGGCCATTGAACCCAAAGGTGTTACACCCATTGGATACAGTATTGAAGCAGCAGCCACAGATTTTCCCAAAGAGGCAGGCGTTCGAAATATGCTGTTGTTGATTACCGATGGATTGGAATCATGCGGCAAAGACCTATGCGCCATTGCCCAAAAACTGGAAAGCAACAATGTTTTTATGAAACCCTACATTGTGGGCTTGGGTGGCGACAAACAAATGGCATCATCCTTTCAATGCCTTGGACCTTATTTCGATGCCAACAATACTTCTGCATTGAAATCAGTTTTGTCGAATATAGTGCGCAAAGCTTTGGGCAAAACAAGGGTTTTAATTGAATTGAAAGACCACACCGGAAATCCCATCACCAACATGAGCCTTAGCTTTTTTGATGAAAGAACAGGAAATCTTGACCATCAAATGGTTCACTTTCGGGACAACCTCAATCGGACCGACACCATATTTGACCTGGCCGGTGAAAAAAAATACCGTTTGCAGGTTGGCACTATTCCAGCCTTGTATAAAGAGTTTTTTGTGGAAGAAGGAATTGTAAACAAATTTGAGGTCGTGGTTTCAACCGGATATCTCACCATCAACCATACTTCTTCCTCTCCTTATGGCAAGCTAAATACCCTCATCAGAAAAGGAAACGAAACCATCACCAGCAACATACAAGGCCAACCCACCCGATTATTGAGCGGTCGCTACGACCTGGAAGTGCTCACCATGCCCAAAACCATGATGCCCGATGTGAACATTGTGCCCGGCAAAAATATATCTGTAACCATTTTGGAACCAGGCATGCTCAACATTCCGCAGCAGATACCCGGCCAGGGCGACTTGTTTTACATTCCAGCCAAAGGGGCGCCCCAACTCATTTACCATTTGGAAAATACCCGGATTGACCTTCCTTTGCAGCCGGGAAAGTATTCCATTGTGTTTAAACCGCTAAAAGCTTTGGGTTCCAGATTTTCGGTAGTTCGAAAATTTAATATTGAAAGCGGAAAAAACACCTCATTCAACCTGATTTAACTGCACTTAACATGACTGAATATCCTGTTCTGGGAAAAAAAGATACCCGCTCCGGCTTTGGAGTGGCCATGACAGAGCTTGGACGAACAAACCCTAAAGTGGTGGCGCTTTGTGCCGACCTGATTGGCTCGCTCAAGCTCAATGATTTTGTAAAAGAATTTCCTGATCGCTTTTTTCAAATTGGCATTGCAGAGGCCAACATGATTGGCATTGCCGCAGGGCTCACCATTGGTGGTAAAATTCCATTTACAGGCACATTTGCCAACTTTTCAACAGGCAGGGTGTACGACCAAATCAGGCAAAGTGTGGCCTATTCAGGCAAAAACGTAAAGATTTGTGCTTCCCATGCAGGTATTACACTTGGCGAAGATGGTGCCACGCATCAGATTCTCGAAGACATTGGCATGATGAAAATGCTGCCAGGCATGACTGTTATCAATCCCTGTGACTACAACCAAACCTACCAGGCGACTTTGGCCATAGCTGAATACGATGGACCGGTTTATCTGCGATTCGGCAGACCTGTGGTACCTATTTTCATTCCGGAAGACATGCCTTTTGAAATAGGAAAAGCCATCAAATTGAACGAAGGTTCAGACGTGAGCATTTTTGCCACAGGACATTTGGTTTGGGAAAGCTTGCTGGCAGCCCAACAACTTGAAAACGAAGGCATTTCTGCAGAAGTGATAAATATCCACACCATTAAGCCATTGGACAACATGGCCATTTTGGCTTCCATTGGCAAAACAGGTTGTGCGGTATCGGCAGAAGAGCACCAAGTGAATGGCGGCCTGGGTGACAGCATTGCCCAGTTGTTGGTAAAATATGCACCAAAACCTTTGGAAATGGTGGGCATGCAGGATTCGTTTGGCGAAAGCGGCACGCCAGCAGCCTTGATGGAAAAATATGGCCTCAACGCAGCTTCTATTGTTAAATCAGCCAAAAAGGCGATTTCGAGGAAGTAAAGGTTGTGGATGCAGATCCACGGCCCCAGCGGGGTTAAATGTTAAAAACAGGCTCTAACCAAACAGTTATTTAGCTCCGGCGGAGCGAAATATTTCTTTGGAATTTATACTTATTGGGAGAACATTGTTGTTTTGAATGTTTCAATAGACATGCTGCCCCGCTGGAGCTTTAGAAATCCAACATTGAACAAATGCTATTGATATTAAGCCCCTCTGGAGCTGAGGAAACCAACCTAAAACACATTCTTTGACATGTTGTCAAAGAATGTGTTTTAAAAAATTTTCTGTTGGCTACAGCTTAAACTGCACCGAAGCTTTTACCCCAAATCGCTTGATGTTTGGCTTGTCCAGATAGGTGAGCCTGTGCACAAAGTCGATGCGCAGGAGTTTGAAAATATTTTCAACCCCATAGCCAACTTCCATGTACGGTGCCCGACCTAGGGATTCGAATTGTGTGGAATTACTAACAGCATCGGGCGGAATAATGTCTATTTTATTCTGTGCCACAGTGCCATACAAAGCGTTGCCATGAGCCACCAATCTCCAGCGTAGTTTCTTGATGGCTGGCACTGAATTGAGCAAGAAACCCTCAAAATAATGCTGGTAGTTGAGTGAAACAAACCTGTCGCTGATGAACTCGAAGTAGTTCATGAGGTTGTAGTTGCTCAGGTTCATAAATGGTGTTTGGTTGCCCATGTGTGCTCTCAATACCGGGTATGGAACAACAGTTGGCACCAAACCGCCCGTGGCAATTATCCGGGCATTGCCAAGTAAACCATAATTTACATACTGAATAACAGTTCCTGTAAACTTGTGGTAGTTGAGGTCGGAACCTAAAATTCCTTTTACACCTCTATCGTAGCGGAACACAAATACAGGATACTTGTCAGGACCATGGCTTACCCGGGTGTTTTCATTTTGTATATACAGTTCATCCCGGCCATAACGAATTTCAGCGGTAAACTCAGCACTCAGAAAATCCTCTTTTTGCCCAGGCGAAGATTCTGTTAAAGGTTTCAAATCCGGAAGATACGAGAAATTGAATACGTTTTTGACCGGGTTAAAGTTTTTAAACTGCCCTGAAACTTTCACATTTAAACCCTTCACCAATTCTGTTTGAAAGTAGATTCGGCTCGATCGCTGGTAGAACGGTCTGGAGTTGGTCAGGTCTCCAAGTCTTGCAAAGGCCATAAAAAGCGGATTGGAAAAGACTGAATTATCGATCAAACCCAGTTGCTCCAAATCGTGGCGGGTTTCGGCACCTACTACAGTCCAATGCTTTCGGGAAAGGATTTTCTCTGCACCCAGGTTGTATTTCCAAATGTTGTCCAGCGTGCCATACGCTACATACCCTTCAAAAGTGAATGACTTGCTCCAGGTATAGTTGGTTTTTCCTCCAAGCCGTATGCGGTTGCCTTCCACGTTGTTGTAGGCATAACTGTATAAATAGGGGCCGAAATCGAAATAACCAATGCGTTGATAGCCATTTACAACAATGTTAGCAATCTCGACATAGGTTTTCACCACTGGCACATTGCGCAAAGTGTCAATGAGATTAAAAGCTTTTTTATCTTCCACGGTGAGCGAATCATGCCGATTTGTTTGCCAAAAACCTTCATCTTTCAAATTGGCTGTTTCTTGTACTTCCACATCCTGATCAAAAAATTTGATCATTTTGGGTTTGTTCACTTCTATATTTTTGTAAGAGGTGTAAAACTTGGCCAGCAATCCGGCCCAGCTTTCCGACAAGTCAGCAAAGTCAACCAGAATGCGGTTTTTACTTGGCAAATAAGCACCAGCTTCTGTGCGTTGCAGCTCCTGCTGAATGGCAACTTTTTCAATAAAGTTCAGGTTGATTTTCTTGCCGGTTCTCACTTCTATTCGCAGCAGTGCGTAATCATCTTTATTGACCCACATGGTGCCTGAAAAGGCTAAATCCTGCTTTCTTTTTGGTTCAAAGCGAATTTTGTAAGCAAAATTTAATCCCATTTCCACACTGTCGAGCAACTCGTATTCATAGTGTAGCTTCCAAAAATCTGAGATAGGCGAAACAAACTGTTTGCTCATGATGTTGAGCCAATTATTATAGAAATTGTACTCTTGAAAGGTGGTGCCTATCACTTGCGAAACCGTAGTTCCATCTTCCACTCCAACGCCCCGAACCCTGGTTTTCCGAATGACTTCCTTTTTCAATTTGGGGCTGCTTCGGTAAAACACATCAGACATGGTTTCTGAAATGAACAATGGAATAATGGGTTTGCCATCTTCACCGGCCAGCTTATCCAAACTGTCGATAGCTGCCAGAATTTTTTGCGCTGCTTTCCGCTTTTTGAACTTGCCTGAAATGTTGTCAATGTCAACCTCCAATTTGGTATAAGCCTCGTAGTTATAGGCTTTCAGGTTGTTTTTATCATTGATAAACTTCCTGTCCATTACCCGCCTTAAAATCTCCCAGGCTGGATTTTCGCCGGGGGTTACAACAATTTCATCCAACTTGAGCGAACTCTCTTTTAACTGAAAATTGATGGTCTGCTCGCCCCCTTTTCGCACTTTTTTAACCTTGGTCAGGTATCCGATATAACTGGCAGCCAACGAATCTTCAGGTTGATTGGAAACCATTTTGTAGTTGCCATCAAAGTCGGTGGTAGTGCCCATGGTGGTTCCTTTAAAATACACATTCGCAAACGGAACCGGATCGCCATTTTCTGCATCAGTAACTTTTCCCTTGATGATGGTGGATTGAGCAAATGCACCCTGGGGCAAATACAATATCACAGCTAAAAGCAGAGCCAAATAGACCCTATTCAACTTGCGGAATGCTTTTCTGTTAAGCAAAGTAAAAATCAAAAAAAGGGTTTAAAACAAGCTTTGGGGCATTGTCTTTGGTGGTAAAGGTAGAATTTTGGTTTCACAATGCGTGTGAATGAAAAACCAATCAAGTTTCAATGCGTACATTTTATATTTTTGTTTAGGCATCATTATTGTAAATTTGGTTTTCAAACCAAGTTTAAGCTGTATGAAAAAGATAGTGTTACTCATATTTTTCATTGGATCACTCCAAATCAAAGGTATTTCTCAAGCCGTGAAACCTGCCAACATCTACCCATCGAACCTTGAAGAAAACATGTATTTTAAGGGCTACGACGCTTCCACGAATACCATTAAAGGATTTTACTTTTTAGTGTTGAGCGACGGCAACAATTCCAAAGACAAAACACCAGCTTTCAATGTAAAACTGTACTTGTACCAAGAAGGCAAAGATCCCATTTTCATTAAAACATTCGACGAGCCGGGCATTTGGCACATGGGCTCGAAGGAATACAAAGGGATAGATGTGGATTTAACAGAATTCGAAGTACCACCTGGCACTTATCGGGTTGGCGTGTTTGTGAACGCTGACAAATCATTCGAAGAAAAAGAATCCGACAATGCTATGCTTTTTCAAGATCCCATCACCATAGGCAAGTCAACTAAAAACAACATGCAACGACCATTTAAAAAAGACGAAAATGCAAAATCTAAAAAGGAAGACGATGCATCGTCAGGTTGGGATACTGAAGAAAAGAGCGACTCGGAGAAAAAAAGCAGTGATGATGAATAATTAAAAAGCCCTCGACGAGGGCTTTTTAATTTATAAAAATTCAAGACTTACATCATTTTATCCAGCACTTCCATGACTTCCTGCACCTTGCCTCTCGATACTTCAAGCAGTGCTTTTTCTTCGTCATTCAACTGAAGTTCAATTACTCTCTCTACGCCATTTTTTCCAAGAATTACTGGCACGCCTAAATAAGTGCCATTTATTCCGTATTCTCCTTCCAGCTTGATACAAACCGGGAAAATTCGTTTTTGGTCTTTTGCAATGGCTTCCACCATTTGAGCAGCAGCCGATCCTGGTGCATACCAGGCTGAAGTACCCATGAGCTTTACCAACTCTCCTCCCCCATTGATGGTTCTGTCCACAATGGCAGCCAGTCTTTCTTTCGATACCAATTCCGTAACTGGAATGCCAGCTACTGTTGTATATCTTGGCAATGGCACCATGGTATCGCCGTGACCACCAAGCAACATGGCTTGAATTTCTTTGGGCGAACATCCAATTTCATCGGCCAAAAAAGCCCTGTAACGAGCTGTATCTAATATACCAGCCATGCCTATTACTTTGTTTCTGGAATGCTTGCTCACCAAATGTGCACAATAGGTCATCACATCCAATGGATTCGAAACTACGATAATGATAGCATCTGGTGAGTATTTCACCACATTTTCGGTCACAGATTTCACAATCCCCGCATTGGTAGAAATCAAATCGTCACGGGTCATGCCTGGCTTCCGGGGCAAACCAGAAGTAATTACTACAATATCAGAGCCTGCTGTTGCGGCGTAGTCGTTGGTAACTCCTGTCGTTTTGGTGTCGTAATAATCTACGGGAGCTTTTTGCCAAATATCCAACGCTTTGCCTTCTGCTACACCTTCTTTGATGTCAAGCAGCACAACTTCTTTTACAGTTTCTTTGTAAGCCAGAACATCGGCACACGTCGCACCTACGTTTCCAGCTCCTACTACAGTTACTTTCATGATTTTTAAAATGGTTTTAAAATTTAAACGGACAATTCCACAGAATCTATCCTGGCCCGATTCTTAATAAGAAAGGCAAAAATCTCTGAAACAAAGAAAACGAAACCACTCAGCAGCAATCCAAAAATGAGGGAAAGCATCAATTTTGGCTTGACATGTTTTCTAAAGTTTGTGAGGTTTTTACTCACGATGATGTTGTAGACAAGTGAGTTTTTCTCCAGCATCATTTTGTTTTTCTTCTCTAGCAACATTACGTTTCGCTCGCTCAAGCCGCCAAAATCAAAAACGATTTCCGGGCCTGGCAACGCATTTACCTGACTTTCGAGGGATAACTTGATTCTGTTCAGGTACATAATTTCAGAGTCAATGCTTTTCAGGGAAGAATCGATGAGTTTAAGACGAAGCTTGATCCTGGTGGTAAGATACTGACTATTGCTCAAGCAGTTGATGATTCCGTCTCTTACTTTTTCTCGGTTAATGGTGTCCTGGGTATTGAAAGTAATACCCATACTGATGTTTTTTTCTTCCTTTTCTTCAATGTCACGTTGTACATCGTAAAAGTCGATGTCACTTAGCTTGCTTGCCTCTTCAGCAGTAATTCCTAAATATTTTGACAACTCGTTGTAGTTGCGTTCTTCAATGAGCTCATGCAAATCTTTCAATAATTCTTTGATGTTTCCCAAGGATATGGAAGGCGAATCAATGACGAAAGATGCCGAAAATACTTTAGGAGTGAATATGTAAATGAAAGTACCTATTAAGACGCCAATGGTCAGAAATATGATAATTTTCTTAAGTCTGGTAATAACATATTTAGCCGAAACGATCAGCAGTTTATCAATTTCAATATATCCTTCTTTTCCCATGTTGTGCGTTATTCAAAGGTGTTTTACTCAAAATCTTTTGGGGCAATTTCCAGCCAATGCTTGATTGATGTTTGAAGATCAAATCGTTCCTGAAAGCCGAGTGTCATTAAATTTTGAGGTTCAACACAGGTGTTGGTAGTTAGTTTTTTTACCCGAACTGGATGATAATCGGGGTGCGAAAATCCGAAAATTTTCAACAATCGCAGCCCCAAAATGATGAAATTGGTGGGGAGCATAATAATCCGGGTTTTGAAGTTCAATGCTATTTTCAGCCTTTGAATCATTTCTTCGACTCTAAGTGTTTCTGGTTGAGCATAGTTATAGACCAAAAAGGATTCATTTTTATTCATCATGAATCCGATGCTTTCCAAAAGGCCATAAATATAACCATAACTTTTCTGGGCACCATTTGGGTTGGGCATGAAGAAAAATTTGTTTCGCAAGGCTTTTATCAATCTATAAACGTTTCCAGGATCATTTGGCCCATAAATAACGGCAGGCCTCACCACCACCAACCGACGTTCTGACTTTGCATGAAGCCAGTTTTGGTGAATGTATTCGGCAGTAAGTTTGCTGATGCCATAGGGCGAATTAGGCATGGTGAGCATGCTTTCGTTCATTGGACGAGTGGTTGGCCCATACACCGCAATAGAGCTTGTGAAAAAAATATTGTCACAATTGGCTGCCTCAGCAAATGCATTTACGTTATTTGCGCCGGCAATATTGGTTTCAAAGTATTCTTGTTTTTGGTGTCCGGGTTCCCTGTGGATGGCTGCTAAATTGAATATCCAGGTTGGTTTCTCAAGCAAAAAATCAAGCTTCACAGTTTGTCGCACGTCGACAAAAACTGATTGAATTTCAATTTTTGGACTTTCAAAGGTTTGAATGTCGCAACAATAAACTTTGCTAAAACCTTGTTTATCAACTAAATAATCAGCAAGAAACCTACCAATATATCCGGCCCCTCCAAATATGACAGCAGTGTCTCCCAATGTATCAGGTTCGATGAATGAAATGAGTTCGGCAAATGTAGGGAAAGCAAATAAATGGCTTACCATTGAAACCATATTTGTGGTTTTCATTTTTATACCGCTCATGATTGCTTACCATGCTTTCGACAGAAATAAGCTCATTTATCTCTCAGGTGCACTGCACATCGTAGCCTGGTTCACACTGCTAGCCTATAAAAAGCGGACAGTGAATCTGTATGCCCTGGGGACGTTGCTATTGTATGCCTTTTGGCTTTACCTGCAAAAATTAATCATTTATCCCTCTGAAAAATTCCTCTTCACCCGGGATGCCATCATCATAGCATCTCCACTGCTCATTTGTTTGACAAAAATGAGTTTCAGACCCTTTCATGTTCATATTCTGTTTTTGGCTGTGTTTTTATCCTTTCTCTTATGGAATAATTTTGAAATTGAATTCACTACCATCAATAGTCTCATTCATGCAAATTACAACTCACTGCAAGAATATCACTATGGAGTTATCATCGGGTTAATTGGCTTATATTATCAAAAAACGAGGCGATACACCATGTTTTTGCTTGTATTAGGCTTGGCTGCACTTGCACAAAAACGGGTCATCTTTTTTGGCATGGGCATTGCCATTGGCATCAACATCGTTTATTATTTAATCGACCTTTGGCCACTGCCATACATTCGAAAAGCCTATTTGGTCATTGTCTTTGCTGTCTTTGCGGCAATCGGCCTACACCTTGAAACGGTAACAGAACAAAGTTTAAAATTCATGGGCTATGGCGAAGAAGTGAAGCCCGACAACTTTCTCATGGGGCGGATTACCTTGTTTAAAACCTTAAAAGCAGGCGTTTTTGACAATAACAACAACAACGACCTGCTTGGAAATGGAGCAGGACAGGCCGATGAATACTTGCGCAATCACTTAAGTACTAAGTGGACTGCAGATGATTTGGCTGTGAATCCACACAACGATTTCCTCAAAGTTGTTTTCGACTATGGATATTTTGGCTTGGCCTTTTTGTTTCTTTATGTGCTAACTCTGGCGGACTTTAGTCTCAAAAACAGACTCTATTTATTTTACACGTTCCCGGTTTTGCTGGTGGATAATTCTTTAATCTTTATTTTTTATTCCATGATTTTGGTCATTTTAGCAAGAACTGAAGAATGAAATCTGAAAAAAAGGTAGTGATTTCGCTGCTGTTTGTGCGACCGGGGAAAATTGGAGGCGTTGAACATTTTTGCAAAAACCTTTTAAAAGGCTTCATTGAACTGCATGTCGAAAATCGGTTTCTGCTCGTGGTTTCGCCTGAATTGGCGCAACATGAAGGTTGGAAAACCATATTAAATACCTTTGAAGTCGATGTTCGAGAACCAGGTGTAAATGCCCGGTTGACCGAGTTTCTTTCGTTGAAAAACCAAAGCCACATTCACCTCAACCTCAACTACATCACCCCGTTATTTGCTAGGCGCAACATCACGGTCATTCACGATGCCTTGTTTAAGCATTTCAAGGGTTATTTTTCTACAGGCAAATACGTGTGGCTGCTCAGCATGCAAAGGTTCACAATGAAAAAAGCCCGGACAGTGGTGTGCATATCCGAAGCAGTAAAAGAGGATTTAGCGTCAGCTGGCAGGGAAATAGAGGTGATTTACAACCCGATAGATGCCAGCAGATTTGAACCATGGCAAGCGCCTGCTTACAACAATAAAATACGTGTAGCGTGCCTGGCAGCCAATTACCCACACAAAAACCTGGAGACCATCATAACTGCGGTGGCCTACCTGCAAAGCAAAGGAGTAGATGCTGAGCTGGAATTGATAGGCCAGAAGCCCGGAGAACTGGTGGGTGGAAATTTTTCGGAGTATGGCCAGCGAATTGCCGATTTGCTTGCAGAAAAAAGTTACATTTTCGCCTCTGGATATTTACCTGAAAAACAAATTGTAGAGAAACTGAGGTCTTGCCATTTATTTTTATTTCCCTCCCTTTTCGAAGGATTTGGCATGCCGCCTGTAGAAATGCTGGCCAGTGGCATGCCAGTGTTGGCGAGTGACTTGCCGGTATTGAAGGAAGTGACACGCAGGCATGCTCACTATGTTTCGGAACCTAAAAACCCAAACGTATGGGTGTCTGAAATCTTAAACATCATGGCCAACTATGAGGCAACTTGTCTAAAATCGGCAGAGGCAGCGGCTGACATTCAAAAAGCTTACCATTGTGCGCATATTGCAAATCAATACCTTGGCCTCATAGAAAAATTAAGTGGGTAAAAGCAAGATACAGGCATTGTCCGGCTTTTTGGGATTCTTGATCCCCATGTTGGTGGTGTTTTTTACCCTGCCGATTCTGAAAAGCCACTTACCCGCCATGGAATTTGGGCTCAACCACGCCTCTGGGCAACTGGTAAATTACCTCACCATATTCGATTTTGCTTTCGAAATGCTGCTCATTCGCTTTGTGCTCGACGCCAGGCGACGAGGCCAACAGTCGTTTTGGAATATCATGACTGCCTTGTTGGTCATGTTGGTGGGTGCCAATGCAGTGCTGGTCTTGCTGGCAATTTTATTTGGCAAAACGCTTATTGTACTGTTTTTGGGTGGTCTGGGCAGTTTGGCTTTAAAGCAGGAAATTCTTTGGCTTACTCTGGGCTATTTCATGCTCAACAGTATCAATCTGTTTGTGTATTTCAAAGAAGCGGTTGAGGAACGCTACATGCGCCGCAATCTCATTTATATGTTCAACATCGGCCTGGGAAACATATTGGCGGCTGTTTTGCTGGTGTGGCAAGAAGATTTACGCTTTGTGCTGGTGGGCAAAATGATCCCGAGTTTCATTTCGGGGCTGTTTTTTCTTTTGCTACATACCAGATACATTTTCGCTGGTTTCAACAAAAAACTAGCCCTTACGGCTGCATTGCTTATCAAATACCTGAAACCTGGACTGCTTATCAGGTTCAATGAACTTTTCCTGAGCAAGTCCGATATTTTCCTGGTGCAGCTCATGATCGGGCTCGAGGTGTTTGGAGGTTATGCCAATTCGTACCTCATTTCATCTTCCCTTTTCCTGATGTGCAAAAAAGTGTTTGAGTTTAGTGTGAACCACTTTGCAGCCCGGGGACAAGATGTGCCAGCTTATTTTAACAAGATGTTCCGAGCCTCGGTGGAATTTATGACCCTGGTTTTTGGCGGATTTCTGGCCCTTTCGCACGACCTGATCAACGCCTGGATTCCAAACAGAAACGAAGTGGAAATGCAATTTATAGTGCCACATCTGTTTTTCTTTTTCGTGCAGGCCATTTCCACGGTGGTGCTGCTCAACTACCTACTGGCCCAAAACAAAATCAGGGAGTACAGCAGGTTTTCCATTTTCAGAAATGCGTTTATGCTCGTTTCAACAGCATTGCTCATCTGGCTCTTTCAGCTCAAAGGCATGTTTTTGGCCTTCGGATTAACCGCTTTGGCCGACATGGGTCTTTTTATATACTTTGCCGAAGGGACGTACAAGGCGAGTCTGAAAAAGCTAACATTACCCATAATGCTTGCTTTGTTGCTGTTTCCACCGGCTTTTTACATCAATTCTTTGCACTGGGATGTGTCGCTTGTTGTGTCTGTACTTCTAAAAGGATCGGCATTTTGCGCCTGGTTTCTGCTAGTCGGGCACCTGATTCTAAAGCTTCAATTTCTCCACATGTCGAACATAAAACGAATGCTATTCAAACCACATGATGCCAACATTTAACGCCAAGCAGGTTTGGTTGGGCACTGCCATGCTTTTGGTATTGCAATTGTTTTTCCAGCACATTCCATTCATCAGTTTAAACATCATTCTGCTGGCAGTCGCTAGCATTTGGGTAGCTTTTTCACCGCAGAGACAATGGACAGTTTCGCCCATAAAACTGGCATTGGTGGCTTTATTTCTGTTAAACCTAAGTGGACTGGCATCGCAGGAAGGTAAATTTGAAATGGAAAAAAAGTTGTCGCTGCTGTTGTTTCCATTGCTGTTTTCTGTGTGTACGCTTAGCCAGGGAGAACTTCAGAAGATTTATAAAATATTCTTTATCAGTTGCTTGGTTGGGCTCATGTTTATCTACGGCAGGTTGGGCTATCATTTCCTGAAAACACATGAACTGCTGGCCTACCACGAAATGTTGGAAGGGACAGGTTTGCACCCCAGCTATTGCATTTTGTATATGCTGACCGCCTTTTTCAGTTATGCCATGCTGCTGCTGACCAGGGAGCAACGCATGAAACATGACCTGCTTCTGGTGGTAGGTTTGCTGCTGGCCTTTTTGCCCTTTCTTGCCCTGGCAGCAGCCAAATTGCAGATTATCAACTTTTTGGTTTGCCTGCTGGTGTTCTTCATTTTCCTAAGAAAACAAATCAATATCTGGGTGCCGGTTGGTGTGCTTGGCGTAACGGTGGTAGCCATGTTGGCTGCCTATAGCTTAAGTCCACAGGTGCAGGACCGCATGCGGGACATTAGCCAGGCCAGTCAAGAAATAGCGCCCAACGATACCAACCAAACCAGCACTTCGGCTAGAAAATACATGTGGCAAAGTGCGCTGAAAGTGGTGCAAAAAAATCCCATACTCGGCGTTGGGACTGGTAATGAAGCGGCGGCTTTGATGGTAGAATACGCAGCCATTGACTTTCAGTTTGGCATGCACCATAACACCGATGCCCACAACCAATTTATGGCCACCACCATCAGCCATGGTGTAATTGGCTTGCTGTTACTGGTTTTTGTTTTTGTGTATCCTTTGACCAAAAGGCGGTTCACTTCGCAACCCTTATTTTGGTTCTTCTATCTACCTGTGCTGCTCACAGCCATGGTGGAGTCCATTTTTGGGGTGCAAAAGGGAATAGTGTTCTTCTGTTTGTTCCTGATGATTTTCGATGTGTTCGGGCAAGGCACAAAAAAAACAGACGCCCCCTAAAGAGCGCCTGCTACAAACAAAACTTCAAGCCTTTCAAAAAATGCTGAAACAAGCTACGAGCCATTAATGCTGGTTTGGGGGCTGCGATTGTTGAAGGGTGGGGATTTTTCAGGATTCTTTTGTGGCTACCAATCATGGCAATAGATCAAGGAAATACGCAGTAAACGCATATTTAGAATATCAACCCTAGCACTGGTCATAAAGTAAAGTGTGATTTGGTTTCAGGCTGATTTTCTTCACCTAAAAAAGACAGAGAACCATCTAAAGGAGTCAGAGTAGAAAAAATTGAAGCTCAGCCCAACCCAAATTTTGAGAAAGCACCGCAGTAACAAACAAAAAATCAGTGTTGGCTTTACCTAATAGAATAAAGAATGAGCAGACTTTTCCAGAAGTTTCAAGTGCAAAGTTTTATACATCCTTTGAACTTCTTTATATTTTCCTTGGCACTCAGAAGCAAAAATGGATTATGATAGAGCCTTTACTAGTCAAATACAAAACTAAAAAGTACCTGGATCAAAAGCTAAACGAACCAATTTTAACAGATTTAGAATAATTATTACATCACTTCTAAAAACCAAAAACATGACTTTTTAGCTATTATATTGCACTTTTAGGGAAAATATTAGATTTTTTTAAAGAAATTTGAAAAAAATAGTTGCATTTCAGTTTCTATTTTATTTACCTTTGCTACCGTTTACTTACATATGTTCAATTTAAAACCAAAACCCATGAGAACAATTATCTCATCTGTCGCACTGAGCAGTTTATTACTTGCTCAATCCGCCATCGTCGCTTTCGCTGATTCAAAAGGCAAAAGCAGTACGCAGTTTACTACTGCGGTAACCTGTCAAGAATACACCATCGGTAGAAATGGAATTCAAGTAAATTGGCAAGGAGATAGTGAGTGGCCAGTAACATTAACTGCATTTGATTTTATAGATGCTGTTGGTCACCCTATAACCCATTGGGGAGTTAACACTCCAAGTTTTATACCTAACAGCGGAGGAGCTGGAAACATATCTCCTGCTAGCCAAGGTGAATACAATGACAATAGAAAATTTGAGTTTGCCCGTAGAAACGACAGAAGTGAAAAACTTCGTGTTGATTTTGGTGAAGGAGCTGCAGGTATTAATTTGACCAAAGCAACTGTAACAGTTTCTCGCTTTTACGTAGACGGTGGAAGACTCAAAGAAAGAGGTCAATGGGTAGCCTATGACGAGGGAATGAATGTTGTTCCTCCATCTGTAGTGGGAAGTGATTTGTTTTATGGCGTGCAAAATTCAGGCTCAGGTCCTGGTATTCGCACGTTTACTGTTCAAACCAACACTCCTTTTCGCTATCTTGAGTTTATCCCTTTGCAATCAGTAAGTCCTACTAACAACAATATACTTATCAATTCTGCTGTTGACAATTCTGATTTCATGGTGCGTCAAATTGTAATTGAAGAATGTCCAACTCGTAATGAGCAACCTTGTCCTGTTACAGCTACAACATTACCACAGTGGAATCTAGCTGCGACAGTAACTGGCGTTACTTTTGATGGAGTAATTGTAAATGCTGTTGGTTCACCACAAGGTTTGGCTTTCTTGCCTAGCCTTACGTTAGGTGGATGGGGAGTAAATTCTCAAAACACTGCTGACAATGGTCCTTTCAAACCAGAAATTGGCTGGAGAAAAATCAATGGTGTTGGAAAATCTGAAATTCTTTGGGTTAATGTTTTTGATGAGAACGAATACAGGGCTGCTGACGTTAAACTTACTCGATTCTACAGAGAGTTCGGCGCCATCGAAAGAGGTCACTATCAGCTTTATGATGCAGACGGCAATGAAATTCCAGAAGCACAAGGTGGATACGGTACCTTCTTCGGCCTTCAGGCAAACAATGGCATCAACCCAGGAGAGCTTTCTTTAGCAATCAATTCTGATGTTCCTTTTCGCAAGATTAAATTTACAGCAGGTCAATGGATTGATCAGGTTTTGATGACGCCTAAAGAAACCTTTAATGGCGACAACAGTGATTATCATGTACAAGAAATAACTTTGTATTGCGAAAGACTTCCAAATCAACCATGTCCTGAGTGCGATACCCGAGTTGGTGGAGGTTTAGAAGAAAGTTGGGCTGGTGTAACCTTCAGAGCTCTGGATTTCAACGGAAACCCTGCCACAGTTAACTATCCAACTGATGCCACCTGGAGGCCAGGTAGTGCTGGAGTTGGCATTGTATCTCCTGTAAGTACTGGCGAAGTACCTAATCCTCAAGGTCTTGAAATAGGCTATAGAAACGGCAAAACAGAAAAGTTGAGAGTTGATTTTGGAGACTGCAATGATTTTACAGTTGCTGATGTAACTCTTGCTCGATTCTACATTGAAAATGGACTGACTGAAAGAGGAAAATGGACAGCTTATGGTCCTACTGGAGCGTTCATAGTTGATGGAGAATTCTCGTCCTTCGAACCTATCACAGATGGTCTTGCTGGACTCAAAACGTTTTCTATCAGCACCCCATCCCGCTTCAGATACATTGAATTCGAAGTGCTTCCAAACAAAAATGGTGCTGGAACGGCAATCACAACTGGTTCTGATAATTCAGACTACCTTGTGCAGTCTATCAGCGTGAGATGCCCAAGAACTCCAAACACTTGCAGAGATGATAATCCTTCTGGAATTATTGCTGAAGGTCGTCCAGATGATGAGACTTTGTGGAGCGACATAGTTAATCTTTCTGCAGAGCAATTTGGTACAGTAGTTACTCCTGGAGCTGCTATTGCCCCATACTTCCTTTCTGATGCAGCAGGTGCAAGTTGGAGAGCGGCTAGCGGTGGTGTAGGAGTGTTGTCAGTAGATGCTAATGAAACTTCTGCAACAGCTAAGTTTGAAATTGGATTCAGAAATCAGAAAAGAGAAAAACTTACACTTGATTTTATAAGCAAAACACAGCCTTTCAAGAAAATCATCATTAAACTTTCCCGTTTCTATGTGGAAGGATACAGAGAGACTGCTAACTACAGAGTGTTTGACCGATTTGGTAATTTCTTGAAGAGTGATGGCTTCACAGCAACTCAGAACTTGTCAACACCTGGTTATTATGATCTTGTGATCGATTGCGAAGGCCCTGAATTTGTAGACAGAGCAATAGGAACAATTGAACTTACCGCATCTTTAGGTCTTGGACTTAACATGAGCATCGTGAACGAAGTAGATAACAGTGATTTCTTAGTTCGTCAGTTTGTTATCCCATGTCCTACTCAGCAAGGTGGTGGTGTAGCATTCAACCCTGCTCAAATTGCTGGACCTGCATTCGTTGTATATCCAAACCCGGCTGTTGATCAAATCAACGTGGCCATGGAAAGTGCAAACGAAGGTGTAGTAACTTACGCAGTACGTGACCTTACTGGTAAAGTGATTAAAGAAGCTTCTTGGAATGTGGTTGCTGGTTCAAACAGCACTTCTATTTCAGTTGCTGATTTGAATAATGGTATGTACATCATGACTGTGAAAAACGGTTCTGAAGTTAAAAATACCAAGTTCATGATCAAAAGATAATCATTGAGCTTTTAAAAAAAAGAGCCCCGATTGGGGCTCTTTTTTTTTGCCTTAAATCAAAATGGCATAATCTTGATATTCTTCTGGATAAAGCGCAGAAGTATCCATGTCTTTCACAGAAAGTGAATATTCTCTACGATTTGTCCCCGGAACTACCAATGCTTTTTACAGGCTCTTCTATTCTCGGTATTGCTCAAGAAGAAGGAGAACTGAGTATATGGGTGTACATGTACGTTAAGGAAGGACTTTCGTTTAGGGAATGGGCCATGCACAACCTCCTGACTTCCTCAATGGGACACCCACGGCTTAAAATGGTATATTAAAAATATTTAGTAAGTGTTTTTGTTCCTCTGATCTGACGATTAATTTTGTCATTCTTTTGCCAGATCTTGGCAGCTTTA
>Ga0247832_1000976_pt1 | contig 54049 bp, 64 predicted proteins | sample LaCruzMarch2015__10_FD_192407 | JGI IMG/M metagenome (GOLD analysis project Ga0247832, IMG submission 192407) | Freshwater microbial communities from meromictic Lake La Cruz, Castile-La Mancha, Spain - LaCruzMarch2015_4m | ecosystem: Environmental > Aquatic > Freshwater > Lake | place: Spain... | reverse complement strand
ACTTATACACCCATCTACATTTGAAATACCACACCCCTCTTTAGACACCTCTACATTCACTCTTACACTTACACTTAAATTTACTTTACTTTACTTTACTTTACTTTACTTTACTTTATACATTTAGTAGGGGGACGTATGTCCCCCCTACGACCCCCTCCTTGCTTTTTACCTAGTTAACTCTCTAATCATATTTGCATTGATATTATTGTTTTTTTGGAGTAACCATGTATGGATTACACATAGTAAAAAAAGTAAAATAATCTACATTTCTACTATATAAAACACACTTGAATCTATTTTTATTTTTCATATTCTTCTTCTAATTCTTCATCTTGATAAAAATCTATTTTTTTTGTTGTTTCATTGAATCTACCTACGTCTTCTTCATCCATATCAAGTACTAGATTTCCTTTTATTAATTTCATATATTCTTTACCTTCATAGATTATTTTGATAAATTCTTCTTGAGCCACTTTGTGGATTATTTCTTTTTCTTCTTCAGCCACTTTTGGAAAAGTGGCGCAAAACTTTTCTGGGGATTTTTTGTTTGCTTTTTCTTCTTCTTTTTTCGCTTTTGTCTCTTTAGCCACTTTTGGAAAAGTGGCGCAAAACTTTTCTGGGGATTTTTTGTTTGCTTTTTCTTCTTCTTTTTTCGCTTTTGTCTCTTCCTTCTTTTTTGCTTTTTCTTCTTCTTTTTTCGCTTTTGTCTCTTCCTTCTTTTTTGCTTTTTCTTCTTCTTTTTTTACTTTTGTCTCTTCCTTCTTTTTTGCTTTTTCTTCTTCTTTTTCTTCTTGAGATAACACTTTCTTACTATTTTTTTTTACTATTTTTTTCTTTTTTTCTTCTGCTACTAACACTTCTTCTACGTTGACTTTTTCTTCTTCCACAGTATTCACTTTTTCTTCTGATAATAATTTCTTACTTTTCTTTTTTACTATTTTTTTCTTTTTTTCTTTTGATAACACTTCCTCTCCATTCACGTTTTCATTTGATAATAATGGTGATAATGAATTATTTACCAATAACTCAATTTCATCTACATCTACACTAAATGACAAAATTTCTACTTCCTTATTGAACATCTTTACGAATGCTTCTTTACATTCTAACTCACTCCAATTTAACCCTTTTACTTCAAATAATACTTTCATTTTATTAATCTTATCTTTTATTTATCTTATGTCATCTGATATTTTTTATAAATATCATTTCAATTTTTTAGCCAATTTTGAAAAAGTTATACAGAATCCACCGAAGGAGGAATAATTTGTAAGGTAGTTACTTATAATATTTACTTTATAAAGTGTCAATCCCATTTTTTAAGTATCACTGGTTTACAGATTTTAAACCGATAAAGATTAGAAATGTAACACGCATCTTTACATGCGTGTTCATTCAACTCATTTATCGGTTTAAATTCTTCAATGGTGTACATGTTTTTTATCTAATAAATTAAAGGTTAACTTGATAAATTTCCTAAAACCAAAATTGAAATAAACATAAATATATAAAAAATAATGTAAATACTATAGTCTTCACTTGTTACACCATAAAATTTCATTAATCCAAATACTACATAAATTAATAATAAACTTATGCCAGAATAAGTAATAATATTTGTCAATGTTAATTTCATATATATTGAATGATATATATAAAATTATATATTTTTTATATTTTTGTATTCTTATATTCTTATTTCTCATTTCTCATAAACTACTATTTACAAACGCATAAAGGTACCTGTTGTGAAAAATCTTTTATTACCCAAATCGGGTCTTTACCATTTTCTAAATAATAACAACTATCATATAAATCAATCCAATCTTTCATTTCTTGTTCGTCTATTTCTTTCAAATAATTATTATTCAAAAATATTTTTAGTAAAAAAGTTTTCATGATACCCGGAAATAAAGCAAACTTAACAATTCCGCAACCATATTCTTTATTTGAAATCATTTCTTCTTCTCTCTTTTTTGCTGTTTCATAGTTTGTAAAATAATAATAATTACCTAATATTCCCCCTTCTTGAACCATTTCTCCAAACATTCTTGTAAATTCAACTTGTTTTTTTGTTTTTGTAACATAGGCAATCATCGGCGTTTCATAAGTTTCATTGGTTTCACTTTTTAAATACAACAAATCATTATTTCTTTGAAAAAACTCTACAATATCTGCATCAATTTCTTTATCATCTAATCTTTGATAATTCACTATTTCATCAATTAAACCTAATTGTAAATTTTTCGAAAAAATAAAATCCTTCAATTTTGGTATATGTAAAAATAAATAATTGTTCTCTTCTTCTTCTATGTAACCATCAAATATAATATCGTTTGTATGAATAAAGTCATTATTATCATTGTTGTTCAATGTAGAAAAAATATTTTTCTTATTCAAAAAGGATAATATATATTCATTTATATTTTGAATAAAATTATCATTATTATTAAAATGAAAATTAATATAATTTAAAAAAGAAAAACTATCTATTAAAAGACTTTTATAAAATAAAAACTGTAAAAAAGGATATTTGTTTTCATTATTTACGGTATAAATACAAAGAACACAGTTTTTATAAGTATTTAAATTCTTTATATTTCTACAAAAAGTATCATTATTTAAAATAGAATATCGATAACTATTTTGTTCTCTCCAATTAAAATCTGTAGATACTTTTTCCATTTATATAATTTAAATTATATAAATAGATTATATTTATATCATTTCTCTTACTATTTTTATTTTCATTTTCATTTATCAACTTTTCTTCGAATCGTTTCATTAACCTTTTCTTCACGATTATCCAAAATATGTTTGGTTAAATCTTCTGCAACTTGTGGTTGATTCTTGTAATAATTCTGTAAAATAACCATTAACGATTTGCTATTAATTGGTTTTTTAACCACACTTTTTTTATATACAAGTGAACCTCCATTAATATCAAAACAATCGATTTGGTTTGTTTTCATTACATTTACCAAATCCCCGGTAATCAATTTCTTCTTATTGTTTCTCTCTTTTATCTCGATTTTTAATTGTGCGATCTCTGAATCAATCTTAATCCATTCTTTGATATTATTCACTAATTGTTCTTTGGTTTCCATACTTTTTATTTGATGTATTATATATTATAATATCGTATTTTTATATATTTTTTTTTCAAGTAATTGATAATGTCTTTTACATAAACCATCTTGATGAATTTTGAAAGAACAATGATTCCCTTTATTGAAACCATATTTAACAATTATTTGACAAAATATTGGTATTGTATTTGATTCTATTGCTATATCTTCTAAAATAATATTTTCTTCAGTTTCCATTGGTTTTGGTTGTTTGTTAAACTTTTTTTTTGTTACTTGTGATTTGGTCGTTAATTTTAGATTCTTCAACTCCATTTTTATTTTCTTTAATTCTTCTTTCGCTTTCTTTTTTTGTTCCATGATCTTTTGTTTTTCAATGATTATTTGTTTTTTCATTTTTTCTTTTTCTTCTTTCTCAATGGTTTGAATTGTTTTTTTAATGTGTGAACGACAAAAATATCCTTGATTTTGTTGTTTATATTTATCAGGTAATTGACCTGTAAAATATTTACCACAAATTGTATCATTTGAATCATTATAAATATGGTAACAACAAGAAGGATTACCTACATTAAAAATATTTTTAACAAATTCATTATTAATTCCATTTATTTTTTTAACCCCACAAATATCATCATAATATGGTAATAATTCATTTTGTCTAAACCGACAATAAGGACAACGTATTTCATTAATGTCTAATTTTTGTTTTGAACTCTCCATCGAATTGAACTTTTGTTTGTAATTAATCAAGTATTTATACAAAGGAAGATAATTAAATTTATGTCCACACTTCATTTTTACATAATGATTTTCCAATGGTTGATTTGTAATTAAACATAAATCTGTCTCCATTGCATAGTTATCTTTTTCTTCTTCAATAAGGTCTTGAGTTTCTTCTTCATCCAATGATTTGTATAATTCTTTAAAAAAATCAATGTTTCCTTCTATCATATAATTCGACATGAATTGAAAATATATTATTAAATAGAATAATATCTTTATGTAATATTTAAATTATTATTTTATTGCATATAAATAATGTCACCGCCAAAAGTTTGGGGACCACCTATATGGACATTTTTTCATACAATTGCCGAGAAAATCAAAGAAGACCAATATGATAAAATATCCCTCCCTCTTTTATCTTTCATCCGTAGAATTTGTTCTTTTTTACCATGTCCTACTTGTTCCAAACATGCAACCAATTTTTTTAACCAATTAAAACCAGAAAATTATAAAACAAAATCAGACTTTAAAACTCTTTTTTTTATGCTACATAATCAAGTAAATGTCAGAAAAAGAAAACCTATTTCCAATTATTCCTCTTTAGAACAATATAGTAAAATGAATTTAATCAACACATATAATAAATTTATAAATGTTTATAACACCAAAGGAAATATGAGTCTTTTAACTGAATCATTTCAAAGAACCTTAATTATTAAAGATTTTAAACGATGGTTTCTACAAAATATAAATTCTTTTGAAAGATAGTTTAACATCTATGCTCATGGTAATAGTGACAAGGGTTTAAGAAGTAGTTGTACTGTTTACTAATTGTCCATTTTTATAAACCGAACATTTAAACGTTTGTTTCGATGGCATATTACATTTAATACCGTTCGCAGAATTTGAAATATAATTAGGCAAACTAGTATCAAAAAATAAATATTTACCAGATCCCCCTACATACATCAACGTTACAATGATTGCTCCAAATGACAATCCAAATAAAACGTTTAATGTCAAATCCGCATAGGACCCAATACATTTTTTATATACTTTAACAAAAACATCAAAAAAGAAATAACTAATCAAAATAGAAAACACAAAATAATTAATATTATCATTGATAAACATTGGTAAAGAGAGATACATAATTGTAAATGCATTCACAAAAGAACTAAAGGTTGAATTTCCATATTTACTATATTGAACCGAGGTACATATACTTCCATCTGTTTTTGTCATGGATTGAAATCCAGAAATCATATATAGAAAACTTCTTAAAACGATTGCGGCCAAAAGAAATCCTAAATATACAAATCCGTTTGCATTTTGTAACATAAAAGAAGTTGCAGTTATAATGGTGGCAATAATAATGGGAGAGAAAAAGGATAGAAAAACAACAATATTAAAAGGTTGAAAAAGGATAAGCGGTGTATTTTGTATATATTTTAAGGTGGATATTGGAGTTCCATTCATTTTCGTTCTACTTTGACTATTTATTGATTGATTTGACTTCATATAATAACAAACGATAATATTTTCTATGTTATTATATTTTTTGTTTTTTTGTTTTTTTGTTTTTTTTTATTTTTTTTATTCAATAAAAACCTTTTCAAACACTTCATGAATATGGCCAACCATTATAAAGGTAATATTCTCGAATGTTTTTTTCTCTCTATATTTCTCTATGAATTGGTTATAATCCTTTTCATTTTCCTTCGGAAAAAGAAATGTTTTCACGCCAGCCTTGATACCTCCTAGTATCTTTAAATCCAAACCTCCAATTTCAGTAATGGAACCATCTAAACTAATTTCACCTGTAATTGCCAAATCACATTTTATTTTTTTATTGTTCAACAAACTATATAAAACAGTGGTAATCGCTGTACCTGCAGAAGGACCATCCTTGGGTGTAGAACCTTCCGGACAATGGATATGAATACCGTAATTATTTTTTTCGTAAGTGTTGTTATGGTTATTGTTATACAACTTTCGTATTTCTTCTCTCTTTTCAAAGTCGGTCAATTCCCATGCTAAGGTAAGAGCGACATTCATACTTTCTTTCATTACATCTCCCTGCATACCGGTCAATTTTAAATGAAGAAATTCTTCACAAGGATAAAATCTTGCTTGAATAGGTATGACACCTCCTTGACCATAAGAATTTGCCCATAATCCGTTGATGATACCGACTTGACTTACCAAATGTATTTTTTTATGTTTAATTTCCGGTTTATCTTTTAAATAATTATTTTTTATGTCTTCAACAGTTATTTCGATAGGTAACGTTAGAATTGTATTTGTTGTATCTGTTATATATGTATTTGTATTCATATTCATATTTATATAATCTTTTTTCAACATAGTCAAATTTAAATCACCTATAATCTCAAATAATATCTCCTTTAATTTACGAACACCGGATTCATTGGTATATTCTTCAATAATATAACTCAACGTAGTATCATTCATATAAATAACGTCACACAATCCTACTTTTTTATAAATCTCAGGTAAGATATGTTTATTTGCAATAATTAATTTATCCTGTAATGATAAATGATTAAATTTAATTCGATGAATACGGTCTAGAAGGATTTTATCAATGGCATTTACATGATTATAAGAAAGAATAAAAAGTGCCTTGGATAAATCCAAATCAATTCCAGAAAAATATTTATCTTGAAAACAATCATTTTGAGTAGTATCTAATAAATGTGTTAAAATACCTGTTATTTCTTTTCCATGTTCTGTTTTACTTATTTTATCGACCTCATCAATAAAAATAATCGGATTCATACATTTTTTATCCATTAATATTTGTACAATACTTCCCCAGGTGGAACCAACATACGTATAATTATGTCCATGTAATGTACTCCCATTACTATCTCCACCCATCTGTATCATTGAGAATGGTCTACTAATTCCATTTTCGTCTTTAAGACATTCGGATAATCCATATTTTGCTAGAGATGTTTTACCTACACCAGGCGGACCTTCAAACCCAAAACAATATCCATCTTGTTCTCCATTTAACCATTGAGCAATAATTGTTTCAATTTGTTTTTTTGCTTTTTCGTGACCATAAACAGAATTATCCAAACTTAATTTTACTTTTTTTAAATACTCATTCATGTTTTTAATTTTTTCCAAAATAAGAATCATTTCATTTTTTATTTCTTTTATTTTTTTATAATTGTTATCATTTATATTGTTAACGATTGTAATATTTGTATCATCTATATCATTTTTGCTCATATCATCGGTACTCAAAATATTTATTAGTTCCATTTTTTTCTCTTGATTCATTTTTTTTATTTCTATATGAATAAAATCGTTGATTTGTTTTTTTTTCAATTCTTTGATAGAAATCGTAAAATCATAAATATTCTTTATTTTGTCCATACGTTTCATCATCTTTTTTTTTGTACCTTCCATTAACAATTTGTAAAGATAATTCTCATTCCATTGATTCTCTTCTTTTTGAATATACAAAAGAATGGATTGTAGGTATTTAAATATTTCAATATTTGTGTATTTTTCTTTTTGAGGGATCACTATTTTCCAGTCATTCAATAAATGTTGATATTTATGTACTATTTTTTTGAATTGTTCACGATTTTCATTCATCCAATTCAAAGAAGGTTCACGTTTATAAATCTGAAACGGTATTTTTAATAATCCATCCAAATATTGTCTCGCTTTTGAACCATTATCATCTCCTTTTGATTTAATTTCTTTTAATTTTGTCATTGCTTTTTCTTTGACATTATTAGGAACTTTCAAAAAACATATTTGTTGTTCCAATGGAATTTTATTCATATCAAAATTCATAATTTCATTGTTGTATTGGACCATTTTTTTAATGGCATGTTTAAATTGTTTTTTCACAAACCAAGCAAAACTATCATAAATTTGTATTTGGTCATTGGAATCAATATTTCCATTGGTATCTGTTGATAATAAGTCATATAACAAATAAGATAAATAGATATTTTCATTATTTTCAGGGTCTAATAAAAGTTGTATTAATGTTCTACGTCGATGATAATTATCATAAGATAAAAAATCTTTTATATTTTGGGTGATTGTATTATTTTTGATAGAATTTAGATTCATTCGATAACCATGAAAAACATGATGTAAATTTTCGACACTATGAACCAAATAATCTTTCAAACTTAAAGTAGAAAGAAAATGTTTATAAATAATCTTATCTTCTTCATGATTCTCGAAACTTAAAAAATTTTCAAATTTATTATTGATATATTGATTATTTGTAAAATCAACAACTACGTCATCCATGATGCCACTTATCACTATTATTTTTTGATTATTATAAATATATAATTTTAAACCATTCAATTTTAAATAAAATGATTTTGTGTCACTTTGAAATTCAAAACAATCCAAATTCTTGATATTTTCATCTATATTTATATTTTGTTCTTTGTCTTTTTCTTTGTCTTTTTCTTTGTCTTTTTCTTTTTCTTTTTTTGTCAAAATCTTATAACTAATAGGATGAAAATAGTTCTTTAATAATTCATATTTTTCATATTTATAATCATTGTCGATATTTATAATTGTATTTGTATTATTCGATGGAATATTTTTATTTTGAAATTGTTCCAAAACATGATTTCCAAAACATATTTTTAATAAATCTTCTAAATTACTTGTACCATAATCTTTTAATATTGTTGAAAAATCATTTGCAATCATTTGTAATTCATTAATACATTTATCTGCATGATAATCATAGTTTTTTTGATCTTTTAAATATATGTAAATATTCATTTTTAATATCAATAATTTTGAATTCATTTCATACAATTTTTCAGTACATAAATTAAAATCATTTGTATTTATGATTTCTAATAATTTATTTTTCTGACAATTTAAAATCGTTTTTTGATTAATATCTTGAAAAAAAATAATTTTTTCAATCAGTAGATTGAATTTATTTTTTTCACTCATTCTTTCTCCTTTCACTATATTAATCAAATATTATTACTTTCTCAATCGAGAGTATATACTTATTATATAAACCTATTAAACATTATGCTATATATTATCATAACCTCGTAATAAAAAATGGGAATACCAAGTTATTTTTCTTATATTGTTAAAAATCATTCTCATATTATTCAAAAACTTGCGAAAAAATCACAAACAACTGAAGAAGACAAATTCAATCATCTTTATCTTGATTGTAATTCAATCATTTATGATGCAGTTCATACCATTGATTTTTCTAAATTAACAGAAACCGACGTAAAAACAATCATTCGATTTGTCTTTCAAAAAATAGAAGAATATATTGCCCTTATTCAACCAGATACAAACATATTTATTGCTTTCGACGGTGTTGCTCCTGTTGCCAAATTAGATCAACAGAGAGAACGAAGATATAAATCCTTTTATCAAGCAGAAATATCCAAGAGTATTTTTACTAGTTCTGGAAAAACAGATCCTTGGAATACAGCGGCTATTACCCCTGGAACGACCTTTATGAAAGAATTATGTGATTCTTCACGTAGTTATTTCAATAATCCAAAAAAATACGGGGTTCAAAAAATAATTGTTTCACCAAGTGATGAATATGGGGAAGGTGAACATAAATTATTTCAATACATTCGTAAATTTCCAGAACAACATTTTGAAAAAAAAACAGTTATTTATGGTTTAGATGCAGACTTAATTATGCTTTCCATTAATCATTTACCTGTCGCGAAAGAAATTTATTTGTTTCGTGAGACGCCTCACTTTATTCAAAGTATTAATAAAGATTTGGAACCGAACGAAAATTATTTATTAGATATCCCTGAGTTAGCAAGAATTATTACGGAAGATATGCAAAATGGTGGTCAACAGGAGGAATTATTTATAAATCGTGTCTATGATTATATTTTTCTTTGTTTTTTTCTGGGAAATGATTTCTTACCGCATTTTCCAGCAGCAAATATTCGAACGGGAGGTGTTGATAAATTGTTAAATGCGTACAAAGCAACGATTGGTTCTGGAAAAGAAGTACTTACCGATGGAAAAATAATTTACTGGAAGAATGTGCGTAAACTCGTGCAACATTTGGCCAATTTGGAAGAAGAATATTTTAAAAATGAAATGAAATTACGAAATAAGAGAGAAAAAATCTATTATCCAATCGATACTCCGGAAAATATATATAAGAAATTCGATGCCATTCCAACCTATGAACGTGAATTGGAAAAATACATTGATCCATTTAAAGTTGGATGGAAAGAAAGATATTATAAAAGTCTTTTTCTTCTTTCTTTCAAAAATGATTCTGAAAAAGAAAAAGAAAAAGAAAAAGAAAAAGAAAAAGAAATTGAAAAAATAAGTATGAATTATTTGGAGGGTTTGGAATGGACAATGAAATATTATACAACTGATTGTCCCAATTGGAGATGGTCTTACAAACATAGTTATCCACCCTTATTCAGTGATTTGATAAGGTATATTCCTGTTTTTGAAAGGGAACTTGTTCCAATCGTTCAGCCGAAACCGGTTGTTCCCTTAGTTCAATTATGTTATGTATTACCATTTCATAGTTTGAAACTTTTGCCAAAGGAATTATATAATAAATTATCGAGTGAATATAGTGATTGGTATCAAACCGACTGTGAATTTATTTGGGCGTTTTGTAAATATTTCTGGGAATCACATGTACAACTTCCAGAAATAAAGATTCATGAATTGGAAACTTTAGTATCTACTATTTTGAACAAATAAAATAAAGGATATAAAAATAAAATTTAAATATGAATAGATACTTCTCATTCTTTCATCAATATCTTATACTTAAAATGATGATACAAAGAATAATAAATAATTTACCTTTGGATGTGATTCGTTATATTATTCCATATACTTATCAAACACAGAATAAAAAACTGTTAAATGATATTGTGGATTATAAAAAAAGTAAATCAGTTATTTTTGAATTGTATTATGATTTCTGGATTATTAACCATTCCCAAATGATTCCTGAAGATAGAAATTGGTTAATTAATGATTTATTTGGTTATGCAAATAATGATCAAGCTACAATGTTGGGATATACCGATGATTTTTATAAATTATTTTCTCGTAATCCAAGATTAACTACCAAAAAAAAGGTGGATAAATATATTGAAATCTTGGAAACGAAAGAAGTTGATACACAAATTAATATTTTTTGGGGACTCCTATTACCTGAAGAAAGAAACGATATCATTCAACAATTTAAAGAAGAAACATCTATTTTTATATGATTTTAACCATTGATTGATTTATTTATGTCTTCTTGTTTTTTTTGTTTTTCTCTTTTTAGAATGTTTTTTTGTACGACGTGTTCTTCTTTTTCCTCCCATCATTGCAGTTGTTACTTGTTGTTTACGACTATTTACCCATTCAGAAACATTACTAGATAATTTATTCCAGTTTTCACTAATGGAACTACCTAAACTTGACAAACTACTTTTTACGTCTTCACTTAAATTATTCAATGTACTTTGGGGTTGAGGTTGGGATTCTCCCCATAACCCACCACCTTTTCTCATTCTATCTTTTCTACTTCTAGCCATATATATTATGGAAATATTATTTATTATTTATAAAATTTACACCGATGACATTTAAAATGGAACAATTCTCCTTAGGAGGATTTCCTTTCAACTGATTTATCGGTAACGGTTGCCCTTTCACAAGGGTGTATAATAATAAGTTAAAATCGCTAAATTATTATTTTCGTTCATTGTAAATGAGTAAACAACAAACGAAACAAATTATTAGTGAGATTTCGAATCGAGATGCCTTTTTCAAATTATTAGAACATAATCCTGGTTTAGTCATACTGAAATTAGGTGCATCTTGGTGCGGACCTTGTCATAAAATCAAAGATGTTGTTCACGCTTTTTTTGCCACTTCTCCAGATACTGTTTTATGTGGAGACATTGATGTAGATGAAAGTTTCGATTTTTATTCTTTTTTAAAAAGTAAAAAGATGGTGAATGGAATACCCGTGATCCTTTGTTATAAAAAAGGAAATATGAATTTTATTCCAGATGACCACATTACTGGAGCAGATCCGGTTGCGTTGGACGCCTTTTTTAAAAGGTGTGGAAAGCATTTAAATGAAGTCAAAATAAGATATGCAATGAAATAACCTGGTCTAAAGAGGGGTTTTTCCAAAGAGTGGTGTTTTTAAATAGTTTTTTACAAAAGTTGATTGGTAAAAAATTGAACTAAAGATAACTTTTTGTATTTATATAAGAAAAGTAAAATATAATAAAGATGGAAAAACGCTTAAACAATAAAATAGATGAATATATTACGACCTTTAAGGATGATATCAAAAATAAAATGGTGGATTTAGGATTAACGGAAGATAATAACTCGCATTCACTGATTCAATATATTTATAATTATGAAAAGTTTCAAATTGTCAAAGACGATTTTACAAAAAGAAAACGTACCAAAAATATGATTTCCTATTTTGACCGTTGCTCTGCGAAACGTTCGAATGGAGAACAATGTACACGTAAAAAAAAAGATGGTTGTGAATATTGTGGAACCCATGTAAAAGGTATTCCTCATGGAATTGTAGAAGAGAATGATTCAACCATCGATGATAATTCAAAATCTTCTTCTTCATCTTCATCACAAATCACTCATAAAATAGAGGTGTGGGTACAGGATATACAAGGAATCATGTATTACATTGATAAAAACGGAAATGTCTATCAAGCAGAAGACATTGTAATGAATAAATTAAATCCAAAGATTATTGCGAAATATCTAAGAGTAGATAATCAATATAAAATTCCAGAATTTGGGATTTAGAATTTATGTAGTGTAGTACAGAATAGAATAGTATAAAAATAGTATAAAAACCAAAATAATTTACTTTTTATATTATAAATGTCCCAAACGAACGATTATAATATCGATACCTTTTTTATCATATTAAAAAAACTTGGATTTACGGTTTCTTCGGTTGAAGAACTTCAAACAATGAACGGATTCTTAATACCAAGAGATTGTTTATTATATAAACAAGATTACGATGAAATTGCCAATTTAGTACCAAGTTTAAAAAAACAATTTAGTTCAAGTCGTTTAACAAGTCTTCATAAAAATGCCTGTGTAAATCAAAAATGGCCTTTATTGAATCTATTAAGACAGTTATTAAGTGTACACGGATTTATTATGAAACCTCTTCGTAAAAGTGATGGATATGATGAAAACGGAGTGAAAAAATACGAACGTTTTTTTTTAATTGAGAGAAAAAAAGAATAAAGAATCAAGGAATAAAATATTATTGTATATTATACAATGGATTTTTCAAAATTATGTACCCCCGCCATGATTTATTTTGTTATTTCTATCATTGCTTTAGTAATTAGTCTTTTTACAAATTTCAGTATTCTTTCCCTTCTTATTAAGGGATTTTTTATTATGGTATGGTCTTTCTTCTTAAATTATTTATGTAAAAGTGGATTTAGTGTTGTTTCTTGGATATTAGTTTTATTTCCCCTTTTTTTAATGTTGTTATTTTAGGCTTTTTGAAGAAAATAAATGGGTCAACTCTTCTTTGGAGAAGGAACCATAAAAATTATTCTTTAGATAATTTTGAGTATATTTAATCATTGCATACAAGTAATAAGAAGGTATTAATTTCCTTTTCTTTTGAATTTTAGAAAAATCGCATTTTTTTAATGTTCTTTGTTTTCGTTGTATTATAGGGATCGACTTTTGTAACTGATTCATATTTTTATAGGTGAATTGTTTTTTTCTCTCCAATTTATTTTTTGCAAGAGTATCTATTAAAAAATGAATATTACATTCGAGGTCATTAGTATCTTCGGTTTTTAGAATCATATATTCTTTCAAAAAATGGCGTACTAATTTTTGATTGATTGTATCCCTTTCTAAAACATACTGGTTATGTGGTTTTACTATTTTTTCAAACATTAAACTGCTTGTTATGGATGGATTCGTACGTTCTTCTTGGGTTTTTCCAAAAAGATTTTTATCGAAATATTGTTTATCATTTGTCAAGTATTGAATGTGTTTTTGTATTTTCTTTTGGGTTGCGTGTTCATTGGGATTAAGAGAAAGGGTTCTTAGATAATAAACAAAAGAAACGAAACAAACGAAGTAACCAAGTAAATCATCCATACTTGAAGAAATATGTTTTTCGTAATCGATTTGATAGATGAATAAATTATTGAAAGAGAGATATTGGTTATTCGATTGACTTCGTCCTAAATTCAAAAGAAGGTCAATATTATAGGATTCATTATCGATAGTAACTTGTTTACATAAGATGACGATCAGTTTTTTGGTATTGTTTTTCAACAGATATTGATAAAAATGTTTGGCGACTTCTTCTTGAGTATGGAATTTTTCTTGTAAAATATGGATGATGTTTGGATAGTCGATAATGACAAGAGGAGTGGTTTTGATTTTTTTGAAAGCATTTGATAATGGAATAGTTTTTGAAGAAGAAGAAGAAGAATTGTAAATCGAATTTTGATAATAGAAAAAACAAGAAGTTAAAAAGTCTTGTTTTTCTTTCTTTTCTTTTACGATATGCTCGTGCATATAGTAAACGAATAAAATAAAAAAACTTGCATATGCAAGTTTTTATTTTTTTATTATTTTTTGTTTTTATAGTTTTCTTTTATTTATTTTCTATTTTTGATTTTCTTTTTTTGATTTTCTATTTGTTTACAAAATGTTTACATAATCGTTCATATTTGGTTTTTCTTCTTCTTTCTTCTAAAATACAATCTTCCATTGTTAAGGGAATCATTAAATCCTCCATTGTTAACGGTGAAGGTCCTTCTTCAAAATACTCATCATCGTAATATTCTTCATCATAATGATAGATTGGTTCAAATTTTTCTTCTTCTTCTTCTTCGTATTCATCTGAATCATTAATTTCACAATTTATCCAAGGAATTTTATCCTCATCTTCTTCTTCTTCTTGTCCATTCATTTGAAAACGTTCACCTCCCTCTTCTTTTGGCAAAAATCCGATTTTATTTAAACTTACCTCTTTTAAATAAGTGTTCCAAACACTATTTTTTTCGTCCACCCCTTCTCCTTCTTCTTCGATTCCTGAATGAATAAATCCATTTCCTCGTTGATAATCATATACTTGAGCACAATTTGCACAATACCCGATAAATACACCATTGTAAGAGCCGTAGTCTAAACAATTCAGACAATCGGTTGGACAACAACTAAAATCATCGTCTAATTCTCTTGGATTCATTGCCCATTCGACTGGGAAATGACGATCATACGTAATTCCCTTAAACACGTAGAAATTATCTCCATTTGTATAGACCAGTTTGTTCATTTTTTAAAGTTACGATTTTATTTAATGTTGTTTGAATAATATTTCAAAAAACATTTCAATTTTCTAGCCACTTAGCCACTTTTGAAAAAGTGGCGCAAAACAAACAAATATATCTAAAAATAGGATTTAAATAATATTTATAAATTAAGATATATATGTTCGTAAAACCCTATCTTACGTTATTATTTCTGAATGCTTTAAAAAATAATATTTGTTATAAAAATAAATACATAGGATGGAACAAATATTATCAGCATTCAGTAACGAATGGAATTTCTTCATTCAAATATAAAATGAAACATATCAATAATTATAAAGATACGAATGAATACGAAGAAGATAACAATTACGAATATTATCAATCCAATAAGAAAAAGACAACACAAAAACTCAATAATTTACCTGTGACAATGTACGAACCAAGAACTGAAAATCAAATAAAATACGTCGATTATTTGAACGACAAAAACAATAGTTTAATTGTGGTTGTAGGTTCTGCAGGAACAGGAAAAACAATGTATGCTTGTATTAAAGCTGTTGAACTTTTAAAAGCGAAAAAAATAAAAAAAGTAATTATTACACGACCTGTAGTGAGTGTCGAAGAAGACATTGGTTTTTTACCCGGAACGATTGAAAGTAAAATGGATCCTTATATGCGTCCCATTTTCGATATTTTCACAGAGTTTTTTAGTTTAACGGAATGGAATGATATGATTTTTAGTAGAGTGATTGAAATCTCTCCACTTGCTTATATGCGTGGACGTACTTTTAAAAATTCATTTATTATTGCGGATGAAATGCAGAATAGTAGTCCCAATCAAATGAAAATGTTATTAACACGTATTGGGGAAAATAGTCGTATGGTAATCACTGGAGATTTATCCCAAACCGATCGGGTAGATGAGAATGGGTTGAAAGATTTTATTGGAAAAACGGAAAGGTATCCGCCTTCTCTCTTCAATGAAACAAATATTCGTATTCTTTACTTTAATAACACAGATATACAAAGACATAAACTGGTTGAAAATATTTTGAATATTTATGAATATAAAGAAGAACCAAAAAAAATTATAAAGGAAATAACGATTCCAGAAAAAGAAAATACAACATTGACCATTCCAATAAAAAAAAACATTGATAAAACGAGTACCTTTAATAAAAACAATGATGCCGCTATGATACCAAGAGAATTTGAAAGTGTTCGATTTAAAGACTGGAGTCGCGAAATTGGCTTGAAATAAAAAATATAAAAACGTAATATATAATGAACAAATTACTTCTCACTGCCGTTTTCTTTTTACTTTTTGATGGTACCTATCTTTACTTGACAAATTCTTACTTTCAAAAACAAATCTATTCGGTTCAAAGTTCGACCACCAAAGTTTATCTTTGGAAACTAATTTTAACCTATGCCATTTTAATTTTAGGATATTATTATTTCGTGATCCTAAAAAAACTTTCACTCCAAGATACCTTTTTATTAGGTGTTTTTATCTATGCCGTGTATGAATTTACCAATTATTCGATTTTTAATGAGTGGAAGTGGACAACGGTTCTTTTAGATACATTCTGGGGAGGACTTCTCTTTATCTTAACCAGACATTTTGTCAATTTACTCAAATAATCAAATAATCAAATAACCACGTAATAAAAATATAAATTAATGTATTATTACTTATTATAAATATCTTTTATAAATATTTATAATAAAAATGGAAAGTTTTGATTTGAATCTAGATAATTATGAATTAAAAGATATTTTAAATCTTTTCAAAATCCCAGAAAATTTCGACGAAGAAGATTTGAAATCTGCCAAAAAAACGGTATTAATGACCCATCCGGACAAATCCAAATTAGATGCGAAATATTTTCGTTTTTATAGTCAAGCCTATAAACAACTTTATGCTATTTGGGAATTCAAATCAAAAAAAGAAAATGGAAACAAATCTTTTCAGATCGACAAAGAAACGAAAAACAACCATTTGAATGACCATTCTTTGGAAAAAGAACAAAAAAGAGTATTAGACCGTATTTTGAAAAAAAATCCAGACAATTTCAACCAATGGTTCAATGAACAATTTGAGAAAACTCGTTTGAAAACAGAAGAAGAAGAAAATGGGTATGGTTCTTGGTTTCAGTCCAACGAAGATTATGATGATGCATTAGGAGACCAAGTAAAAAGTGTGGCGGATATGGCAAAAGAAATCGATAAAAAAAAGGCGCAAATGCGTTCTCTCATTCTTTATCAAGAGGTAGAAGACCTTTACGCAACAGGGGTAAGCGCAAGTCAAATTGTTGGTGACGCACCTTCTTCTTACAGTAGTGACCTTTTTAGTTCTCTACCTTATGAAGATTTAAAAAGGGCTCATACCGAAACAGTGATTCCTGTTACCATGGAAGATTTTCATAACAAAACAAAATACCATAGTGTGGATCAATATAAACAAGCGAGAAGTATTCAGGATATTTCTACCCAAGTATTGAGTGAACAACAATCGAGAGAATATTTAAGAAATCGCGAAAAACTGGAAGGAAAAGAAGCAACCGACCGTGCTTATAAATTAGCAAAACAATCCGAGGAAACCGAGAGAAAAAATAAAGAGTTTTGGTCAAGAATCTTACATATTGAACGATAAAAGAATGGATGATTATGATAATAATATTATAATAATATAATATATGAAATTTATTACCAATTATTTAAAATCAAAAAATATATGGAATTTAGTATTTTTAATCCTTATGTTGGTTATTTTAGGATTTTTATATCGAAGATTTGAAGATAAACGTATTCGCGAAGAAAACGAGGATAATTATGAAACCATTCAAAAATATTTATTAGAAGATGGAGAAGAAGCCCAAGAAGAGTTAATGAAAAATAAGAAACCGATTCTTTGGATCCACATTCCTTATGAATACAATTCTAGAAAATGGCTAAGTTTCGGGTCTCGTTCTTCTTTTGATTTGAATCAACCTTATCTCTATTTAACCGTAAAAACCATCTTGAAAAACTGTGACCAATCCTTTAAAATCTGTTTTATTGATGACCATAGTTTTACAAAGTTAATTCCGAACTGGAAGATTGATTTATCCAAACTTTCTGCTCCCATTTTAAACAACATTCGTCAATTAGGATTAATGAAACTTTTATATCGATATGGGGGTCTTATCTGTCCTATTTCTTTCCTTTGTATGAAAGATTTGATGGGTCTTTATGAAATGGGTACAAGAGGAGAGAAAATGTTTTTATGTGAAATGTATGATCGTAATATAACCTCTACAAGTTATAAATATTATCCGAACTTATCCTTTTCTGGTGCCTCCAAGGGAAATCCAATGCTCGGTGAATTGATTGATTTTATTCAACGTACTTCCTCCAATGATTTTACCGCTCAAAGTGAATTTTTAGGCGATTTCAATCGTTGGTGCGAAGCACGTATTAAACGTGGACAAATCAATTTCATTTCCGGTATTTACATTGGTGTCAAAACATTGAATGATAAACCTGTTTTAATTGAAGATTTAATATCTCAGCAATATTTGGAATTATATCCAGAAACGTATGGTATTTATATTCCAGCAGATGAAGTTTTAAAACGTCGTAAATATGAATGGTTTGCGCGTTTATCGGAGAAACAGGTTCTACAAAGTAATACCATTCTCGGGAATTATTTGCTTTTATACAATACACCGAATCAAAACGGATTCTTGGAACCAATGAAAAATAAACCAGACTGGGTTAGTTTTTGGAAGGTTCCAAGTGATGCACCAGTATGGGGATTAAAACCAATTGATTTAGGTGATAATATCAATCGTTTAGAATACCCACAATCATAAGATATTTTACTTGCAGATGAATAAAAAATAAAATATGTTGATTTATATACAATGAGTATGCTTTTAGTTCCTTTGGTATTAGGCGCAGGTGCCGTTGGTGTTTATTATTTAACACGTAAAAATCGTGGGTCAAAAAAACATTCTTCTAGACATGTTCGTTCCTCTAGAAGAAGTAGTCGAGGTGGTGAACCAGTTCCATACACCAAAGACATTCATCATGAACTTAATCGTGTAAACCTGAATGGAGGTAAAAAATCAAGAAAACATCGAAAATAATAAATCTGTTTCTATTCCATAAATAAATAAATCAATCAATTCAATACGCATTTGGAAAGATGCGGATTGAATTTTCAATAAATATGGAAAAAATAAAAAATAGAAGAAACCTAGAAATAAACGTAATAAACAATATCATAATTCGATTTACTATATTTAATCTGGGATGAATAAATAATTAAATTATGATTACATATTTGTCTTATTACCGTAGAAAAACTATTATAACTTGTCTTTGTATCTAAATATTTCTGTTTGGAGATATGATAGTAAGGACGACATTCTTCCAAAAATTTCGGAATAGTTTCATTAAACATTCCTTTTTTATACGCATCCACTGTAAAAAGATAGAATTTCTCTTTTTTAACGCAGATATTCTCTAATAAATCAAACAACCTTGATTTTGGAATATTCGCTTTAAATATTTGTTTCGACATTCGTTAATATAGGCAAATATAAAATATTTTTTTTGTAGGAGGTTTAATAGAATATTTTCAAAGATTCATTCGTAAAAAGTGCCAATTCCAATTCTTCTTCATGAATGGTATGAAAAATAGTAATATATTTGCAAATAAGCGGAATCCATTGATATTTATCTTCTTCTTTTAAACAATCTGTAGTTTTAACGAAGAGAAAAAAACAATCTAAAATATCCATTACCGTATAACCCTTGTCATAAATTGTGTATAATAATTTCACTGCTTTGTCTAATTCCTTATTTTTTATAAATTGAACATAATTTTCAAAAATAACAAAATTCACACTCGTGGATAATTGTTTGGTTATGTCTAAAGTAATCAATGGAACATCTAATAATTTAAATTTTTCCATATAGTTAATTAATGTTTTCATATTATAATTTACAATTTTCAATAAAAACTCTTCCGCAGAAGGCTGTAATATAATATTTTCCCTTTCTTGTATTTTCTTTAAAAAAAAATTCATATTTTCTTTCGATAAAGGATTTAAACGAACAATCATAAGTCGTGATTGTAAACTTTCAAGTACTTTTTGTATATTATAAGAAGATGCCAAAAAATGTACATTATTACTATAATGATCAATATAATTTCGGATGATTTGTTGACATTGTTCATTTAACATGTCAATATCATCAATGATAACCATTTTTTTCTTATTTGGAATCGATGATTTTGTTTGACAAAAAATCTTCAATTCATTACGATAATAATGAATCCCTTGTTCTTTTAAACTACTTATGGTAAGAATATTATTGTCTATATTTCTTTCAGATATATTTGTATAATATTCTCTTACAATCGCATGAATCATCGATGTTTTTCCACACCCACTTTCCCCAATAAATAATATATTAAATTTATCCATTTTAATTAAAATATGAATTAAATCCAACGTATCTTGTTCCATTAAAAATTCATTTATTTTTTGTGGTTGATACTTATTGATAAATAATTCATTGGTTTCATTTTGCATTTGCATTATAGTAACTATTTTTTACTATTTAAATAATTATATTTGAATTATTTGTTTTTGGAAATAATAGAAAATAAAAGAATAAAACAATTCGTCCATAATTATTTAAGGATTTGTCTTCTATTATTATTAATGGAATCCAAAGAAAATTTTTATGAAACACTTGGAATTAGTGAAAAAGCAACCGAAGAAGAAATTAAAAAGGCGTATCGAAAACTTTCCCTCCAATATCATCCAGACCGAAATAATAATGACCCAAAATTTGTGGAAAAATTCCAAAAAATAGGTGAAGCCTATGAGACGTTAAGTGATAAACAAAAAAGACAAGAATATGATATGACTCAAAATAATCCATTTTTTGGTCAGGGTTCTAACTTTCATACATCTTTTCATCATGTGAATGCCGATGAAATATTTAATGCTTTTTTTGGAGGTTTAGGTGGAGGTGGAATGGGTGAACCTTTTGGATTTATGGGTGGATTAGGCGGTTTTGGTCAAGGTCCAGGACCAGGACCAGGTATTAAAATACAGGCTTTTCATAATGGTGTGCCAGTGAATATAGGTATGAATCGAAATTCTTTTATGGAAAATATACAAAAACCGACGCCCATTATTAAAAATATAACGATTCCGTTGTCACAAGTATTATCTGGCGCAAATTTACCGTTAGATGTTGAACGTTGGATTATCGAAAACGGAAATAAAGTATTCGAAAAAGAAACATTATATATTCCTATTCCTCAAGGAATTGATGATAATGAAATTATTTTATTAAGAGAAAAAGGAAATATTACTAACGAACACATGAAAGGAGATGTGAAGATTTTTGTAAAGGTAGAAAATAAAACCGAATTTGAGAGAAAAGGTTTAGACCTTCATTATTCAAAAAGAATTTCTCTCAAGGATGCATTATGTGGATTCACTTTTGATATTCTTTATTTGAATGGTAAAACATATACCTTAAATAATCATAGTGGAAGTATTATTCAACCCAATTACACGAAGGTGATACCGAATATGGGTATTACACGTGAAGGACATACTGGAAACCTTATTATTACCTTTCAAATTGATTTTCCGGAACGAATCGATGGAGAGAAAATCGAAAAACTTAAGGAAATATTATAAATGAATATTATAAGTATGGCTCAATTACCAAATGATTTTTCTTATCAAGACTATTTAATATTAAATCCAGATTTAAATCGTTATGCAAATCGTGAAGAATTAAAATATCACTATTTAAATTATGGTTATCATGAAAAGAGAAAATATAAATATTCAAGTGAAGAAGATAAACCTAAAATTAATATTTTAGTCGTTGTGTTATCCTGTGTAAAAAATAAACATTTGTGGGATGATATTAAAAAAAGAACGAATAATAAACTAATTATTATTACAGGTAGTGATAAAAATGAGAATTTTTATGATGAAAAGTATAAAATATTATATTTAAAATGTAATGATTTATATGATGGACTTCCTGAAAAAATAATATGTATGATTGACCAGGTTTTAAAAAATGAAGAATTTAAAGATATTACACATATTATTAAAATTGATGACCATGATACTTTTTTTACAAATAAAAATATTCATAACTTGTATAAATGCAAAAAACTGCTTTTGTTTGATTATTTAGGACAAAAAATAAATACTTGTAATAAAGAAAATAAAGGAAAATATCATTTTGGAAAGGTTCCTGAAAATAGTTATTGGTATAATAGAGAAGCAAGTGTACCAAATATTCAATATTTAGATGGAGGTTGTATTTATATTCTTAGCAGAAGAGCAATGGAAATTATTAATAAAAAATATAATCCATCAAATATCGATACGATTCGAGTAAATGAAATTTATGAAGATGTAATGGTTGCCAAAATATTAAATGAACATGGTATTCAACCTTATCAAATGAATCTTGGTATGATCGGTGATAAATAATTTTTGTTTTATTTTGTTTTATTTTGTTTTATTTTGTTTTATTTTGTTTTATTTTGTTTTATTTTGTTTTATTTTGTTTTATTTTGTTTTATTTTGTTTTATTTTGTTTTGTTTTGTAAATATAAACAATTATATAAAATGAAACATAAAATGGCTTTATGTTTTTTAACTTACACAAATGTATCCCAACCAAAATTATGGCATAAAATTATTCATAATCATGAAGACAAAATCAATGTTTATATACATAACAAACATGATTTTAAAGATAATAAATACGGGTTACATAAATATTATATTAAAAATCGTGTTCAAACAAAACACGCTCATATTTCTTTAGTTCAAGCCACATTGAAATTATTTGAAGAAGCATTTCAAAATAATGAAAATGAATTTTTTATTTTATTAAGTGATAAAACGATACCATTATATAATTACGATTATATTTATAATAAAATTAAGGAAACAAATAGAAATATTATTTCTAATGAGTCATATAAATCTATTGAGAGATATAATGATTTAAACAATAAAAAATTTTTTAACATCAATCAATTTTCAAAACAATCTCAATGGATGGTACTTGATAGAAAAACAGTTGAATTCTTTATTCATAATGATTTTACCTATTTGTATAGTGATAACTTTTATGCTCCAGATGAGCATTATTTCATTAATTTATGTATTAAATTTAATATTCAATTTTTAGAAAAACAAATAACATATGTTAATTGGGAAGAAAACGATGGTACTCCAAAGACATATATACATTTAACAAATGAATTTATTAATGAAATTAAAAAAAATAAGGATCATTTATTTATGAGAAAAATTAGTAATAAATGTATTTTACCATCCTATTTTGATGGTTTATCTTAAAAATAAGAAATAATAAATAAGAAACAAAATTTATTCAAAAATAAAATAATACAATTATATAAAATGGCAGGTAGACCAAAGATTATTCGAAACATCAAGTCTTACATCAATCATATCGATGCTCATACTTTTTCCGGACCAATGAAAATGGGAACTGGTCCAAGTATAGGAGTTACACGTAATTTTTGGTATAATTATCAAACTCAATGTAATCAAGATGCAAACGCCGTGAAAAAAAGTTATAAAAATATGGTTTTCTTGAACATTAATCCAGCACAAACTCCTGTTTCTGCTGGGTTTTGTCAATCCAATCCTCAATCAAACAAACCAAGAACAGATATCTTAGAATATAATTATGGTGTTACAAGATATGAATCAAAACAAATGTTAGGTGTAGGAAAAATGGCGCGTATGTATAGTAATTATTAGACGTTTCAAAATTGTCACGTTTCACAATACTATTTAATAAAATAATTATTTAAAAATAAGTAAATAATTATTCATATCATGATTATAATTGACTTACACAGTGATACGGTAACCAAACCTACTCAAGAAATGCGTGAAGCAATGTTCTCTGCAATTGTTGGTGATGATGTTTCTCGTGAAGACCCTACCATTATCATTTTGGAAGAAAGAGTAGCACAAATGTTTGATAAAGAAGCAGCACTTTTTTTCCCTTCTGGAACCATGAGTAATTTAACTGCTATTTTAACTTGGTGTAATGGGCGAGGTTCTGAATTTATTGTCGGTGATAACAGTCATATGTTTTTATTTGAACAAGCGGGTGCGGCACAATTTGGCGGAGTATCACCAAGAACAGTCCCCAATTTACCAGATGGTACAATGGATTTAAATTTAATAAGATTAGCGATTCGTGACGATGATATTCATGAACCACAAACGAAAATGATTTGTATTGAAAATACACATAATGCATGTGGAGGAAAAGTATTACCGATTTCTTTTATGGAGGGTCTAAAAGATTTGGCTGATACATATAATATACCAGTCCATTTAGATGGTGCTCGCATATGGAACGCACTCTCTGCAACAGATATGAAACCTTATAAAATTGGTAAATATGTTACCTCTATTTCCGTATGTCTTTCAAAAGGGTTGGGTGCACCCATTGGTTCTTTATTGATTGGTGATTCTATTTTCATTGAAAAAGCGAGAAGAATTCGAAAAGCATTGGGAGGTGGTATGCGTCAAGTAGGAATATTAGGTGCAGCAGGTTTAAAAGCAATCGATGATTTTGAATCGGGTATATTAATTAATGACCATATTCGAACATTACATTTGGCAAATGGTTTAAGAAAAATAACGTTTTTAAAAGTTCAAGAGGATATTCAAAGTAATATTATTTTTGCGGATATTCTTTTACAAGGCACTAAAACGTTAAATTCACAAATCATTTCAACAATGTTAAAAGAAAAAGGAATTTGTATATCTGCCTGGGCGCCTATGCTTATACGTTTAGTTGTTCATCGCGATATAAATGATGAAGATATCGAAAGAACAATCCAAGCATTTGAACAGGTTGACCAACAACTCAAGTAAACTAACTATAAATTGCACTTATTGTATGTGTTCCATTACCACGGGCATATGAACTTTTCTCATAATCGAATGTACCAAAACAGCGAATTAAAAATCGGTCGTAACCATCATATTTAGGAAAAAAAGATGACCTTCCGTGAACGGCACGATTATTATCGATAATAATGATCTCTCCAGGTTTCAAATTATAAGCAATGCGTTCTTTGTAATAAATATCTACTATTTTTTCAATCATTTTATCTGCTTCTTCAGTAACGCCTTCCATTAAATCTTGGTCAAAAATCAACTTTGGGTCATTTTTACTACCATGTAATATGGTAAGAGGACCTCTTATATCTCCTTCGATAAATTCGTGACCATTGATTTTAAAAGATAAATCGACTCCTGTTTTCCATAAAGGACGATAAAGTAAATCCGTTTTTTCAGTACTTAAATTTTTGATAATTTTATTCACTGGTAAAACATACGTAAATGCTTGTTTGTCACCTCTTAAACAAGCAAGACTAAGAATATCTGGACGTAATTTAGAAAATGCTTGTTCCGTATGAATTTCTAATTCAGTATTACTTCCAACACTCGTTTGAACTGTTTCCATCTCTTTCATGGGGACGACATCTTGGTATAAACGGCCATAACTTTCTGCTTCGTATGCGACCAAATCACTAATGATACTCATTAATAAACCCTGAATTTTGGCCAAAAAAGTAGTTTCTCCTACTTTATATTTATTATTTTTTGGAGTTTTTGGTAATTCACTGTCTACAATTTCTATATGTTTGATAATTAAAAACCCGCTTCCCGAACCATTCTGTGCAAAGTCTCTCAATCTTTCTTTAATGCGGTGAGGAACTAATACATTTAATTCTTTTAATTTTATACAAAATTTTTCAGGGTCTTCAGAAGGACTTACGGTTATTTTTTCTATAATATCTTTTAATATATTTATTTCGTGATGAAATAATTCGATTGTTGATTTCTCTCTAGATATTTCTTGCATAAATATAATAATTAAATAAAAATATTTTATATCTTTATACTTCTGAAAAATGAAAGAAAATATATCTATCTTGTTTTTTAGAAAAAGATAGATATATTTTATTTTAAACATGTATATTATATATAAAATGCCGAACGGACAATTTTGGTATGGAAAAGGAGGTTTTGCCTTTAAAAAAAGTGGTGGAGGAGGAGCGAGAAGAAACCCGTGCATTGGATTAATTACTGGTCAAGATTATAATATTTATAACAAATATGTATCTGGTGCAGGTGTAGGAGGCGTAAATGCATCTGTTCGAAGAGCAAAAATGATACGTGCCACTTCTTGTAATTCTACCCAACGATGTGGTACGTTTTATAAAAATGTAGGTATTGACCGTTTAACTGTTTCTCAGTATAGTAATAATAATGATTAAAGGAACATTGATCTAATAACATAAATAATGTAATATATGATTTCAAAAACAATATTTCGTATTTTGATATCATAATAAATAAAATTCTAAGAAATTTTTCGACTTATAATTTCCGAAGAAACAATATAAATGGAATTCTCTGTAACCACAATATATTCCGTTGCGCTTTTATAGAATTTGGCAATTGGACTCGTATATTCATCTTCACTCTTTACTAATAATTTCTCACCTGTCTCTCTTACACCAATAAGGGATGTTTTATCTAAAGAAGAGGTCCAATAATCTAACATAATAGGTTTATCTTCAATAATGGCCAATTTACTTGCATGTTTTAAGGTAACTTCACTAGGTAATTTAAAATTATTTTCTGTAGATTGTGATTGACTTGTATTATTTTGAGAAGGTTTTTCTGACATTTCTTTATAACAATAAAAAAAATTTGTCTTTAAATCGTAATTTAATTAAAAGAATATATATATAATAAATTCAAATTCAATGAATAAAACTTCTGAATTACAAAATAATTATATATTGAATAATCCGAATAATTACAAAAAAATACTAAATTATCATTGGAAAGAAATCGTCGATAAATATTTGGAATTAATCATGGAATATATTAAATATATTTTTGAAAATATCAAAATTAAAAAAACCAACCTTTCTAAATACATTATGATTCGTGGATTAGATACCATTACTCATGTGTTTCGTTTTTTATTGCTTTATACAAAAAATTTAAATATGACCTATTATAATAGTCAAAAGGCATTTTATTATTATGTTGAATTTATCGACCAAATTTCAGAAGAAGAGATTTCTTATTTAAAACTAAATTCAAATGATGCGATTCTATATGTTTATAAAAAAACGATTTATCAGGTCAATGAGACCTATCGTAAAAATATCGATGTTTTAACGAAGGATGAAAAACACATCTTTGAAATATTCAATGAATATATTTACGTGTTCAAATATACTATTATGGAATTTATTTACGAAAATGATTGGAAATCGGACAATGATGTTAAAATGAATCAATTGATTCGTAAAATATATGAAAAAATACTAGAAAAAAATAAAAATACAGATGATATTAAAAATCATATTCAATGGCTGAAACATGAGAAATGGAAAGATAAAGAATTTTGATTATTCTAGTAAATTGGTATACATTATCTTCTTTCTTATTTTTTTATTTTTCACTTGATCCCCCTTGTTCAAATAAGTAGTATTTAAATTCTCACCAATTTCACTGTATTCCTTTTGAAAAATATCCTTCAAGAAATCATAGATCTTAAATAAAATACTTTCATCACACTTCCCCACAATGAGTACACTTCCTGTTCGAAATACCATAAAGGATACTTCGCTTATATTTTTATAAATCTCTTTATTTTGTTCTGAGATTTGTGACCCAGATTGAACGTGAATATCCGGATTAAAATAAAATTTACATTGAATACCTGGATAAGAACAAGGGTCATAAATTGCTTGAATATTGTACTTGTATTTTAATATATCGTAAAACACTTCACGATTAATATAATAACCACAATTAAAATTCGAATTAATAAGAACAGTTTCTGTGCTATCTTTTTTATAATCTAAATCTTCCGTTGTATTTTTGACGAATGGTTTTAAAACAACAATAATATATTTCAATATTCTTTGAAAATCCTCTTCTCTTTGTATTCCAGGTATTTCCAATTTTCCTGTATTAAATACTTTCACATGAAACTCTTTGAAGATTTCGCCTATTTTTAAACGCAAAATCAAAACAAAACAATTATAAAAAGCACTTTTTTTTTTATTACGATAACTCATTATATCTTTTTTAGAAAGCCCAATACTAATCTTACGTATATCTTTGAAAATAATTCTTTTCGAATGGTCATTGTATGAATTTTCACTATTGGTATTATCAATATGAGTAATAATATGTTCTTCAAAATATTTTTCATTTAGTAAACGTGTTTGAATATCTTTTAATTCGTTTGCAGATAAGGAGTTTAGTTTAATCTGTTTTTTTATAATACCTTCTTCTGCTTTTGAATAATAAATAATAGGAATATCCCAAAATACGTTTTTTATATCAATGGGTGTATTTAAATAAGCAATATTTGTTTTTGTAGAAATATAAATTGGGGTACATTTAGGATAATCTTCATTCATCATATTTATATTTTCGGAATCTAGAAATTCATTTTTTACTTCATCCAAATAATCATTGACCAAATGTAACTCATTTTTTATAATTTGTTTTTCTTTATGATTTTTATTATTATTATTCAAGGATTCATTTGTATTCCCTAATAAAAACATTTTCCATTCATCATCCAAATCTGTGTTTAATTTTGAAGATTGCATTCTTATATTTTTAAATCTTTAATCTTTATATTCTTTCTCTTATTTCTACTATTTCATTTCAATTATTTGTATATTGAAAAACTTTTTAATGATACAATACAATACAATAATTATTTAATTGATAATATTTTTTTTATAACCATAAATTAAATTCAAATAATAATGAATTGTAGTCATTCATCTTCGATCATGATTCCTGTACCCAAAAATAATATTTATAGTTTACGCCTTTCAACATTTACCCAAAGAAATAGACAATTTACTAGCGACAAAGATAACCAAGAACTTGAAATGTCTGAAGGTGTAAATCATAATATTTTTGACCCTATCAATAGTTCACCTCCAAATGAATTTATGTTAAAATTAAAATTAAGGTCTACTATTTATGGTGATTACTTGGAATATTCAAATAATAGGAAAAAAGACAAAAATATTTATTTATCTTCTTCTGATAATTCAGGCTGTTTTGATATTTCTTGTTCTTTAGAAAAAAAATAAGATAATTTTGCAAGTATATAATTAATATAATAAGAATGATTACAATTTTGAACATGAACCAAATTTTCAATAAAATTTAAAAATTCGGTTGTTATTTCTTTATGAATGATGAGATAATTTAAATAATTTTTAATAATATTTTTTTTATCTATATTATATTTGAAACTTATTTGCTGAATAAATTTATTTTGTTGCAATAAATTTTTATTTTTTATTTTATCTGTCATTTCCATCCATATTTTTTCATTCATTACATTCATTTTATTCAAATTATTTTGATTGACTTGTATAAAATTAATCATACTTCGAATATCCGATTTATATATCTCCTGGATATAAACGATTTTTTGTTTATCCATTTTAATATTTTCTTTCTGAAAAATTCTTTGTAAAAAAGAAATGATTTCTTCCTTGGGTAATTGATTAAATTGTAATTTAATAAACTCATTTTGTAATTTTTCATCAATACGGCTGATATAATTACAAATTAAACAAAATCGTACATTCTTTGAATAAAATTGCAGTAAATAACATAATGCTTGTTGTGCATTTTTTGTCATATAATCTACTTCATCTAAGATAACAAATTTTAATCCATTTGAAAAAAGATTTTTTGAATTTACAAATTGAAGTATTTGATTTCGTATCACATCAATTCCTCTTTCATCGGATGCATTTAAATGTATAATTAATCCTGAATCTCTACAATTTAATTTTTCTTGATATGCTTTGATTAAATTAATAATGGTCGTGGTTTTTCCTGTTCCTGGAGGACCATACAAAAGTAAATTAGGAAAATAAGACTTTTCAATAATATTTTTCAGAATTCTTTTGTTTAAAGGATCCAACACAATATCTTCAAAATTCGATGGCCTGTATTTTTCCATCCAAGGTGAATGACTTGTCCCTTCTAAATTTGATTTCATAGAAACCATAGGATTATTCATAATAATATTGATAGTAATATTAAAATTACATTGTTTTTATATGTATATTCGCTTAATATATTCAAAAAACAATTTAAACCAAAAATATGATAATATCTATAAAATTATTGAATGACCGCAAAAAAAACAAATGAACCAAAAAAAACCAAAAAAAAAAATAATATAGATATAGATAATTCACCTTTAGAATCTATAGATGAGAACATAAATATAGATACAAATATAATTAATGAAACAAATGAATTAGAGATAGATTCTGTGGATCTTCAATCAATCATTAATGAATCAAATGAATCAATGAATAATGAATCAAGTGAATCAAATAAGAATGATATCATAAACGAAAAATTAACCAATGATAAAAATAATAATATAAAAAAAAGAGGAAGAAAACCAAAGGGAGGTAAAATTGTTCAACAGTTAATATCAAATGAAAACAATAAAGAAAATAAAATAAATATCATATTACATTTAAAGTGTTCTTTAAAAGATTTACAAAATAAAAATGATTCGCCTGTCGAATATTATAATTTTATTAATGATTTCCATTATGAATTTTTGAAAAATGAATCTTTAAATAGTGGATTATTTGACCAAACTAAAAATAATAATGGAATGAATGAAAATGTAGAAAAAAATAAAGACTCTAATGATTATTTGGATAAGGGAGATAAAAATAGTAAAAGAGAATTATGGAATAAAATTAAACAATTACAACATAATTTACATATTAATAATACCAGTAATAAAAAATCCGCTTGTTTTTGGTGTACTTATGATTTTGATAATCCACCAATTTATATTCCAAAACATTATATAAACAATTCATATCATGTATACGGTTGTTTTTGTAGTCCAGAATGTAGTGTTGCTTATTTAATGGAAGAAAACATTGACCATTCTGTTAAATTTGAGCGTTATCATCTATTAAATCATCTTTATTGTAAAATTTATAATTATCATAAAAACATCAAACCTGCGCCAAAACCACAATATTTATTAGATAAATTTTATGGGAATTTGACTATTCAAGAATATCGTAATTTATTACAAAATGAACGACTTTTTTTAGTCGTTGATAAACCTTTAACACGTATTTTACCAGAATTACACGAAGATAATGAGGACTTTATTATTAATCATAAAATGATTCCGTCTTCCGTTTCACAAACCGTAAATTCGAGTTCAACAACCGCTTCTTATTTATTAAAGAAAAAAATGACCAAGGGTGAGAAATTTATGTCAAATATTGGGTTATTAGCATCGAATCAGTAACTATTTAGGATTCTCAAGAATATGATGATTATATATAAATTTATATCGTTTATATATAATAATATAACAATTATTTGCACGATGATACCAAAAATAATACATAATATATGGGTAGAAGGATATGAACAATTACCAGAAGAAGTAAAAAAAAATCATTTATTCGTAAAAAAGGCGAATCAAGAATGGGAATTTATGATTTGGGATCATACTACTATTTTAAAATTACTCCAAAAATATCCGACTTTTTTATCTATGTATAAAAATTTGCATAAATATATTGTTTTTACAGAACCGGATCAAAAAAAAGAGTTCATCAAAACAAAGACCATTATCGCAAAATACATAATTTTAAAAGAATATGGCGGTCTTTATTATGATGTAAATCTAACGTGTAACTTCAATTTTGATAAACTATTTGAAAAAAAAGAAAAAGAAGGAGAAAAAAAAGACATTGTTTATCTAGTAAAAAATAATAATATTTATTCCACCTATTTGTATTATCTTTATCCTTTTTTCAATGATACTGAAATTAACCCACAATTTATGGCCTTCTCCAAAAATCATCCAATTTGGGAAACCGTTTTTTTGAATCTGAAAACATTACGAAGTGAAAAGCAAATGGAACATCTTTTAGATGATATTTTCGTTTATGAACGCACGTATCCAGTGATTTATCTAGAGAAAAATGGCGATTGTTTTGAAGAAACAAAGGGGAGTTTTTCTCTCCAAATACCCTTTTACAAACAAATATATCTTTTGATTCTCGTTTGTTTATCAGTTTATATGATTCATCATATAACGGTTTTTAACAGTTATCAATTTTCATTTCCATCTGCAGTTGTTATTCCTGGTCTTATACAAGAAAAACCATTCGATAAAAAGAAATCGAAACCTAAAAAGTAGTCCTCGCTCTAATATTTTGGCGGAACATAAATAAAATTACGTATCTGACGATATATCTCTTGGTTTTTTGTTTTTGCCTGTGGTGCTTTTTTTTCAGTAACACCTAAATATTTTTTTATTACTTGGATATGGTCATAATTATTTTCTTGCAATTTCTGTTCTGCTTCTTCATTGTTATAATTCGTTTGTCTTAATATGATTTGAATTTTTTCCTCAATGGTTTCTTGGTTCATTCTTTCTTATAAGTAAAGTAAACAATTAATATTTATGTATTTACCCGAAGTTTTTTGGAAGATATAGAAAATTGATTTTGATTTAAAGATAGTTAACAAATAAATAAACATAAGTGAATTTTAAAGAAAGATAATGACAGAACAATTAAATACAAAACCGCTTTTAAAAATATTAAAAAATATTCTTAAATATGGATTAAAGAATAAAAACGACAGTAAACAATTATTGGAAACCGTAAATTGTGTATTGGCTTTTGGTTTAGATAGTATGATGAAAGAGTATGTTGAAAAAGGTAAGATGGTTTATGAGGCGGATGACGATGTAGATGATGTCGTTTATATTAAAAAAGAAAAAAAAGAACCAGAAGTTATTGAAATTTATGAGGATGTTGTTGTGAAAGAGGAATATAAAGGTTTGAGTTTGGTAAAGAATGAGAATACTCAAATCAATGAATTGAAAACAATGATTGAATCCAATCAATCTTTTATGAAAGAACAAACACAAATTATTGATCGATTACTTCATATGATGAATGAATTATCTAAGAGAATCAATCAATTAGAAGATGGAAGGAATGAAAAACCAAAAGAAAATATTACTTTGGAAATAATAGAGTTAGAAGTAAGTGAAAAGAATGTCGAAATCAAGAATCAAATTGTTGAGGAAGAAACAAATCAATTTGTGAAAGAAGAGGAGAAAGAAGAAGAAGAATCAGAAGAAGAGGATTCAGAAGAAGAGGAATCAGAAGAAGAAGAAACAGAAGAAGAAGAAACAGAAGAAGAAGAAGAGGAAGAAGAACAAGAACAAGAACAAGAAAAAGTCGAAGAAGAACTAAAGGAACAAGTTGAAAAAGAAGAAGAGGCTGAAGAAGAAGAAGAGGCTGAAGAAGAAGAAGAGGCTGAATCAGAGGAAGAGGAAGAAGAGGAACAAGTTAAAGAAACAGAAGATGAACAACACGAAGTTAAAGAACAAGAACAAGAAGAAGAAGAAGAAGACGAAGATGAAGAGGAAGACGAAGATGAAGAGGAAGACGAAGAAGAGGAAGTAATTGAAGTAACCATTAACTCCAAAACCTATTACACAACGGATAATAAAAATGGTGAAATTTATGCAGATGATAATGGTGAAGTAGGTGATAAAGTGGGTCAATTTAAGAATGGTGTCGCTGTGTTCTTCAAGAAATAAAAATAATAATATATTTCATAAACAATATAAAAATACATTTGTAAATAAAATTATAATCATCCATTATAATTTTAATGATGAACTTAATGCATATATTTTTAAATTTTGCAATGATATCTACTTTTTTTCCCGTATATATGATATATCTTTATATGTATGACAATAGAAAATTTCAAGAAACAGTTATCAATATTACCTATTTTTTTATTGATAAATATAGTCATTTACAAATTTCTTCAAGAAAAGTAAAAAAAATGTATCTTACTTATATTCAAGAACCGATTTCTTCTGTGATTGAAAAAATAAAAGAAACGGAAATTTATAATGAATTTTTATTTCTAATCGAATTTTTTATCTTTAAAGAAAATTATGATGATTATGAATATAAAAATCAAAATAGTATCAATAATAATGAGGTTATTGAAGAGGAAGAGGAAGAAGAAGAAGAAGAAACCATGGATTTTATCAAAAATAATCAAATTGTTTATACTTGTACGAAAGAAGAATTCGTGGATTTAGAAATAGAATATGATTTTATGATTTGTGAAAGGTTTGAAAATAATGTATCCTTTCAGAAGATTTTTCATAAAGTACCTTCCGAAGAAGATTTCGAATTTAGAAATCTTGATTATAATCTTTTATCATTGATTGTTATTCCTATCAACGAAGAGGTTGAACCTTTGAATATTCAATTGGTAGGTGACGATTACTATTTTTGGGTGGAAAAGAATATCATTAATAAATGTTTTTTAGATTATTTTTTAAACACATACTATTCTTCATACTTTCATAAAATAAATGATTATCAGGTACAAATCATTACGAAAGATATTAACATTTACAATGTAAAAATGTATGAAAATGAAGCCTTTCAAATTTTAGAAAATGGCTTAGAAGTATTTGATTTTACCTATTTTGATATGCCTGATTTAATCGAAAATTCGGAACTAAGTGATTTACAAGATCATTATGATATTCCTTCTTTAGAAGATAATAGTGTTGAAGAAGAAATTATAGATGAAGAAGAAGTAGTAATTGATGAAATTATAGATGAAGAAGAAGTAGTAATTGATGAAATTATAGATGAAGTAGTAGTTGATGAAATCGTACAGGAAGAAGAATTTGTAAAAGAAGAAGTAGTTGATGAAATCGTAGAAGAAGAAGTAGTACTAGAAGAAGAAGTAGTTGATGAAGTAGTAGTTGATGAAATTGTACAGGAAGAAGAATTTGTAAAAGAAGAAATCGTAGTTGATGAAATTGTAGTTGATGAAATCGTAGAAGAAGAAATCGTAGAAGAAGAAAAATAAAATAAAACAACTTAAAAAAATTGATTATAAATATATATATGGTAACTCTGTACACCAATACAATGGACGTACTTACTGAAACCCAAAACAAAAGTTCTGATTTTTATTTAGAAGAACAAGCACAAGAACAACCGTTTCACAGTCTATCAAATAAATGGACTTTATGGGCACATTTACCTCACGATACAGACTGGTCAATCAAAAGTTATAAAAAAATATATACTTTTGAATATGTGGAAGAAGCGATTGCGATTACTGAAACATTACCTGAAGTATTAGTAAAAAATTGTATGTTATTTATCATGCGTGATGGTATTAAACCTATTTGGGAAGACCCGAAAAATCGTAATGGTGGTTGTTTCTCCTATAAGATTTCAAATAAAGATGTACATAGTGTTTGGAAAGAATTGACTTATGTAATGGTTGGTAATACAATCAGTAAGCAAACATCCTTTGTAAACAGTGTTTCAGGGATTACCATATCTCCTAAAAAGAATTTTTGTATTATTAAATTATGGATGTCGAATTGCTCGAATCAAAATCCTGAGATTGTTATTCAAGATATAAAAGGATTATCCGCACAAGGATGTTTGTTCAAGAAACATGTTCCTGAATACTAATTAAGGGAACCTACGGTTCCCCTATGACCCCTCCCTTTTCCCTTCGGGGAATGAAAACTAAATATTTTTGGCGCGCGAGTGTCTACAAAGAAAAAGAAAACAATATTTCGCAAAGCATAATATTATTTTAAAGATTATTGTCTATATCCCGCGCCGGGTTAATTAGATAAAAAGCAAGGAGGGGGTCTTCCGTAGGTAAGGGGGGACACCCTCCCGTAGGTAAGGGAGTCCCCCTACTAGAAAATTGAAATATTTTTTATTTTCATTTTGATTTGCATGAAAATAAAATGTCAATCCTTAAATTAAATATGAACGCAAAACCTTGGTATCCTTCTTCAAACATGAAGAATTATGAAGAAATTATGAAAATGTCCTATGAAGAATTCCGTCAGAAGTTACTTACCAATACGTTACCGGTGATAATCAATAATATGCATTCTTTTACACCTGTATTATTACGTAACACGAATGTTCCATATCATACTTATCCAGAATGGGCATATGAACATCGTCATCGTTTGAATAAATTAAGTATGGATCAATTCTTTGAATCTTCTCCATTTGCCAAGGTTGATCCAGAAAATGAACGTGTAGATGTGCGTTTAGAAGAATTATACGAAGAAGAAGAGAAAGAGTGGATTCAAAATCATCCTGAAGTTTTTAAAGAAGAACATAATGTTGAATGGTAAAAAATTGATAATAAATAAATGTAAAAAGTAAAAAAATAAAATGCCTGAATTTATCCAAAATTATAATTTGAATAGTTTATATATTTGTTTATTGTTATTGATATATAATGTATGGAACTCAAATAATCAGTATATAAATATAATTTTAACTAAATTATATTTATTCAATCATACTTCATTTGTTATCCTAATAAATATAATAGGATTATATATATTTTTAAAAAATCTATCGTTTGAAGTAAATATAAAATGGTCAATCAAATATAAATAATTGTAAACGTATAAAAAAAACATAAATAAAAATAAAAAGATCCTTCAGGATTTTTTTCATATTATTTCTCGATAATTCGTTTACTTAATAATTCAATGGAACCATTTGGTATGTAGTGATCACATATAGATAATGCTCCTTTTTCTTTGTAATTTTTGCTTATTTCAGCAGGTATTTTCTCGTGAACATTATCTACTAATATATCTGTTTTATTCTTGAATAATTCTTTACGAAGATCCCTGACAAATTCTTTTCCATACATTTTTTCTTGTTGAACAATCTTATCTAATTTTGGAAACCCTTTTCCTTTTTGCAAAAGGGTTCCTTTACAACCTTCATTGCAAAAATATAATTTACACATTTTCATATCTTTATTTTTAATTTTTTTTTGCAATTTTTTATCTTTTAATTGATCTTTTGTAAGGTAAGCACTAAACATATCATATAATTTTCTTGTATATAAATCACAAAACTTTTTTTCACAATGTGTTTTTAATATTTTTTTATTTTTTTTTGTGTCATTTTTTATATCATTTTTTTTACTATTATTTTTCACCGTTTTTTTATTTTTTTTTGTTGATTTACGATTGACAGACATACTATATAATAATTGAATAAAAAAATAAAAAAAATAAAAAATCTAAACAGGAAAAGGTCTCTGGTTTTTGGCAATGACCAAAGGCTCTGGAATATAAACGGGACCTTTCTCATAAACATTTGCGCTTTTTAATTGAGTAATTTCAGGTACAAAACAAGGTGCAGGATTGACTAAATTCGTAGAATTGATTCCGAATAAAAAAGACTCTGTATCTGCAGCATTATGCGACATTTGATTCCCGGGTATTTGACCTGGTAACAATCCATTCCCAGCCCAACGTGTATCATAGGCTTGTCCATATTGGGAATATTTATATAAGGCATATGTTTCGGAATGTTGATATTCTCTTTGTTCTAAACAATAATTACCTGGTGTGTTTCTATTACGTGTGGATGCCATATTATATATAATATATATAATATATATTATTTATACATTTTTTATAAGTTATATAATACGTATAACTTATACAACCATTTTTATTGCGTTTATTTAATTATTTTTATAAAGTAATGAATGATGAAATATATACCTAATGAAATTGTAAATATCATTCTAAGTTATCGAGTAAGACATCCGCTGTTTATAATGATGAAATATTTAACAGAGTATTGCTATCCGTATCCTATGATTATTGATATCTACGATTACTCATTTTATCAATGGTATTTTATTCTTGTTCAACTCAAAAAACAATTATATGAAAGAAGAATGCGAATCAAAAACAGTTTGAATTTCTCTCTTTAATAAATCCAATTTTTCAGAAGAGATTTGACCCTTTTCTAAAAACTCACAAAAACAAGGATGAGATACAAATAATAAATCCATAGAAAACATAATCATTAATCCCATTTCTAAATCTCCTTCTCCTAACCATAACATGAATGATTTTAAATCTTCTTGTTTTTCCAATAAAATGCATAATTCTGTAATAATGGGATTAATGATGTCATCATGAAATTCGCTTTCGTTTTCAATACCAAAAATAGAGAGTAAATCATCTTGATAAATTTTTTTTTCTAAAAAATACTCCTCCTCTTTTGAAAAACTTTGAAATTCTTCGGTTTGAATAAGGTCTTGATTATTTTTGTAATCTTTATAATGACATTGGTAAAAAATATTATACGGTATCATTAAACTATCTGTTTTTCTCTCCATTTGGTTTTATATTATTTATAAAAGGTAAAATGTATTTAAATGTAAATCTTTAAATATTTTACTTTTTATTCTAGTAGGGGGACGGAAGTCCCCCCCCCCTTCCCTACGGGATACCCCCACCTTGTTAAGGGTATTGGCTTTTTGGCGCGCGGGCTTTACAACAATTTCTACAAAAAAAATATCGCGAACCACAATATGATTGTCTTTTTTTTGTAGAACTCGCGCGCCGAAACACGTAAGTTTTTATCGCCGAAGGGTAGAGGAGGGGTTAAAGGGGAACCCTCACGGAACCTATGGTTCCGTAGAGGTTCCCCTTAGATGTATTGTTCATCGGTATGCTTATTAAAATAGTCCTTGTCTCTGGTCAACTCTCTAGAAGGGACTCCACCTCGAATCCAACCTTCACTTGCAACTCCTTCTACAGAGAAACTAGGATTTTCAATACGATTTTTAATATTGGATAAGAGAGGAGTGGTATGATAATTCAAATAACTCTGTTCACTTAAATTATTCACACTACGTTTGTTGACAATTTGTTCTCCTTGTTGAATTTGCGCCTCAATCACTGGATTCACGGATCCACGACCTAAAAATGGAACCGTTGCAAAAGGACGTTGAAATAAATCAATATGACACCTTGGATGTGTTTGAATACTACCGATTTGTAATTTGGAACTCTCATCAATGTTACATCCTCCAGCACCGGCAAGCATTCCTCCATTATAAAAAACACCTGGTTGACTTGTTGCTAAAGCAATCGGGTTTTTCATTGAACAATCATTGGCAAAATAATTCTGTAAAGTATAATTACATGCTTGAACATTTTGAATGGTGTCTTGGTCAATACAGCAACTGTCTAAACCAATTCTTGACATATTATCAAAAGTATAGTTATAAGTATTTGACATTTATCTATATATAATATACTTTTAGAAAAAGTATAGCAAAACATATTTGATTCCACCTTAAAAAGGTGGAATCAAAAATTTTCATAAATAAACAAAAAAATTTAAAAGTGAGAGACTCATAGGTTCCCGTAGCCGAAGGGTTCCTGTTTGTAAGGTGTAATCTTAGATGAAAACCTTGGTTCCCTTAACTTTTACTAAAAATATAAAAATAGAAAAATACAAAATAAAATCTTCCCCAAAGGGCAAAGGAGGGGTCATAGAGGAACCCTCATGGAACCTATGGTTCCATAGAAGTTCCCCTAACTTTTACTAAAAATATAAAAATAGAAAAATACAAAATAAAATCTTCCCCAAAGGGCAAAGGAGGGGTCATAGAGGAACCCTCATGGAACCTATGGTTCCATAGAAGTTCCCCTAACTTTTACTAAAATTACAAAAACAGAAAAATACAAAATAAAATCTTCCCCAAAGGGCAAAGGAGGGGTCATAGGGCGTAAGTATAACTGAAAACCATTGGTTCCCCTAATATAAGATATATCGATAATTATCCTTGACTGCTTGAATCTTACCTTCTTCTGTATCTTCCTTACCACTAGGCATATCACCGTATAAGAAATTAGCAAAAGCACCTTGGTCATTTGGTATTTTCGTGTTTGCAGTTGAAAAGAAAGAACGATTCGATTGGTCTAAATAAAACTGATCTGTTAAACTACTATATAATTGTTTATTTGTATTTTTAATCCCAGGATTCATAAATTGAACCGATTTTTTCACTTTTTTGGTAATATCTTCATCTACATCTACATTAAAAGCGGGAGGAGCCGCTTTTCGATTCGGGTCGTCTAAATATTCCGTTAATAGAACATTACTAAATGGATTCTTTTTGGTTCCTTCTTGAAAATCCGCCTTCAAATAAGTTTCTAATGTTTCAGGATTAGTAATGGTGATTGGTGCTACATAGTTCATTTCAGAATTAAGTTTTTGTTTTTCATTATATAGACTAGGAATGATATTTCCATTCACATCAAAACCTTCTTTGCTTTGCAAGATCGTATTTGTAATTTTCTGTTTACGAAATTGATATAAAACAACAATGATTACAACGGTAATGATCGCAGAAATAAGAATTTTGCTTGAAAAAGTAATTAAATATCCTAAAAGAGTAACAATTATAATCAATCTTGTAATGGAGTTTAATTTTTGTTCATACGTCATGGAAGAAGTAGGCCATATTTCTCCTAGATAATTTTTATTTAATAAAATAGTTGGATCATTGATCCAAAAAGGAATCATTGTTTTTGTGAACATAATATATATATCCACTTTTAAAAAAAGTGGAGTAAAATCCATTTAACACCTCTCGCTATTTCAATAGCCTGGTAACCGTTACATTTTTTAACTCATAAATAGATGTGGTGTAAATTCTTCAAGGGGATAATTATCCAAAGGTATAAAAAAGTGAAGCAAAACTATACCAACAAATCAATGACTACCGGATAATGGTCAGAATCATATTTTTTACAAGATTCATCATATTCGTGATAAATAAAGGTATTTACAATATGGTTTCTTATCAAATCCGTAACTAAAACGTGATCAATCATGGAATAATCATATTTGGAAGAAGTATTACAATTATTGTCAGAATCCCACCAATCGCTATATCTTTCACTTTGAACAATCGTTTCAGCAATATTATGCAACTGATATTTACCGGCGTATTCCCCTCGTAGTCCCTTTAAAATATCTAATACAGAGGATAAAGGTTTATCACTATTCATATCCAGTACTTCAGCATCATAATCATTGAAATCGCCAATCATAATGACTTCATAATTTTTATTGACATACTCTACAATAACGGTTTGTAATATGGATGCCTGTGCTTCTCTCTGCGCGCATCTTGCTGAATCCGTTGGAATGGCAATTAAATGTGCGGAAATAAAAGCAACATTCATTCCATTGAAATTAAATTCTGTAATATAATGTTTACTCACTCCACTAGAACCGGGTGAACCAGTATAATCACAACTTGACCCAGGAATTGGATAATTATATTTAATTTCGGTTCTATATAAAGTTTTTACACCTTTTAACATTTCAAATGCCGACCACAAGGTCGGCATCTTTCAATGTTATTAGGTAACGGTTACTTTGCAACCGATAAATCGCCTTTATTATATTCAATAATTCGGCTTTGCCGAATTATGATATATAAATCGGCGATTGAAAGGTGCAAAGGTGTAAAGGGTCAACTCGTGTTAACATTCCCACATTCTGTCCAGTTGCCGTGTCGGTGCCTTTTTTTAAGTAGGATACATAGGAACCGTCTAATTGATCTTTTAACAGATTCAATTCATCACATCCTTCTACCTCACAAAAATTAATAATATCTGGATTAATATCCCTTATTCTTTTTGAAACATAATCCATATGTGTTTGTGCTTCCGTTAGATTTTTCCATGTGCAACCATTACCCGGGCAGTCGGATGAACTATAATAGTCAATAAATAACCATTCTACATTATATTGAACAAGACGTAACTTACTCGTATCTTTACGTCTGTCGCCAATACTGCTCACCATTGGACATTCTGTATCGGTTGCAAATAGGGTACTATAAAGGAAAGAAAAAAATAAAAACAATTGATTATACATTCTTTATATTATACCTAAAATAAAATAAATAATTCACAGAAATTGCAAGTAATCTTGTTCAAAAGTATCGGTCAATTATTTGATACGTACTTGAAGACTTGTCTGCTTTTAAAGAATCAAGTAAACCGTCAAATATTTCCAAATATTCTGTATTATCTTTATATTCTCTACAAGTATAAATATCAAAAGAGAGAAAATTCTTTTCTGGAAAGGAATGTATGGAAAGATGCGATTCAGATAATAAATAGAGAATTGTACAACCTTCAGGATGAAACACTTTATGGATTTTTTCAACCACTTGAAACTGATAATCACGACAAATCAATCCCAACATTTCATTTAATTTATCCGCATCGTTCAATAATTCTTTATTTTGAATGTTTTTTAAGTCACATATCATATGTTTTCCTGCAGTTAAATAATGTTGAAACATTGTTAAAATATATAATATAAAATATATTTCTATAATCATTTAATAAAAAAGTATTTACATCTTTTTATTAAATAATACTATTTTGATACATACATATATTTAATCGATTAATCAAACTCTAGTAAATTTATAGTATTGTTTGTATTATTTGTATTATTTGTATTTGTATTTTTATTCAATTGTTGGGTTAAATAATCAATCGTCATGATTCGATTATTCAAATCTCTCTCCAACTTTGCAATGATTAATCGTTGATTATAAATTGTATTTTTTAAACTCTCATTTTCAACATAATAATTTGCCTTATTCATATTTAAGGTTGACAACCATTTTTGATGAACTTTTGTTTTTGTATGCGCAGAAAATACACTATGTGTTTCATATACTTTATCCTTTCTTGACCCACAAGGACATAAAACCCCTTTTTTCATGATATGGAAAGAAGGGATTCGGTCCATATAGTTTCCATTCTCATCAATGCTTGGACAATAAATATCAGGTTCAGTTACTAATTCCGTCATCTTTAAATATATATTTTATAATATAATTTGTTTGAATTATTTACAAAGGTGAAATTCAATTTTCTTTCTTCTTTGTTCTTTGTTCTTTCTTGTTTCTTCTTTCTTTTTTATCACTTCATAATATAAAAACATTTGATTATAATAAAATAAAATGCAAAAAACAGAGAAAATAAGCAATTTGAAAAGAGACAAAGTAGAAAACGGGCTTTTTATTTTTCGCCGTGATTTAAGAATCATCGATAACAATGGTCTTGAATTCATGAAAACCAAATGTAAAAATATTTATACTGTATTTATTTTCACACCAGAACAAGTATCAAAAGCAAATACCTTTAAATCTACCAATGCTGTTCAATTTATGATTGAATCTCTTATGGATTTATCTGAAAAAATCGAAAAACAAGGAGGAAAATTACTTTGTTTTTATGGAAAAAATGAAACCGTTATTGATCGATTGATTCAAATTCTAGATATCGAGTATATATGTTTTAACAAGGACTATACACCTTATGCAATCGAGAGAGATTCAAAAATAGTCCGACTTTGCGAAAAAGAAAAAATAGGTTTGGATATCGTTCCTGATTATTATTTACACGAACCCGAGACCATTTTTTCATCATCGGGAAAACCATATCAGAAATTCACTCCTTTTTATGAGACTTGTCTTAAAAAAAAAATCGAAGAACCTAAAAAGGTACATTCCTTTCCTTTCCAAAAATCAAACAAACAAATGGAACACCGTATTACCTTAGAAGAAGCATATACAAAATTTGTAGGAAAACCAAATCCAGATATTTTGGTTTATGGAGGGAGAGAAAATGCCTTAAAAACACTGAAACAAGCGATGAAAACACAAGTTCATTATGATAATTTACACAATACGTTGAGTGAAAATACCTCGCAACTTTCTGCATTTATTAAATTCGGTTGTCTCTCAATTCGCGAAGTTTATAAAGCATTTCATAAAAATAAGGCATTTGTAAGACAATTGATTTGGCGCGATTTTTATATGAATATTCTTTACTTTTTCCCTTATGCATTAGAAGGACCCATGAAGCCCAGTTATCGAAAAATACATTGGCACAAAAATGCAGGTCATTTAGAGGCATGGAAAAAAGGTTTAACCGGATTTCCAGTAGTAGATGCAGGAATGAGACAAATGAATGAAACCGGATATATGCATAATCGTGCAAGACTTATCGTTAGTAGTTTTTTAGTAAAAACGCTATTACTCAATTGGCAAGAAGGAGAGAAATATTTTGCCCAAACATTAGTGGATTATGACCCCGCATCGAATAATGGAAATTGGCAATGGACTTCTGGAACCGGGGCGGATTCTCAGCCTTATTTCCGGATTTTCAATCCTTGGAATCAAGCAGAAGAATATGACCCAGATGCGAAATATGTCAAAGAATGGATACCTGAATTAAGCGAAGTTCCTAGTAAAGATATTCTTAACTGGGAAGAGAAATGTAAGGAATATCAAAAAGGCGGGATTCGATATCCTTGTCCAATCGTGGATTATTCAAAACAAAAAGAACTGGCCTTAAAAATGTATCGTTCCGTTTTTCACGGATAAGTTTGAATTTAAATATTTATATATTTTATTATTATAAAAAGATAATGACAAAATATACTGCTGTACTTATTGAGCCAAGAAAACATAAGGCGCTACCATTTGTATTAAATAATTTTTTTGAAAATCTATCCGATGAATGGTCCTTTGTTATTTTTCACGGAAATCAAAATTATGAATACATTATGGATATTATGGAGAATCAATTACCTCAATATAAACATCGAGTCATTCAATATGTGAATTTAAACATAGATAATTTTAACAATTTAATTGAATATAGTATGTTTGTTATTAATCCTTTTTTTTATTCTTGTATACCTAGTGAAATTTTTTTAATGTTTCAAACAGATACGATGATTTTCAAAGAAAATAAATTATTGATCAATGATTTTTTAAAATATGATTATGTAGGCGCACCTTGGCATTGGGATGAATGTGTAGGAAATGGGGGATTATCTTTACGTAGAAAAAGTAAAATGTTAGAAATCATAAATAATGTTCCCTATCATTTTAATAATGAGGATATCTATTTTTGTACTCAAAACATAATTCCTTTAAATCGACCTTCTTTTGAAGAAGCACAACATTTTTCTATTGAAACAGTTTTTAATGAAACTAGTTTTGGAATACATAATGCATGGAGATATATTGCAAGTGATAAATTCAATTATTTATTAGAAAAATATCCGGAATTAAATACATTAAAAAATCTACAAGGTTGAAGAATATTATTTTTCATTTTATTTCTTTTATTTTTTTGATTTTCCCTTCTTTTTTTTCACACTTTTTTCATGATTTATGGCGGAATCCTCTTTTTCAAAGATTTCAACCAATTGTTCTTCTGTGAATTGAGGGGGTAGTTGATTTACGGGTTCTGTCGTTGGAACAACATTCCTTTTCCCAATGTTTGCCTTCATTCTCTCTTTCATTTGTGCCATTTTCAAATTACGTTTCATTTGTTCTTCCATTGCACCTGTATTTAGTTTTGAACCTGCACCTCCCAATCCCATTTTACTTAACATCGATTGAATATCTCCCATTCCACCCATTCCAGGCGTATTTTTCATACGATTGAAAATTTCGGTGGCTTCGGCCATTAATTCGCTTTCTTTGATTTCTCCTGATTTCATCTTACTGTCCAATTTATCACCTACATTTTTCACTAGACCCATTAATTTGGTAGGATTCTTCATTAATTTTTGAAAGACATCTTTCATATCTCCTGTATTTTCCATATCCAAATTAAAACTATCGGCCGTCTCCTCGGCAATTTCCTTTGCTAATTGCCCGAGTTTTCCATTCATCATTCCAGAGATATGGTTGTGTAATTCATCTGCATTAGGAAATTTGTTTTGATTGTTTGTATTGGTATTTGTATTACCTTCGCCTTCTTGTTCTTCTTTATCACCTTCTTCGTCTTCTTGACCTTTTTGAAAAAGTCCTTGAATTTGTTCCAAGGTCTGTTCCAATTTACTTTTGAAATCCTCATTATTAATCGCTTCAAATAACTTGGCAGTATCTCCCCCAAAAGATTCTTTATTTTCTAAATTTCCAATAATGGAAAAAAGAATCAATTGTAAGTATTTCCAAATCGTGTCTTTGGTTTTTTGACTAATATCTAAATCCCATAATGTTTTGAAATGAATATGGGGTAAGAATTCAGTATCTTGTTCAGAATCTTCCTTGAAAATCTCTTCGTTTTGATAAAGAATATCGAAAAAACGTGGAGGAAATTTCTTCGTACAGAATCGATGTAATAATTGAATACTTTTCCCTTGCGCTTCCAAAAATTTCGATTCTCTTTCTTCTAGACTTTCAATATATTCGAAATCTTTTCTTGATTTCCACCATTTGGACATTAAAGGACTAAATTCTGGAAAAGTAGTTTGAATGTCGGTTACAAAATCTTTAATGACTTTGGTAAATTCTTCTGGGATTGCTGGTAATTCACTCATTTAATATTTATAGTAGTATATATATTTTTCTTTTAAGTTAAACTCGATTGGTTTTATATTATTTATAATATTTTGTATCATAAATAATATTATTTTTACACCTTTGGTCAATTAAACCGCCGACTAGTTGACGGTTAATCAGTAACAAAGGTAACGGTTACCAGGCTATTACACCTTTGCACATTCAAAACGCCCACTTTGTGAGCGCTTATGATTGACAAAGGTGTAAAAAAAAGAAAAATTGGATTTATTCATAAGCCAAAGCCAACTTTGTCAAATTTTGAATATATTTCACGGTCTTTTGTTGTTCTTCAACACTCATATTACGAATCGGTTCTCTTAAACGATTAATAGCATCCATAATTTTTTTGGAATGGTCTGTATTTTGTAAATCTTCACTGTAATCCTTTTCCAAGAAAAAACGAATATCTCCTGCTTCAATTTCTTTTTGATATTTTTGTACAATATAAGTAGTCCATATTTTAATAATCATCTTTGGGTTTGCTTTACGAATCAACGTAAGAGAATTCTTGGTTGTAAGAATATCTACATCATCCGGAAAAACAGTTTGTACATCATTAACAAACTCGAAAAAATGGTCATTAAAGATGGTTAAAATACTGGATTTATTGGCCGACATTCTACTATTAAATAACTTAAGAGATTTTTTTAAGTTATTTTTTAAAATTATTGAATTATATAATATTCAATATTTATTATTATATTTTTTACACAATTAAAGATTTTAAATTCACAATCAGTATCACCTTGATAACTGCCAGCGAAATGGGATAGGATATTTTGACTTTGCAAATATATAATTATAAATTTAATCAATATCTATCTTGCAGATATCAATACTTTGTATTGTATTTGCATTAGATTGGTATTTAATAAAATCAATTCGTTTAAAAACTCTTAATAACCCATTGGCCAAAGTATTATTTATTCCTACAAGTTTTTGGGGAATATTTTCAGAAATATCTCCATTATTATAATTATTTTGGTTCAAAATAAAGTCTTCGAATTTAACAAGGTGATGTTTTAATTTCATTAATTCATTTTTACAATTTGTATTTAATGATAATTCTAGTAGAGTATTTTTATTTTCTAATATTATATTTTTACTATAAATTCCAATATTCATTGAAGGCATTGAATTTTCAATTTTCATAGTGTTAAAATTTGTATTTTTTAAACATATTATATCTTCTAATATTACATTATAAAAATTTTTTCCAAATTTCACTGTATCATGTGTAAAAAAAGCATAATTAAAATCATATTTGTCTGAATTATTCACAATGTAAATATGAGGGGTAAATTCAAAACATCTATATGTTACATTAATAATTTCTATACCATTTTCATAATATATTTTATTATCAGGACATCCACCAACTATAAAATGAACAAAATTTACTGGTATATTTACTTCTAATATATTATTTATTAATCTTGGTATTTGAATATTTAAACCCTCATAACAAGATGCTATAAATATGTGAAAATTTTCCATATAATATTATTTTATATTTTTATAATTTTATCCAAACCTTATTACTTAAACCAATAAAATCAATATATGTTTCAATAAGTTCATATCCTTTAGAAAGTAAAAAACTTTCAACTTCATTATAATCTATATATGTACCATTTATTGGATGATTTTTACCACAATCTTCTTCATATATTAGACATTTTAGATTATCAAACAAATTTTCATTTTCTTGAATAAATTGTAATAAAAATCCTTCACAGTCTGCTAACAAACAATTAAATTGTATATTATACATATTTTGTATTTCTTCTAAACTTAAAGTTTGAATTTTTTGACATGAAAGATTCGTTGGTGGATTAATATAAGTTTTTGTCTCCCAACCACAACCATTATGACATACATATAAATTATTTGATGAAATAGCTCCACTAAAAATATTGAAAGAACAATTATTGATATTTTTATTATATAATAAACACTCTTTTGTATTTGGGTCTGGGTCAACACATACTAATTGATTTTTAGGTTCATTTAATATAAAATCTAAACAAACACTTACAGTTCCATATCTTGCACCTAATTCTAATACTTTCATATCACTCGTAATATATTTTTCTATTAAATATCTTGAACCTTCTTCAACTCTTCTTGCAAAATTATCTAAAGGTTGATTGCATTCATTTATAAAATGACATTTTTCATAAAAATTATTCATTTATTTATATATAATATATTATATTTATAATTCACTTTGAACGTTAAAACTTTTTATATTATAGTTTGTTTCATAATAACTTACTTTTCCTAAATGTTTAATTATATCTAAGAAATTCAATTCATCATATTCTTGATTTATTAATATTTCCATTTTATTTTTTATTTTATTTTTATCACACAAAAATATACATTGGTCGTGATAACCAAATAAAATAGGTTTATTTCTTTTATATTCAATACATTCTACATTATTTTTTTCATTTATTATCAGATATGCATAAGGGTTTTCTTCATAAATAGTCGGTATTAAAAAATCATTATCATAATGAAGATTATACATTTCTTCAAATATTTTATTATCAGATATAAAAATATCACCCCACATAATAAATATTTTTCTTGTTAAACATATATTATTTAATAATTGATAAATCGTTTCTCCATTTCCTTTTGGATATGGTTGTGAATTATCAATAGAATTAAAATATAATACCTTAACGTTTATCATATTTTCTATTTTTTTTTCAAATTCTATAAAATGAGTTTTATAATAATAATTTCCACATATAAATATATTATTTGCATATGGCATTATACTGTTGATAATTTTCATTAATACTAATTCATTATCTACTTCTATTAAACATTTTGGATAATTTATATTCATTCTTTTATTTATTCCTCCAACAATGATACAAAAGTCATATTTTTCATTCATTATAATTGATTTTAAAAATATATTTGTTGTATAAATATTTTTTATCTCCATATACCGAATATTATCATTTGAAGTATATTCTATATCATTTTTATCAGTTATGTATGTATAATTGTCGTTCAAAAAATTTTCTTTTATAAATAATTTCCTTTTATTCAAACCCTTTTTAATAAATTCAATTGTTGTTTTACCTGTTTTTATTACTTCATAATTTGTAGATAATAAATGTTTATTTATTTCAATTATTATATCATTACGATTTGTAATTTGTTTTATAGAGACAGATATATTTTTTCTATTTTGAATAATTAATCTTTTATTTATATCTATTTTATTAATAATTTCTTTTATTTTATTTACATCTTCATTATTCAAAATATAACTTTCATCCATAACTCTTTCATTATTATAAATATTGGCAATATTAGAGTATATATTAACTCCTTCAATATTTAATAAATTTGAAAAACAATTACTAGTAACTATAGTTGCATTTTTTATTGTTTTTAGTAAATTTATATTTTCATTTGAAACTTCTATAAATTCATTATCAAACAAAGTATAATCATAATCAAAAATATAGTTTTTATTGTAATAAAAATTAAAATGATATTTAAATATGTATTTACATAAAATAAAACCATTATGTTGATTATTTTTTATTAATGAAGGAATATTTATATAACTATAGTTAGTATTGGTTGGAAATAAATTTTTATTCATATCATTGGAAATAATAATTTGTATATTATTTAATGGTAAATATTCATTTATTTTATTTAATAATTCATCCCCAGAATAATTAATTATATCTTTATCATAATCACAATTTAAAATAAGATATTTTGATGCTTTTGATTTTTCAATTGATTCTTTAAACAACTTTGTTTTATATGTAGGAATTAAACTACTAAATTGTGTACCACAAGAGAATATTATTATATCAGATTTTTTTAATATTTCTTCTGTGTTTTCATTTAATAAAGGTATTTCTTTATTAAAGAAAATATCAATAATTTTATCGTTCGTATCATTGAAATCTACAATACTTGTTTCATCTAATAGTATATTACCATTTTTTGTAATACCTTTTAATATTAAATTTTCATTAGAATTTAAATAAATATTGTTTTTTAAATTTAATTCATTTTTAATTATATTACAAACAATCTCTAAACTATTATTATTTTTATCAAGCAAAGAACAATATATAATATTCATAAAACTAAAATCTTCATAAATTATTTGATTTGATTGTTCTGTTTCAAAAAAATATTTAGTATTATCTAATAAAAAATTTTTTAATTTTTGATTATTATCAAAATCTGTATTATTAATTAATTCAATAATATAATTATATGGTTTAAATTTACTAAATCTATGGTTTAATAAGTTATATATATTATTAGTACCATATATTAATTTATATTCTAAAATTTGATTTTTTCTAAAATCAGAAATTCCAAGTGTATTTGGAAATAATTTTCTTAATACGCCAGTTGATTTACCATCGTCATAACCATTAATTACAAAATTTATATTTAGATTAGGGTATATTTGATTTATTCCTTTTTGTATATTAATACTTCCAGAACCGCCACAAATTATAGTAATTATCATATTTATATTTATATTATTATGTATTTATATTTATATTATTATGTATTTATATTTATATTATTATGTATTTATATTTATATTATTATGTATTATTTACACCTTTACACATTAAAATTTTTATAATTCCCTTACGCTCTTCTGGTGCAATTATAACTGAACCAATACATAATTGCATAATTTATACCTTTAGACATTCTAAACGCCGACACTCAGCGAAGCAACATGGCTCTGCGTTTAGAATGTCTAAAGGTAACTGTTAGTTTGTTACTAATAAATTAACTTTATTATATTCTATTATTCGGCGAAGCCGAATTATGATATAAAATCGCAAAGCCCCTGCTCGCCGAGGCGAGTCTTTGGGCAATTTTAGACCCTTGAAGATTTATAATGGGACAAATAAATTGTCCCATTTCAAATCTTCAATGGTGTAAAATAAAAAAGTGGAGCAAAAATCTATAACAAATCCCTCATTTTACACCCTGATTTTTTGAAAATCCACTTTTGGGAAAAGTGGATTTTCAAAAAGTGGAAGATTTATTCACTAATTCTACAATTGTTCCACGGCAACAAGGACAACTTTTTTCTTTTTTTATATTTAATGTTTTTGTAATACAATCATAACAAAATTTATGGGCACAATTGGTCATATAAACCTTATCTTTTTCAATCATCTCATAACAAACAGGGCATTCAATATCTGTCCAACTCTCGTATTCCTCAGGTAATAATATTTGTTTATTTATTTTTACAATAGAACATGCGGAAACCAATTTGAGAGAAGGATAAGGTGTCAATACCGATTCTACCTCTTCATTTAAGACTTCACCAAATAATAGGATTTCTGGATGCGGATCCTCCGGATAATCTCTTTGAAACATTTCTACGGCATTTTTATAAACATCATACTCACATAATATTTCACTACGTAATCGAAAGAGGGATTCATTTACCAATGGTATATTTGAACTTGATTCATACTGAGTTACATTGAATTTATAATTATAATAACTATACAATTTTTCATTGTAACAATTATACAATTCCAAAAGATCATTTAATCTTACTGTTCTTTCATTTCCTTCTTGTTCCAAACGGTCCTTTTGAATTACTTCACGCTGTTCATCCGTTCCACCATGAAAAATATTTCGAGTACGAATTCTCAAAATCTGATTGATAATTTTATGGATGGAATAATTGATGTTTTTATCGGCCGAACTAGGACTTCCAATCCCTAATACTACAAAGTATAACATAAGAATTGGGGCATCCATCGGATTAAGCGTAACACCCATTAAAAAGTGTTTCAAAATGATTCGTAATGAAGCAGGCGTTTCATTCTTATACTGTCCATCGACAATATTCAAGAAACGCTTTGCCCAATTTTCGATATTTACCTTTTCTGGACTGCCACAAAATACAACATTATGACCTCGGCAAAGACAAAAGGAACAACTTTCCTCGGGTCTTCTTCTTCGAACTGTTATATGTTCACTCATAAGAGCAACATCAATGAGTCGTTGACCTCGATTGACAAAACTTCTTTGATAAAGAGATTCACCGTTGTTTCGGAAAGAAAGGGGTTCTTCACGATGTTCGTTTTGAGCCATCCATTCTTCAAAACGAATTTGTGGTCTTCCTCTGTCAATGGTTACTTGAATTCCATCGTCTTGTAATAATTGAATTACGGTTAATTCACTCATATTTTCTGCTTGTGGCATTTTGTTTTAACTAATTTTAAATTTTTAACTTACTTTTTTATTTTATATCATTCAAATAAAAAAATGAAAATCATTTCAATTTTTTATTTTTTATTTTTATATCATTGTGATATCACTTTAATATACTATATTTAATAAGGTCTTGGCCCTCCGCCACCAACTACTTTCTGTAATTCTTGTTCTCTCTGTTGTTGTAGTTTTTCCACTGTTAAATCACTCGAAATTTTATTGGATCCCTTATAATCATGATCATCATCAGGGGTTGATATTTTATCGTTATAATTCAAATCCACATAATTATGCATTTGTCTCACGCCTCCATTTCCTTTGGCAGATAAAGCATCTGAATCCATATCTAAAAAACTGTACTGGTCACTGGAGACAAAAGACCCTGCACCACCAAAAGAAAAAGCCATTGGTTCTAAATTGTTTTGTGTCGCTTGCCGAACTGCAACTTGTTGCTGAGGTTTCAAGTGATTCGATATTGCTTCTCCATACAAAACTTGATATCCTTGATTCAATAAGAGAAGGGCAGGTACACGATTCACGTTTTCTGGCATAATGATTTTTTGGCCATTTTCTAAAAGAATAAAGGTTTTTCCTTTGTCATCTTTCGTTCTTTTGTCAATACAAATAAAATGAATATCTTTGGACGACGGCTGTTTGGAGAGAGTTTGTAAGAGGGTTTGTGAATGTTTACAAAAATTACTATAATAAAGTATGGAACTCATAATTATACTAAAAGAAGTTTTTTTTGAGGACAAGTTTAACGCGTTAGGTAGGGGGACATACGTCCCCCCTACGACCCCCTCCTTGTTAATGGCGAAGGCTTTTTGGCGCGGGCTCTACAACCATTTTATACAATTATATTTCGCGAAGCATAATATCATTGTCATTTTCTTTGTAGAAACTCGCGCGCCAATACAATAATTAAAAACATCAAGGAGGGGGTCGTAGGGGGGACGTATGTCCCCCTACCAAGGAGGGGGTCGTAGGGGGGACGTATGTCCCCCTACCAAGGAGGGGGTCGTAGGGGGGACGTATGTCCCCCTACCAAGGAGGGGGTCGTAGGGGGGACGTATGTCCCCCTACCAAGGAGGGGGTC
>Ga0247832_1000971_pt1 | contig 54180 bp, 45 predicted proteins | sample LaCruzMarch2015__10_FD_192407 | JGI IMG/M metagenome (GOLD analysis project Ga0247832, IMG submission 192407) | Freshwater microbial communities from meromictic Lake La Cruz, Castile-La Mancha, Spain - LaCruzMarch2015_4m | ecosystem: Environmental > Aquatic > Freshwater > Lake | place: Spain... | reverse complement strand
CGACGAGCGTTGGAATTTCGCCCACACAACGGCCGCAGAATCGCACAGACACAAGGGCGAAATTCCCCGCGAAGGAGACTTCTGCCGGACCGGCGGCGGGATAGACAGCCGGCTAAGAGCAGCTGCGTCAACTACCGGACAAGTTGAAAACTTGCCGCCACGGGGAGACTTCTGCCGGACCGGCGGCATGGAACAGACGGCGATAAAAGGGGCTGAGTCAACTCCCGGACAAGTTGAAAACTTGCCGCCACGGGGGGAGGGAGAGGGCGGAGCCGGGATCGGCTGAAGCTCGACGAGCGTTGGAATTTCGCCCACACAACGGCCGCAGAATCGCACAGACACAAGGGCGAAATTCCCCGCGAAGGAGACTTCTGCCGGACCGGCGGCGGGATAGATAGCCGGCCACGAGGGGCTACCTCAACTCCCGGACAAGTTGAAAACTTGCCGCCACGGGGGGAGGGAGAGCGTGAGAGACAGCGATACGAGCAGCTGCGTCAACTCCCGGACGCCGTATGCCCAGAATTGCCATTCCGCGACCGCGTTCGATTCGATTCAATGGCAGCCGGGAGAATACCGCGATGCCAAAGCCTGGTCCTATTGTTACAGCAAGCCGTTGCACTGCGGCCAGGAGCTGCATCAGCGACGTCGCCAGGCTCGCGCAGGAAATTCCGCTCTTTCCGGTCGAACGCCCGATGCTGCTGGAGGCTCTTGCGGCGGCCCGCGCAGCCGCAGCGGGTGCGACCAACACGACCAACAACACGGTGTCACCCGGCCAGCCGGTCTTCAGCCAGCGGATCGGCTGGGCCGCGATCTTTCTCAAGGCCTACTCACTGGTCGCCCGCGAGATGCCAGTGCTGCGAACCTGGCTGGTGCGTCGCTTTCCCGCCGGCGGCCTCCGGCTTGCCACTGCTTCGGAGAGCGTGGCGACGCTGGCCGTCAACCGGATCGAACAGGGGGAGGACCGGCTCTTCTGGGCGCGGCTCGCGCAGCCTGATGCACGGCCGCTTCCCGAGATCCAACAGTTCGTTGTCGACTGCACGACCAGGCCGGTGGAAGAAATGTTCAAGCGTCAGCTGCAGCTGGAAATGGTGCCGGGCTTCCTGCGACGCACGATCCTGCGGTGGAACATGAATTCCTTTTCGCGGAAACGGGCCGCACGCATCGGCACCTTCAGTCTCTCCACGCTCGCCGGCCTGGGGGCTATCAACCGCTTCCATCCCACGATCTGCACGACGAGCCTCTCCTACGCGCCGCTTGAACCCGACGGCCGCTGCCTCGTGACGCTCATCGCCGACCACCGTGTGCTCGACGGCGCCGTCGTGGCCAGGGCTCTGGCCCGGCTGGAGGAAGTGCTCGTCAACGATATGGTTGCCGAGCTCCGCGGCCTGACGAACGTCAGCCCTGCGGCGCGTCGTTCTTGAGATGCCGCCTGATTTCAGTGAGCCGCTCGGCGAACTCCCGCTCCTCACCCCGGTCCGTTGGCTCGTAATACCGCTTCTCGACGCCCAGATAGTCACCCAGGTACTCCTGCGATGCGATGCCACCCGGTGCATCGTGCGCAGAGACGTAGCCCTGACCGTGGCCGAGTTGCTTGGCGCCGGCGTAATGCTTGTCCTGCAGATGCCGCGGCACCGGGATCACCGCCTGCTCACGGACGTCACGGCGAGCGGCGCCGATGGCGATCGTGCAGGCGTTGCTCTTGGGCGCAAGTGCCAGATACGTCACGGCCTGCGACAAGCTGAGCTGGCATTCCGGCAGCCCCACGAATTCCGTCGCCTGCATCGTGGCCACCGCGATCATCAGCGCCCGCGGGTCGGCGTTGCCGATGTCTTCGCTGGCCAGGATCACGAGCCGCCGTGTCAGAAACCGCACATCCTCTCCCCCCTCCAGCATCCGCGCCAGCCAGTAGAGGCTGGCATCGGCATCGCTGCCCCGGATGCTCTTGATCAGCGCACTCGCGCAGTCGTAGTGCGTGTCGCCCGAGTCGTAGAGAACCACCTTCCGCTGCACGCTCTCCCGGGCCAACTCCACCGTGAAGACCAGCGGCCGGGAGGGACTCGAGAGCACGCCGATCTCGAGTGCTCCCAGGGCTCGCCGGGCATCGCCGTCGGAGGTCTCCACGAGCACGCTGACCGCCTCCGCAGTCAGCTCGATCCGCTCGGCACCGAGACCATGCTCGCGGTCGGCCACCGCCCGCCTCAGGATCTCTGCGATGTCGTCACGTGAGAGGGCTTCCAGTTCGAAAATGCGGCTGCGGCTGACCAGGGCGCTGGTCAGCGCAAAGAATGGATTCTGTGTCGTGGCCCCAATCAGCGCGATCACGCCGTTCTCCACGTCGGGCAGGAGCACGTCCTGCTGCGACTTCGAATAGCGATGGATCTCGTCGACAAACAGGCAGGTCTTCTGGCCGTCGTCTTCCAGGCGTCGGCGGGCGGCTTCGAGTACGTCACGGACATCCTTCACGCCCGAGGCGGTGGCCGAGAGCTCCACGAACCGGCGCTTTGTCTCGTGAGCGATGATCTCAGCGAGCGTCGTCTTACCGACGCCCGGCGGCCCGTAGAGGATTACCGAGCCCAGACGGTCGGCCTCGATCAGTCGTCGCAGCAGGGTCCCCTGCCCCACCGCCTTCGCCTGCCCGACATAGTCGGCCAGCCGCCGCGGTCGCATCCGCGCGGCGAGCGGCGCAGCCCGGGCGACGTTCGCAGCACGTGAGGCGGAAAAGAGATCGGGCATGGCATACCTCGGGCCGCCGGAGGCGGAGACAAACGGAGACAGGCAGATCACCCGGGTCCGATTCTCGCCGCCCTGCCCGTTTCAGGAAGCCCGCCAGGGCATCAGCGGCGAACGGGGACGAAAGGCCGGGGTGGCAGCACGGTTCGCGTCATCCGCCACGTCAGCGGTGACGGCGGCGTTCCCAAAACTCCATTGGCGGCGTCAAAGATCCCCGTGCCCGCGGCCCTGAGCCGCAGCGAGTAACCGCCGGCGAGATGCGTGCTGCGGATGTTGGTGATCGTGTACGTCATGCGGTCGACGGTCGTGATCCGGCTTCCGGCCAGCGACGCGGCCGCGCGGCCCCGCAGGAGCACGAAATCGTCGAGCGTCACGCCCCGCACGGCCCTGCTGAACGTGACTGTGATCGACGTCACGGCCCGGGCCGTGGTCGCGCCGATCGCTCGGAACGTCGCCGTGAGTGGCGGCAGCGGCGCGGGGGGCGGGAGTATGGGCGGCACGACCGGTGGTGTGCCGGTCACCGCTGCCCCGAACGCGCCCACGGCGGTCGGTGTCGTTCGAGCAAGCCCTGAAAAGGCATAGGCAACCACGTTGGATAGCCTCCCCGCCGGCGGAGCCGGACGTGTCGGGGCGTCGGACCAGTTGAAATCGGGAATTGCCATGGCCGCCGGTGCCGCGACGCTCGGTGCCAGGGCAAAGTTGCCGCGTGCCGGATCGACGAGCACCGGCCGCACACTATTGATCGCGTTGCCGGCAAGCACGGCTGCGGCCAGTGCGGGCTGTTCGATGCCGAGCGCATGGTCAGACGCACCGTTCCAGATGACGTTTCCCATGATCTGAAGATTCGTGTCGGCACGGGCCGGTGACGGGATGTTGGAGCCGATAGATGCCGTCCGCGGATTGGCCACCGCGAACTGCTGCCACTGGCTCACGTATCCGTCGGGGTTATAGACCACGTTGTCGTAGATGAAGACATTGCGATTGGGGATCGGCTCGTCGGCCCCCACGACCGCGGTGCCCCAGCCACCCTGGGCGAGAAAGGTCCGGCAGGCCGCCTGATCGCCATCGCATGACCGGCTGCCAAACCCCACCTCGATCACATGGCTCCGACTGCCCACGCGGTAGAGCGTGTTGTGAGCCATCAGAATATTGTAACCGCCGTTGACGCCGAAGCCGGCCCCTTCGGTGTCGTGCACAACGTTGTTGATGAACTTGATGTCGTAGGCCTCGTAATGCAGCCATGGTGCAACCATAAACTCAAACCCCGTGCCCTGCCCCGCAGTGAAGCCACCAGTGCCGGCATCGTAGAACTCGTTACCCGCCACGATCAGCGACGCCGAGCCACCCTTCGCATACATCGCCCAGTCGCCGGACCGGTGGATCCGGCTGCCGACGACATGGCCGTACTGCACCGAGACGAAATCGACTGCATTATCCCAGGCACCGGAGATGTCGCTGTTTTCGACGTAGATGTACTGGCTCTGGTTGACCTTGAGCGCCTCCTGGGGCACGGCGTAGGACGGAATGTCACCCACGCCTCGGATCGTCGTGCCGCGGATCAGGATCCGCGAGCAGTTGTCGAGGTGCAGCACGTCGCCACCACCTGCGGAGAGATCGAGGCCGAGCAGATAGAGGTAGCGGCAGTCGAAGACGTTCATGTTCGGCAGCCGGGCCGTGCCGTCACCGTCGATGGCCTTCAGTACGACCGGTGCCGATTGCGTGCCGTGCCGGCTTTCCCAGTAGTTGGGCACCACGGCCTCGGTGTAGGTGCCGGCCGTCAGGTTGATCTGGAATCCGGCCGTTAGCTCGACGTTGACGGGCACCCGCCGCCACGCCTCGGAAAGCGTGCGGACGGCCAAGGCCCGCGAAACGCCGCTGCTGGCATCGTTGCCGGCGGCGGGGTTGACCCAGATCTGGGTCAGGGCCGGGGAACCGGCGGGGGTCGCCATGTCGAACGCCGGCAGCAGGTTTTCCGCGGTAAACGCCAGCCGCGATTCCAGCTTCTCGGCCGCCGACAGAGTTCCGACAGAATTCCGGCAAAGTAAATGTGTGCGTCGCATGAGGCGGCTCCTTCCGCGGGGGCTCGGCCCTGCGGGCTCACGCCCGAAGACACCGATCTACCCGCGTTCGACATTCTGCCCCTGACGCAGACATTCTACGCGTCACGAAAGTGTCCAGATGAATTCGATCGCCGCGTCGAGCTCAGAAGACAGGCTTTTGTGGACCGGACAGGTATGGGCCGCCTGCTCGAGCATGGCCCGCTGTGGGTGATCCGCCGACAGCGGGACCGTGAGCCGGGTCCGCAGGCTGGCGATCCGCCGCGGCATATCCTTGCTCATCTCCTTCACCGTCTCGGCCTTCATGCCGGCCAGATCGATTCCGTGCCGCTCCGCGACGATTCCCATGATCGTCATCATGCAGGCCCCCAGGGCGGTGGCCACCAAGTCTGTCGGCGAGAAGCTCTCCCCCTTGCCATGATTGTCGACGGGGGCGTCGGTGATGAGGGTTGTGCCGGACGGACCGTGAACGGCCCGGCACCGCAGCCCGCCCTCGTACGTGGTGGTGAGATTGACCATCGAATCGCTGCTCCGTGAAAAAGGTGTGGCTGGAAAAAGTGCCGACGGGTGGGACATGGGGTCGTCCTACAGTTTACCGCCCGGCCCATCGGGCAGTTGCTGGGTGCGGATGACGATCGTCCGGAGGTATGGGGGCCGCCACCAGGCCCTGAACGGAAACCGAGGAAACTCCCCCTCCTTGCCTGGCGTGATCTCCCGGTCGTCGACCACCATGTATTCGGGCCGCAGGGCAGGAAAACGATCTTTCAGAACCGGATCCGGGTAGTCATTCGGTCCGTCGGCGACATAGGTATCCGGGGGAGTAACGATCCTGGGATCATTGACATGGCCACACCGCTCGATCTGCTCCCAGCCATCGATGACCCACTTCGAGGTGATCCGCTCCCGTGGCACGCCCTGCTGCTGCAGAAGGGCGATGGCCGCCAGCCGCGTACGGGTATCGGCGAATTCGTCATGCAGGATCGCAATGCCACGCAGGGCGAAAAAGCCCACCAGCAGCCAGCCGAGCAGAGAACGGCGAGCGGCGGGATGCTCCACGTCCGACGACGGACGGGCGACAAACAGGAGGCCGCAGGAAAGTGCGGGCAGGAAGGGCAGATAATACCGGGGGTAAATACCGGCGGTCGTCTGTGAAACCATTAGCAGCGAGGCTGCATAGGGCACGAGGGCGACAAGCGGCAGCACCACTGCCGGCGGAATTCGCCTGGCACCCGGGGCCGCGGTACGGGCATGTTCCAGCGCGACGATCGCGGCCACCATGACCGCCACAAGCAGCCCCAGCACGCCGCTCCGGATGAGCCCCACGCCCAGGTCGTGAACGACAAGCCCCGTTGGTCTCCAACTGCCTCCCAGCAGGCCCAGCAGCCCTTCGAACCGCCCGCTCAGGGTTCCCGCCAGCACGGCCACCATCGCGGCGGCAGTTCCGACGACCATGATGCGTCCCCATCGTGCCCGCATCCCAGCGAATACCTGTGTCACGATCCAGGGCATGCAGAACAGCAGTGCCGGCAACACCTTGAGCACACATTCGGCAGCCACCGTCAGCGCTTCCCGCAGGACATGAGCGGCCTCAAACCGGGCGATGGAGTCAAGCGAGGGCAGCCTCGTGGGAACCACGTAGGGCTGCCGGTTGAACCATTGCGTGCCGAGAATAATCGCCGCCAGGCCGAGCACACCGCAGCAGAGCGAGCAGATACGAAAGCGAGTGCCACCCGACCTCCGCAGGCAGAGCACGGCGGCGCAGGTCACAGGGGCAAACCAGACCGTCTGTCGGATGGTGCCCCCGAGCAAGCCGCAGACCGTACCGACGGCCAGCCAGGCGATGGCCGAGGATGTCCCCACCGATGATGCCACGGCCTGCTGGCCATGGGCTGATACCTGATCTTCGGCATCGGCTGCCCGCACGAAGCCGTACAGGCAGGCGAGCAGGAAGAACAATGCTGGCACGTCGCTCATGAACGTCGACGCCAGCGGCAGGAACAGCGTGCTCAAGCCCGTCAGAAGCGCTGCAAACAGACTGTCGTGGGAGGAAAGGCTCGCGCGGCGGGCAATGAGATAGACGAGCGTGACCGCACCGAGCGCCAGCGGCAGCACGCTCAGCCGGACGATCCAGAACGAAAAACCAAACAGCCAGACCCAGGCTGCTCCCCACCAGACCTGAATCCCCAGCATCGCCGTCGGCCAGCCGTTGTAGGCAAAGCGGCCTGTCTCCGCGAGCGTCTTGGCCATGTGGACGTACGAGAAATCATCGATATATCCCCCCTCGGCGAAAGGCCATGCCGCAATCAGCGAGGCAAGCACAACAAGCGGGGCCAGCAAGGCCAGCGGCACGATCAGCCACACATTGCGGTTGCGGAAGTCGATGCCCACGTCGATTCAGCCCGCGATGGAGGTCGGGCGGATCAGTAGCCCGCCGACACGCTGGGCGCAGTCAAGGCGATGGCCGCCACGGCCGGTGCCACAAACAAAGTCGCGCGGCGGAGCCGGGCCACGAATTCGCGGCGAGACACGCCCTCACTCGAGCCCACCTTCGGCACTTCAGCAGCCGCTGTCGTTGTGACCGAGTTCATGATGGTGATCCTCCGGGAGCGTTCGATACTGCGGGAACGTTCGATGCTAGACCTCCAAAAGATACTTCGCCGGGCCGGCAATGTCTAGCTTGTTCAGGTTGTCCAGTATTTCATGAAGCAATTTTCATCGCACACACAGGATCATCTCGCGCCGTCGATCACGGCACTCCCCGGCCAGGGCGGACGCTCGCGGTGCCACCGCTTCCAGGCGGGCAGGCACCATGCGAAGACTGGCATCGCCGCGGCCATGCCCCCGGCGACGACCAGGCAGACCTGCCGCACCGTCCCGGCGGCCTGCGACAGGCTCGACACCGAGAGCGTCAGCGGCTGGGTGGGAATCGCATACGGCTGGCTCGCGAACCACCGCATCCCGAGCATCGCGGTCGGCCAGCCGTTGTAGGCGAAGCGGCCCGTCTCGGCGAGCGTCTTGGCCATGTGGATATAGGAGAAATCATCGCAGGATCCCCCTTCGGCGAACGGCCAGGCGATGAGGATCGCTGCGAGCGTGCCGAGCATGCTCACCGCCAGATTGCGGCGGTCTAGCCGGCGGTCGCGTGGGTGGGTGTTCACGACCGGTGTTTTCCGGCTGAGCACCGGGGCTCAACGCGGAATCCCGTCGCCCAAGGCCAGGGGCTTGTATCAAGGGCCTGCATGAACCTTCCCATAAAAGCCCTCGGCGTGAGCCGGGGGATCGGCAGCACGGAATCCCGTCGCTTACGCTCAGGGCTTGTATGAAGCCCGGCAGCACGGAATCCCGTCGCTGCCTCCCCGGGAACTCCACGTCATCGCAGCGCCAGCAACTTCGTGATCAGTCGCAGCCTGCTCGACGCGGTGGGTGGCTTCGACGGCCACGGACCATAGCGGCCCCTTCCGTAGCGGAACACGTGTCAGCTGACCGAGCATCAGGTGAAGAGGGTATCAGCTGAAGAGGGCGGTTCTCAGCCGCCGCACCGCCCCGAGCATCCCGGTGGAGCGAAGCACTCGTTTTGCGACACGTTCACACCGTGCCCTGATCGTCCGCGGCTCGGGCCGGCCAACATGCCACTGTGCGACTCGGTCCGGCACCGGTGCGGCACACAGTTCGCGGGCCAGAAAGGCCCACTGAGCGAGGTCGTGGCGACGGCCAAACCGCGCCGCCTCGGCCAGCAGCCAGTCCCAGTCGCATGTGTCGCCCCGGTACCAGCAGAGATCGACGAAGTCGAGCAGCTGCCTGAGATTGGTACAGCCTATGGCGTCGTCGATCTCGCCGGGCTGCCAGACCGCGTAGTGCTCAAACTGTCCTTCGAACATGTGCACCGCGTTGTGAAGCAGCCGATGGTAGGTGCATGGCAGGCGGGCGTTGCCGGCGGCGTTCGTGGCAGGCACGGACGCTGCAAAAAATGCCTCGTTCTCCCCACTGCCGCCACCGAGCCAGGGCGTCTTGTGGATTTCGACGACCAGCGGCTCGTCCGTCCCGGTGCCGGTTCGAGTCAATTTCGGCCAGTGGTGAAACCGTTCGGTGTCCCAGCCCTCCGCCGGCACGAAACCCAGGCCGCAGAGGGTATCGAAACAGCGGCGATCCTGTCCCGGTGGCACCAGCACGTCGAGGTCGACCATCACCCGCGTGCCGGCATGGCCCGCAGGCGGGTCGAACAGGTGGCAGCCGCCCTTGAGCAGCATCGGCACGACCCCCTGCCCGTTGAGCGTCGCGATCAGGTCGTTCGCCGCGGTGCGGAGCCCGGCACTGGCATGGACGGTCCGCCAGTATTCCGTCCGCAATTGCTCGCGGACTTTGTCCGGCACCCCGGTGGACTGCCGCAGCGTCAGCCAGAGCCTCGGCGCGACATGCCAAAAGCGGGAGACATGGATCCACGCCCCGGGGTCGACGCCCGAGAGGGGATCCGCCGGTACGACCGCCCCTGGCCCGAGCAACGCTGCGACGGCGCGAACGACCCGGGCATCAAAGGGGGGCAGCTGTGACAGACTCGCGGTCGGCATCGGATCTCGCTTGTGCCGTTGATCTCGCTTGTGCCGTTGATCGAGTTGGGCGTTGCGTCGACACAGCCCTTAGAAACCACGCTGCGCCGTCGAATCCTCTCCGACCAAGGGGTCCCGAGTATATTCCCCCCGCCGCTCTGCTGGGGGCATTCGTCGCACCAGCCAAGGCCTGCCACAATCAGCCAATTGTCTAAGATGGAGGCGGTAAACAATCTATGGGATTCCACTCACTCCGCGCCTGTGCCGACGCCCTTTGCCGCGAGCGGGAACTCGTCGAGATTGCGCACCCCGTCGATCCGAATCTCGAGATCGCAGAAATCCAGCGGCGTCTGTTCCGCGCCGGGGGTCCCGCCGTCCTGTTCACAAACCCGCGCGGCTCCGCCTTCCCGATCCTCGTCAATCTCTATGGCACGAAGCGACGGATCGAACGGATCTTCGCCGACTCGCTCGACCGGGTGAAGCGGCTGGTGGAGCTCAAAATCGATCCCACCCAGGCGCTCGCCCGACCGTGGCGATACTGGCGGAGCCCGCTCGATGCCCTCTCGATGCTGCCCCGTCGCGTGCGATCGGGGCCGGTGCTCGCGCATGAGATTCCCCTCTCCCAACTCCCGCACGTCACGTGCTGGCCGGGGGACGGCGGGCCATTCATTACCCTGCCGGCTGTCTACACCGAGGATCCGCGGCACGTCGGCACGAGGCGGGCGTTGCAGAAGTCCAACCTCGGCATGTACCGAGTGCAGCTGGCGGGCAACAACTACACCCGCGACCGAGAGGTCGGTCTCCATTACCAGTTGCACCGCGGCATCGGCCTGCATCACGCCGCGGCGCTCGAGCGGAATGAACCGCTGCGAGTCGCGATCTTCGTGGGCGGATCGCCGGCGCTGGCCGTCTCGGCGGTGATGCCGCTGCCGGAGGGTCTCTCTGAGCTGACTTTCGCAGGCGTGTTGGCGGGCCATCGGCTGCCGATGATCACCCGCAGGCACAGCCCCGGAATCTATGCCGATGCCGACTTTGTCATCGAGGGCACGGTCTCACCCGGTGCCGTGAAGCCGGAGGGTCCGTTCGGCGACCACCTCGGCTACTACGCGCGGCGGCATGACTTCCCCGTGATGCAGGTCGAGCATGTCTGGCATCGTGACGGGGCGATCTGGCCCATGACGGTGGTCGGTCGACCGCCCCAGGAAGACACGCTCTTTGGGTGGCTCGTGCACGAGCTCACCGGCCCCGTGATCCCCACCGTGCTGCCCGGCGTGTCGAGCGTGCATGCGGTCGATGCGTCGGGCGTTCATCCGCTGCTTCTGGCCGTTGGGAGCGAACGCTACATGCCCTGGAAGCGTTCGGACAGGCCGGCCGAATTGCTCACCCAGGCGGCCGCGATCCTCGGACAGGGGCAATTGTCGCTGGCGAAGTATCTCTTCATCGTGGCCGCCGGCGATGCCCCGGGCCTCGACGCCCACGACGTGGTTCCCTTCCTGGCCCACCTCCTCGCGCGTGTCGACTGGCGTCGCGACTGCCACTTTCACACCGAAACCACGATCGACACGCTGGACTATTCCGGCAGCGGATTCAACGCCGGATCGAAGCTCGTGGTCGCCGCACGCGGCCCGGCCGTCCGGCAACTGCCCAGCAGGCTCGGCGAAGGCCTCTCACTCGCCGACGGCTTTCACGAACCGCGGGTCTGCCTGCCCGGCATCGTGGCTGTACGAGGTCCGCGGATCGAGCCCCGACCAAGGCTCGAGTCGACAAGCGACGCGAGCATTTGGGAGGCGGCAGCGACCGCGGCCTGGTCGGGCGACGTCGAACGGTTCACCCAGGCAATCGGGCCCGAGCATCCGCTTCGCAGCTGGCCGCTGATCGTGATCGTGGACGACAGCGACTTCGCCGCGGCCTCACTTGAAAACTTCCTCTGGCTGACGTTCACGAGATCCAACCCTGCGGCGGACGTGCATGGCGTCGAGGCGGCAGTCCACCAGAAGCACTGGGGCTGCCGTGGGCCGCTCGTGATCGATGCCCGGCTCAAGCCGCACCATGCGCCACCGGTCGAGGAGGATCCAGACGTATCGTCACGCGTCGATGAACTCTGTCGCCGGGGCGGACCGCTGGCCGGCATCCTGGGCCACACCTGAACGTGGCTCTTCCCCACGTGGTGACAAGATTTCATCTTGTTGGGGTGTGGAGGCCCCGTGGCGACAAGATTTCATCTTGTTGGAGTGTGGAGACCGGATTCAGCAAGTTAAAAACTCGCTGCCACATGTGGAGACCCATTCAGCAAGTTGAAAACTCGCTGCCACATGGGAATACAGCAAGTTAAAAACTCGCTGCCACGACTCGCTGCCACGACGCTAGCTGATCGACGCGATGCGGACCTTCGTTGCAATCGAACGGTGTCCGGTGCGACGACGGTAGTTCTTGCGACGGGCGAATTTCTGTACGTAGATCTTTTCGCCCTGCACGAGTCCGAGCACCTCGGCCTTGACCTTCGCTCCCTTCACCATTGGGGCACCGATCGTCAGCGAGCCCGCCTTGCTGACCGCCAGCACTTCGTCGAACACCACCTCGCTGCCGGCTGGCAGATGACGAAAATCGATGTCGAGAACCTGACCTTCGCTGACACGATACTGCCGGCCGCCGTCGGCGACGATGGCGTAGTGGTGGCCAGCGCCCGCCATGCTGCTTGCGGATGAAGGGGAATCACTGGTCGATGCAGACTTGGCCATGGTAGATCACGCTCTGAAAGGCAACTGGTGTGGAAACTGATACTGGTGCGAAAACTGGTGAAAAAGAAGGAGCCCGAGCCGACGGGGGAAACCCGACGTTTTTCGGAACGATTTTTCTAGCCCCTGAGACTAGCAATGGGCAGGCCCCGGGTCGAGTGGGGCTCTCAAAACAGCGTTTTTACGGAAACCGCACGGTCCGGCCGGTCGAATCCCAGGCCTCGATGAGCAGGTGCTCGGGCGAGGCGCTCTCCTTGCCGGTGACGTGCAATTGCACGTGCGTGGCGTCCTCAAACTGGGCAATCTCCCGACGCTTGCGATTGTTGATCCATGTCGCCACCTCGTCGTGCACCGTCACGTTGAGCCGGGCGATGTCGTCCCGCGTGGCGGAAAGCTGGAGCGTCCGCATCACCTCGATCGCCATGCTCTCGGCGGTCTTCACGATCCCGGTGCCGGCGCAGGTGGGGCAGTCGCGGAAGATACTCTTCCTCAGCGACGGGCGAATCCGTTGCCGCGTCATCTCGATCAGGCCGAATGGGCTCGTCCGCAGGATCTTGGTCCGGGCACGATCCCGTTTCATGGCGTCGTGCAGCGCCTTCTCGACGCCGCGTCGGTATTTCTCCCGCCGCATGTCGATGAAGTCGTTGACGATCACGCCACCCAAGTCGCGAAGCCGCAGCTGACGGGCGATCTCCTTGGCGGCGATGAGGTTCATCTGGTAGGCGTTCTCCTCCGCCGACTTCTCGGTACGGAAGCTGCCGGAGTTGACGTCGATCGCCACGAGCGCCTCGGTGGTGTCGATCACGATCGAACCGCCACCCTTGAGCGGCACCTTCCGCTGGTGGATGCGGCTGATTTCGTCTTCCAGCCCGTAGCGGTGGAAGAGCGGCTCCTTGCCGTCATAGAGCTGCAGCCGCGACACATACTTCGGCATCACCAGTTCGAGAAACTCGCGGGCCCGCTCGTAGGCGGCCGGCTCGTCGATCAGGATCCGTCCCACGTCTTCCGTGAACATGTCACGGATCGTGCGGATGATCATGTCCGACTCCTGGTAGATGTCGATCGGCGCCGAATACTTCCGCATCCTTCGCACGATCGACTTCCAGAGCCGCAGCAGGTAGGCCATGTCGCGGGCCATCTCCGACTTGGTGCGTTCGGTGCCGGCGGTCCGCACGACGAATCCAACGCCCTTCGGCGGACGGAGTTCGAGCATGATGTCGCGGAGGATACGGCGCTCGTGCTCGTCGTCGATCTTCTTCGACACCCCCACCCGCCCCAGCGGCGGCATCAGCACCAGATAGCGGCCCGGGATCGAGATATAGGTGGAGAGCGTCGGCCCTTTGGTGCCGAAGCCCTCCTTGATCACCTGGACGAGCACCTCATCGCCCCGCCTGAGAATGTCCTGAATGGGCGGTTTCACCCGGGGGCGGTCGCCCATGCGGGGCTTCCGCCGCGTGGCCGCGCGTGGCCGTCCATCGGCGTCCGGCTCGTCAACGTCGTCGTCGCGGCCGCCGGCCTCGCCGGCCTCGAATGCCTTGTCGGGATCGAGCCCGCCCTGCCGGTAATACTGAGGCTCCACGTCGCTGATGTGCAGGAAGCCGTTGCGGCCCACCCCGAAATCGACGAACGCGGCCTGAATGCTCGGCTCGATATTGACGATGCGTCCCTTGTAGATGTTGCCGACAAGGTTGTCCTGGCTGGTCCGCTCCACATAGAGCTCCTCCAGCACGCCGTCCTCCATGATCGCAATCCGGCATTCCTCCGGCTGCGACACGTTGATCAGCATTTCCTGTTTCATATCTGTTTTCCTTTCGATGACTCTGACCGTTCCGGAGAACGGGTGTCGCGTTGGCAGCCAGGCTGCTAGGCGACCGTTTCTGCGAGCAGCCGACGAAGCTGATCCCGCAGGTACGCTTTCACGTCCCTCGCGGCGTCCATCGTCAGCGCTTTTTCCGCAATCACGCGGCATTCAGCGGCCGAAACACTTCGGCACACCTGCTTCACTTCGGGGATGGCGCTCGCCGGCACGCTCAGCTGCCGCAAGCCCAATCCCAGAAGCAGCTGCGTGTACATCACGCTGCCGCTCATCTGACCACACACCGTAGCCGGCACGCCGGCCTCGGCCGCCACATCCAGCGAGCGGCGCAAGAGCCGCAACACCGCCGGATCACAGGCGTTGTAAAGTTCCGCGACCTCCTTATTGCCCCGATCGACCGCCAGCGTGTACTGGATCAGGTCGTTGGTGCCGATGGAGACGAAATCGACCTCCTTGATGAATGCGTCGAGCATCAACGCGGCGGCCGGCGTCTCCACCATCATGCCGACGGGCATCCCCGCGTTGAACGCGATGCCATGTTCGGCGAGATCTTCCATCACGTCCGCCAGCACCATCCGCGCCTGGCGCAATTCCACGATCGTCGAGACGAGCGGGAAGAGCACCCGCACGTCGCCCAGGGCGCTGGCCCGGAGAATGGCCCGCAGCTGCGTACGAAACATCGGCAGATGCCGCAACGAGAGCCGGATGCTCCTCAGGCCGAGGCAGGGATTCCGCTCCTCCTCCGACTTCGCCTCGGTGAGCATCTTGTCGGATCCCAGATCGAGCGTGCGGATCACGATCGGCATCCCGGGCATCGCCTGCACCACGTCACGGTAGGCGGAAAAGTGATCCTCTTCGGTGGGCTCCCGCCGGCTCGTCAGGTAGAGGAACTCGGTGCGATAGAGGCCGATGCCGTCGCAGCCCCGGCTCAGGCACTGCTCGGCCTCGCTGGGAAACTCGATGTTGCCGGTGATCTGGATCCGCACGCCATCGGTGGTCACGGCCGGCAGATCCCGCAGACGATCGAGCTTTCTGGCGACGGTGCGGGCCGCCTCGGCCTCCATGCGGTAGCGGGCGATCGTTTCCTCGTCGGGTTGGAGGATGACGATCCCCTGGTTGCCGTCGAGGATCACCGGCTCACCGCCGGACACATCGGCGAGAAATGGACCGATGCCCACCACCGCGGGAATCTCCAGGCCCTCGGCCACGATGGCGGTGTGGCTGCCCGGCCCACCCAGTTCCGTAGCGAAGCCCTGCACGAATCGCCGATCGAGGTTGGCCGTTTCACTGGGCGTGAGATTGTGGGCCAGCACGATCACCGGTTGCGAGATCGCGGCCAGTGTCTCGCGCCGCTGCCCGAGCAGATTGCGGAGCAGGCTCTTCTCGATGTCGTAGATGTCGTGCGCGCGTTGCGAGATGTGGTTGTCGAGGTTCTGAAATGCCTTCGCGTAGCGGCGGAGCGTGCGACTGACCGCGTACTCCGGCCACCAGTTGCGGTCGCGGACGGCCGTGGCAAGCTCCTCCTGAAGCTTGGCATCGTGCAGCATCGCGAGATGGGCTTCGAAGATGGCGGCGTATTGCTCGCCCAGTTCGGCCCGGATCGCATCCCTGTTCCGCTCGATTTCGCGTGCGGTCTCCCCCACGGCGTGCTGGAGCCGGGCCAGTTCCGTATCGACGGCACTCCGTTCCACGAAGCGGCGCGGAATCCGGAAGCCCTCGCTGTCGAGAACGAGTGCCTCGCCGATCGTAACGCCGGGTGAAACGGCGATTCCCTGGAGTTTGAGCATGGGGCGCATCTCGCGCGCGGGCTGCGGCGTGTCGGCGAGGGAGATCGCTGCGCGTCCTGACGAACAGGACAGCGGCGATCAGGATCCCTGCGGCACTCGCGCCTCGCGGCTCGTTGCGGCTCCTTCGGTTTGTGGACTGCGTGTTTGGATTGCGTGTATGAACTGCGTGTATCGACTGCGACTCAAAAGCCAGTTGACACTGGCTGCCGGCCGACAATGGCCTTCATCAGATCAGCCTGTCGCCGAAAAGTCGGCTTCCTTACTGGTCTTTGCTACTGGCTTTTGCTACCGGCCTTCGTTGTTGTCCTGTTCGTTGAAATTCCGGTCGAAGAGGCTGCCGATCGCTTCGATCGCCTCACGGGCGTCGGGCCCCGTTGCCTCCACCACCAGATGCGTGCCCGCCTCGGCGGCGAGCGTCAGCACCTCGAGGATGCTTTTCCCATCGACTCTCTGCGAATTATTGTGAGCAGCGTTGAGGAGTTCGATCCGTGACTGCCATTTGCGTGCCTCGCGGGCAAGCAGGTCGGCCGGCCGTGCATGCAAGCCCTGCGGCATCCCGACCACGACCTTGCGCGAAACCATCTGTGCACCTTGGTCATGCTGTGCATGTTGGTCATGCTGTTCACTCATGCTCTCTCGACTGTCGGCCAACCGGCCCTCACCTTCCCCTATTGCGGCGGCGGTCACGACGCCACCCCGTGGCTGTCGGCCTCCTCCAGCAGATGCTGGATATCCATCGGTCCCTTGGCAGCCTTAAGCTGCCGGCAAAACGTATCGTCACGGAGTTGACGGGAGATGTTTTCCAAGGCCCGCAGGTGATCGCCCGGCCGGTCAGGCGGCGACACGAGCAGGAAAAACAGCTGCACAGGCTCGCCGTCGAGGCTCTCAAAGTCGACGCCGTCGTGGCTGACCGCCACCGTACCCACCAGCCTGCTCACGCTTGGATGCTTGGTGTGGGGAACGGCCACGCCCCGACCGATGCCGGTGCTACCGAGGTCTTCGCGCTTCAAGATGGCCCTGACGATGCTCTCGAGGTCGCCGGCCGCGATGCTGCCAGACTCAACGAGCGACTGGGCCATCTCACGAATGACACCTTCCTTGGTGTTTGCACCAACCTGGGAACGGATCGCGTCCGCCGCCACGAAATCGGAAAACTTCATGCGTCTTCTTGGGGTTCAGGATTCGCGCGCGGCATGCGCGTGCTGGTTGTCCAGAACCTTCTCCTTATGTTTTCTGAGCTGCTGTTCGAGCTTTTGGACGGCCCCGTCGACGCTTCTCCAGAGTTGGCCGGAGTGCTCGCGGCTCACCATATCGTGAAAGTGCTCCGCCGAGGCGACGATTTCGACCGTCGGCAGATCCTCATTCTCGAGGTCAACTGTCACATTCAGAGCCGTGAGGCGGCTGAAATACCGCTTCAGACGGGACACCTTCGACACAATCTTGGACTGCGTGGCACCACTGAGTTGTCCGTGCCTTGCCGAAACGTTGATTTGCACGTGCGCCTTCCCTTCTCAACAACGAAACCGCCACAGGAAGCGGCTACCCGGGACCAAAACAAGTGCCGGACACCATCTGCAAGCCTATCTAGCAGCCGACTCAATCGCGGGCCGCGATACCGCGGACCGCCCCTTGACGAGCCTCCATGGTATCTGTTGCCGGATCATAACACCCCTTGTGTTGCCGACACAAACCATCTGCAAGCCACGGCCACGGGCCGCGAAAACCAGACCAAATTCAGTCCGTATCGGGTTCGGCATCTCCATCCGCGTCGGGATCAGCCTCGGGGTCTTTGGCTGGCCCGGCGGTCGGCCGTCCGATGTCCCGGGCGAGCGCGGCACCCCGGCGTATAAGCCCTTTTTCCAACTGCCCCCGCCACCAGAGCACGCCCTCTCGCCGCCGGTCGGGTGTCACCTCGGGGCGGTAGCGGGTTCGATCCACGGCATTTGGCTGCGTAATGTCGATGAGCGACTTGCTCGCATACCGCCGGACTATGAGGGTTGGGTCTTCCAGTGCCGCGACGATACCCCGATCGGCCCCAGCGGCGAGTTCCTCATCGGTGAATCCACGGGCCATCGCCCAGAGCACCTCCGCCTTGCCATGCGGCCCCCGATTGACGAACGACTCTTGAAGCCGGGAGGCCGCATTCCCGCCCCGGGCCAGTGCCAGCGGCACCGCCGTGCTCTCGAGCTGCGACCACTGCCGCGGCTCCAGCGTTCGTCCGTCCGACTCCGTGGCGAGTTGTTCCACGAGGTCGTTGAATTCGCCGAGAAGTGCCAGGGTCGATGCGGCCAGCATCCTGTTTTCAACCCGTTTGTCGGAGGCCATCTCGCGAAGGGCTCGTGTGAGCGGGGTCGTGGTCGTAACCTTGGCGGCCAGCGCCTCAGATGCTGCCTTCTCGAGCCTGTCGGGCCTCGAGCCCGACTCGATCCACGTCGGCAGCGCGCGGCTGCGGACCACCTTGACCCGGCCTGGCTCGGTGCTTCCCCATGCGAGCGACATGCCTGCTTCGAGCATGCCCTCCGCATCGATGCCCTCCAGCAGCTGTTCTGCGGGCCGGCCATCGGAGGCCGTCTGACGCCAGGCAAGTCCACGTGAGGCGATGACCGTAGCCTCAACCCGCGGGAGCGTGTTGGCGGGCTCCGAGCCCGGCAGACGGTCGAGCTTCACCTCGATGGCCACCGGGCTGAGGAGGCCGGCATCGACGATGCCAACCAGCCCGGCGGCAGTCATGCCCAGCCGGGCATCGGCCTGACTGGCCCGGGCGACAATGCGACCAAACACCACCTCGATCCGCGGCGTGCCATCGGCATCGACCGACAGCGCTGCACGGGTCTCGGGAAACAGGCGGATCGTAACGCCCCCCACGTGGAGTTCGGGCTGAAAGGCCGGCGGCACGAGCAGGTCTTCGCGACTCTGCAACGGCGAGCCCCCGGGGAAGTGGCTCCAGGTCACCGCCCCAGCCGCCTCCGTCATCCGCAGGAGCACGCCCTCGGCCCCCACAAAACCGATCGCTCTCTCTGGCTGAGCCGCTGGTTCGGGCACTGGCCCGGGTTTTGGGTTCGGACCGGCCTCACCTGCGGGGGCAGACGCGACTGCCTGCGGGAATGCCGGCGGCGAGGCAGCCGCCGGAGCCGCTGCCACCTCGGCAACGACCGCCATCGGCACCGCTGGTGCCGGCGGCGATCCTTGTCCTGCCAGCGGCGATCCTTGTGGTGCGGCCACCGCTTCCGTGGGGGGCGTTCCGTCTGCGACCGGCTCAGCTTCTGGCCGTGAACCCCCGCCCGCCGCAGGCTGCTTGTCAGCGGATAACTTTTCAGCGGGCGGCTCTTGAGGCGGGGCCGTTGCCTCCGCCGCCCCTGGGCCGACCGGCGGCGGCTCGACGGCCTGTGGCTCTTCCTGAACGACCGCCACTTCTTGCGGACGGCGATTGCCACGACCGGCGTTGCCACCGCGAAGCAGCGACCATGTCAGCACACCCACCAAGGTGAGCAGCAGGGCAACTGCGGTCAGTGCCGCCGCCCATGCCGCCAGTGACGACCGTCCGGCAACCGGGCGGGGCAGAGCCGCTTGCGTGCCGACAGCGGCAGCCGCGGCGTCGGGCGTTGCGGCTGAGTTGATCGCGTCGTTGATCGCATTTCGGAGGTCACGTGCCGTTTCCCGCGATTCGGCGTGGCCATCTCCGTCACGTGCCGCAGTGGCGTGTTCCGTGGCCTCCCGATCCTGAATGCCCGCCAGCAGCCCACGCATTCTCTCCCGGATCCGCTGCCGTTCGCGTTCCTGCAGGGCATGCTCGACGCTGGGATCGCGGGCGACCTCGGCGAGCAGCCCGTGGCAGGCTGCCACCTCCGCCAGATGGATCTCCGACTCGATGCAGATCCGTTCAAAAGCCTCCAGCTGGTCGGAGGAGAGCGTATTGTCGAGATATTCGGCCACGGAGTTGGGGTCTTCCGTGAGGCCCCGGCCATCTGGCTTGGGGGCTCCAATTGCGGTCCGGCCAACGGCACCGCGAATGCGTTCCACCAACTGGGTAGCCACCGCACTGGACGACACCTTTGCGCCGAGCTGCTGCTGCTCCTCGTCGGGCAGCACCCCGTCCAGCCAGGCCAGCAGGGTTCTGAGCGTGAGTCGCATCTGTTGTGCTCCGGTGACGGGAATGCCGCTAGAAATGCCTTCGGCCGGCATCTCTCAGGGCCTCCTCTCGAAAGCCTCCTCTATGAATAGTGGAGGCCGGCAGAGATTTTCGTGCCCCCGCTGAAAATTTTCCTGAAAAGCCTGCTTCGGCCGCCGGCGACCCGTTCGGGGGACGGCTGCGTAGAAAGGAAAACGCAGACGGACCGGGCTAGCGGACTACAATCTTTGAGTCCGTGGAAGGCTCGGGCCCCGCCGGCCCTCGGGATACTTTCATCCATGCCAGACATGCCAGACATGCCAGCCACGCCAGACACAACAGCCATGCCAGACATGCCACGTTACCGTCGCCAGGCCATCCTGCGGGAGGCCTCCGGCTACATCGAACTTGGCGAACTGCTGGTGCAGCAAGACCAGCCCGTTCCGCCCAGTGGACAGAAGCTTCTGCACCGTGCCCTCGACCTGCTCGAGTCTCTGCCGGAGCCGACGCGTTCGATGGCGATCGCAAAACTTCTCGAAGGGGAAGCCCTGCGGGCGTTGGGCCGCTGGGAGGAGTCGCTCACCGCTCTGCGAATGGTGGCCGACCAGGAGCCGAAGCGGCTGGAGTCGTGGCTGGGGATGGGCTGGTGTCTCAAGCGAACAGGCAGGCTTGACGAAGCGATCCAGGCGCTCGAACAGGGGCTCGCCACCTCGCCGCGGGAACCGATCCTGCTCTATAATCTGGCCTGTTACCATGCATTGGCGGGTCGCGTGCAGGCAGCCATCGAGCACCTGACCAACGCGATTTCGATCGACGACCGTTACCGCGATCTGACTGGCGCGGAGCCTGATTTCGATCCGATCCGCGAAGATCCCCGTTTTGTTGCAGCCACGCACCTCACGGTCTGAACGCGGCGGTCCACCATGACGAGCCCAGCCCTGCAGGAAGTCATAGCCCTGTTGGGCTGCCCGGCCGCAGGCAATCCCGCCCAGTATCTCTTCGAGCGGATGATCGTCGCGGCGGGCCTCGACTGGCAGTTTGTCACCTTCGACGTGCCGGCAGAGCGGATCTCCGAGGCGATCCACGGCGCAGCCGCCATGGGGCTGAGGGGATGCCTGCTCTCCGGATCGCTCCGCTCGGCTGCGCTTGCGAGCGTCGCATCGGCCAGCCCGGCGGCCAGGTTCGCCGGGGCTGTGGGATTCGTCGAGCGGCAGCCCGCCGGCCCCGCCGGCCACATGACCGATGGGCGGGGCGTGCTGGAGGCACTGCGGGCCCACATCGATCCGGCCGACGTGAACGTGCTCATTATCGGCGCCGGGGCGGCGGCACGGGCCACGGCCCTCGAACTCTCACTGGCCGGTGCCGGTGAGATTCTGATCTGCGACCGAACACCCGAGCGGGCGACGGCGCTCGTTGACGCCCTCACAGACCTGGCCGCAGCGCCGGCCTCTGCGGTGCCCTGGGGGGGAACCATCGCGATTCCCGACCGCGTTGGCATCGTCGTGACGGCGGTACCGGCCGATGGACCGAAACAGATCGTGCCGCTCTCTGGCCTGCGGCCGGATCTCGTCGTGGCCGACCTCGCGTTGGTCGGACAACCCACCCCGGTGGTGGCGGACGCAACGCGGGCCGGTGCCTGCGTCATCGACGGTTTGGAAATCCATGCCGCCCGGACAGCGATCGATTTTCATTCGCTGACAGGCCTTGAAGCCGATGGCGAACTGCTCCGAGACGCTCTCGACGAATTTTTTAGCGCGTGAGCATCCTGGCTCGCGGCATGCCCGCGGGGTTCCAGCCCTTTGGCTCTGGTCTATTCCTACAGGGCTTTTCCTACAGGTCTTTTCCAGGGCTTTTCGTGGCCGGAGTGGCGAGCCGTTCGACCTTCTTGAGCAATGCCGCGGCACTCGTCCGCACATCGCCCAGCGGATCCTGCGTCAACTGTTCCACGCGTTCGAGCACCTGACGTGGCGGTGGCTCGTTGGTCGCATCGACCAGCATGGCAACGCCTCGCAACGCATTGATGACCACGAGCGCCCGCTTGTAACGACGCGATTGAGCGACGGCGTCTGCCGATGCCACGGCGGGCGGGGCCACGTCGGGCAGGGCGAGCATGTCGCCGAGTGCCTCATAGGATTCCACGCGGCCCAAACGGGCAAGTGCCAGCGCCGCGTTGGAGCGGACGTCGTCGGCATCGTCGCCGGAGAGTTGCCCGAGTCTCTCCAGTGCCTCGTCCCCGCCAAGCACGCCGAGCGTGAAGGCGGCGGCAGACCGCAGCGGCACGTCGTCACTCCGCGAGGCGGCAACCACTGCCGTGGTGACATCGGCCGGATTGCCGAACGACCGGCCTGCCGCCACCAGATTCGTCGCCAGCACCGCAATCGCTTCGACGGCCGCACGGGATGTCTGAGGATCGGCAAGGTTCTGGGCCCGATCCACCAGCGGACCGGCAGCGGCCGGAATGGAAAACTCACCCAGGGCGCGGCAGAGATACAGCTTGAGGGTCTGCGACTGTTCGCCGCTGCGTCCGCTCGCGGACTCGTCCGTGAGGATCCGCCCCAGTTCCGTGGCGAGCGGCTCGTCCGACTTCAGCACGCCGCCCCCTGGGCCACGCAGGTCGTTGGCGAGGTTTAAGGCCGCCTGCCAGCGGCCCTCGTTGTCACGGCGGAGCGTCCGCACGTAGGCCTGCGGGTCGCTGCCGAGATGGGCCAGCCAGTGGAACGCCAGCCACACACAGACGATGATCGCGACGATCACGCCCGGCACAAGAAACAGCTGCACAAGAAACGCCGCATTGGGCGGTTCAACGGGCGGCAGTGAGTCGTCTTGCGAAATGGTCCGGCGGTTGGAGTCTGACATGGAGGGCGTCTGAGCCGGGGGACGGGACGCAAGGATTCTTGCAGCCCGAGGGTGGTGGAAAACCGCGAAAGGGAGGCTACTGAACCACGGGATATCGTGCCGTAGTCCTCAAATTCTACTCCTGAGGTAGAAAAATCTTTGGGTAGAAAAATCTTGAGATAAAACAACATCCTCACCATCTTAGGTAGCCACCCCAGTGCGTCAACGTCCTGATCTTCCCGACGCCCTCCCCCCTGCCCCTGCGGCTGTCTGGTTTGACGTGGAGTTGCCCTCGGTCGAGGAGAACCTCGCGGTCGATGAAGCCCTGCTCGAACAGGCACACGAAGGGCTGACGACCGAGACCTGGGTCCGCACCTGGATGGCTGCGGAGCCGACGGTCGTGCTCGGCTCTTCGAGCCGCATGGACGAGGAGATCGACATGGTCAGGTGCGATGCGGCCGGCGTGCGGGTGGTGCGGCGGCCGAGCGGCGGTGCCACGGTGGTGCTCGGGCCGGGCTGCCTGATGTGGTCGGTCATCACGCCCCACCCGATAGCCACGCCGTCGATTGAAGCGATCCACGCCGCGATGCTCGAGCCATTGGCGAATGCGCTGAGCAGTGCACTGCTCAGGGCGACGAGCCCAGCCGGCCTAAGAGTCGTTCGCCGCGGCACGAGCGATCTGGCGATCGTTGAAAGCGGCACGGGGGCGGTCGACTACGACCTTCACACAGCCGCTGGCGAACGCAAGATTTCAGGCAATGCCCTGCGAGTGCGTCGGCATGGCGTGCTCTATCACGGCACGCTGCTCGACAGCTTCGACCTCGCGCTTGTGGGCAGCGTGCTCAGGCATCCGCCCCGCGAGCCCGACTACCGTTCGCAACGGTCGCACGGTGATTTTCTGGCCAACCTCAATCTTGGCCGGGATGTCCTCGAGGGGATCGTTCGCGGCGCGTTCAATGCCACGCTCGCCTGCCCCGGCTGGCCCCGCGACCGCGTTGCCGCACTCGTCAGCGAGCGTTACTCCGCACGCGAGTGGACCCGCCGGCTCTGACCGCCCCCTCGTCGCCGTGGCAGTGCCCAGATTGCTCCATCGGACAAGTTGAAAACTTGCCGCCACGAAAGAGGAAAAACCCCTCTCCCCCGTGGCCGCGAGTTTTTAACTTGCGGAATCCGCCCCACCTCCATCGGACAAGTTGAAAACTTGCCGCCACGAAAGAGGAAAAACCACTCTCCCCCATGGCCGCGAGTTTTTAACTTGCGGAATCCGCCCCACCTCCCCGTGTTGGCCCGATAACCTAGGTAATCTCGAAGGGAGGTAGGGGATGGGGAGTCTGCCGATCAACAAGTGATCACGGTGGCTGGGTTCCGCCGATTCTTCCCTTGGCGGATGGGATTCGGTGTCGGGATGGCAGCTGGTGGCCGAAAGAAACAGATCTTTCGGCGGCGGCTGCTCCTGAGTAGGGTTCCCGACCCGATCGACATGACGTCGTTCGATTAGCTCGCAACAGCGACAGCCAGCAACAGGAGGTTGCCTTCCATGCGTTTGCACATGAATGCCGCGGACGTGCGGCGATTGGTCACGCATTATTTTCTCGATCTCGGCGTGGACAGCGTCGAGGTCGACGACATCCAAGAGAACATCCGCATTGATCGGGGCCGCTGCGTGGCGCGGTGCTACCGGATCGGCGAGATGTTCGCGATGTGGATGATCGACGTCGGACTGCTTCAGTTTTACGATGCCGATGGCGAAATGCTCCACTCGGTGAATCTGTTCACGGAAATGCAGCCGCAGCGGGCCGCCGCCTGATCGCGGCGATGCTGCGACGGGAGCGGCCTTCGCTGGCAACGGGCACGGCGCAGAGCGGGTGATCCCGCTGCGCCGCTGACCGTGGCAGTGTCGATGCAGGGTGACATGTTTGGGGGGATGGTGCGCGCACGGCGGCTCTGCTGCCGCCGTGCTCGCAGAGTGGCGGCAACGTAGCCGGAAAGAGTGGGGGAATGCGATGGCCGACACCTTTGACCTGGTCCAAGTTCCGCGTCTGTCGATCGTGATTCCTACTCCGGCCGATGTTGATGCCATGGAGGAAACGCTCGTCAGCGTGCTGGAGCACCGCCCTGACGACTGCGAGATCGTCGTGGTGCTGGGCTGCGAATATGCCGATCCGTGGAACATCCGCGAGGAGGTGAGGTTCGTTCAGGCGCCGGCCGGCTCGAGTCTGGTGGGCTGCGTGAATCTTGGCGTGGCGGCCAGCGAGGGCGAGGTGGTGCATGTGCTCGCCGCGGGCTGGCGGGCCACGGAGGGGTGGACCGATCTCCCCATGTCGCATTTTGAAGACGATGGCGTCGGGGCCGTGGTGCCGCTGGGTGTCGCGGCCGAGGATCGTGAGCGGGTGGTGTCGGCGGGAGTGCGATACGCCGTCGGGGGGCGGCGGATCGACGTGGCCGCCGACACCAGGTGGAAGCAGGCCAAGGCGACGGCCTGTCCGCCCGCAGGCGCGGCAGCACCGCAGGGTCCGGTATTGGAAAATGGATTCTGGCGATCGGATGTGCTTGGCATGGCGGGGCATGGGTTCACGACCGTCTGTGGTGACTCGACTGCCGATGCCGACATGGCGGTCACGCTCGCTCGGAGTGGTCGCCGCGTGGTGCTGGAGACGCATTCGCGTGTCGTGGCGTCGGTGAAGACCAGCCAGGTTCAGCCCCGCTCATTCGTCGCGGGTCTTCACGCTGAGCGTCTCTTCTGGCGGAGCCTTGCTGGGGCATCGATTCTCCCGGCCCTTGTGATGCATCTGGTGGAGGTCGTGCGGCACGCGCTCGTCAGGGCGCCGCTGGGCTCGGTGCCAGCACTTGTGGGCCGGGCCGTGGCATTACTGCAGTTCGGCATGTATGTGCCCCGCTATCTGCAGCTTCAGAACGTGATCCGGCAGGGGGCGACGGGTGTGGCCACCGCGGCGAGGGCCGTCGACGAGCAGGAGACGATCCGGATTGACGGAGCGCATCCTGTTGTTGGCCGGCCGCGGACGCGGGATCGGGATCAGGAGTTGGGCAGATCGGCGTCGCTGCGAAAGTCGGCCTGAGCCGCTGACTGGGCCCAGCCCATGCTGGCTGCACTGGCCCATGCCAAGGCTGGACCATGCACAGAATGCGGATCCTGCTGGGGATCAGCCTCTGGCGAGGTGGCCGACGAACGGTGATTTTCTCGGCGGCTAGGGCGATCCTGTTATCGCGGGCCTGATGCTGTTAGAATCTGCAGTCGGAGTCGCCCTCGTAGCTCAATTGGATAGAGCGTCAGCCTCCGAAGTTGAAGGTTACAGGTTCGATCCCTGTCGAGGGTATTGGTTTTCTCAGGTTTTCTGCACGTCCAGCATTTTTTCGCGGGCTTCGCGAAGCGTTGATCGCTCTTGATCACCGCTGACGGCTGCTGATGGTGCCGGAATTGGTACCGGATTTCCGGTGACGCCAGTGACGGCCGCCCAGTCCTCCGCCCGCACGGCGTGGTAGTGCTTGCTCCGCAGACGGGCGGTGTTGCCGATCCAGGCGTTGATCGCCTTTTCGGGGATGCTTCGCCGCTCGAGGTCGTCGGAGCAGCTGCCCCGCATGTTTACGAAGAGCTTGGGCCACGGCGTGATACCAGCCCTGCCGGGAACGGCCGACTGGGACGCGGTCTGCTCGAGACGCCAGAAAAACGCCGCCGAAGCGGGTGCGGGGCGTTTCGAGAAACCCGCTCTGGACGCCCGGGCCGCTCCTCCAGAGGCTCACGAGTCGCTCATCAGCCGGAAGACCGGTGCGGAGGTGCCATTGACCGGGCTATCCTTCAAACTAGCCAGGTAGGAAATCAAATCTCCTACCAGCAATCCTCGAACTCCAAAGCAAATCAGATGACCATTCATCCACTGTTGCGAATCGTAACGCTCCTTGCGATTGCGGCGTGTTCGAATTTCACACTGGCTACCGCGCAGGACAAGGTCGACGTTCCGGACTTCACCAAGGGTGCGGAAATCCCTCCAGGTGCGAAGCACGATTGGAACCTCGGGCCGACCGGACTGCGGGGCTGGATCTATTGCGACAAATTGGTGACCACCGACGCACGTCAGATATTGGTCACGAAAGTCGACGAAGGTTCGCCCGCCGCCAAAGGGTTTCGAGTCGGCGATGTGATTCTCGGTGTAGGCGGCAAGCCGCTCTCCTTCGATCCACGCACGGAACTCGGCCAGGCGATCTCGACGGCGGAATCAAAAGCGGGCCGTGGCAAGCTGACACTCACGCGCTGGCGCGCGGGCAAGTCCAGTGAGGTGGTGATCAACCTGCGCGTGGTGGGTGACTACAGTGCGACGGCTCCCTTCGATTGCGACAAATCGAAATATCTGCTCGATCAAGGCTGCAAGGCACTGGCGGCTCGAATGACGCAGCCGAACTACACGGAAATGGATGCGATCCCTCGGTCGCTCAATGCACTTGGGCTATTGGCCAGTGGCAATCGCAAGTACTTGTCACTCTTGAAAAGGGAAGCCGAATGGGCGGCCAGTTATTCCAGCAAGTCCATGCAAACCTGGTACTACGGCTACTGCATGTTGTTCTTGTCCGAATTCGTATTGGCGACCGGCGACGATTCGGTACTGCCGGGCCTAAACCGGCTCGCGTTGGAAGCGGCGCAGGGGCAGAGCGCGGTGGGCTCTTGGGGCCACGGATTCGCCATCCCCGACGGCCGCTTGGGCGGCTACGGAATGATGAACTCGCCCGGAGTGGTGCTGACGATCAGCTTGGCGTTGGCACGCGAGGCAGGCGTGAAGGATGTGGCCGTTGATGAAGCCATCGAACGCAGCGACAAGTTGTTGCGGTTCTACATCGGCAAGGGTTCGATTCCTTACGGCGATCATCACCCATGGCTGGAAGGTCACGAAGACAATGGCAAGTGTGGCATGGCAGCGGTGCTGTTCAACTCGTTGGGTGAAGCCAAGGGAGCCGAGTTCTTCTCACGAATGAGTGTGGCCGCGCACGGACCCGAGCGTGACTGCGGGCACTGCGGCAATTACTTCAATATGTTCTGGGCCATGCCCAGCGTCGCGTTGTCGGGCTCGAATGCCACCGGGGCGTGGATGAAGGAGTTCGGTGCGTGGTACTTCGCTCTGGCACGACACTGGGACGGGAGCTATCCACACCAAGGCCCTCCCGAAAACGAACACGACAGCTTCCATGGTTTTGACGCCACGGGTACGTACCTGTTGGCCTACGCCATGCCGCTGAAAAAGATTCGGCTCACGGGCGCTGGCAAGTCGGTTGTTCCGAATCTGGATATGGCCGCGGCGGAGGCTCTGATTGTCGATGGGCGAGGCTGGGACAACAAAGATCGCCACAGCGCGTACGACAAACTAACCATGGATCAACTCGTCGAACGTTTGGGCAGTTGGTCGCCGATCGTTCGCGAGCGGGCCGCGATGGCACTGGAGCGACGGGAAGATGTGCCAGTTGCAGCGATCGTCAAACTGCTCGACGGCCCGAGTCTCGTAGCTCGTTACGGTGCTTGTCAGGCTCTGAGCAAACTTGGCCAACGGGGTGAATCGGCGGCGGAACCGTTGCAGAAATGCCTTGACGACCAAGACCTTTGGCTCCGCGTCAATGCGGCCGACGCGCTGGCCAAGATCGGTCCGACGGCCAAACCCGCAATCCCGAAGTTGTTGGGATTGTTGGCGGAGGTAGACCAAGCCAAAGATCCGCGCGGCATGCAACAGCGCTATCTCACGTTCGCTTTGTTCGACGGCGATGGAATGCTCGGCGGATCGCTGGACGGCGTCGATCGCGAGGCATTGTACCAAGCGGTGCGAGCCGGCTTACAGAACCAAGATGGTCGGGCTCGTGGTAGTCTCAGCTCCGTCTACCGCAACCTCTCCGCCGAAGAGATCAAGCCGCTGTTGCCGGCCATCTATCAAGCCATCACCGAACCGGCCCCAAGTGGCGAGATGTTCGCGGACGGCATTCGAGTCGAGGGTCTTCGTCTGTTTGCCAAGCATCGTATCGCAGAAGGTATTCAAGCGTGTGTTCAGTACACCCGGCAGCAGAACCCGTGGGCCAGCGAAATACGCACGCCGGAGCTGATGGAGATCCTGCTCAGCTACGGCACACATGCCAAGGTGGTTATCCCCGAGTTGACGCAGATCGCCAATTACTTCGAGAACGACGAGCAGGATTTCCCCGAGAATCTGATGAAACAAAAGGCCAAGTGTGTACGAGACACCATTCAAGCAATTGAAGCGTCGACGGAAACTCCTGAGCTTATTCGGCTCAACGTCATAACGGAACTAGGCTTACCGGAGAAAAGCACGACAAAAACCAACGACTTGTTCGTCAACACATCGAACCGTAACTCAACGAAACGCCCGCTCAAGGTATTCATTCTCGCTGGTCAATCGAATATGGAAGGACATGCAGAGATTCGCACCTTTGACTCCATCGGTAAAGATCCGGCGACGGCACCTTTGCTGAAGGAGATGCGCAATCCCGATGGAACACCTCGGGTGTGTGACAATGTTTGGATGTCGTATTTGACTGGGCCGTATGACGGCAGTGCCAATGGCGAAGGCCTGGGCAAGTTAACCACCGGTTTTGGTGCACGCGGGGACCGCCCCCTGGAGAACGGCGGCAAGATTGGGCCCGAGTTCACCTTCGGTATCTTTATGGAGAAAGAGCTGAAGGAACCGATCCTGATCATCAAGACAGCTTGGGGCGGCCGGTCGCTCAACACGGAGTTTCGTCCCCCAAGTGCCGGGCCGTACCAACTGCCCCAGCAGGTTCAAGACGAGTGGAACAAATATCCGCAGGGTGCGCACGGCATCCCCAAACTTGAAGATCGAAAAAAATGGCAGGAAGACAAAGACGCCGCCACCGGCGTGTTTTACCGCATGATGGTCGAGCACGTGAAGAAGGTGTTGGCCGATCCTGCTCGAGTCTGCCCGGCTTACGATCCCGACGCGGGCTATGAAGTGGCGGGTTTCGTCTGGTTTCAGGGTTTCAACGATCTGGTCGACGGCCAGACCTATCCGAACGGGACTTATGATGAATACTCGCGACTGCTGACACACTTTATCCGCGACGTACGGAATGATCTTGCCGCACCGGAACTGCCGTTTGTGATCGGAGTGCTGGGCGTCGGCGGCGAGAAGGACAATTTGAATTTCCGTAAAGCCATGGCCGCACCTGCTGCCCTGCCCGAGTTCCAAGGCAATGTAATTGCCGTGGAAACCGCTTCGTTTTGGGATACCGCGATCGAAGCGGCCGAATCCAAGCAAGACCAGTACAACGAAATCGTCGGCACAGCTCACACACTCAAAGCGGATGGCACGCTGGATACGGATAGAAAATGGGACAAGTTCTGGAAGCCGATTGGCAAGCCACAACCCGAGTCTCGAAATTGGCGGTTCATGACGGTCGATGCGACGGAAGCACCGGACAAGATAACCGAGTGTAACGACCGGCGATTCCGTGACATCACGCTGCCCGCCGGGATGGAGAATTGGTATCAGCCCGAATTCGATGACCGCCAATGGACGCGAGGCAAAGCACCGATTGGCAAGGGCGTTTGGAACCACAGTGGAATCATCTTGGATAGGTTTCCGTCAGCCTGGGGTGACGGCGAATTCTTGCTCATGCGTTCCACTTTTGAAGTCGACAAACTCGACTTCGATTCTTATCGCCTGGCGATTTTGGCGCGACAGGGGTTTCATGTTTATCTCAACGGCCACAAGATTCACACTTTCATCTGGTGGCAGGATAAGCCGCAATACGGATCCATCGTCCTCGATAGAGAACAGATTCGATATTTGAGGCAAGGCACAAACGTGTTGGCAATTTACGCCAATGATCAATATTCGCCGGACTCGCCAGAGCACTATGCTGCCCTTGATGCGTGGATCGAGGGGATCACGAAGGCGAACCAAGTGAAGTTGGACCGCGCTTTGGAGGAAGTCTTTTCGTTAAAAGACAGAGAAGCGATCCAAGGAGCGTCCAACGGCGGCTACCACTACTTCGGCAGCGCCAAGATCTTTGCGCGAATCGGCAAAGCCTTCGCCGAAGGAATCTTGAGCATGCAGAACAACAACTGACTTGATTCCCCCCCGCGATCCGGGCCCGATCCGGAAGATCCCGTTCACTTTTTTGTCGTTCTCGGCTTCCTGTCAGTCTTCGAACTTGATCCAGAAGGGAGCCGCGGCGAACCAGGCGACCGCCGAGACGAGCATCGTGGCCTTGACCGTGTCGAGCGACAAAGCCGCCGAGCCGTCTGTCCCGGCGGGTCGACGTGGCTGGCCTTCTAAAAGACCGCGGCAACCTGCTCGAGATCCGTGTCTCGGACTCGTGGCCCAATCGCATCATCGGCGATCAGTCTCTGCCGGAATCGCAGCGGATCGCCCGGCTCGTGTTCGCATCGGCGATGAACGCGTTCTACAAGCCGGGCAGCCCGCTGATGCCATCCGGCCTGCTCGGTCCCGTGACCGTGCTTGGTGCGTCGGCCAGCACGCCAGGCCAATGATAGCAGGGCGTGTCACATAAACTGCGACGCGACCGAAGCCTTCGCCGATGCCACACTCGCGGCATGCCATTTACTACTGTTCGTGTTCGTTGTGTCGCGGTCGCATCGCTGGCTACTGTTGCTACGCTGCTTGCGCCACACGCGAGACCTGATGACGCAGCACTGGCGCCAGGGCTCTACTACTCGCACGATCAGGCCCGGCCGCGGCCGCCGGTGATCGCACCGGCAAGCGATGCCACCCTGCCGCAACCGCCCCCTGGCGATGCGATCGTGCTCTTCGACGGCAAGAATCTTGACGCCTGGAAGCGGGAACGATCGTCGCTCGGCATCGAAGGCCCCGCCGATGACACGCCCACGTGGCAGATCGAGAACGGAGAAATCGTCGTCGAGCCCAAGACCAACTGGATCCTCACGCGACAGTCCTTTCCATCTTGCCAGGTGCACATCGAGTGGGCGACGCCGTCGGTCATCAAGCATCGCGGCCAGGCCCGCGGCAACTCCGGCGTTTTCTTGAGCGGGTTTAACGAGATACAGATCCTCGACTCGTTCGAGAACGACACCGAGGCCGACAGCCAGGCAGCCGCGCTCTATGGCCGCAAGCCGCCGCGGGTGAATGCCTCTCGCAAGCCCGGTGAGTGGCAGTCGTTCGACATCATCGCCGAGCTGGCCACGTTCGACTCGAAGGGACGGATGGAACGGCCAGCACGGCTCACGATCCTGCACAACGGCGTTGTCGTCCACCATGCGGTCGAATCCCGAAATAACGCGCGGAAAATGACGCTCGCCTTGCAGGACCACCACGTGCCCGTGCGGTTTCGAAACATCTGGGTGCGGCCACTTGGCGACGAGCCCACCGATGCCGTCCAACCGCCGGAGCAGACGCCAACAGTGACCACTCCACCGCCCGCACCAACGCCACCTCCAGAGAAGACGCCGTGACACACGTATCCACGAACCCGCTCGCCAGCCGGTTCCCTCGGCGCAAGTTGCTCGCCGCCGGCGCAGCGGGCCTCGCGTTGCCCACGATCGTGCCGGCTCGCGTGCTCGGGGGCCAGGGGACCGCGCCGCCGAGCGACGTCGTCCGCTTCGGCCTCATCGGCTGCGGCAAGATGGGGCATGCCGACGCGATCCACTTGTTTAATACCGGCAGAGCACGGCTTGTCGCCATCAGCGACGTCGATACCTCGATCAGCACCGCCACACGTGAAAAGTTCGAAAAGGATCAGGAGCCGCGGTACGGTACCAACCCGATCGCCGAACACCGCGACTTCCGCGAGCTGATCGCCCGCGACGACATCGATGCCGTCGTCGTGGCCACGCCCGACCACTGGCACGCCATCCCGGTGATCGAGGCCTGCAAGGCGGGCAAGGACATCTACTGCGAAAAGCCCCTTTCGCTCACGATCCGCGAGGCGCGTGCGATGGCCGATGCCGTGAAGAAACATGGTCGCGTACTTCAGACCGGCAGCCAACAGCGGTCCGACGCCCGGTTTCGCCGGGCCTGCGAGCTCGTGCGGTCGGGCGCGATCGGCAAGGTGCAGCGGGTGATCGTCCGTGTCGGCGGCCCGTCCAAGGCCTTCGATCTGCCGGCGGAGCCGCCGCCCGAGGGTATCGATTGGGAGACGTGGCTGGGACCGGCCCCGCAGCTGCCCTACAACAAGCGGCTCCATCCCAACGGGTGGCGGGCCTACCGCGAGTTTGCCGGCGGCGGCACGACCGATTGGGGTGCCCACCATTTCGACATCGTGCAGTGGGCGCTCGACGCCGACTCGACCGGCCCTGTGGAGGCACATCCGCCGGGCAAGGCTCACAAGACGCTGACGCTCGTCTATGCCTCCGGCACGCTCGTGCAGCACGCGCCGCCCGACGGGCTCGACTGCGTCGAGTGGCCGTCGCCGCCCGAGGGCGACAGCAACGGCATCACGTTCATCGGCGAGGACGGCTGGATCGAAGTCGACCGCAAGCACCTGCGGACGTTCCCCGAGAGTCTGGCTGCCGCCGACCTCGGCACCGACGCGGTGTACCTCGAGCAGTCGCCCGGCCACCACCGGAATTTCCTCGACTGCATGCAGTCGAGAAAGCAGCCGATCTGTCATGTCGAAGTCGGCTGCCGGAGCGTGACCGTCTGCCACCTCGTGAATATCGCCTACTGGACCGGCCGCTCGATCCGCTGGAATCCATCCACCGAAGAAGTCGTCGGCGACGCCGATGCCGCCGCATGGCTCGACCGCCCACGCCGGCCGCCTTGGAATGGACCGCTCGATGCGTAGCATTCCTTTAGACGGCACACCGAAAGTGCCGCTCGCAGTTCATCCATCCATCTTCATCCAGAAGGGGGCCGCGGCGAACCAGGCGACCGCCGAGACGAGCATCGTGGCCTTGACCGTGTCGAGCGACAAAGCCGCCGAGCCGTCTGTCCCGGCGGCGATCGACTGGACCATGAACACGGCCGGCGGCACGACGGTACCCGCCAGGGCGAGGATACCGACGAACATGGCCGCCGTCTTCGGAGCGGGCTTTGTTTCAGGCGTCATGACGAAATGCTCCTTCGCTTCGGATGTCAGGCTTGCACGGCCGCCGCTTCGCGGGCCGCCATCTTCGAGAGCACCATGTAGATCAGCCCGCAGGCGATCGCACAGGGCAGTGGCAGGTAGGACGCAAACACGCCCTGCGTCTTATAGAGCCACATCCCCACGGCCACGGGCACGAGCCACGCGATCAGGACGCTCACGTTGAAGCCACTGCCACTCCGCTCGGCGGGATCGCGGGGGATGCCGAACCGGTCGGCGAAAAAATGGTCCACCACGATGATGCCGCCCACTGGCGCGAGGATCGTGCCGTAGATGCCGACAAAGTCGAGAAGGTTCATCGCGAATGCCGGGAAGATGCCCGCCGCGATGCATAGTCCGCCGGCGAGGATCGTCGCGGCGACCCGGCTGATGCCCGGGATCATGGCCTGGAAGGCGAGGCCCGCCCGGTAGATCGTCGGGTTGGCCGTCGTCCAGCCGGCGACGATCACGCAGACGAGGCCCGCCCAGCCGACGGCGTCGTTGACCATCGTGCCAGGATCCTTGCCCACCTGCGGATCGACGCCATGCCGGCGGACCCAGTAGATGAGCAGCAGCGCCGCGCAGATCCAGGCCACGTAGTGGCCCAGGAACATTCCCGAGCCGCTCGCCCAGCCGGCGGATGGCTTCCGGGCGAACCGCAGCACGGAGAGATCGGCCATGCCGATGTGCATCGCGGCGTTACAGAACCAGGAGAAGCAGACGATGCCCAGAAACGAGATGGTCTGCGGTGTGCCCTCGGGCGGCGTGAGCAGCGACCAGAGGTCGGCCGTGCCGAGCCGGCCGAGCGTCACGAGGGCACAGGCCACGAACACGAGAAACATCCAAGGCGCGGCGTAGTGACCCACCTGGGCCACCACGCCGTAGCCCTTGAGAGCCACGAGCGTCATCGCCGTGCCGATCACGATGCACGAGATGATCCACGCGGGCCCGGTCGGCAGCGTCGACTGGAAGGTCGGCATCTCGATCGTGCCCGGGGGGAAGAACGGACCCACGGCGGTCGCCGAGACGGTGATCATCGAGCCGGCGAGAAAGCAGAAGAGCAGGCCGTTGGCGAGATTGTAGATCTTCACAAGCTGGCTGCCGGCGATCTTCTCGAGCTTGTAATAGAGCGTGAGCCGCTCGCTGCAGGCGATCGGGGCCGTGAGATACCGCCACGTGAGCACGGCGAGCAGGTTGCCGAGCAACAGCCCCACGACGAGGCTGAACGCATCGGCCCCCCATTTCACGAACAGCGGGCCGATCATGAACTCGGTGCCGGCTGTATGTTCGCCCGCATACATTCCCCAGAACGCGGCGGGGCCCTTGAGGGCCTTCTCCGGCACTCTTTGCCGCTCGTACTCGCTCGACACGGCCTGCTCGAGTTCCTCGACGTCGTGTGACACGTCGCTCATGTCCGCCTCCCCGTGACGTCCTTCTCGTACTTTCGCACGTCGTCGAGCCAGGCCTCGCCGACGGGCACGTCCTTCGTGAGGCAGTAGTGGTCCCAGATGGCGCCAACCGGCAGTGTCTTGGCTTCTTCCTGCAGCGCGAGCCGGGCCGTGAGATCGCCTTCCTTCTCGGCTTTGCGGATCGCCGGCGGCTCGAGCAGCGCGACGAGCAAGGCCTTGAGCATGTTCCGCGTGCCGATCGTCCAGGCCGCGATCCGATTGATGCTGGCGTCGAAGTAGTCGAGGCCGACATGCACCCGCGCCGGGTCACCGGAGGCGACGATCTCGCGGGCGATCGCGAGGAGGTCGTCGGTGAGCGTGACCACGTGGTCCGAGTCCCAGCGGACGCCGCGGCTTACGTGCAGCAGAATCTCCGGCAGGTAGATGAGCACGCTCGAGATCTTGTCGGAGATGCTTTCGGTGGGATGGTAGTGCCCCGCGTCGAGGCAGAGCAGCTTCTTCCGCGTGATGCAGTAGCCGAGGTAAAACTCACTCGACCCCACCGTGCAGCTCTCGCTGCCGATCCCGAAGAGCTTGGGCTCGACCGCGTCGAGGTTGTGCTTGACAGGGAGCGTTTTCTCGAAGACCGCGTCGAGCGAATCGGCCAGCCGCTCGCGGGCCGCGAGCCGGTCGGCCGGAGTGTCCTTGAAGCCGTCGGGTACCCAGATATTCGTCACGCAGGGCGTGCCGAGGGCCTTGCCCATCGCGGCCCCGATTTCCCGCGATCGTCGGCAGTGTTCGATCCAAAACTTCCGGATCCCGCGGTCGGCGTGCGACAGCGTGAAGCCGTCGGCGGCCTTGGCATGGCCGAAGCAGGTGGGATTGAAGTCGAGCCCCATGCCACGCGCCTTGGCCCAGGCGATCCAGCCGGCAAAGTGCGCGGCGTCGATCTGATCGCGGTCGATCTTCCGGCCGCCGAATTCCCCGTAGAAGGCGTGCAGATTGAGCCGGTGTTTCCCGGGGATGACGGCCATCGCCGCGTCGAGGTCACTCCGCAACTCGTCGGGCGTGCGGGCGCGGCCCGGGTGGTTGCCCGTCACCGCGAGACCGCCGCCGAGTGAGCCGGCAGCCCCTTCGAAGCCCTGCACGTCGTCCCCCTGCCAGCAGTGGAGAGAGACGGGGATCCGAGCGAGCGCGGCACAGGCCTTGTCGGCACTCACGCCAAGGGCGTCATACCGGTCGCGGGCGAGCCGGTAGGCGGCCTCGATCTGCTTCGTTCCCGTGGGCATGGCTGTCCTATCCCTTCCCGTCCGGTTTCATACTCGAGTCGGCTTCCTACTTCGGCAGCCACGCCGCGTGGCCCCGCATCATAACGAGCGACTCGCGAACCTGTTCACGCGTGCCAACGGCCACCCAGATCGAATAGCGATAGTCTCCCGACCGGAGCATCTCGCCGGCAGCGACCGACTCGCGGAAAACGCAGTTCCACTTCGATACCCGCGCCCGCTCGAACCAGTTCCGGCCATAGGCGGGTAGCTTCCCAGTCGTGACCGTGCGATCGGGCGACCAGACGCCCATCGCGAAATTCCCGTCGGCCGTGGAGACCACGACAGGCAGCGGCTGCTCACCCATGCCCTCTGAGATTGGCACGAGACTGCCGTTCGGCATCAGGCCGTGGAAGTCACGGAACTCGGCCGGCAGGTAGCCGGTGAGGGCCTCGAACGTGCCACGGGTGTGCCGCTCATCAGCTGGCACCGTGAAAGCCACGTCATATCGGATGCAGTGGTCGCGGGCCGGGAGTGGCAGGTCGGGGCAGCCGATCCGCACCCGCTTCGTGATCAGATGGTTCGACAGCGATGTGGTGTTTGTGGCCGGATGGCCGCCGCTGTTCTCATCCGGCCGCAGCCAGAATGCCATGCGATTGACCGTCTCTAGCTCCCCACCTGCCGCCGAGAGCCAGAGCAGTTGGCTCGTGCTCGTGGGGCCGGCACCGTCGCGCATGCTGCCGGCCTCGGTCGGATTGAAGGTCTCGTTGAAGAAGCTACCGTCGACGTCGAAGTTCGCGGCACTCTGCAACTGCCGGCCGTGATCGGTCGAATCGATGAACTTCTTCCCGTTCCACTCGAGCGAGTCGATCGCACCGGCTACCCGAGACGTCGTCTTGATCACGATCTCTGAGCCGGCGGCAGTGCCGCGGATCATTGCCTCGCCCGAGAGCAGCGAGGGCGACGCGGCTTGCCCGCCCACGCGAAAATAAAAATCGCCGGAGCCGACCTCGAGCACGACCGCGGCTGCCTCGCGGGAGACCTCGCGCACTCCTGGAACGCCATCGACAATCGGCCGACCGCTCTCCGTCACAATTGCCTCCGGGCTTGCCGGCAGGTGCACGACCGCCGTCGTGTTGGCCGGAATCGTCACCCGCAGGTCGATCCCGCCGTCACGCCGTTGCCAATGACTGCGGATCAGTCCGCGCGGGCTCGCATAGTCGGCCCGGGTCCAGTCGATCGGTCGGCCGTCCGGATTGCTGTCGGCCGAGGGAATCCGCGGCCGGATGAGAATCCGCGAGTATCCCGGCTCGAGGGCGTCGATCCCGGCGAGCACGCGGAAGGCCCACTCCATCACCGCGCCGAAAGCATAGTGGCTGAAGCTGTTCATCGCGGCGTTGTTCTTGCCAGCTACGCCGTCGAAGCCGTGCTCCTTCGTGAAACTGTCCCAGCGTTCCCATACGCTCGTCGCCCCCTGTTCGACTTCGTAGCCCCAGCTGGGAAACCGGCGGCTCTGAAAGAGCCGGCAGGCGAGGTCGTGATGGCCGTGCGTCGAGAGCACCGGTAAAAGTGGCTTCGTGCCGAGGAAGCCGGTCGCCATCTGGAAGCCCCGCCGCTCGATCATGTCCACGAGCTGCCGTGCGACCGTTGCCGCGTGCGGCTCCGGCACGACCCGCGTGTCGAGCGCGAGAATGCAGGCCGTCTGCGTGGCGACCGCGACCGTGCCATCTTCACGCAGGTATTTTCGGGCGAAAGAGCGGGCGAGGTCGTCGCATCTCTGGCGGTAGGCCGCGGCGGCATCATCGCGGCCGAGGGCCACGGCCATCTCCGCCATCATCCGCGCTGACTGCGCGTGGTAGCAGAGGTCGATGAACTCAAGCGGTGTCTCTTCTCCGAGGTTCAGCCAGTCGCCCCACGGGTTGCCGGCTGCGACCCCTTCCAACCGTGGGTCGAGCCGCAGCCGCCAGGCCATGAACCGCTCGAGTGAGTCCCAACTTCGTTCGAGGAGCCGCCGGTCGGCGTAGACCTGCCACATCGTCCAAGGGCAGATCACGCCGGCATCGGTCCAGGCAGTGCCGAACGTCGCCCCTGGCTTTCCGTGCGCGAAGGGATAGGGGCAGTAGTCGGGGTAGGAGCCCGCGGCCGGTCCAGACTCAACCTGCGCCTCGCGAACGTCGGCGAGCCACTTCGTGAAGAAGGCGGCCACGTCGGCGTTGCATGCGGCGGTGCGGGCGTAGATTTGGGCGTCTCCCATCCAGCCGAGACGCTCGTCCCGCTGCGGACAGTCGGTCGGCACCTCGAGGAAGTTCGCCCGCTGGGTCCACCGTGTGTTTTCCCAGAACTTCGTGAGCACCTCGTCGCTGCAGGCGAACCGGCTCTCCATCGGCATGTCGTTGGTGAGCACGAGGCCAGTGACCGTGTCGAGCGGCGGCGGTGTGCCGGCGGCCAGCCCTGAGACCTCCACATACTGAAAGCCGTGGTAGGTAAACCGGGGAGTCCAGATCTCCCGCGAAGCCCCGGCATCGCCCGTGCCCTTGCAGATATAGGAGTCGGTCGCCCGGGCCTTCCGTAGGTTTTCGGTCATCACGCGGCCATCAGGATGGCACATCTCGCCAAACCGCAGCGTGATCCGTGTGCCGGTCGGTGCCGTGACCGCCAGTCGCACCACGCCTGCAAAGTTTTGGCCCATATCGAACACATACACTCCCGGCCGGCATTCCCGGACACTTCGTGCGGGCAGTTCCTGCGTGACGCGGATCGGCTGGGCGGTGTAGCCGTCGATCGCGGGCGGCGTGAAGCCGAGATCGACTTCGCGTTCGACCCCTGGCTCGAAAAATGGGGCAGTGATGCGGCCGCCCTCGTCGGCCGCGACCGCAGGCCGCCACCGGTCATCGGCCGTGAAGCCGGCCGTGTTCCAGCCGGGCATTTCCATGCGGGCGTCGTAGGTCTCGCCCATGATAAGGTCGGCCTCGCGGATGGGGCCAGAGTCGGTCGTCTGCCAGGAGGTGTCGGTGACGATCGAGTCGCGGCTGCCGTCGGCATAGTCGATGTCGAGCCGGCAGCGGATTGCCGGAGTCTTGCCGTAGATCGACCGTCCCGTGCGGTGGGGGCCGTAGCCAACGAGCAGGCCGTAGCCGACATAGCCCGCATACCAGCCGTCGGCGACGGTCGCGGCCAGGCAGTGATCGCCCTTCGCACCCGTAAACAGGTGCGTCACGTCGTGCGTTCTCGCGGGCACCCGCTTGCGGTAGTCGGTCCAGCCTGGCTCGAACCAGTGATCGCCGACCTTCGTTCCGTCGAGCGACCACTCCACGAGCCCGAGCGCCGTGCCGTGCAACACCGCCCGTCGCACCGGCTTCGCGGCGGCAAACATTCTGCGATAGTGCCGCGCCGGTGGCAGATGCAGCTGCCCACGGTCGGCGTGGAGCAGCGACTCGTCGCGGGCGGTGATCCATGAACTCTGCCAGTCGGCTGCATCAAGCAACCCCATCGTCCAGGAGGCGACGCCGCTCCATGGTCCGGCGATCTCATGCTCGTTCCACGAACGTACTTTCCAGAACACCCGCTGGCCGCTCTTCAAGGGCTGGCCGGCGTAGGGCACGCCGACCGTTTCGGACGACGCGACGCGACCCGAATCCCAGAGGTCGGCCCGGCCCGGTTCGAGCAGATCGGGCTCGGTCGCGGCGAGGACCTGCCAGGCCGTCTGCATGTCGCCACGTTCGGTGGATTCAACGATCCACGAGAGCCGCGGCTTCGCTTCGACGAGCCCTGTGGGCCCCCCCTGCCACTCGCACGTCAGACGGGCCGGGATAAGATTGCCGCGGGCGTCCGTCGCATTGGCCGCGTGGACCGCGGCGTCGGCTGCTGCAATGACGATCAGAGCGGCTAGGCAACTCGTCGCGATGGAAAAACGGCGAAGCGTCATATCCTCATTCTGCACCGAGACGGCCCAACAGTCTGTCACCTTTTATGCGACGAACTGAAAAAGGACGGCCAAAGAGCTGCGTCCCCTTTTGGGCCCTCTGCTGAAGTCAACGCTCACGCTTTTGGTCTGTTGCCACCGGCCCTGACGTCAGGGCGAAGTTGATCGTGTTGGGGCCGGCGGCGACGTCAACGGTCAGCTCTGAATTCGGCCCGGTAAACCGCTTGGGAATAACATCGATGTATTCCGGCATTGGTGGCATACCCGCCACCTTTTCCGACTGCGGCTGGATATAGTGCGGGTCAAGAATTCGCTTCACGATCGACACCCGGTGGCTCCCGAGGCTCGCGCCACGCGTGGTGCCGACGTAGGTGAGGGTGTAGCGGCCCTCGGCATCGGTCTCGCCGCCGGCATTCCGGCCTTCCTCGGGCTTGAAGGTCACGAGGGCGGCCTCGATCGGCTTGCCATCGAGCGTCACGACGCCACTCACCTCAGCCAGCGGTGGATACACGGCAGGATTGCCACCGCAACCGCCGGCGGCCAGAAGACACATCGCTCCGGCCAGCCGGGCCGATCGAAACACCGGAAACAATCGCGTGATTGTCTGCATGGAGTGGCTCGCAAGCGGTCTGAGAATCATCTGGTTCAGCCTAAAAATCGTCCACCACATCGCCATCCGCACGGCTGCAGAGGTCGGCAAATGTACTCGTGTTGATGGTATCCAGGAGGAACTTTACCGAGCCGTCGCTCAACACAAACTGGGCCCCGCCGGGGTGCTGGCTGCTCCAGGCGTCGTAGGGCTCATCTGCCGGAATGGAAACATCGACCATCACGGTGTTGGCGCCACCGGGCGTTCCTGCGTTGATGGTCATGATGCCGTCGCTCTCCTTGAAGTGGGTGAGGAGATCATTGACGCGTCCGGGGACGAATAATGTGGCTGTATGGGTCCCCATCCAAATTCCTGCATGGTGGTCACCGTGGGCGGAACTGGAGAAATCTCGCTCACCAACGAGCAGCGTCTTGCTGGTCCCGTCAGTGATCTCACGAACGGCGACACCGGCACCGGGGATGAGCGTGCCGGTGTGCCGCTTTTTCATTTCAGCCTCGGCTCCAGGTTTGAAAAAACTGGCAAAACCGCCGCTACAGTGGACATCGCCGACAGTGCCTCCAACGCCAAAGACGAGGGTAAGGCCGCCCCCGGCATTGCCGATGTAGTTTGAGCTCGCTCCGGCGGGGCTCCCGGTTCGGAAAATCGATCGCTTGTTATTGAGCGTCGGCGCGGCGTCAGACGGACAGCGATACATGGAAAGTGAAGTCCCGCCGAGATTGGAGCCACCCTTTGCGATGGGGGCGGAGGCACCAATCTGGAGTGCATCGGCCAGAGCCTGCTGCTCACAAAACGGCAGGATGTACGAGCCCCAGCCCCACCCCCCGTTCGGGTCGCCGCAGACGACGCCTCTCGGAAATGAGCGTCTCGCGTCGTGGTAATTCGCGAGCCCGAGGCCGATCTGCTTGAGATTGTTGCCGCAGCTGGTCCGCCGGGCGGCCTCCCGGGCCGACTGTACGGCAGGCAGCAACAGCCCGACCAGCACTCCGATGATGGCAATAACCACCAAGAGCTCGATCAGGGTAAAGGCTTTTCGCACGGGTGAGGCAGGCCGACGCATAAAAGAAACTCCTTCTCGTCACCACCGGTTCAAGTCCCCCAGCCCAAGGTCAGCCCAAGGTCAGACCAAGGTCAAACCCTGAGGGAGATCGAAAACGAGCCAATTTGGTCCCCATCTCTTTCCAAATTGTAGATGGCACCTCCGGCCCCGTCTTGTCGCAGTTTATGCGACCGTTCGCCGACTTCCCGAGATTGATAGCCAAGGGATTGCCCCCGGCCCTCCGTGTCGCCACCATGCAAGTGGCGGGAGAAGCCAAATGACCATGCGGAAGAAATCCACACGCACGGCGACCGACACGGGCCTGCTCATCGTGGCCCTGGTCGTCGCGGAATGGATCGTCGCGGTGTTCGCTTCGCTGCCAGCACGGGCCGCCGGGGCGAAGCTCGATCCCACGGGCTCATTCGCCATCCGCTGGTGGACGGTGGAGGACGGCCTCCCCGAGACGCCGCTGACTGCCGTCGACCTAGCACCGGATGACAGCGTGTGGTGCGCCACTCGGACGAGCCTCGCGCGGTTCGACGGGCAAGCCTTCGACGTGCTGGCGTCCGCCATCACCGACCCGATCCGACGGCAGATCGGCGACTTCCTAGGCATGGGATTCGATCGATCCGGCACGCTCTGGCTCGTCGGCCGCGAGGGAGTGGCAGCGAGCCCGGCGGGAGACAGTGGTGGCCCACTCTTCGCCGGTGAATGGACGATCTATCCTGCGGGCTCCGGGCCGCTCGAGCACGTCATCTTCGACCGCCAGGGAGATCCCCGGTTCGTCGGCGCGGACCGTTTCCTCGCCCGCGATGGCCGCCGGCTCGTGGACGTCAAACTTCTCCGCGGGTCCGATGCCTTTCCATACTATGCAGCCTGCATCGGCACGCGGACCGACGATGTATGGGTGTGGGGCTTCGGCGCCGCCCGCAGAGTCGTCAACGGACAGCCGCGGGACGATGCGGCGGAGTTCAAGGGCAAGATCATCAATCTTGCTACGGGGTCGAGTGGAGTCTGGGCTGGGCTCGTCGATGCCAAGGCCGGCGTCTTGGAGGGGGCCGCTCTCTATAAGGACGGCCAATGGACTGAGTGGCCCATACCCGAGCGGCCGGCGACGCCGACGCGGGAAGGGCACGTCGTCGAGGCGGCCGACGGCACTCTATGGCTCTCTTCCCACGCTTCCATTCACGCGCTGCGAGACGGCCACTGGCAGACGGTGGTGGACGGCCTGCCCGACTTTTCACTCACCACGCAGCGGATGAAGGCGAGCCGCGATGGCACCGTCTGGGCGGCCTGCTCGGGCGGCCTCTTGGCGATCGATCGCACGATCCTGCGCACGTCACCGCTGCCTGCGGCTCGCGTGCTCCACCACCGGCGCGACGGCTCCCTGCTGGCAGGCCTGCAAGGCGAAATCGTGGCACTCGATGAGAATGCCGACGGAAGCTTCACCCGGGGCGCGACCGTTGCCACGCTCCCTGATCTCGTCGTGCCGACGGCCATCGCCGAGCAGAGCGACGGCACTCTCTTCGTGGGCACCCGCGACTCCTTTCTCTACAGGGTGCGGGATGGTGAGTCGGCTGTGGTCACCCAGACGCCGGGCTCGCGCCTTGAGGTGCGAAACGTCCATGCGCTTGCGTGTGATGCCGCCGACCGCATCTGGGCCGGCACCGACAATGGCCTGGCCGTCTACGACACCGATCGCCACTGTTTCAATCCGCTTCCCGCCTTCACAGAGCCTACGCCGCTGCCCGTGATCGGCCTGGCGGCCGAGTCCGACGGCAGTCTGCTCGTGGCCGTGCAGGGCCGCGGCATCGACCGGCTTGCGGCTGATGGCAGTGTTACCCATGAGCTCCCGGCGGGACTCATGCCGGGAAGGCGGGCGGTGCGGTTCTGCCGATCCTCCAAAGACACGCTCTGGGCGGCAGGCGACCTCGGACTACTGCGGTGGGGCCGGGACGGCCGCGCGACCCTCTTCGACGAGCGGCAGGGGATCGTGGAGCGGTCGCTCGTCGGCGTGCTTCCCGACAGCCACGGCCGGCTCTGGCTGGCCGGCCGCGACGGTCATCTTCAAGGAGTGCGAATTGCCGACCTCGATGCGGCGGCGACCGCCGCTGGCGGTGTCGTTCGCGGTATCGTGCTCGGGCCGCTCGATGGACTCGGTGAAACCGAGTTTCTCGGAGGGCTCGAGCGGGCGGCCGACGGGGGATTGCTTGCAACCGCGGCGGCAGGCGTAGTGCGGCTCGATCCGCTGTCACAGTTTGCGGCCACGGGACGCCCGGCCGCGGCGTTTTCGATCGTGCGGCGAAACGACCGCACGGGCATCACGCTCCGCTACGCCGCAGTGACGACCGACGCATACGAACCGCCGCTCTACCAGACACGGCTCGTGGGGATCGACCCGGGCTGGTCGGCCCCGTCCCGGATCTGCGAGCGGACCTACTCGGCTGTTCCATCCGGACGGCATCGATTCGAGGTGCGGCAGTTGCGGGGCGATGCGGTCAACGATTTTCCCGTGGGCAGCATCGACGTCGTGGTGCCCGTCCCTTATTGGCGAACGCCGTGGTTCATGGCGGCTTCGCTCTGTGGCGTGGCGAGCCTCGGGGCCGCCGTCGCCTGGTGGGCCGGCCGCACGGCGGCCCGCCGCCGGATCGCACTGCTCGAACAGGAACAGGAGCGGCACAGGGATCGGGCGAGGATCGCGCGCGACATCCACGACAGCCTCGGGGCCAGGGTCACGCAGATCGCCATGCAGAGCGATCTCATGCGGCGGTCCTTGGGGCAGCCGACCGCGGCGGGGACGCCAACGCCCAACGACCAGTTGGACGAGCAACTCGACGAGATCTACCGCACTGCCCGGAGCCTCACCCGCTCCGTCGACGAGATCGTCTGGGCAGTGAATCCCGCCAATGACACCATTCAACGCTTCTCCACCTTTGTCGCCCACGACGTGGAGGAGATGGCCCGCGGCGGCGGTCTCGACCTGCGGATCGACGTCGACGATGACGTGCCCGAAATGGTTCTACCCTCTTCGGCGCGACACCATCTCTGCCTGCTGGTGCGCGAGGCGGTGGCGAACGTCCTCAAGCACGCCCAGGCGACCACGCTCGAGTTCCACCTCCACGTCCGCGCCGGCCGGCTCGAGATGACGATCGCGGACGACGGCCGTGGGCTCGGCTCCGGACCCTTTTTCGGCGACGAGCACGACGGCCTGGCCAATATGCAGTCCCGCGCGGAGGATCTGGGCGGCACCATCACCGTCTCATCGGCCGCAGGGCGGGGAACTCAGGTGCAGGTGTCGGTGCCGCTTCCGGTTGCAGGAGTGACCGCGGCTCCGGTCTCGGGCCCGTCGCCGCTGGGGATCGATGCCGGCGCACCATAGGATGACATGAGGAAAAACCATGACTGCTCGTACGCCAGCCAGTGACGCCAAGGCGATCCGTGTCGCGCTCGTCGAGGATGACGCGGGCACCCGCGCGAGCCTCGAGCGGATGGTCGCGACCGACGCCGCTTGCCAGGTGGTCGGTGGATTCCGGACGGTGCGGGAGGCGACCGAGGCGATCGTGCGATTACGGCCTGATGTCGTTCTCGTCGACGTGAACCTCCCTGACGGCACCGGGGTGGAGGCGGTCCGCAGGCTCGCTCCGCTCCTGCCTGACACTGAGTTCGTGATGCTGACGATCTACCAAGACGGCGACGTGCTCTTCGGCGCGCTATCCGCTGGCGCCCACGGCTACCTCATCAAGCCGGTGAGGGTCGAGGAGCTTCTCGCTGCGATCCACGACGTTCTCGAGGGGGGCGCGCCGATGTCGAACGTGGTGGCTCGGAAGATCGTGCGGTCGTTCGAGTTCGGCCCGTCACTGCCTCCGCCGGAGTCGCTCGCGCCACGCGAACGGGAGGTGCTCGAACTCCTGGCCTCCGGGGCGATGTACAAGCAGGTGGCCAGCAGGCTCGACATCAGCCTCAACACCGTCCTCACGCATATCCGTCGGATCTACAAGAAGCTTCACGTCAACTCGCGGCACGCCGCGGTCGAACGCTACCGGCGGATGCAGTAGCTGGCCGTGGATCACATGCACGGGGCGTCGTGCGGGCCTGCATCTCCGAGATCTCGGGGTAGCTGACACCAGGGACGACGAAGTCGTCAGCAGGCACGGTGACTCGCTGACAGTGAAGATAAAGCCACTCGGGAAAGGCGGTGACATGACTACCCGAGAATAAGCGAGTTACCCGTTCGGGAAAGTCGCTTATTCTCGGGTCGTGCCACCCCCAAAAAACGAGCGTTTTACGGGTGTCCGCGACTCCAGGAAAACGGCACCGATCCGCTTCGGACGCCCTTGCTGCCCACCAGGGACGACCGCAACGTTGAGCAGAAGCAGGATCACGTTCAACGAATCAGAGATTGAGCGAACTCACGGAGAGCCCGCACCCAGGCGAGCCATAGGGCACGGTCACGACCTGCTTCCGGTGAAACTTCGTCGTATCGAAATACGGTACCAAACGGCGTAAGCCGATCGATATCTGCAAGCTCGGCCGGCAATTCAATTCCATTGCTGGCAAGCAACTCAACGAGGACGCCGAGATTGTGGGTGCGGGGATAATCCACGTTCCGCGAAGTCAGCACTGCCTTCAACAGTTTTTCTGCAGCCTGCTGTGCATGGAATCCAAGCGTATCGTCGTCGACATCACGATCTCCCAACAGACGCTCCACGACGAGTTCGTCCTGACGAGCTTTGTGGAGTAGAACCTCGGGCCGGTCAGGCGGCGGCATACAGCACCCGGCCTTCCTTGCGGGCGGCATGCTCCACAGTGCCCGGTATCCGCGATCGGTCCTCGAACTCCTGCTCGCTGATGACAAGCAGGTCGACCGGCATGAGCATGCCCTTCAAGGCCCGATTGAGCCGGATCATTTCTTCGTACCGGTTCGACACGGTCGGCTCGATGATCAGAAGATCGACGTCGCTGTGGTCATCGGCTTCACCACGGGCATGGGAGCCAAACAGGATGACCTTCAGCGGGTGAGCTGCCGCCACCAGTCGATTCACGGCGTCATTCAGCCGCTCGGCCGTCGGCGCCCACGCTGGTTTGGTCATGCTATCCATGCCTCAATCGTACCTCGGACCGGTTGCTGGGGCCACCTTGTTAAGACAATGTCCGGAGCCATCACCGGCACCGGTGGCGGGCCAGCATGCGGGCCTGGGCACGCGGTGACGCGTGACTCTCCAGCAGATAGATGCCGCGTCCGGCCAGCCACTGGGCCAGCGTCACGCGAAGATGGCGAACGCGGCCGTCGGGTTTACGCTCGTAGAGTTTCAAGAGGACATAGCCGTCGGGCATGTAACGCACATGCCACACCGGCCGGCTATTGAATGTGTTTATTTTGACCATGACGGTCACCTCCGTGATTGAAAATGAAAAAGGCACGGGCGGCGCCCGAAAGCGCCGCCCGTGCCGTAACGAACATCAAATGGCCAGCCGGACTACAACGACCGGCGGTAGTTACCAACCTCCCCCGCAGCCACGACGTAGACGTCGCCAGGCAGCACGAGCAAGCACCCACCGGGGTTGGGTTTCTGTACCCGGCGATATGAGGGGCCAAGGCCAGCTTGTGCGGATGCAGCCGCAACCGAAGGCCCTCATCGCAAAGTCGGACTCGGATTTATCCATCCGCGCCAGCGGAACATGCGGATATGACAGAATCCGCCGATCCATCGTCACTAGATCACTTCCGTGATTCCGCGCTGTGGCGATGATGGTCTGATCAGCCGGGTCGCTAGGAAATCCTCCCGCCCTCGAGCCCCCTGCATCACGAAAGACAGCAGGGGCGGCCCCTCACGGCACCGCCCCTGCTGCACGCTCCGTTCAATAGCCGCCCCGGCTACGCCCCCTTGCGACGCCGGCCGCCGCTCTTGCGTTCCCCGGCCTTGAGCCAGTGACGGCTGCACCAACGCGATACCTTCTCCGGCTTCTCAGTCAGCCGGGTGTAGGGATCCGTCAGCCCCTGCTCCTCCATCAGCTTCACGATCTTGGCGGCGTTCTCCATGTGGTAGTCCGTCATGCCGAGCTCCGCCGCGATCGCCTTGAGCGTCATCCCCTTCCGCCACTGCTCGAGAATCAGCGTGGCATGCCGGACAAGCTGCGGCTGGAAGAACACATCCAGGCAGAACGACCGTCTGAGCACCGTGGCCGCGGCACCGGCATGCTCCGCCTCGCTGCTGGCACCTCCGTCACCATGAAGCGCACCGGCCATCGCCGGCGGCAGAGCGCCGACCAGCTTGAGCGTGAATTCCAGCCGCGGGACGACCTTCTTTCCGTCGACCCTCATGAACGGCACAACGCGAATCGGGCCGTCCAATAGGCTGCGAAGAATCACCGGCGCCCGCGCCTCGTTGCTGCCGAGCCCGTCCCTCACGCTCTCCAGATGCCGTAGCAGCGCCGCCGTCCCCGGCAGTTTTTCACCATGGCCAGCCCGTTTGGAAAGCTCCTCCAGCCGCGACCTCACCACCGCCAGGTCCTTCTCGCGGGTCGCCAGGCGGGTGGAGAGCGACGCGACCGCACCCTCGCCGCCCTCGATCGCCGCCCCCAGCCGCTCGACGGATGCCTCAAGCTTCCGCTGCTCCTTCTCCAAGGCCTTGAGCTCCGCTGCCGCCGGCCCGCCCTGCTGGTGCAGCTGCGCGACGCGGGCAAGGAGAGCGTCGCGGGCTCCGTCGAGCGAGAGCACCGCATCCACGACCGTCGCCAGCACCGCCGGCTGCATCCGCTCCCGCATGCAGTAGGCGCGGTTCCAGCATTTTCCCTTGGCGGAAGCCGAGCAGCGATAGTCGCCATTCTTCGCGCCGTAGGAATACATCGGCTCACCACAGACCCCGCAGACGAGGATCTGCGAGAAGAGCCCCTTGCGGTCCCGCGTGGTTCCCCGCAGCGGATGGCCGGCGCCGCGGACGGGCTTCTTGAACACTCGCCGCTCGTCGACCACTTCGTTGGCCTTGTACCAGAGCCAATCCGGAACGATCCGCAAGTGCTCGCTGACGCGGGTCTGGATCTTATCTTCGTCATTCCAGACCGGCTTCGACTTGCCGGTGCGGAGCTTCCGCTTCGAGACCTTCTTGCGGAACGTCTCGAAGCCCCGGTAGATCGTCCGCCGGATAATCGCGTTGACGTTGCCAGCCGTCCACTTCGCCTGCCTGGACCAAGACGCCTTCGCAAACTTAATGGAATCCAGCCACTCGCCCACCGCCCACGCCGGCTCGCCGTTGGCGATCCGCTCGAACACTTCGCGGATTACAGCCGCCGTCTCCTCGTCGATCTCGTCGAAAAACGGTCCCTTCGCCGGTTCCGTTGCCGTGGGCGGCACCGTCGACCGCCGCCTGTAGCCGATCACCGTATTGCCGACGGCGGCCCCCTTTGCCCAGAGGCCGTCGTGAGCACGACGGATCCGTAGCCGACCGTAGAAGTTCGTCCGCGAGTGCTGCATCTGGCACATATTCAGCCGGTCGGGCCAGTCGTCATCGGCCGTGTCGATATAGTCCGACGGACAGATGATCCTGATCCCAGCATCGACGGCAGACTCAAAAAGTTCGCCAGCCTTCGTGTGGTGACGATAGAGCCGGCTCGACTCCTCAGCGAGAATCAGATCCCACCGCTTGGCTTCGATCCCGGCCCAGACCTGGTTGATTCCCGGCCGCGAGGCCAACTCACCAGAGATCTCCGGCTCACGGATGAGCTGCATATCGACCTGCTCGGGGGCGTGCCCCTTCGGCAGACAGGCGGCCAGGAACGCCTGGCACAGAGCAATCTGGTCGTCGATGCTCGACTGCCGCTGCTCCTCCGTGGAAAACCGGGCATGAATCAGGACGTTGAGCGGCCGGCCCAACGCCATCTGGATGGGCTGTCGGAGGTGCATCATCGGGCACCTCCCTTCCGCGATCGACGGCCGCTTGCCGGGCGTGTGCCGGATTGTGTGCCGGGCGACCCCCTGCCCTTCCGTTTTTCCCGAGTGAAACCCGGTTTGTTCTCTCCCTGTCGAGGGTATTGGTTTCTGCGTTGTTGGCCCCGGGCGTTTCCCGCTTGTTATCCAGCAGGAGATAGACGGGGCCGCATTCTTTGAATTACCGGCAAAAATGCGGTTCTCGTTTTTGCCTCGGTTGTGTTCTGCGACCCAATTCGGCTCCTGCGTGCAGGTGCACGCGTGGATTTCTCGAAGTGAATTCGAAGCGATGCGGTCCCGGCCGAACGGCCAGTTTTCAGCGATACGACGGGCGCGTCCTTGCGGACAACGAGACGCTTCGGCGTAGCTATCACGCCTAGAAATACGCCGCCCGCGCTGCATTGCACGCCCATCAAGCGATGACATTCACTTACGGCCGTCGGTCACTTCACCACATGCCGAAATGCGGCGGACGAATCCATCGCTGACTCGCCGAGAGTGATCGCCGCATCGTATTGGGCCACCACCGCCGGCATCGAGCCGGAAGCACCCGCCCCCTTCCCGCCCAGCGTCTGGCACGCTCGCCGGTCGCACTCGGCGTGGTCGTCGTGTGATCGATGATCCAGCACGATGCGGGAATGACGTCGACGAGCTGCTCGAGCACCGCGTCGAACGAAGCGTCGTCGGCCAGCGACAGATGCACCGGTTCGACTCAAGCCACCGCATCCGCAGAGGCCACAAACGCCTTGGCCCCATGAACCTCGAGCGCCTTCGCTGACGCTGGCGAGCGGTTCCACACGTGCACCTTGTGCCCCCGCGTGAGAAGCCGACGGACGAAGCCGCTGCCCATCACCCCGGTGCCAAGAAATGCAATCTTCATGGAATGCCCCCTTTGGGATGATCTACTCACTGCCGAGCCGAGCCTCAACTGCCTAACAGGTCGAGGCACTGTCGCGGCGAAATAATCGCTATGTCGCCGTGCATACCGATGGGTAGCAGATGTGCACGGTCCCCGGTCACGATATATCGCGCCCGAGCGGCCACGGCCGCAGCGATCACATGGTCGTCGTCGATGTCATCGTGGACGACCCGCGGCACGACGAGAGGGGACACAAGCGTTGTCGCATCCCGGTAGGCCACGACGAACGCCTCGGCTGATTTCCCGGCCTCGGCGATCCGCTTCTGGAACCTCGACAGAGAGAGCGTGCCAACGAGTTCCTCAATCAGCACTGGGCTGGTCGCCAAAATGAAATCGTCGCACTCCGTTGCTCGCGCCAGCAGCAAGCGGGGCGGGCCATTCCAGAGAAGCCCAGCGATGACGACGTTCGTATCCAGCACTGCGACGATCGGCAGCACCGGCGTCGCGGACATCATCCGACCCGCCGCGACCGTTGCTCGGCTCGGTACGCCTGAACGGCTTCAGCGACTTCCTGCTCGATCTCCGGCGTCAATACCTCATCGGGCATCAGGCTCCACATCTCACGCAACGTTTCACCAGCACGGCGCCGCAACTGCTCGCGTAGCATTTCTTGAATGGCTTCGGCCGACAACAGCCCAGCTTCAGTAGCCTTGCGCGCCAGGTCGTCAGGAAGCGTCAATTGGATCGTTGTCATGATCATAGGCCTGCTTGTTTGTTTCGGCGAAAGGGACCGCATCCGAATTCGAACTGTTCGCAAAACCTTCTAGCTTGAGTATACGCCCGTCCATTCTCGCAACAAGCATCGGACCCAGAACCCCCTCTTCACCGTCGTAACGCCTTGCAGCGACGGCCTGCGCAAAATGACCTGCCCCCCATGAATGACGCCAGTGTCTACGTGAGGGTTTTGCCCTCTGACGCTGCCCCCAACTTGGTACCAGCCGGGTTGTTAGCCATGCAGGGCCTGACGCTGCGCCCAACTCCCACCTGAGCGATGCCCTACACCATCTCCTCGCACGGATCCGATCGGCCCTCGTGAAGGTCGGCGACTTTCCACGCGGGGATGCCCAGCCGCCGCTCGACAGGCACGCGATCCCAGCCATACCAATGGCGAAAGGCATGGTAGCCGGGTGAATCCGGGAGCTGGAAGCGATCGAAGACATCCCGCCATCCGGCAAACGTCACCCAGTCGGTCTCTTCCGGGAACACGCCGAAATCGAAGGCCGCGCAGATTCGCTGCATGTAATCGGCCCGGTCCGCGAGGCTCTGGAGCGTTGCGGGGGGCTCGACATCGGGATAGACGGATCGGTCGATGATCATGGTGTGGGCACGGCGAAGACGCGGTAATACCACTCACGGACTCGCGAGGCCTGTTCTCGAGCTTCCACGGGCTGAATCGTCTCGAGCGGTCGGCTGGCTTCAATCATCGCCAGGCGAGCGATGATTTTTCGCTTGGCCTCGTCGATGCCGATGCCGAGATCTTTGTCCGTGAACGCCCGCCAGCAGTCAGCCATACTCATCACGTCCCGGGTGCAGAGGTGATAGATATCGAGAAAATCCCGCGGCGCGCCCCGTTGCACCAGGGCCGTCATCTTGGATGCCACGTTGTCTCGCAGAGTTTCGATGCAGATAGGCTTCCACTGTGAGGGAAGCGCTTCGTCAAGGGAAAGAGTCCGCCTACTGATCTGGAAGGAGAACTGCTTTTGGGTGCCTTGCAGCAGTTCGAGGCTCTCGGTTTCACCCCACGACCGGCGGCGATATTCAAAGCCATGTCGCGAGGCGAGCGCCTGCATGGCGGCCTCGAGAAAGGCCACCACATCAGCCCGAGGTTCGCCATGCCACCAGGCATCGAGGTCCACGGTGGGGCGATACTCCAGGTAGTGACTGAGTGCCACGCCGCCGCCAATCACGATCTCGGCGGCCTCTGCATGGCCGGCGAGGCTCTCGAGCAATTCGCGAGAGAGCGGATGGAGATTACCGGGCGGCTTGGGGAGCGGCGTGACCATGCTCCTATCTTCATTTCGTGGCCGCACGATGACAACCCGGTGGCACTATCCTGCTCCAACTGAACGGGGACGATCCCTAGACTTCAGCGACCTCCAAGTGGTTTTCAGCGAACTGACGCCCGTGTCGGAGCCGCTCTACGCCGTGGCTTGATTTCGCTGGTGGGGTGCCGGGGTGGTGGGCTTTGCCTGCTACCCCGGCACCTCTGCCGCTGTGTTTGGGGCCCAGTGCGACCTCCTGCGGCATATTCGACCTCCTCGCCAGCGATCCCGGTCCGTCTTTTCAGCGGTTGGCCGCCAAAGGGGGACGGCTTGCACTCAAACAGGGTCCGATTGAAGGAACTGCCTTCCGAAACCTACCGTTTTTCCCGGGCAAGACTGCGATTCACGAATCCCTGTCGAGGGTATTGGTTTTCAGCGTCTTGCTTGTTTTCAGCGTCTTCATGGGCGTGAAGGCGTCACCAGTTCACTGCCATGATTCCGCGCGGTGGCGACGATGATCTGATCAGCCGGGTCGCTATGAAATTCACCCGGCAGACACCAGGCGTCGGCTGAAATGTCTGGCGAGAGTTCGAGGAGCTTCACGCCTGGATAGGCAAGGGCAGCGTGAAGCCATTGATCCGTCGGCATCGGCAGTTTCAGCCGACCTCACTCCACCAGTTTTGCAACCTCCCAGCAGGAGATGGCACTCACTCCGATGTGTCGAGTCTCATGTTGGGCGATAAAGGCTTTGGCTTTCGATGAAAGCCGATCGTCCTGATGCACCCACCATACCCACACATGCGTGTCGAGAACGATCACTTCGTGACTTCCCACTCATCTGCAGCAAGGCTCTCGAACGGCTGTTCATACTCAACCTTCAACCCGCTCAGTGAATACCGCCTCGTCTGGTCAGCAACCTGAGAACTGATCGGGCTGATGGTCACATCCACCCGTTGGCCGGGCTCGTACGGCAGTTGGTCAAGCGTCACGGAGCCGTGGGCACCCACGGTCGCTTGCACGTGCATTTGCTTTTCAGAGGGATTCATAGCGCGTCGGCATAGTGGTTCGAGGACGTCACTTCTCAAGTATACGCTCCCATCGAGATCTACGGCATCACCGCCTTCGAGCACCCTGCATCACGAAAGACAGCAGGGGCGGCCCGTCAAGGCGCCGCCCCTGCTGCACGCTCCGCTCAATGGCCACCCCGGCTACGCCCCCTTGCGACGCCGGCCGCCGCTCTTGCGTTCGCCGGCCTTGAGCCAGTGACGGCTACACGATTTCGGCAGCACCATGGACAATCACCAATTGCATTTCATGACGGCCGCCCCCTCTCCGGTACCCTACCGCAGCCATGCCACTGCAGCTTCACTACATCAGCCGTCTCGAGGAGGTCATCGAGCCGGCCGTTGAGTTTCTCTGCCGCGATGCCGACCTCTTTGCCCGGCAGCGAAT
>Ga0247832_1000970_pt1 | contig 54229 bp, 53 predicted proteins | sample LaCruzMarch2015__10_FD_192407 | JGI IMG/M metagenome (GOLD analysis project Ga0247832, IMG submission 192407) | Freshwater microbial communities from meromictic Lake La Cruz, Castile-La Mancha, Spain - LaCruzMarch2015_4m | ecosystem: Environmental > Aquatic > Freshwater > Lake | place: Spain... | reverse complement strand
TAATCGCTTTTGGCCTTTTTACTTTCGCTTTAGTGGGGTAAAAACGTTTTATTCGATGGCTTCGACTGCTTCGGAAGTCCGATTCACTCAGCCACCGAATAAAACGAATACCGAAATTAACGCTGGCTGAGCGAAGCCGAAGCCCCGTTAATCTCAAAACCAATCACTTTGCATTTCAATTGTTACGTTATCGGTGCTTTGTAAGCGTTTTACGAGTGAATCTACTTTAACCAATTCATATTCATAAAAATACCTCATCGTAGCCAATTTTCCTTGATAGAAATTCTGGTCGGCTTCATGAGCATCATTTAGTTTTTGTTGGGCAACAATTCCTTGATTAAGCCATTGCCAAGCAATCGTAATGATGCCAAACATTTCAAGATAAAGCGTGGCATCGGCCAAAAACTTCTCAGTTTCACCCTTTCCTGCCAAACCGAGCAAATAGCCCGTGGCTTGTTGAGCTTTGCTCAATGATTTCTGCAATTTTTCTACAAAAGGCTCTAAAGAAGCATGATTAGAAGCCTCTGTCATAGTTTTATTTACTTCTTCAAAGAAAATTTGAGTTGATTTCCCGTTATGAATCGTGATTTTTCTCCCTAGTAAATCTATACCATGAATAGCCGTTGTACCTTCATGAATTGGGTGAATACGTGCATCTCGGTAAAATTGTTCGACCGTAAAATCAGTTGTATAACCAGCACCACCCAAAACCTGCACGGCCGCACTCGTCGAAAGACAGCACATTTCGGAAGGATATGATTTGGCTATTGGCGTTAGTAAATCCAGCAATAAATTAGCTCGTTCTTTGGCGTCACCTTCTTCCACATGAATAAAATCCGACAATAGACTACAGTATAAGTTCAAAGCAAGTGAACCTTCCACTACAGATTTTTGAAACAACAACATTCGCTTCACATCAGCATGATTAATGATTGGAGTTTGAGGTTTGGTAGGGTCTTTTTCAGAAATTTTCCTCCCTTGCGGACGCTCTTTTGCATAAGCCAACGAAGCATAATATGCTGCCGTACCTATGGCAGTTGCGTTCATACCTACACCTATGCGAGCCTCATTCATCAATTGAAACATATAACTTAAACCTTTGTGCGGCTCACCGACTAAATAGCCTTCGGCTCCATCATTTGAACCTATGCTTAAATGTGCAATTGGAGCTCCCTTATAACCCATCTTATGAAAAATTCCAGCCGTCAATACATCATTATCAATTAATTCTGAATTTTTGATACGTTTTTGTGGAACAACGAAAAGTGAAATTCCTTTTGCTCCAATTGGCCCGCCATTTATTTTGGCAAGCATCAAGTGAACAATATTTTCGCAGGCATCGTGGTCACCCGCTGAAATGTAGATTTTCTGTCCTTTTATCTTGTAAACGCCTTCCACATCGGTAGCTTCTGCCGAAGTCGAAATATCAGAAAGTGAACTTCCTGCATCGGGTTCGGTCAAAGCCATTGTTCCTTGCCATTTACCAGAATACATATTTGGCGTGAAAGTATCAATCAATGTTTGCGAACCAAAAGTGCGAATTAAATTAGCCGAGCCTCCACTCATAAAAGAAAAAATACTCGAAGAATAATTGGCTGCTTGAAAAATAAAACCAGCAGCGTTCAAAAATGTAATTGGCAACTGTTGTCCACCTTCGTCATAGCGAAAAGCCGCATTTACCCAACCATCTTCACCCATTTTCTTGATGATGGCCTTCATCCCTTCGTGGATTCTAATTTTGCCATCGACCAATTGCGGCTCTTTTCTGTCCATTTCATTTAAAAGTGGAAGCATCATTTTGGTGGCAATGCCTTCGGCAGCCTCAAGCACCATATCAAATGACTCTCGGTTGTGGTCTTGAAAATATTTGTAATTTGTAAGTGACTCACTATCAAGCACTTCAAACAATTGAAATTGTAAATCTCGTTTTGAGTAAAACATGACCCCCTCCGAATCGTCGGACCGTCCCCTAATGGGGAGTTAAATATTAAAATAAATTAGATTAAAAAAAACGGCTATTTACTTTAAAAAAAAGTATTTTAGCTCCTTTTAGGGCGATAGGTATTCCCACTCCCAACACTCCTCCCGCAAAAACATCTCTTGGAAAATGTTGAAAAAGGTACATTCGAGAATACCCCACTAGCATTGCCACTAATAAAGGAATAATTGCCAAACGAGGTTTATTTAACACAAACAAGCACACACATGCAAAAGCAAAAGCCGTCATGGTATGCCCCGACGGAAAACTTAGCCAATGGTGCATCGTTACGCCTTCAACTAAGTGAATAGCTTGGCTCGAATGTTGATAAACTTCAATCGGTCTTGGATAATTAAAGATGTTTTTCAACGAAACCGACACCAAAACTTTTGATAACCAACTAATAAGCAGTACTTTTACTGCTTGGTTATTCTTTATTCCTTTTGTGTACTTTTCAAAAGTAAAATATAAGAGTAATCCGAGCCAAATTGTGTCCTCTCCGAGTAGCGTTATACAGCAAAAAAAGCTATCGGATAGTGAATTATGATGTCGATTTATCCAAAACATTATTTCGGTTGGTGTAAATAATAGTTGCAAAACAGCCCCAAAAACCACCCAAATAAGGAAGAGAATGAAAAATAAACGATTATTAGTAAGTATTTTAAGCATTTTCTCTAAGAAACTTTCTTAATTCCAAAATTAGCCGTAAATTTACATCCTTTCTTTGAAAACGTGAGCAAGATACTATCAAAATACGACATTAACATTCAAGGACTCGAAGAAAAGGTTCATACTTTCGAATTCGAGGGAGATGAAAGATTTTTTGGGGGCTTCGAGCAAAGTTTCATTACGAACGGCCATTTCAAGGCAATAATAAGGCTCAACAAAAACTCAGCATTGATTCAGTTGAACTTTGATATTACGGCAACGCTCGAATTAACTTGTGACCGTAGTCTTGAATCTTTTGATGAAGAAGTACAGGTTTCAGAAAAATATATTTATAAGTTTGGTGACCGTTATGAAGAAATTTCTGACGAAATCGAAATGATTCCTTACGGAGCAGACACAATCAATATCGCACAACACATTTATGATTTTATTGGCATTTCGCTTCCGATGAAGAAGCTACATCCAAGATTCAGAAATGAGGATATTGACGAAGATGGTTTGATGGTTTATACTTCCGTAAAAAAGCAAGAATCAACCGAAGAGCCAAAAGAGCAAGAAATCGACCCAAGATGGGCTGCTCTTGGTAAATTAAGAATGAATAATTAAGAATAAAGAAAGAGCCTTTAAGCTATATATTCTTTTTCGCTGATTAATTTAGATATATAAATTTTGTAAATAGTTAATTGTTAATAGTAAAATGGCACATCCTAAGAGAAGACATTCGACATCAAGAAGAGATAAGCGTAGAACGCACGATTCTTTATCAACTAAAGCCTTATCGGTAGATGCTACTACTGGCGAAATTCATGTTCGTCACCGTGCACACATATTTGAAGGCAACTTATTTTACAAAGGCAAATTAGTTGCTGAAGGCTATCAAAAAGCTTAATAATACTTGTGGCTGGATACTGGTTACTTACCTATTAGATTGTGTGCTAATCACATAATAAACACCAGTAGCCGTTACCCAAAAACAAATATTTACTCAACCTAGAGATTGCTTTTATGAAAATTGCCGTAGATGTTATGGGGGGTGATTTTGCTCCCAAAGCCATCGTCGAAGGTGCTGTAAATGCCGCCAATCAATTACCCGAAGGCGTAAAGCTGGTTCTGATTGGTAAACAAGGCATAATGCTCGATATTTTACGAACAATGAAATATCCTGCTCTTGCTATTGAAATGGTTAATGCTGACGATGTTATAGAGATGAGTGAACATCCTACAAGGGCTTTTTCTCAAAAACCCAATTCCAGCATTGGAGTTGGGTTTAAACTTTTAAAGGAGAAACAAGTCGATGCTTTTTGTAGTGCTGGAAATACTGGTGCTATGATGGTAGGTTCACTTTTTACAGTTAAAACCGTTGGAAATATCCAACGCCCACCTATTGCGGGTTTTCTTCCCCTAAAAAATGGCAAGTATAGCTTAATGCTAGATATTGGTGCTAATGCCGACTGTAAACCCGAAGTTTTGTCCGAATTTGCCGAGCTCGGTTCACTTTATACAAAATTTGCATTCGGAATTACTAATCCTAAAGTTGCTTTACTAAATATTGGTGAAGAAGAACAGAAAGGCTCAACAGTAGTGCAAGCGGCTCATCAATTACTCAAAATCAACAAAAAAATCAACTTCATCGGCAACGTAGAAGGACGAGATTTGTTTGATGGGAAAGCCGATGTAATCGTAACCGAAGGTTTTACAGGAAATGTTATCTTCAAAATGGGCGAATCGTTCTATGATTATGCAGCCTCAAAAGGTATCAAAGACCCATTCATCGACCGTATGAATTACGAAGTCGGTGGTGGTAGTCCTATTATTGGTATCAGAGGCAATGTAATTGTGGCACACGGAATTTCTTCACCCGAAGCTATCAAAAACATGATTTTCTTGGCTATTCGTCAAGTCGAATCAAAAGTAATCGAACAGATTATCGAATCATACGAAGATTGATTATCTCTGTAAAAAGTTATAAGCATTACGCTGTACGCTTTAATTTACTTCAATTATTTTTGTTGAAAACAATTTGAAATGATTCCTATAAGCATAAAGCCTACTGCATGTCGCTTATAGCCAAATTTTATAAAATGAAATTAAAAGCAGCTATCACTGGTGTTCATGGCTATGTGCCAGAAGATATTTTGACCAACGAAGACTTAGAGAAATTGGTAGACACAAACGACGAGTGGATTGTTGCTCGTACTGGTATTAAAGAACGCCATATTCAACGAGGTGAAGGCTTAGCAACTTCACACATGGCCTCAGAGGCAGTGAAAGGCTTACTTTCAAAAACAGGAACCGACCCAAAAGATATCGAATTGGTGATATGTGCAACGGTAACACCTGATTATATGTTTCCTTCGACCGCCAATCTTGTGTGCACGCAATGTGGCATTCCGACGATTGGTAGTTTTGATATTTTGGCAGCTTGTTCGGGTTTTTTATACGCACTCTCTGTTGGCTCACAGTTTATTGAGTCTGGCAGATATAAAAAAGTAATTGTTATCGGTGCTGATAAAATGTCGGCAATCGTTGATTATACCGACCGTACAACTTGTGTACTTTTCGGCGATGGGGCAGGAGCTGTTTTGCTCGAACCAACCACCGAAAACGAAGGCCTTTTAGATTTCATATTGAAATCTGATGGTACTGGCGAAAATCATTTAATTATGAAAGGTGGCGGAAGCCGCTACCCAGCAAGCCACGAAACAGTCGATAACAGATGGCACAATATTCACCAAGAAGGCCCATCGGTATTTAAGTTTGCCGTGACAAACATGGCAGATGTTTCGGCAGAAATTATGGAAAAAAATAACCTCACTGGCAATGATGTTGCGTGGCTAGTTCCTCACCAAGCCAACAAACGTATCATTGATGCAACTGCTCGCCGCATGGGTATTGGCGATGAAAAAGTAATGCTAAACATCCAACGATACGGTAATACAACAGCCGCAACAATTCCTTTGTGCTTATTCGATTACGAAAAACAAATCAAAAAAGGTGATAACCTTATTTTGGCAGCTTTTGGTGGTGGATTTACGTGGGGTGCAGCTTATATAAAATGGTCAATCTAATAATGGAAAATGAATAATTGATAATGGAAAATTAATGGTATCTGTTATTGAAATTCATTTTGCATCGCACGGGCGACCCACCTCAATTATACATTATCAATAAAAAAAGATATATTTAGTAATGGCAACAACCGCAGATTTTAGAAATGGTCTTTGTTTAGATTGGAACGGCGACCTTTACACGATTACAGATTTTCAACACGTGAAGCCAGGTAAAGGCCCAGCTTTCGTCAGAACTAAACTCAGAAACATCAAAACAGGGAGAGTGATTGATAATACTTTTAATGCGGGTGTAACGGTTGTTACGGCACGTATTGAAAAAAGAGAATATCAATTTCTTTATAAAGATGAATCGGGCTATAACTTCATGGAAAACGAAACTTTCGAGCAATTTAATCTTGACGAAAAGTTAGTTCCACAAGCCGATTTAATGAAAGATGGTCAAGAAGTATCGGTATTGGTTCATGCTGAAACTGAGACTATTTTGAGCGTTGAATTACCTCAATACGTTGAACTTCGTGTAACTTATACCGAGCCAGGTTTAAGAGGCGATACTTCTACAAGTGCCAATAAACCAGCCACGGTTGAAACAGGTGCAACTATTAAAGTGCCACTTTTTATTGATAACGACGAATTGATTCGTGTAAACACCACTACTTACGAATACGATTCAAGAGTAAAAGAAGCTAAATAATATATCAACAATTTTGAATAAAAGCCTTTTATTTTAAGACATTTATACAAATTGATTGAATCCTATATTGAAACATACCGAAGACGATACATCTATTAAATTTAAAAAAATAACAACGCTTCAAATAAGGTGTTTCTGTTTTCTTATTTCTTTGTAGGTATCGTCTTTCTTTTTACATTTGTAAGACAAATACACAAAAAGCACGAATAATCTTTTACCCTTCATGGAAACAAAAGACATCCAGAAATTAATAGATTTTATATCTCAATCAGGTTTAGACGAAGTAAACATCGAAACTTCAGAATTGAAACTTGCTATCAAGCGTTATTCTAATGCCGCTCCAGTGGCTGTTCAAGCACAGCCAACTTATGTTGCTCAAGCTCCAGTGGCTGCACCAGCACCAGTTCAACAAGTTGCTACTGCCACTCTAGTTGCTGCTGCACCAGTTGCCGAATCAAGCAATTTGATAACTATCAAATCGCCGATGATTGGTACATTCTACCGTTCGGCTGGTCCAGACAAAGCAAATTTTGTAGATGCTGGCGATGATGTCACAACTGGAAAAGTAGTTTGTATCATCGAAGCAATGAAACTTTTCAACGAAATTGAGTCAGAAGTTTCTGGTAAAATCGTTAAAGTTTTGGTAGAAAACGCAACACCAGTAGAGTTCGACCAGCCTTTGTTCTTGGTTGAGCCAAACTAATAAGCTCATGGCATTTGTTCATTATCCTCGCACATTTCAAGGTTTTCTTAACTGGAAACCCGAAACTCGCCATAAATATGAGTGGAATAAGGGGAAAATAGAGAAAACTGAACATTTTAAACAATCCGAGTTCTTTATCATTCAAAATCTAAAAAGACTTTTTTTCATAACTATAGCATCTCAAAGTGGTGGTGAATTAATGTCAGTGGTTGATATTATGACATCTTCCCGCCAATTACGAAGACCTGATTTTTCGTATTTTACACGGGAACAAATTATTGAAATGGCAAAAAGCATTAATCAAGCGGGCGGCGTTCCGCTTATTACATTTGTCATTGAAATCATTTCTCCGAGCGATAACCAGATTAAAATTTTAGAAAAAAATCAAGAATATTTTTCGGCAGGTGTGCAAGTTATTTGGCTAATTATGCCAAATCTTAAACGGGCGGCGTTCCGTCAAGTACATATATTTACATCACCCAAAAACGTACAAATTTGTACTGATGATGATATTTGTTCGGCAAAACCTGTTCTTGATGATTTTGAAATCAGTGTGAATGATTTGCTTACATTGCCGAGTTAAATTTTATTTTTAACCTATCATTTTATGAAACTACTTATCGAAGTTGATAAAAAGTATAAACGCTTATTCATGGAAACAGCCAAAGCTGTTCATGGAAAAGTACAAGAGGTTGATGAATTTTATATGACCGAAGAGCAAGAAGATGCCGCCATGTTGAAGGCAATAGAAGAAGGAAAAAAGGAGGGACGAATGACTAATGATGAGCAGAATGACCTTCGTGAATGGATACGCATGAAAGCAGAAGAATCTAAAATGGTAACTGCATGAAGTTTGAATTTGAAAGTTCCTTCAATAGAGATTTGAAGAAAATCCCGATTGAAGTAGTAATCGAATTAGATGAAGTTTTAGGTGCTATCGAAAGTTCCAATTCTCTTAATTCGATTACTTTTTCAATAAAAAAGATGAGTGGCTACCCCAAATTAAAAGCATTTCGATTAAAATTTAACCGAAATAAAGATTTTAGAATGGGTTTTTATTTAGAAGAAGATACCTTAATTCTGTCGAGAGTTTTAGGCAGAAAAGAAATTTACAAATTATTTCCTTGAAAAGATGTTCAAAAAAATATTAATAGCCAACCGAGGCGAAATCGCCCTCCGAATTATCAGAACTTGCCGTGAAATGGGCATCAAAACAGTAGCGGTTTATTCTACTGCCGACCGTGAAAGTCTGCACGTAAGATTTGCCGATGAAGCTGTTTGTATCGGGCCAGCGGCCAGTCGTCAGTCATATTTAAGCATACCGAATATCATTTCGGCGGCTGAAATTACGAATGCCGATGCGATTCACCCAGGCTACGGTTTTTTATCAGAAAATGCTGAATTTTCAAGAATTTGTGCTGAATACGGTATCAAATTTATCGGTGCAACAGCTGACCAAATCAACTCAATGGGCGATAAAGCAACTGCTAAAGCCACCATGAGAGATTCTGGTGTTCCAGTAATCCCAGGTTCTGACGGTTTGCTCGAATCAGTTGAAGAAGGAATTCGACTTTCAAATGAAATGGGTTATCCTGTTATCGTGAAAGCTACCGCTGGCGGTGGTGGCCGTGGTATGAGAATCATTCATAAAGCTGAAGATTTTCAGAAAGCATGGGACGATGCCAAAATGGAATCGGGTGCGGCTTTTGGAAACGATGGTTTATATTTAGAGAAATTTATCGAAGAGCCTCGCCACATCGAGATTCAGATTGTGGGCGACCAAAACGGTCGAGTTTGTCACCTTTCAGAGCGTGATTGTTCGATTCAGCGACGTCACCAAAAACTTGTTGAAGAAACTCCTTCACCGATTGTTACACAAGAGTTACGTGAAAAAATGGGTGAAGCAGCCATCAAAGGTGCGGAAGCTATTGGTTACGAAGGTGCAGGAACGATTGAGTTTTTGGTTGATAAGCACGGTAAATTCTACTTCATGGAAATGAATACCCGTATTCAGGTTGAACACCCGATTACGGAAGAAGTTACTGATTTTGATTTGATTAAAGAGCAAATAAAAGTAGCAGCAGGTGTGCCGATTTCAGGTAAAAATTATTTTCCAAAATTGTACGCAATGGAATGCCGTATCAATGCTGAAGACCCGAAAAATAATTTCCGTCCATCACCTGGTAAAATTACGAACTTGCATTTCCCTGGTGGACACGGTGTTCGTATCGACAGCCACGTTTATGCAGGCTACACGATTCCATCAAATTATGACTCAATGATTGCGAAACTTATCGTTACGGGACAATCAAGAGCAGAAGTTTTGACTCGCATGAAGCGTGCTTTACAAGAATTTGTGATTGAAGGCATCAAAACTACGATTCCGTTCCACATTAAATTGATGGACGACGAAATTTTTAAATCTGGTTTGTTCACAACTGCCTTTTTAGACACTTTTGATTTTTCAGACTTATAAGAATCTTTTTATTAGATATTAAAACAAAACCCCTCTGACCAAAATCAGAGGGGTTTTGTTTTTGAGGCATGATGAAAATACGGTATGCCGTTAGGCATTAAATATCGGTAGGAATATAACGCCCTACAAATGAATCAGAGTGCCATAGGTACGCAACATTATTTAGTTCCTACGGGATTTTTTGCTACTGAGTCACTTTTTCTACCTATATTTAATCCTTACGGAATAATTTTTCTTTTCAAATGTAGGCTCAATACATCATCCAAATATCATAGCCAAATCGCAGAATTAGGCCAAAAACTACTACTAAAAACAAGATTCTGATAAAGCCATTTCCTCTGAGTAACGCCATTCGGCTACCTACGTAAGAGCCAGCCATATTACAGACCATCATTGGTATAGCAATGCTAAACATCACGTAGCCTTTGGCAATAAAAAATATCAACGAACAAATATCGGCTACAACATTGACCACTTTCGAGATTGCCGAGGCCGTCAGAAAATTATAGCCGATGATACTCACAAAGCCGAAAACAAGCAAACTGCCAGTTCCTGGCCCTACAAAACCATTATAGAAACCTGTTGTCATTCCTATCAAAAGACCGTAAAGAGGTATTTTACCTAATTCAAAGCGATGATTGTCTTCTTTTCCTAAATCTTTTTTGAAGTATGTGTAAATCGCAATAAGCGTCATCAAGACTAAAATCGTAGGTTTCAAAATGCGTTCGCTCATCAAACTCGAAATCAATGCTCCCGAATATGACATTACGCCCGCTCCAATTCCAGCAAAAAGAACGGTTTTGAGTGGAATTTTTACTTTTTTAGAATATTGATAGCCCGCAACACCAGTTCCCATAAAAGAAGCAAAACGATTTGTGCCGATAATCTGAGGAACAGAATAATGAGGAAATAAAATGAACAATGCAGGAGCTTGCACCAATCCACCACCACCAACGATTGAATCAATAAAACCAGCTATAAATGCAGCCAAACACGCAAGAAAAATAGACACGATTAAACGATTTGTTGATTAAATGATTTAACACAATTTTCTTACTTAAAAGTTGATTTCTAGAACAGTAACAAGCAACCGATTACCTAACAACTATTATTGAATGGACTTTTGCTTTTTGATGCGTTTGGGGTTATACCAAAGCCAAAAACCACTAAAAGAAAGCAAAATTAAGCTTAAAGAAACAATTGAGGTATAAAAAAGTTTGATTTCATCGTTTTTAGTTTTTACGAAAAAATCAAGAATTGAACCATCGTGGATTTTCTCAATAATATCCGAATTTCGCTGTGAAACGGAGAGGATTTTTCCAGTTGCACAATCAATCTGTAATTCAGTGAAATGCTCAATGAAAACGATTTTGGCCACGCCTTTCTGTGGTCGGACATCAATTCTATCAATTTCGGTTGAAAGTTTTAGACTATCTTTTACAAATTGTTGGGCGGTTTTCTGAATCTTATCCAACGAAATCCAAGTACTGGCTTCCATGTTTGAGCCTTTCTTTGTGTTTGGTAAAATTCCAGCTGTTTTTTTCCAACCTAAAAGTAAGCCAGTTACACCGATTAGAAACATAAATACAAACAAAGGAACAGAAATCCATTTATGGATTTTGCGATAAATACGGGTATTTTTAGCTATTTTCTCTGTTTCAATTGACATTTTTGCTTTTTTAAACTTTTTCAACTTTCACGGCTACATTATTGAAAGCCGCATTTCCTGTGAGTTCGTCCAAAACTAACTCATCGGTTAGGTCATTTATGCTTACACCTGCGTGTTGTGTCGCTATGGCGAGTTTTACACCTTTTCGGGCATGACCATAACCGTGCGGCATACTCACAACACCTCGCATCATGTGGTCGGTAATTTCGAGGGGAAGCTCTATACAACCAACTCTTGATGTCACTTTTACCAAAGAATTCAATTCTAGATTCAAGTTTTTTGCATCTTCTGAGTGCATCATCAGTGTACAACGGTTTCTTCCTTTTACTAATCTTTCTGAATTGTGCATCCACGAATTATTATCTCGCAAATGTCTTCTTCCTATTAACAAGTATTCAAAATCTTTGCTTATACCGCTATCATTTAGCGACTTACGTAGTCTATCAATGTCTTTTACTAAAATTTCTGGGGCAATATTTATTCTTTTTTCGGATGTAAAAAGTCGATTTGGCAAGCACGATTTTAATGCTCCTAAATCAATTCCGTGCGGATTTTCTTTGAGTTTTTGCAAAGAAAGTCCATAAGGGCCAAATTGTAAACCCATATCTAATTTTACTTCGGGAGATTCCGAAACAAAGCCTTCATTGCTTGATGTTGGATGAGCCATTCTGTAAGCTAACTCTTGGTAAATTTCCCAATCATATTTTGCTCCATCGGCTTTCGTGAAAAGTGCTTCTGAGAATTTAGCAGTATTTCTTACCGCCAAAACGTGAAAAGTCATGTCATAATGAGGCACTTCTAAACCCGTAGCGGGAGGCAAAATAATATCGGCGTGTTGGGTGCTTTCATTAATGTAAATATCAATGGACACCATATATTCGAGCGATTCAAAGGCTTTATCTAGTTGTCCACCATTAGGAGTAGATAAAATCGGATTTCCACAACTCGTAATCAAACATTTTATCTGATTTTCGCCTTCAGTCAAAATCTCTTCCGCAAGGGTGGCAACGGGCAATTCGCCCAAAAACTCAGGCAAACCACGCACGCTACTCTGCCAACGATTAAAACGATTATCGGTTTTGGCTCTTGCCAGAAAATCAACAGCTGGAGCGGTAAACATTGCTCCGCCTGTATGGTCAAGATTTCCTGTAAGAACATTGATAGCATTAATTAGCCATTGAGCAATACTTCCAAAAGTTTGCACCGAAACCCCTACTCTACCGTAGCAAACCGCCGATTTTGCCTGCATTAACTCATGTGTAAGTTGACGAATATTTTCTGCAGAAATGCCCGTTTGCTTCTCGACTATTTCTGGGGTAAATTCAGCGGAAATTTCTTTTAATAAATCAATTCCATCAGTAAAATCGTTTAATCTGCTAAGATTTACTAAGTTTTCAGCAAAAAGTGTTTGAATAATTGCTAAAAGCAAAAAAGCATCTGTGCCAGGACGAATAAAAAAATGTTGGTCAGCTTTGGCAGCAGTTTCGGTAAAGCGTGGGTCGATAACCACCACTTTTCCTCCACGTTTTTGAATAGCTTTTAGGCGATTAGCCACATCTGGCACCGACATAATACTTCCATTGGAAGCAATTGGATTACCGCCAATGATGAGCATGAAATAAGTAAAATCAATATCTGGTATAGGCATCAACATCGGATGCCCAAACATTTGCCAAGCAGCAAAATGATGCGGAAGTTGGTCGGCCGAAGTTGCCGAGAACATATTTTTTGTATGTAAGGATTTTGCAAATAGCGGAGAATTCATGGTTGTTCCCAAATTATGAATTGAGGGATTTCCTTGATACATTGCTATGGCATTTTTACCATTTTTTGCTTGAACTTCCTTGATTTTACCAATAACTTCAACAAAAGCAGCTTCCCATGAAATCTGCTGCCAGCCATTTTCAGTACGTTTTACAGGGAATTTTAGGCGATTGGGGTCTTCATAAATATCTTTCAGAGCAACTGCTTTCGGGCAAATATGACCTCTACTGAAAGGATCATTTTTATCACCTTCGATTTTGGTTACGATGCCGTCCTCCACTTTTATTTCGAGCCCGCACATGGCCTCACAAAGATTGCAAGTGCGAAAATGTGTCAAGTTTTTCATTTTATACTTTTAGTGTTAAATAGTTTTGTAAAGTTATGAGTTTTAGCGGCTCTATCTGTTTTTTTGCCACAAAAAAGCAACGGTTTTGAACCGTTGCTTTTTTGTTATGAATCGGGATGGGAATCGGAAACTTACAAACTTATTTCTTAAACAATGAATCAACAAATTCTATTTTGTTGAAAACCTGCAAATCGTCCATTTTTTCTCCAACACCAATATATTTTACAGGAATCTTAAATTCATCCGAAATTCCAATAACTACGCCTCCTTTGGCTGTCCCATCAAGTTTTGTAATGGCCAGAGAACTAATTTCTGTCACTTTCGTAAATTCTCTTGCTTGAATTACTGCATTTTGACCAGTACTTCCGTCTAAAACAAGCATAACTTCGTGCGGAGCCTCGGGCAAGAATTTTTGCACAACACGTTTAATTTTACCCAATTCATTCATCAAATTTACTTTTGTGTGCAAACGTCCAGCCGTATCAATGATGATAATGTCGGCACCGAGTTCTATGCCTTTTTTCACAGCATCGAATGCTACTGACGATGGATCGGTATTCATCCCGTGGTCAACGACAACTACCCCAACACGTTCGCCCCAAAGTTTGAGTTGGTCAACGGCTGCCGCTCTGAAAGTATCGGCAGCTCCTAAAACCACTTTTTTCCCTCTTTTGTGAAACTGATATGCTAATTTTCCGATGGTAGTTGTTTTTCCAACGCCATTTACTCCCACAACCATCAATACGTAAGGTTTCGGCAAATGCTCGGTCTCGTAGCTATCTTTAATATCCTGTGAGTTATTTTCCGACAAAAGTGCTGCAACTTCTTCCCGCAAAATAATATCTAATTCCTCGACATTAGAATATTTATCTCTATCTACTCTTGCTTCGATTCGACGAATAATTTTCACTGTCGTCTCAACACCCACATCCGAACTAATCAAAATTTCTTCTAATTCGTCTAAAACCTCTTCATCAACCTTCGATTTACCAACAATTACCCGTGAGATTTTATCAAAAATACTGGTTTTTGTTTTTTCTAAGCCTTTGTCAAGCGTGTCTTTTTTTTCCTTGCTAAAAAAGTCAAAAAGTCCCATTTCGGCAGTTATTAGTTATCTATTAAATTTATTAGTGCACCATATTTAATAGATACACATTTTCACTAAATGACAAAAATATGACTATTTTATTAGAAAATCGGAGTTTTTTTTAATTATCTTTATTCCGTTTTGGGGAAAAATTGCTTTACAATCTCTTCTGTAATGCGTTTCGGACGTAAAGTTTGGGCATCGAGCGAAATCCAATGTGTAACTGAGCGAGCCAAAATTTCTTCGCCTCGCATGATTTTACAATGGCGGATGCTTTTTACCCCCACAAAATCATCAACCCAAGTTTTGGCAACTAATTCTTCTCCTAAAAAAGCTTGTTTGAGGTAATCAATCTCGTGTCGACGAGCCATCCAGATAATCTGAGAAGCAATTTCCTGCGGTACGGTTTTCCAATGCCCAATGGCTGCATCTTGCACATAACGCAAATAAACGATATTATTTACGTGATTGAGCTCGTCAATATCTTCGGGAGCAACCGTAATGGGCAAATAAAAGATGTGAGACATTAAGTTAGAGTAATTAAAAATCTAAGGATGCTCAAAGTTAATTATTTAATGAATAAACTGAAAAGTAGTGAGATAAATACCCAAGATTTTGTTATTTTGAGTTTTATTCAATCTCAATAGACATATTTGTTATGTATAAATCAGTTATTATTGTTTTACTTATTTCCTCCCAATTAATGGCTCAAACGCTGGTTTTTGTGTCAGGAAGTGAAGGCCATAAATCTTATAGAATTCCTGCTATCGTTAAGTCTCCAAACGGTACATTATTGGCTTTTGCTGAAGGCAGAGTAAAAGGAAGTGGCGATTTTGGGGATATAAATATTGTATTGAAGCAAAGCCCGGATAACGGTAAAACTTGGAGCCAGCCGACAACCGTTGTCAATTATGATTCTTTACAAGCTGGCAATCCCGCTCCAGTTTTTGATATTACTGACCCCGAATTTCCTAAAGGTCGTTTGTTTTTGTTTTATAATACAGGAAATAACCACGAAAATGAAGTAAGAAAAGGTAAGGGTTTAAGAGAAGTATGGTACAAAACTTCAACTGATGGAGGCAAAACTTGGAGCGAAGACGTTAATATTACCTGTCAAGTACATCGACCGAATCAACCGAATGCAACCTATCGTTTCATAGAAGATTGGCGATCGTATGCCAATACACCAGGCCACGCCATGCAGTTTCAGTCGGGAAAATACAAGGGACGGATTTTTGTTGCAGCTAATCATTCGGCGGGAGAGCCACAAAAGCAATTTACAGATTATGCTGCTCACGGATTTTTCACGGACGACCATGGAAAAACATTTCGTTTAAGTCAAACTATTGACCTTGCAGGAAGCAATGAAGCCACCGCAACAGAAATTTCAGAGAATGGTTTGATGATGAATATGAGGAATCAGAAAGGAGATATTCGTCAGCGAATAGTAGCAATTAGCAAAAACGGTGGAGAAACTTGGGATAAAACGTATTTAGACCCAAATCTACCTGACCCTGTTTGTGAAGGAAGCATATTATCATTGGGAATAAAAAAAGGCAAGCAAATTTTAGCCTTTTGCAATGCTGCTGATACTCAAAATCGAAATAATCTGACGCTAAGAATAAGTTTTGACGAAGGAAAAACTTGGGAATGGACGCAAGTCATAGAAAAATGCAACGAAAAAAAAGTGAAGGATTATGCTGCTTACTCTGACATTGTAAAAATGGATAAAAACCATATAGGCATTTTATATGAAAAGAATAACTACGCTCAAATTGTATTTAAGACTATAAAATGGAGATGAATATTAAGAATTTAAAACAGCTAGCTGAGCTGAGCCGAAACTCCATTTATAGGCATTTTGACTACGCTCAACGAGCAAAAAAAGGCTTTTACTTATTATTTTAAATTTCTAAGATAGCGTAATGAAACAGGCAAATGTTCTTTTACCTCGGCATTTTCATCTTCGATATAATAGAATTTTACGCCCGTCTGAATGGCCGCTCGCAAGATTTTTTTGAAATCTAATTGCCCAGTTCCAATGGCCACGTCAGAGGTCAATGGCGTTCCGCCCGATAACTCACCAGTTTCTTGACCGTTTTTCATGTCTTTGATGTGCAAAGCCACGAAACGACCTTTGTGTTTTTTAAGCAAAAGAGCAGGGTCTTGCCCACCATGAAATGCCCAATAAACATCACATTCAAAACCAACGTTGTCGGGGTTTGTTTGCTTTATAATATAGTCGAAAAGCGTGCCTTCTTCGGTCGGTTTAAATTCGTAGCCATGACAATGATAATAAAACTTAATGCCTTCTTTTGCCAAAGCCTCGCCTGCTTTATTGAAAACCTTGATGGCTTTGTCGGCATCTTCTTTACCAAATTTATTGCTTAAATGAGGAATCCAAGCACAACCAGCGTACTTTATACCCAACACTTTACAAGTTGCCACAACTTTATTGATACTGTCTTTGAAAAGATTAAAATCAAGCAGCGTACTATATGGTTTTAGCCCTGCTTTGTCTAATTCGATTTTAAAATCTTCGATTTTCATTCCATAAGTTCCCGCAACCTCAACTTCGGTGATACCGAGACTTTTTACGTAAGAAAGTGTTCCTTTTACATCGGTTTTTAGATAATCTCGTAAACTGTAAAGTTCCAGTCCGATGCGGTCGCTTAAAACTTTACTGATATTCGGCTGGCGTTCGCCAGTACCGTTTTGTAACCACATTTCAACTCTTGGGGTTTGCCAAATGTATGATTTCGAGAGAATATCCAAATCGCCATCGCCATCAATATCCGTTATTCGTCCTTCATGAAAATCTGTGCCTTTTTGAAAATTTGTTTTTGTAAAACCGCCTTTCCCATCACCGTAAAGAATGAAAGCGTCGGCATTTGGATTATCAAATGTAGCTTTGCCATCAAATGTGTACTCCCATTTTACCATTTCCGCACAAAGTATATCCAAATTGCCATCATCGTTGATATCGGCGGCTTCTAGTGTGTGTGCGTATGAAAGTTCACGCCCAATCAAATCACGGCCTTTCCAATTTGATGATACTTCAGAACTTCCAGCACATTCGTAGAGCATCAAACGACCTTTATTATCGCTTGGAGCAAACACGAGTTGCACTTTTTTGCCTGCTCTAAATTTGGCAGCTACCACTCTACCACCTTCATCTCCGACTTTCGTAGGCTTAAATTTTCCATCAGCATATTTAAACCAATAATTTCCTGCAACTAAATCTGTATTCCCATCACCGTCAACGTCGGCAGCTACACAGCCTTTGTTATTTTTTAGACTATTTTCAGCCACAAAAACTGGCTCGAAAACCCATTTTTCTCGACGTACCTCATTTGGAATATTAGTCACAAATAAAGTTTTTGCTCCTTGATTCCAAAATGCAAGTTGAGCTTTACCAGTTTGCTTAAAATCGCCAAAAACCATATCAAGGGTCTGGTTTTCGCCGTCTGTTTTGATTTCATAACGATGCCACGGCACATTTGGATTAAAAAACGGTGCGGGATTCTCCCACCACCAAATTTTATTACTTTGGGCGTCGCCACCAAAAACCAAGTCGTTATCGCCATCACTATCGATATCGTAGAATGTACCGCCAGTTTCGATTGGAAGGGCTTCTTTCTCAATGGCAAACTCTCGCCAGCCAATAGCACGGTCGAATTTGAGGTACATAATAGAGGTTGATTGTCCACGTCCAGCCATTACAAATTCTTCGATACCATCTTTGTCAATATCAACTGAAAGTGAGGCAGTTTGCTGAGTAGTTTTCCAAGAAATAGGAATTGTGCCATCTTCACTTGATATTCGCTCCCATTTTTGTGCTTTTGTTGAATAAATACCAAATAAAATAAAGAGTGGAATAAGTTTAGTTTTCATATTTATTGTGAGACGAATCGGGCAACGTTTGCTTGTACTTCGTCTATATTTTTTTTGTTAAAATTTTTGATAAAGCGAACTACAAATTCGCTCCACATTAGATAACCGCTGATTCTTTCAATTTAATTGTGCCTGCATCAGCATCAATGGTGGCTTCAATGCCAATCGGCACTGTAAATTTATCTTTAATATGCCCAATCATCGCTCCCGAAAATGCTGGAATTTTGAGCGGTTTTATGTGGTCTTCAAAAATATCTTCGAGCGTTAGCGAACCATAGTTTTTTGAAGGTGGACAATCGGTACATTTTCCAAACACAACGCCCGCAAGTTGATTTAAAATTCCTGTGATTTTGAGTTGTGTCATCATGCGGTCAATGCGGTAAGTGTCTTCTTGCACATCTTCAAGAAATAAAATTGCCCCTTTGAAATCGGGAACGTACATTGAGCCAAGAATATGCGAAAGTACCGTCAGATTTCCACCAATCAATTTTCCGCTTGCTTTTCCACCTTGAATCGTATAAATGCGGTCTTCCATTTGCACCAAAGCGTCTTCTTTCCGAATAGGGTTGCTCATAAGTGTAGCATTTCCATCAATTAAGGTATTTTTGAAATAATCGACCGTAAAAGCATTCCAAGTTGAAGAACCAACTGGACCGTGAAACGTTACGAGTCCAGTTTGGCTGTAAATGCTTAGTAATAGTGCAGTTATATCGCTGTAACCAATAAATATTTTGGGGTTTTTCTTGATGGTTTCATAGTTGAGCAACGATAAAATTCTGGCACTTCCCCAACCTCCGTGCATCGCCATGATTGCATTTATGTTTTTTTGGGCAAACATTTCGTTGATGTCGGAGGCACGGTCTTCGTCTTTTCCTGCTAGATTTCCGTAGCGGTCAAAAATGTGTTTTCCTTGCACAACCTTAAAACCCATTGCTTGCAAGCTCTCAACGGCAATTGTTACCTCTTCTTTAATAAATGCCGAATATGCAGGGCAAACCAAACCGATTGTATCGCCTTTTTTGAGTGCGGCAGGTTTGATAGTTTTTAGTTTATCATTTTTTGAAATAAAATTCAGATTTGTCAGACCATAAGATGCTAACAATGAAGCACTTAAAAAGTTTCGGCGAGAGTTTTCTGACGTTTTTTTAGAGGACATTTGTTGAGTTATTTCGGTAAAATCATAAAAACGAATTTACGAGATATTACAACGAGATACAAGAACATACTGATTAATAGTGGTGGATTTAAGTATGTAAAATACCTATTTGATAAAATAATTAGCAGAAAGTTTCTTTATAAAGAAACTTTCTGTATGTTTGACTTGTATATAAATTGAATTAATGGAGCAAAAGTTTGAAATAGTTTTCTTAGAAGAAGCCTTTGAGTTTTTGAGTGGTTTGGAGCGAAAGCATTCTGAAAAAATACTTTATAATATCAGAAAAGCTCAAATTGAGAATGACCCCGAATTATTCAAGAAACTTAACGAGGATATTTGGGAGTTTAGGACTTTGTATCAAGGATTACAATACAGATTACTTGCTTTTTGGGATAAAAACGCTACAAAAAATACATTAGTTATTTCGACACATGGATTTATAAAAAAACGTAGTAAAGTTCCAGATAACGAAATTCAAAAAGCTATTCAGATAAAAGCTAATTATTTTATAGAAAAACAAAAAAAGCAATGAAAACATACACTTTAGAAGAAGTTCAAAACAAATTAATCGGAGAAGTTGGTACACCTGAAAGAGACAGGTTTGAATATGAACTTCAAATGGATTTGATTGGCAAAGCCATCAAGCAGACCCGCCAAGAAAGAAATTTGACACAAGAAGAACTTGGAAAACTGATAGGCGTACAAAAAGCACAAATTTCAAGGCTCGAAAGTAATGCCAGCAATGTTACGATGGATACTTTGATGCGAGTTTTTACTGCATTACAGGCGAAAGTAAAACTTCAGATTGAACTTCCAAATTTGAGTATAAACCTTGTGAAGTGAAGTTTTTCAACAAAAAAGCCACTCGTTTGCACGAGCGGCTTTGGCTTTATGAAGTATTAATTGCGACGGGCGGATAAAATCTTAACCAATCATTAATGATTCTCTTCTACGCATTTTTCCTGCTGGAATTCCGAACATCATCTTGAAACGACGGCAGAAATAGGCGGTGTCTTTATAACCAACTTCGTGACCAATAGCACGGATACTTTTCTTCGACGTACGCAATAGCGTTACTGCAGCCTCCATGCGTTGATACTCTATATAATCCTGTGGGTTGATACCCGTCAACATTTTGAAATATTGACCAACGTAATCTTCCGAAACATTAGCAACGTTTGCCAATTGCTTATTAGATAAATCTCCTGGAAGACTATTTTTGATATATGTAAAAATATCAATCAAGCGTGGGTCTTTGAAATAAGTGCTGTTGGTGGCCAATTGCTCTACAAACATTCTGTTTTTCAAGATATGACGCACGATTTCGATAACAATCTCTTCAGTTTTGTTTCTAATTACACGACCACGACCTACTTCATCCGAACAATCTTCCTTCAAAATATCATGAATCAACGAGCCAAGTTTGCTGTGAGCTTTAATAAAAAATGGAGGAATATCCAATGAAGTAAAAAAGTTAACAGAGTCGAAAACTTTTGCTTCAAAGGCAATCAAACCAAACGAGTTTGGTACTTGTCCGATGTTTAAAGGGTCAGTCATTGACTCGAAATAACTTTCACGGCGAGTCATGAACTCTTCGTAAGAGATATTTTTTGGATCACCAGTTCCGTAGGTTAGCGTTGCGGCTTTTCCACCTGGAATAAAAAGTAAGTCGCCCGGCTCAACTTTTTCCTCGTTGCCAGCGAGTTTTACTTCACCATTATATAATACAACAATGGTGTTTTCTACGTCATATACATTTTTAATCTTAATCGTTTGTAAGATTCTAATGTGACGTGCCTTAGCGAATTTAACGCCAAGAGATTCTATTATTTTATTGTAGTCTTCCATATTGAAAGAATGTTTTTCAGTTTTGCTTAGAATATAGAGTGCAATGTATTAACAAATTTGGACAAATCTAATAGTTCCAATATTTTTTTTTTATACCCTAATAAAATAAAATATTCCTTTCGTCAAGCACTTTTACAAATTTAAGACCATTTTTCTAAAAATAATCTAATTTTACAAAAGTTGGTCTAATACAAAATTTATGGTGAAAACTGGTAAAATTCCACTATTTTGTATTAAAAATAGCTTAAAATGAGCCTTTTTTAATACAAAATTTTATGAGTTTTGTTATAATTTTAATTTGTGTGTTTTATAGAAAATTAATTAGTATTTTTACCAAGAAACATTTAAAATATTCGTTTTTTTCACTCATTCATAATCAAAAAATAGATTAAAATTAGGCAATGCCATAATTGCGTCGTCTTGTCCATTGCAAGATAAACCCAAATAATAAAACCAACGCAACAGGCAAACCAATATTGAGAACTTGCCAAAAAGTTCGCTCATCACGGGTACGAAGTTTGTCGAGTGGACGTAATTTTACTTCTTTTCCTTTTGCTTGAATAACACCGTCTTCGTCAATTAAATAGTCAATGGCGTTCATTACAAAATCTTTATTTCCGAATGTGTGCTGTGTGGTTTTGTCATAGCCAAGAGGTAATGGATTTCCGGTTTTCTGACTAACTTCGTTCACAATTAAATCACCATCCGAGCAAATAATAATTTTGGTTGGCTGACTTTCGGACTTAAAATCGGTAAAATTTGGGTCATTGGGTAATAAACGATTTTTGTATAATGATTGAAATTTCCCTTCTAGCAAATACGCAATTGTTTTTACGCCTCCTTGATATTCTGCCTGTTCGGTATCGGTTTGGGCATCGTTGAAAGTCACGAAAGCGGGAGCATTCAGCACTTTGGTATAAGGCGAAGTCATCAATAATGGCGTTTTGCTCACGCCATCGGCCCGAACGGTATCAATCGAAGCTACGTATCTACTGAAAATTAAATTTAAGTTATTGGTAATAAGGCTATTGCCGAAATTATAAATCAAAGGAAAATATCGGTAAGGTACCGGCTGAATGTTGGGCTTGTCGCCCAAATCGCCCACAACCAACGGAATAAAGGCACAGCTCGCTCCATCTTTGATGATATTTGAGTTGATTCTTACACCATATTTAAAAAACAAATCTGTCAGATTGAGTTCTAAGGATTGAGCAAAATTACCTTCTAAACCCACCGAATCGACTTTCAATCCATCAACGAAAAACAAAGCACTTCCGCCCCCCATCACAAACTGGTCGATTTTATATTTTGTGCTATCATCAACAGGAAAATCGGGCTTGGGTAAAATCAAAGCATCCAGCCCTTGGAAGCTTGGTGAACTTTTAGCCTCGATAAAAAACAAATCATAACGTTCTTGTAATGAAGCAATTAAGTCGGAAAAGTTAAGTGGTTTTAGCTTAGTAAATTCGGTCAATAAACCAACTTTTTTGCGTTCTTTCACGGTAAGTTTACGAATCGCCGTTGCTAATTCATATTCTACATTTTCATTCGACTGATTGAGTTTTTCTTCGGCAGTTTTGCCCTGCGTGCCTTTAAGCAATAAAACTGGCACTTCGTAGCCGCCCGCACTCACGAGAGCGTAAGGAAAAATGATATTTTCGATTTGACGTCCATTTTTTGTATCAACCACCCGAGTGGGATTCATACCTTTTTTTGTCAATTCTACATAAAACTCTTCCCGTTTCTTTTTATCGGTTTCGGCATTTGGATTGATAAATTTATAGTTAATATTTATGCCGCCATAGATCTTAAACTCTTCGAGGGTTTCGTTAACCGCACGTTTTAGGCGTTCAAAACCACCCGGAAGCTCTTCGCCATCTAAATAAACTTTCACGAAAACATCGGTTGAGTCTTCATTAGAAAGGTTTTCGAGCAAACTTTGGGTTGCATCCGATAATGAATAACGTTTTTCTTCGGTGAGGTCAAGCCGAAAGAAAACAAAAGAAGCGGCAATATTGAGTAAAACGATTCCGCCAATAATCAGCAGAGCAACGACAAATTTATTTTTCATTATTTAATTATTTAGGCACATAGGCACACATTGGCAAAGGGACAGAAAAAAATAGCTGCCTAATTTATCTGATAAAGTATCTACTTTGTAAACACCTCTGTATCTTTATGTCTTTATTACTTAGTGCCTTTGTTACTCTGTGCCTTGTGAAAGTAATTTTGCTCAAAAATAAAACATTCATTCCTTAATTCCTGCTTTTTCTATGTTTGATGCCAAATATTGGGTTGAAAAATTAAAAATGCAAAGCCATCCAGAAGGTGGATTTTTTGCAGAAACTTATCGTTCGACTGAAACGATTGACAATATTTCTCTTCCTAAACGATTTTCGGGGGATAGAAATTTTAGCACAGGTATTTATTTTTTGTTGGAAAGTCATCATTTTTCGGCATTTCACCGCATTCAGTCCGACGAAATGTGGCATTTTTACGCTGGCGATGCCCTAAAAATATATTATATTGATAAAGAGGGAAATATGCTAATCATAAAACTCGGTAATAACCCCGAAAACGGAGAAGTTTTTCAAGCGGTTGTGCCCGCGGGAGTTTGGTTTGGTAGCAAACCAGCCGTCGAAAACTCTTATTCTTTGGTTGGCTGTACGGTTGCCCCAGGTTTCGATTTTGCAGATTTTGAAATGCCCGACCGACGAACACTTTTACAGGAATATCCGCAACATGAAGACATTATTAAAATGCTTACACATTTAGTATTTTGAATAAATGAATGAGTACCACAGTGGAACTGAATGGTAGAATTAGTATTTTTGCAAAATATTTTCAAAAAATAAATCATTTATCAATATGTTACAACGTCCGCAATCATTTTTATTATTACTTGTCGCTATTTGTATGGTTTTCTTTTTGGGAACAGAAACTTGGCACAAAACCGTAGGCACAGAATCAATTTCGTTGAATGCCTACAACCTTTCTTATGTAAAAGCTGGCTCTATCGTAAAAAATACGCCCCTATATTATCTAGCGGTTTTGGCGGTTCTTTCGGCAGGACTTTCGATTTTTACAATTTTTCAATATAAAAATCGTTTACGTCAGATGTTATTGGTTTCACTAAATTCGCTTGTTGGAGCGGGTTTATTAGGGGCAACCGTTTATCAAATCCAAATGGATGCCAATAAAATTTTCGCTCCCGAAAATCAAGGTGAGTTTAGTTTTAGTTTTTGGGCAGCATTTGTAGCTTTAGCCTTGAATTGGGTAGCCAATCGCCTAATTCGTCGTGATGAGAACATAGTGAAAGATGCTGATAGAATGAGATGATTTGTCCTATCACAACAGTCAATTGCCAATAGTTTCTATCTTTTTGCCGTCCAGAGTTTGCAACTCTGGACGCAGAGGTGCGTTAATTTTTAAACCTATATTCCATCCTCAACAAATCAACTTAAAACCTTCGCCGTGCATATTCATTATTTGCAGCGAAGGATCTTCTTTGAGGTGTTTTCTTAGTTTCGTTATATAAACATCCATACTTCGGGCATTGAAATAGCTATCATCGCCCCAAATAAGTTTTAAGGCAAAACTTCTACTCACTGACTGGTTTTTGTTTTGACAAAGCAATTTCAAAAGCTCCGATTCTTTGGTAGTAAGTTTATTTTGCGAATCATTGATAATTAAATTATTGGTTTGGGAATCAAAATCATAAGCACCAATTTTGAAGTTATTAACTTGAATATCAGGCTCTTGCTTGTTTATTCTTCGTAAAATCGCCTTCATTCGCATCAATAATTCTTCCATGCTAAATGGTTTTGTGATATAATCATCTGCCCCAAGCTTAAAGCCTTGAATCGTATCTTCCTTCATTGATTTGGCCGTCAGAAATATTATAGGCACATCTTTATCCTTCATTCTGATTTCTTTCGCCAACGAAAAACCATCTTTTTTTGGCATCATCACATCAAAAATACACATATCGTAGCCACCTTTTTCTAAGAAAAATTTGAGCCCTTGTTCGCCATTTTTGGCCAAATCGGTCGTAAAACCTTTGGCTTGAAGGTATTCTTGAAGCAACATTCCCAAATTTGAGTCGTCTTCGGTTAAAAGGATTTTTGCCATATTTCTATTTTTTAAACCACTTCAATCGAAGGGCTAAATATTATTTCAAACTTGCTTCCTTCGCACAACTTACTTTCAACAAATATTTGTCCGTTGTGCAGTTCTACCATTTTCTTGACATAACTAAGCCCTAAACCAAAACCTTTCACATCGTGCAAATTGCCAGTCGGAACTCGGTAAAAGCGTTCAAAAATTCGAGCCAATTGGTCTTTTGTCATACCGATTCCTTTATCAGAAATGCTGATTTTTAAGGAGTTACCCAGATTTTCGGTACAAATCGTTATTTCTGGATTTTCTGGCGAATATTTATTAGCATTATCGAGCAAATTATAAATGATGTTTGTCAAATGCACTTCATCTGCCACAATTTCTGATTTATCAGCCTCGAGTTTGAGGTTTACGACACCATTTTTCTGCTCAATTTGTACACTTAAATTTGTCAGTACTTGCTCGATAGTTTCATGAATATCAACGCTATTTAGCCTTAGTTTTACTTCACCTTTATCGAGTAGAGCCATTTGAAGCACTTTCTCTACTTGTGTACCCAATCGGCGATTTTCATCTTGAATAATGTTTAGATAACGGTTTATTTTACCGCTATCTTTTTTCACGTCTCCGTCTTTCATTACTTCCACCGCCAAGGAAATCGTTGAGATTGGCGTCTTAAATTCATGCGTCATGTTGTTGATGAAATCATTCTTAATTTCGGCCAATTTTTTCTGTTTAAACATCGTACTTATCGAGCTGTAAAACACACCTCCAACTACCAAAAACAAAAGTAAAGAACTCAAAAAAACCGACCACATATTACGTAAAATAAAACCTTGTGTATCAGGAAAGTAAACATATAGGAAATGATTTTGTGGCTGTAAATCATTCGGAAAAAGCAAAACTTTATAGGCTTTTTTGAGCAAATCTGGCGTATAATTGACTGCAAACGATGAAAAAATCATATTTGAACTATTCTTTACACCGTATTGGTAGGGAATAAAAATTCCTCGACTTTTGAGTTCTTTTTTCAATAAAGTATCGAGCGTTTGACGGTCGAGACGCTCATAAATATCACGATTTCCGTGAATCACATCTGTTAAGACATTTCTCACGAGTTCGGCTTTATTTTGGGTTCGCTCAAAGTTGGTTTGAAAATCTTTTTCTTGACTTTTTTTCTTAATTTTAATCGGTCTATCAACTTTATTTGCCATTTTTCGAGAAAAACTCAAAGAATCAGTCGCTTGTGAGTTATCGTAATAATACTTATAAGTAACTACTCCTTGTTGATTTTCGATATTTACTCTTAGGTTTTTAGACTCTCGATTTCGTTCGTTACGACTCAATTGAATCACTTGACGATTGATTTCTCCAACTAAATCTTCTACACTTCGCTGACGCATCAGCAATGACCGAGTAGGTTGTGTAAGTTCTTCCCAAGCCAAATTTTGCTCTTCGAGCATGTCTTTTATCAAGCCCATTTGCCGTTCAGGAATCTCGAATGTTGGTTCTGCCCAAAAAATATCCGATGGGGCAATCGTAATTGTATGATTACTCATGCCTTTTGGCAAAAGTATCGCTTTATGGTTTTCTTTTTCAGGATTTTCAACATTCAGCACAAGCTCTTCAGTTTGTGACTGAATTTCTCGATCCACAGGTTTGGACTTTCTTTGCCTACGAATTTTGTGCTGCGTTATGGCCAAGAGTTTTTGTTGTTCTTGGGCTTTCATTTGCTGATTTGCCAAGAAAATCACCTCTTGTTTTTCAATTTTCTTGACAGTCGCCACCATGGCATCATTCACGTCACGGTCGAACTGTTCTTTTTTTACGGCAATCGCATTTTCAATCCAATACCACTGAAAGGCCATCAGACCTATCAAAGCAAGCAACATGACTATGATAATATTTCGGAAATTCATGATAGGATTAAAGCGATTTTAAGTCAGACAAATTTAGTGTAGCTGTAAGTTTACATTTTTAATGATTTGCTAAAGTTGGCTGAAAACTGTTGGCTTTTATTTTTACACGAAATTAACGCCATAAAATCAAAATTATGGTTTATTTAACACTTTTTAACACCAAACAAATTGCTAACTTTACATAAATCTCAACAAAACCTAAGCTATTAAATGTCTTTTCTCATTTTTATTATTTGTATCGCCTTAATTCTTGGACTTATTTACGCTTGGTTGTACCGAAAAGTATCGAAGCATATTCCCGAAAACTATCCAAATCCTCAAAACCGCCAACAAATAGATGCTTCAAAGAAAGTATTGGTTTGTGTTGGTGATAGCAATACACACGGCAATGTGAGTTATAATTGGGTAAACGATTTGAGCTCTCAACTAGCTGACTATCATGTTTTTAATGCTGGAATTAACTCTGATTTAACTTATACTTTGCTCCAACGTATTGATGATGTAATTGCATGTAAACCAAATTTTATTACAATTTTAATTGGCACTAACGATGTAAATTCAACAATGGGAAAGATAATGGAAAAACGCTACCAAGATTTAGGAAGAGTAAGCAAAGATATATCGCCCAATTTTGAAGATTTTAAGAAAAATTACATTGAAATAATTCGTCAGTTAAAAACAAAAACTCAGGCAAATATCGCAGTAATGTCATTGCCAGTTTTAGGCGAAGATTTAGCTCACGAAGCTAATCAGAAAGCCGATAAATACAGTGAATTTGTGAAGCAACTCGCCACCGGTGAGCAACTTATTTATTTACCAGTTAGAGAAAAACAAAAGGTGTTTCTGCAGAAAAATCCTCAGCCATTGAAATATAAATTTGAAGAAGCCTATAAACTGCTGAACTTTTCAGCAATCAATCATTATTTATTGGGCAAAAACTGGGATGAGATTTCGACCATGCACGGCTTTCAATTGACGCCCGACAATCTACACCAAAACTCAATCGCTGGTGGAATGATTAAAGATTTGGTGAAAGATGCAATTGCTTAATTTTTGTCATAAAACTTAAAAATTAAACTATTTTACACCCAAACTGCTATGAAACAAGTGTGTATTATCGGAGCTGGTTCTTCTGGAATTACTGCTGCAAAAGCCCTAAAAGAAAAAGGAGTTTCGTTCGATTGCTTTGAAAAAGGCTCAAATATTGGAGGAGTTTGGCGATTCAACAATGATAATGGACTGTCGTCGGCCTACAGAAGTTTGCATATCAATACCAATCGTGTGGTGATGGCCTATTCCGACTTTCCAATGCCCGATAATTATCCGATGTTTCCGCACCATTCTGATATTATTGAGTATTTTGAAAATTATGTTGAGCATTTCAAATTACGTGAGCATATTACTTTTAATACCTCAGTTACTGATGTTATAAGAAATTCAGACGGCAGCTATAATATCACACTTGACAATCGGCAATCTTTTGATTATCAGTATGTTATAGTCGCAAACGGTCACCATTGGAATCCACGTTTTCCAACTCCTGCTTTTAAGGGTGAATTTACTGGTGAAATTCTTCATTCACATTATTACCGTGAAGCGGAGCAAGTGCAAAATAAAGATGTGTTGGTAGTAGGCATTGGCAACTCGGCCGTTGATATTGCTTGCGAAGCTGCTCGCCAGCATACAGGAAAGGTCGTGATTTCGACCCGAAGTGGTGCTTATATTACACCAAACTGGATTTGGAGCATGCCTTTCGATAATTTGGCCAATCCGTTGACCGCAAAATTACCTCTTTGGCTACAACGCTTTTTGCTCAATACTACCTTGTGGCTGGCTCGTGGTAAACAAGAAGATTACGGAGTACCAAAACCTAATCGACCAGTTTTGAGCGAACATCCGACACTGTCTCAAGATTTATTAAATCTTTCGGGGCGTGGTTTGATAAAATTCAAGCCAAATATCAAGGAATTAAGAGGAAAAACCGTAGTTTTTGAAGACGGAACAGAGCAAGATTTTGACCTGATAATCTATGCAACGGGCTATAAAGTCACGTTCCCATTCTTGAAGCATTACGCTGAATTTGATATAGAAGAAACCAACAATATTGGACTTTATAATAAAGTCATTCATCCTGATTATAAAAATTTGTTCTTTTTGGCCTTGATTCAGCCTTTAGGTGCAATCATGCCTTTGGCCGAAATTCAAGCCAAATGGATTGCCAAAATTATCAAAGGAGAAAGTAAATTGCCATCAAAAGAAGCAATGTTGAAAACTATCGAAGTGGACAAACAAGAGATTGCTCAACGCTATAAACAAACCCCTCGGCATACGTTGCAGGTTGATTTTTATACCTATAAAGGAATTATTGAAAAAGAAATGAAGCGATGAATTGCTTATTTCAAAAACCACAAACGCCTCTTTTCAAGCAGAAAAGAGGCGTTTGTAAAAACAAAATGACCTTAAAATCACAAACCTTTACCAGTAGCTGCCCAGTAAATACCACCATAAAGATGATCAAGGAAAGTTTGGTCACTATAAACCAAAGGAATATGGCCCAATGCTGTATAAAATGCACGACCACCGTCAAAATTATGGTACCAAGAAATCGGGTGGAAACCCATTCCTTTTCCTTCGTTTTCGCCCCATTTTGTGCCTGGATTATATGATTTTTCATCAATCGAAACCAAAACTTTCAAATCATTGGCAGGAGAAGGTGTCTTAAATTCGTACCATTCATCAGTCCAAAGTAGTTTTTTAGGAAAACGCTCCATTCCTGGAAAATTACTGTCTTCAACTTTCAAATAAGCCGTTTGTTGTTGTGGATGAATCTTGAAATAATTTCCAACCAATTTACCGTACCAAGGCCAATCGTATTCGGTATCAGTCGCACTGTGGATACCAACAAAACCTTTTCCAGCTTTGATAAATTTCTCGAAAGCTGCTTGTTGTTCATCGTTCAAGATATTTCCTGTTGTATTCAAGAAAATAACCGCTTGGTATCTTTCTAAGGCTTTATCATTAAAAACCGAAGCATTTTCTTGCCAATCAACGCTAAACGTGTGTCGTTCTGCCAATTTTTTAATAGCCGTTACGCCATCATTGATAGACTCGTGGTGAAAACCATCAGTTTTAGAGAAAAGTAAAACCCTGAATTGTCCTTGAGCGAATGCAGAAATAGTAAAAGTAAATGTCACAAATAAAAGCAACATCAGCTTTTTAGAAAAATCTTGTTTCATAGTTTTGAATGTAAAAGGTTGAATAAATCGACAAAATTAGTAGTGTCAAAAAAACACTTATTGATAAAGCAAATGTATGATTTTGAAATCAAAAAACAAAGAAGGGAGATTTAAACTACCAAAGTAGCTTTAATCTCCCTTTATCTATCGACTCTTTTCTTTAACAGGATTTTAACTCAACAACTCATAAATCCCAGCTACACCTTGGCCACCACCAACACAGGCAGTTACCATACCATATTTTTTGTTTTGGCGACGAAGTTCGTTCAAAACCTGAACAGTCAAACGTCCGCCAGTTGAACCAAGAGCATGACCGAGAGCAATTGCACCACCATTTGGATTAATTTTGTTTGTATCTAAGCCAAGTTCTTTAATAACTGCTAAAGATTGAGCCGCAAAAGCCTCGTTTAGTTCAATAATATCAATATCATCTTGTTTCAAACCTGCTTGTTTTAAGGCAATCGGAATAGCCGCAACCGGGCCAATTCCCATGATGCGTGGCTCAACTCCTGCTGTTGCATAAGCCATCATACGAGCGATTGGTTTTAAACCTAATTCATTAACCATTCTTTCTGACATAACTATTACAAAAGCGGCTCCATCAGAAGTTTGCGAAGAATTTCCTGCCGTCACGCTTCCACCCATCGCAAAAACAGGACGAAGTTTTGATAAAGCATCAACGCTTGTTCCTTCACGCGGACCTTCATCTTTTGTTACAACGTATTCTTTGTTTTTCTTTTTGCCTGTAGCTTCGTCAAAATATGTTTCTTTTACTGTAATCGGCACAATTTCACCATCAAATTTCCCATCAGCTTGTGCGGCCAACGCTTTTACATGAGAATTATACGAGAAAATATCTTGTTCTTCCCTAGTAACATTAAATTGTTGAGCCACTTGTTCGGCAGTAAGACCCATTCCGATATAATAATCCGGATGGTGCGAAGCCAAACCATAATTCAACGCCATTTTCCAACCAGTTGTTGGTACCATCGACATTGATTCTGTGCCTCCAGCTACGATACAATCAGCCATTCCTGCACTAATTTTTGCAGCGGCCATTGCGATTGTTTCAACGCCCGAACCACAATAGCGGTTAACGGTTACGCCCGCTACGCTCTTGCCCAAAGCTAAGAGTGAAATATATCGAGCCATTTGCATTCCTTGCTCGGCTTCGGGAACTGCATTTCCTACAATGAGGTCATCGACACGAGCAGGGTCGAGATTTGGCACTTGTGCCATGAGATGCTTGATTACATCAGCCGCCAAATCGTCGGGGCGAGTAAAACGAAAAACTCCTTTGGGTGCTTTGCCGACTGCACTGCGGTAGCCAGCTACTATATATGCGTTCATAGTTTTTTTTTTTTTAGACAAGAGATTTTAGACAAAAGACAAGAGAACAAACAAAGTAAAGTCTCATTCTTGACTGAATTTTCTTTGAAGTGTGAATATAATCTTTTGTATTTCCTGTAATTTTTCACTTAAAAAATTTAATGAATCTATTGATATAATATCTAATCTATTTGAAATGATAAGTTGCGTTTCAAGTTCATAGGATGAAGCAAGTGCAATTCCAAGAAATCGGGCAAAATCCTTGTTACTTCCACGTCCAGAACCTTCGGCAATGTTTGAAGGGATAGGAACTGCACAACGTCGAATTTGACTTATCAAACCAAATTTTTCGTCAGCTGGAAATTCTGAGGTGATTTTATAAATATCGACAACAGCATTTATCGACAATTGCCAAACTTTCAAATCACGGAAATTGTGAACCTGCATTTTATTATTTCAGATTTTTTAGACAAAAGAGTTTAGACAAAAGATATGAGATAAAAAATGTCATTGCCTAAAATAGGTTGCCCTCAAAACGGGACAATCACATGAGCAAAGATGATTTAAAATCTAAGAAAAGTACAAATCTAAATATTCGTCCGAGGAGAATATTTAGCACTGAGTTCAAACGCCAAAAAGTTGCCGAACTTACATCTGGTAAAGTTTCTATCGCCAATTTTAGTAAATTGTGGGGAATTAGGACACACATTGTTTACCGTTGGATTTATAAATATTCTCCAGATTATAAAAAAGGAACTACGATGGTTATTCAATTAGATAGCGAAGCAACAAAAACGCAAGCACTATTGCAACGAATTTCGGAATTAGAACGCACCTTGGGTCAAAAACAAATGGTGATTGATTTTAATGAAAAACTGATAGAAATAGCCTCAAAAGAGTTAGAGATTGATATAAAAAAAAATTTCAGTCCGAAACCTTAGAATCTTTTAGGATCACTATACAAAAGCATTCATTCCAAATGAAAGATTTGTATAGTCACTGCCAAATCACTAAACAAGGGCATTATAATGCTTTAAAAAGAGAACAAGAATGGCAAATAAAAGAGCGTTTGTATGTCGGTTTTATTATGCAAATTCGAGAGATACATCCTGCCATGGGATTGCGTACAATGTACGAACATTACAATCCTGAGGGTATTGGGCGAGATGCTTTTATTAGTATTGGTATTTATTATGGATTTCGCACAAAAGTATTCAGAAACCTAACAAAAACGACATTTTCGAGTCCTTATAGTCGGTACAAAAACTTGTTGGTAGATAAAAATCTAAACGATATTAACCAATTGTGGACAAGCGATTTGACGTATTTTAAAGTCGGAGAAGCGTTCTATTATATTGTTTTTATCATGGATGTATACTCTCGAACAATAGTAGGTTACTCGGTTGCTGATAATATGAGAGCTGAAAATAATGTTACAGCTTTACAAATGGCTTTTAAATATCGAAAGTGTGCTAAATTTAATTATCTTTTGACCCATCATTCTGACAGAGGGGGACAATACATAAGTGAGCAGTATATCGCTTTACTTAATGATGCCAAAATCCAAGTCAGTATGTGCAACGAAGTTTACGAAAATGCACATATTGAAAGAGTCAATGGGACGATTAAAAATATGTATCTAGAACATTGGAATATTTCAACTTTTGAGCAACTACAAAAGAAACTCAAAAGAGCTGTTAATACTTACAATAATTCTAAACCACATTCTGCTATCGGAGATAGAACTCCAGTGGCATTTGAACAGTATATCAAAGAACTAAATGATGAAAACAAGCCTAAATTACCTATTTGGACTTGTGATTTATCAAAAAAACAAAACCCAAATCAATGTATAATACAATTTTAACTATATTCACTTTTTCTAATCGCAGGGCAACCTATTTTAGGCAATGACAAAAATTTGATAAAAATATTTTTTGATTGTCCAACTAACTGGCTCCTTCTCTTGTCTCTTGTCTAAAATCTCTTATCTTGATAGATTAGTTTCTCGGTGGTTTTCCTCCACTAAGCAATCCCTGCATACGCTCCAATGTTTTCTTTTCAGCACAAAGCGATAAGAATGCTTCACGCTCCAAATCCAATAAATATTGTTCAGAAACCATTTGTGGATAACTCAAATCTCCACCCGAAATTACGTAAGCCAATTTATCGGCAATTTTTGCATCGTGTTCGGTAATGTATTTACCCATCAACATACCAGTGATACCCGCCTTGAAAAGAGCAATACCAGCTTTTCCTTGAACTTTAATATCAGTACGTTGTTTTGGTTGCGTGTAACCATCTTCGGATAATTTGATGGCTTCTTCCTTCGCTTCGGCAATCAATCTGCTACGATTCAAAACAATTTTATCTTTATCGGTTTTCAAATAACCCATATCAAAAGCCTCTTGTGCCGAAGTCGAAACTTTAGCTTGGGCGATATTCATAAAGGTATTTTGAAGAATATTTAATTCAGGGTCGCCAGTTTGGTATAAATCCGAGCAACGTAAAGCCATTTCTTTTGTTCCTCCACCCGCTGGAATCAAACCAACGCCTAATTCAACCAATCCCATATAGGTTTCGGCATGAGCCACAACTTTATCGGCATGAAGATTTAGTTCGCAACCGCCACCTAAAGCTAAGCTATGTGCAGCCGTTACGACTGGAATTGATGAATATCTTGCACGCATCATAGTTTGCTGGAATTGTGCAATCATCATATTGATTTCATCGTATTCTTGCTCTATGGCAAACATAAACAGCATTGCCAAATTTGCACCTGCTGAAAAGGCTTCGTTTGAATCATTTCCAACAACTAAGCCTCTAAAATCTTTCTCTGCAATGCCATACGCTTTATTCAAGCCTTCAACAACTTCGGCACCGAAAGTATTCATTTTTGAATGGAATTCTACGCCCGCAATGCCATCGCCCAAATCAAAGATTGTTGAACCTGCATTTTTCCAAATCACATTGGTTTGCCGGAGATTATCCAAAATAATGAATGATTCTGTTCCCGGAATTACTTTATACGATTTGCTCGGAATATCGTAGTATTTACGTTTTCCTACTTCAACTTTATAGAAAGTCTCATTTCCTGATTCCAACATTTCATAAACCCAGGCCGCTGGTTTGAGGTCTAAATCTTCCATGATTTTGAGCATCGGACGAACGCCAATGGCATCCCAAGTTTCGAACATGCCCATTTCCCAACCGAAACCTGCACAAATGGCAGCGTCAATTCTATATAATTCGTCCGAAATTTCTGGAATACGATTTGTTGCATAACGGAAACCATCAGCAAAAGTCTTGCGGTAAAATTCACCAGCTTTGTCTTTTCCTGACAAAAGTACCGAGAAACGTTTTTTCAAATCGTCAATACTTTTGGTACTTTCTAAAGTTGCAAATTTGATTTTTTCAGAAGGTTTGTATTCAAAACTCTTCAAATCTAAGGCAAGAATAAGGGTTTTTCCTGCTGCATCTTTTGTTTTCTTATAAAAACCTTGACCCGTTTTATCACCGAGCCATTTGTTTTCCATTAGTTTTGCCATTGTTGGCGGCAAAATAAAGGCATCTTTCGATTCGTCGGTTTCTAAAACGTTTATCAAATTATTACAAACATTAACGGTTGTATCTAAACCAACTACATCTGAAAGTCGGAAAGTTCCTGATTTCGGGCGACCAACTACTGTACTGGTAAGTTTGTCGACTTCTTCAACGGTCAAGCCCATTTCTTCGGCCACTCTGATGGTTTGAACCATCGCATAAATTCCCAAACGATTGGCAATAAATGCAGGTGAATCTTTGCACAAAACGGTTGTTTTTCCGAGATATAAATCACCGTAGTGCATCAAGAAATCAAGCACCGATTTGTCAGTTTTGTCAGTAGGAATGATTTCCAATAAACGCAAATAACGTGGCGGATTAAAAAAATGCGTTCCACAGAAATGTTTTTGAAAATCATCAGAACGGCCTTCTGCCATCAAATGAATCGGAATACCCGAAGTATTTGATGTTACCAAAGTTCCTGCTTTACGGAATTTTTCTACTTTTTCGTAAATAATTTTTTTGATGTCAAGGCGTTCTACGACTACTTCAATTATCCAATCGTAAGTGGCGATTTTGGGCATATCGTCATCAAAATTACCCAATTTTACTCTACTTAATGATTTTTGATTATAAATCGGCGAAGGACTTGCTTTTACAGCCGCTTGGAATAAGTCGCCAACAATTCGATTACGAACGGCTGGATGAGTGGTGTCGAGTCCTTTTGCTTTTTCAGCATCGTTAGGCTCTTTCGGAACCATGTCGAGGAGGAGTACCTCCACACCGATATTAGCAAAGTGCAACGCAATACGGCTTCCCATAATGCCCCCACCCAAAACAACTACTTTTTTGATACTACGATTCATGGTTTTGTGTTTGATTTTTTTACTCAAAATCTCTTTTAAATATTTGAAGTATGGAACCGCAACGCGGACCGTGCAGATGATTTTGATTTATATGATTGTTGATGAAAATCTTAATAAATCATCTCAATCTGAGTTCTATTTGTTTCCTAAAATCATCTGACTCTGTAATCTTTTCACAAGCATCGTGATTATTCTGCGATTCAGCTCAGTTTCCATCAAAATATAATCTTTATATTGTTCGACTGAAAGTTTTCCGATAATCATTCCAACAAAATAATTGCGTATTTGTGCGTCTTTTTTAATGGTATTTTCAATATAGTTGGCTTGGTCTTCGGGCGAATATCTTTCAAATACAACTTTATGTCTGACCAAATATTGCTTAAAAACTGCAATCAATAACTCATTTTGTTCTTTCAAAATTTGTCTTAAAAACTCATTCTGAAAATTCTCTTCGGCTGAAATCATATTTATTTCTCTTCAAAAAAACTCTTGAATTAACATTAATAATTATTAAATAAACATAATGTGCGACAAATATACGCAATCAATATTAGTATGCAAGCATACTAATATATATTTTTATTTGATAAATTTCGTAGGTTTGCTAAGTCATAATAAACAGTAACGTAATGTCTAAACAAGATTTAAGAAAAGAATATCTTCAAAAACGAAAAGCCCTTACCGAAACAGAAGTTGAGGACTTTTCAAGAAAAATACACGACTGGTTTTTCAGAAGCATTCCTGTACATACCTACGCAACAATTCATACTTTCCTGCCAATAAAACGAAATAATGAGATCAATACTTATCTCATTATTAATACACTACAAAAGGATTTTACCACAGATATTGTCATTCCAAGAAGCTATGAAGATGGCACAATGAGCCATTATTTACTCACGAAAGACACTGTTTTTGAGGAAAATAAATGGGAAATATCAGAACCGTCTCCAGTTGGCGGTCTTCAGTCTTCAGTCTTCAGTATAGATTTAGTTCTAATTCCATTGCTTTGTTTCGATAAAAAAGGCTATCGTGTTGGCTATGGAAAAGGGTATTACGACCGATTTCTGGCCGAATGCCGCCCAGATGTTTTGAAAATTGGCCTTTCGATTTTTGAGCCAATTGATAAAATCATTGATGTCACTGAGTTTGATATAAAAATGAATTACTGCATTACGCCAAATAAGATTTGGAGTTTTTCGTAAATTTAGGATTTTTCCAAGAAGCCAAACCAAAATTTCATTATCTTTGTAGTCAAAACGCCCCTAACCCCAGAGGGGCTTCAAATCTTTCAAATAAATAACTCCCCTCTGGGGTTGGGGGCTTTTAAAAAAATGAAAATTGCAGTAGTTGGTGCAACTGGCTTAGTTGGCACTGAAATCTTGAAAGTATTGGCGGAAAGAAACTTCCCCGTCAGCGAAATTATTCCCGTTGCTTCCGAAAAATCAATTGGTAAACAGGTTGAGTTTAAGGGTAAACAGTTTACGGTTGTAGGCTACGAAGATGCTATCATGATGAAACCTGCGGTTGCGATTTTCTCGGCTGGTGGAAGTTCTTCTTTGGCTTTAGCACCCTTATTTGCTGAAGCAGGAATTCCAGTAATTGACAACTCTTCGGCATGGAGAATGGATCCAACGAAAAAGCTGATTGTTCCAGAAGTAAACGCAAATACGATTACGGCAGAAGATAAAATCATTGCTAATCCAAACTGTTCTACAATCCAGATGGTAGTGGTAATGAAGCCATTACACGATAAATATAAAATCAAACGCGTGGTTGTTTCGACTTACCAATCGGTAACAGGAACAGGTAAGGCTGCCGTTGACCAATTGTTTGCCGAACGTGCAGGCGATGATAGCGTTGCAAAAGTATATCCGCATAAAATTGACCTTAACGTATTGCCTCACATTGATGTTTTCTTGGATAACGGTTATACCAAAGAAGAAATGAAAATGGTAAACGAAACAAAGAAAATCATGGGTGATGATAGTATTGCTGTTACGGCAACGACTGTGCGTATACCAACTGTTGGTGGACACTCGGAAGCAGTAAATATTGAATTTGAAAACGATTTCGATTTAGATGAAGTTCGTCGATTATTAAGCGAAACTGAAGGCATTATCGTTCAAGATGACCCTAAAAACTTCATTTATCCGATGCCAATTACATCGCACGGAAAAGATGAGGTTTTTGTTGGACGTATCCGTCGTGACGAATCTCAAGCCAAAACATTAAATCTTTGGGTGGTTGCCGACAACCTTCGCAAAGGTGCAGCGACTAACGCAGTTCAGATTGCTGAATATATGTTGAAAGCAAATTTATTATAAACAACTTTCTAATTTGTTGGTTTTATGGGGAGGGCATTTAAAATGTCTTCCCTTTTTATTTTAAATCTTAGCAAAAGATTACATTTGTGATAATCTAAAAATCCTTAAGCAAAATCGAACCACCAAAGCGGCAGGAGAAAATTCAAATTCAACCTAACAATGAAAAAACTATTTTTAATTATCCTATTAAACCTCTTCTTGGGAATGGGTACTTATGCCCAAATAAATCCCGAAAACATCAAAATCGTAAGAGATAAATGGGGTGTTCCTCACATTTTTGCAAAAACCGACCCCGAAGTAGCTTATGGATTGGCTTGGGCAAATGCCGAAGATGATTTCAAAACTATGCAACTTACACTTTTGGCGGGAAAAGGCATGGTTGGCCGCCATAAAGGCAAGGATGGTGCAACTGTTGATTATGTTGTCGCACTTTTACGTTGTCGTGAGGTAGTCGAAGAACAATATGACAAAGCTTTATCACCTGATTACAAGGCACTTATCGAAGGATATGTGGCAGGAATAAACGCCTATGCAGCCAAACACCCAGAAGAAGTTTTGGTTAAAGGCTCATTTCCGACAAATACCAAAGAATATTCTACTAGTACGGTACTTTCTCTTTCAATGATTTCAGGTGTTGATGCGGTTTTGCAGAAAATTTTCAAAGAAAAAGTCAAAACACTCGATGATTTTAAGGCCGCAGGCTCAAATGCAATAGCGGTGCATAGCTCGAAAACAAGTGACGGAAGTTCGTATTTAGCAATCAATCCGCACCAACCACTCGAAGGACCAGTGGCTTGGTATGAAGCTCATTTGTGCAGCGAAGAAGGTTTAAATGTACTTGGGGCGTTATTTCCCGGTGGCCCTGTGATTTTTGTTGGTGCAAACGAAAATTTGGGTTGGACACATACTGTCAATTATCAAGATAAGGTCGATGTTTTTCAACTCGAAATGAATCCAGCAAACAAGATGCAATATAAGTTTGACGCAAAGTGGGAAACTTTAGAGCAAAAAACCGTTAAGCTGAAAGTAAAAATGGGTGTTTTTACAATCCCCATCAAAAAAGTAGCTTTGTGGAGTAAGTATGGAGCCACGATTCAGTCCAAACAGGGTACTTTTTCAGTCAGATTTAGTGCCAATCAAGATATTCGAGGCATCGAACAATGGTATAAGATGGACAAATCTCGTAATTTTTCAGAGTTTTATAAAGCCATGCAGATGACCTCAATCCCTGGATTCAACACGATTTATGCCGATAAGCGAGACACCATTTTTTATGTAAGTAACGGTAAAATTCCGTTCCGTGCTGAAGGCTACGATTGGAAAAATACAATTCCTGGAAATACCTCAAAAACCCTCACTACGTCATTTCACCCTTTGAAAGATTTACCACAGTACATCAATCCTGCGAGTGGTTATTTATTCAATGCCAATCATACGCCTTTTAATGCAACTGGTGAAAAAGACAACTTAAAAGCCGAAAGTTTTGACCAAACGATGGGCTACGAAGTGAAAGACAATAACCGAAGTGTTCGTTTTCAGGAAATGTTTTCACAGTATAATAAAATCTCATTTGAAGACTTTAAACATATCAAATACGACGGCCAATTACCGAAAGGAAAACTTTATTTTCCTGCTAACACAGATGCTTTATTTCAACTAAACCCAAGTGAATATACTGATATACAGGCACTTATCGAAAATTTAAATGCTTGGGACAGAAAAACCAATGTTGATAGCAAAGGGGCAGCCGAATTTTTGATTATACTCAACTATTTTACAAACGAATTTGCAAAAAAAGAAGAATTGGCAGATTATGTGCTTACCAAAGAAGATGCTGTTACAGCTTTTCGTCACGTGAATGCTTATATGAAACAATATTTTGGACGAACTGATATTACACTTGGAGATTTGCAAAAACTGGTGCGTGGCGATATCGAAAAGCCATCTTGGGGTTTGCCCGATGTCATCACGGCTATGCACGCCCGCCCTTATAGAGATGGCAAACTGAAAGTCGTGCAAGGTGAATCGTATATTGGATTAATTAAATTCCCGAAAGAAGGCTTGCCCGAAATAGAAACAGTCCTAAACTTCGGACAATCAACTCACGCTGATAGCCCGCATTTTGCCGACCAAATGGATGTGTATTTAGGTCAGAAAACAAAAAAAATGACACTTGATAAAACTGAGGTAATGAAAACGGCAATAAAAACATACTCGCCGAAATAATTTTGAATGATACAATGTTTGAATGATAGAAAAAAGAGAATAAATGATCACTCACTCTATCATTCAAACATTCAAAATTGCCTATATCCCCGTATAATTAAAAGGAGAAATGCGTCGAAGTTCATATTTTACCTTTTCACCTACATCTAGCGTATCAATAAAATCTTTGATACGTTTTTCAGTAATTTTTTCGTTTTTGCGAGTTAATTCTTTCAATGCCTCATAAGGTTTCGGGAAACCTTCACGGCGAAGAACCGTCTGAATACCTTCAGCCACAATCGCCCAGTTTTCTTCCAAATGGTGGTCTATTGCTTCTTGATTGAGTTCGAGCTTATTCATTCCTTTCAATAAAGAATTTAAGGCGATAACTGTATGACCAATCGGTACGCCCAGATTTCTCAAAACTGTTGAATCTGTCAAATCTCTTTGAAGACGAGAAATAGGCAATTTTGCTGAAAAATGCTCGAAAAGTGCATTGGCAACTCCTAAATTGCCTTCGGCATTTTCAAAATCAATTGGGTTCACTTTGTGCGGCATTGCCGAAGAACCAATTTCGCCCGCTTTAATTTTTTGTTTGAAATAGCCCATCGAAACATACGTCCAAACATCACGAGAAAAATCAATCAAGATAGTATTGAGGCGTTTGAGAGCATCAAACATAGCCGCCAACATATCGTAATGCTCAACCTGCGTAGTTTTCTGACTTCGAGAAAGTCCAAGGCAATCGTTTACAAAACTATTCCCAAACGTTACCCAGTCGGTCTGCGGATATGCCACATGATGAGCATTGAAATTACCCGTTGCTCCACCAAATTTGGCCGCATAAGGCACAGCATCGAGCATTTCGAGTTGTTTTTCGATTCTTTCGCAGAACACTAACAATTCTTTACCTAATCGAGTAGGCGAAGCTGGTTGTCCGTGCGTATGGGCGAGCAGTGCAATGTCTTTCCATTGTTCGGCCAATTCGTGCAATTTTGCCAAAACTTGCTGATATGCAGGCAAAATCTCTACCATCATCGCTTCTTTTAATGAAAGCGGAATGGCTGTATTATTGACATCTTGCGAAGTAAGTCCAAAATGTATAAACTCCGAATGTTGCCCGATTCCCAAAACCTCAAAAGCATCTTTGATAAAATACTCAACGGCTTTGACATCATGGTTGGTTACTTTTTCGGTTTCTTTGATTTTAAGTGCATCTTCTTCCGAAAAATTTTCATAAATCGCACGAAGATTTTTATACATAACTTTATCAAAACCTTCGAGTTGAGGCAAAGGAAGTTCGCAAAGAGCAATAAAATATTCAATTTCAACTCTCACTCGGTAGTGAATGAGTCCAAATTCAGAAAAATATTTTGCAAGATTTTCAATTTGTCGGCGATAACGGCCATCAATAGGAGAAATAGCAGTAAGAGTATTCAAAAGCATAATTTTTAGGTAAAAATCTTTGGAAATTAAGATTTTGAAGGAAAAATATTGGATTTGGTTGAGTAAAATCTTTTTGGAATAGCCTATTTAGATTTCCATCAACATACAACATCGAAGTTCCAAACTCTAAATTCAAAGTACAAAGTTAAACCTATTGTGTGTTCTGACAAAATAAATTAACTTGCCAAACAATTTCAACCTTATAACATACAAAACCTCGATGCAAACTTCAAATTTTATTGGTGAATTACTAGGTACACTCGTACTTATTTTACTCGGCGACGGTGTGGTCGCAAATATTCTTTTAAAAGGTTCAAAAGGTGAAAACGGTGGATGGTTGGTAGTAACCACAGCTTGGGCATTTGCCGTGATGTGTGGCGTATTTGTAGCTCAAAAATTTGGTAGTCCCGATGCTCACCTTAATCCTGCTATTACGATTGCAATGGCTGTAAAATCTGGCAATTGGTCGAATGTTGCTCCATTTATTTCTGCTCAATTAATTGGTGCATTTTTGGGTGCTACACTCGTATGGCTCACATATTTGCCACATTGGGCAATAACCGAAGATAAGGGTGCGAAATTGGGCGTTTTTGCTACCTCCCCTGCTATCAGAAATACTACGAGTAATATTATATCTGAAATCATTGGAACCTTTGTATTAATCGTAGTATCTAATTCCTTTACTGCCGATTTACCAAATGGATTTGCTCCATACTTAGTAGGTATGTTGGTTTGGTCAATAGGCTTATCTTTAGGTGGTCCGACTGGCTACGCGATTAATCCTGCACGTGATTTAGGACCACGTATCGCTCATGCAATTTTACCCATTTCAGGCAAAGGTACAAGCGATTGGGGCTATGCTTGGATTCCAGTACTAGGCCCAATCGTTGGAGGTATTTTGGCCGTACTCTTTTTAAATGCCTTTAATATTTAACTCAATATTCCTCTATTTATACTTCTTGCTTTTAAAATTCAATACCATGAAGCGACTATTTATTATATTAATGTGCTTTGCATCAACCGTTTGGGGACAAAATACTTACAGTATTATTCCTCAACCTGACACTCTCATCGCAAAAAGTGGGACATTCGAAATCAATAGCGAAACCCGAATTATTTTACAAACTAACGATGCCCCAACAGCAGCGGTTGCCAAGCTTTTTTCGAATCAGGTATCTATTACAACTGGGATGAAACTTTTTTCGGATGTTTTACTTGCAAAATTGCCTCAAATTAAACCCAAAACAAAAAAATCGATTTCTGTTTCGCCAATTACGAACGCTATTTTGTTTATAAAATCAACTCAAGCAATGCCCGAAGATGGCTATAAACTTTCGGTTGAATCAAATCTCGTGACTATCACAGCAAGTGGTTCACAAGGATTTTTTTATGCTCTTCAAACAATGTTTCAATTGCTTCCTGCCGAAATTTATAGTTCATCCAATATTAATGGTTTACAACTAAAAATGCCTTGCGTAAGTATTGTTGATAAACCACGCTACGAACACCGTGGTTTTATGCTTGATGTGGGTCGTCATTTTATGCCACTATCTTTTGTTAAGAAAACTATCGATTTATTGGCAATGCACAAAATGAATATTTTGCATTGGCACTTAACTGAAGACCAAGGTTGGAGAATCGAAATATTGAAATATCCTCGTCTTACGCAAGTTGGCTCGGTACGTTCTGAAACTATTGATGGCAAAATGTCTTATAATCAACCATTAAAATTTGATGGAAAAGAACATTCGGGTTTTTATACACAAGATGAAATCAGAGATGTAGTAAAATATGCCCAAGAAAGATACGTAACAATTATTCCTGAAATAGAAATGCCTGGTCATGCTTTGGCGGCTTTAGCGGCATATCCAGAATTGGGTTGTACGGGCGGACCTTATGACGTAGCAAAAATTTGGGGAGTAATCGAAGATGTTTACTGCCCTACCGAAAAAACTTTCAAGTTTATTGAAGATGTACTCACCGAAGTAATGGGCTTGTTTCCGAGTAAATACATTCATATCGGTGGCGATGAATGTCCGAAAATTACTTGGCAAAGAAGTAAATTCTGCCAAGATTTAATGAAAGCCCAAGGTTTGAAAGATGAACACGAACTTCAAAGTTATTTTATTAAACGCATTGATAAATTCTTGACTTCAAAAGACAGAAAAATCATGGGTTGGGACGAGATTTTGGAAGGTGGACTTTCGCCAAACGCCACGGTTATGTCGTGGAGAGGTGTTCAAGGCGGAATTGAAGCTGCCAAACAAAAACATGATGTGGTAATGACACCAAACTCATACGTTTATATTGATTATTATCAATCTCACCCAATTACAGAGCCTTTGGCAATTGGTGGTTTCTTGACATTGGAGAAAGTTTATTCTTATGAACCAACGCCATCAGAACTAAAACCAGAAGAATCAAAACATATTTTGGGAGCTCAAGTAAATCTTTGGACAGAATATGTCTCAACGCCCGAATATGCCGAATATATGACATTTCCTCGTGCATGTGCCTTATCGGAAGTTACATGGACACCATCAATTAATAAAAATTTTGCAGACTTTGGACGTAGACTAGAAGCTCATTTCAAACGATTAGATGTACTGAATGTAAATTACGCCAAGAGTATTTTTGATGTAAAGGAAACTGCCACACCCAACAAAAATACGCAAACCGTAGAAGTAAAACTCGAACCCTTCGTACACGATGCACAGGTCCGTTATTCGCTTGATTTTTCAAAACCTACGTCCAATTCAGCGATTTATGTGCCACAGACATTTAATAAATTAACCACTGTAAGGGCAGCAATTTTCAGAAATGACATACAAATCGGTAAGGAGTTCGTAAAAACTTATAGAATGCCTGATAAATAAGATAAAATTAAATCGAGATTTTCAATACTAATTGAGATTTACAGCCACAAATTCACCAAAGCCGCTTTGCCAATATGCTGAGTGGCTTTGGCTGAATCATCCAAAATAATTGTTGAACCATCTGCACCCAAGTCCCAGATACTTCCTTGCAGAAAAACATTTATCCCCTTTTTTACCCCTGCTTCATTTTTTGCTCTTTCGCCCATTGCGTGTTTTACCCAAGCTTCACCGAGTGTTAATTTACTGATACTCTCTTTGGCATCGGCAGGAGTTTCTGCACCTAAATAGCCGGTCCACTTTTTATTACAATTACCATAACCATTTGAATACGAGGGGGCTTAAGTAGGTAATGATACAATATTAATCGACAAATTGAAATGATGTAACTTATTGAAAGTTAGTATTTTATCTCATTTCTTTTGTCTCAGTACTTAGTTCATGGTTAATAATCGACAAGTCCGTTTAAGATAATTGACTGATAGACAGAGATTTAGCTATTTACAAATTTTGTCTGTTAATACTATTCTATCACTTATGTTGATTTAATGGGCAATTTTCAAAATATTTTATCAAGATTCCTGAGCCTTTTCTTAATTTTGTTTTAAAATTGCATGAACAAGTATCATTGGGCAACATCAACATAAAACTTATTTTTTAAAGCAGACTGGGCATAAAACATGATAGAACCTTATATTGTCGGTATCACGGGCGGAAGTGCATCAGGAAAAACATTTTTTTTAAAACAACTATTAGGTGCTTTTTCTGAGGAAGAAGTTTGCCTAATCTCGCAGGACAATTACTACCGTACACAGGAATTTGTACCAAAAGACCAAAATAACATAGAAAACTACGACCTGCCCGAAGCCATTGATTTTGAGCTGTATGCTCAACACATCAACGACCTCAAAAATGGCAAGGTGGTTCAACACAAAGAATATGTTTTCAATAATCCTAATGTTGTTCCGAAAACCCTTACTTTTAAATCAGCCCCAATCATTGTAGTTGAAGGAATTTTTGTTTTTTACTCACCTGAAGTATCTAATTTACTTGATTTAAGGGTTTTTATTGATGCCCGTGAACATATCAAAATCAAACGCCGTATCATAAGAGATAATAACGAACGTGGCTATGACTTAAATGATGTACTTTATCGTTGGGAAAATCACGTGGCTCCAACTTACGAGAAATACATCGAACCGACAAAATACAGTGCCGACATCATTATCAATAATAATTTACATTTTGAGAAAGGCTTGGATATTCTCACTTCCTTCCTCAAAACAAAACTTTCTTGATGCGTGAATTTAATAGAAAAAAGAGGGGTTTTTCTACAGGAGAAGCCCCTCTTTTCATTTAAAAACAGGCATATTTTTTTTAGACAAAACAACCCAAGTTTAAACAGAATCTATGATGATAACGGCAAAGTAGAAGATGTCATCGAAACGATTTATGAATACAATAAAACTGGAATTTCGACCAAAGTTACATAGACAATCAACATAAGCAAAAACAAAACCACTCAGTCAGTCGCTTTCAAATATATGTATGATTGAGTTGAGTTAGGATAAACAAAGTCGAGAAAAAAACTGTTACTAATGCAAGAACATATTTTCCTATCAGTCTAAACTTTTCTTATGCAAAATATTCTTTTCTGGTTCAGAAACGACTTACGACTTCACGACAACGAGGCACTCATACAAGCATCCAAGGAAGGGAATGTGATTCCTGTTTATATTTTTGATGAACGCCAGTTTATTGACACACCGCTGGGATTTAAGCGAACTGGGACATTTCGTGCTAAATTTTTAATAGAATCAGTCGAAAATCTACGTAAGAATCTCCAAAAAATTGGCTCTGATTTAGTTATCAGAATCGGAAAGCCCGAAGAAATTTTGGCCAAAATGGCGGCTGACCTTAAAGTAGCGGCAGTTTATGCCAGTAAAGAGGTTACTCAGCAAGAAACTACCATAGAAGCTAGCCTTTCAAAGAGGCTTAAACCACTCAATATCGAAATAGAATTGGTGTGGATTGCTACGCTCTATCATGCCCGCGATTTGCCTTTTCAAATAAATTTTTTATCAGATGTTTTTACTGAATTTAGAAAAAAAGTAGAACGTTCGGCTAAAATACGCCTCACTTTTGATGCACCAAAAAGCCTTCCTAAAATAGATAAAACTATTGAACTTAGTGAGATTCCAACATTAAATACACTTGGTTATGAAAATATTAAAACCGATAAACGTTCGGTATTAGCTTTTCAAGGAGGAGAAACTGCGGCTCAATATCGACTTGATGAATACTTTTGGGATAATGATTTACTAAAAACCTATAAAGAAACTCGCAACGGACTAATTGGAGCAGATTATTCATCAAAATTTTCGGCTTGGTTGAGTTTAGGTTGTATTTCTCCTCGTACAATTTATGAGGAGGTGAAAAAATATGAAAAAGAAGTAACCGCCAACGACTCAACTTATTGGTTGGTTTTCGAACTAATTTGGCGTGATTATTTCCACTTTATTGCCTTGAAGTTTGGTACTCGAATTTTCAAGCCAAGTGGTATAAAGAACGACCTGATGAAGTCATGGAAACAAAACAAAGTAAATTTCTATAAATGGGTAAAAGGCGAAACTGGCGTACCATTTATTGATGCCAATATGCGAGAATTGCAACAAACTGGCTTCATGTCGAATCGTGGCCGCCAAAATGTAGCAAGTTTCTTGACAAAAGATTTGGGTATTGATTGGACTTGGGGAGCAGCTTATTTTGAGAGTCAACTCATTGATTATGACGTTTGTAGCAACTGGGGAAACTGGAATTACTTGGCAGGCGTAGGCAATGACCCACGAGAAGACCGCTACTTTAATATTGGCCGCCAAGCTGATATGTATGACAAACAAGGCGAATATGTAAACCTTTGGCTACCAGAATTGGCAAAAGTTCCAGCCGAGAAAATCCATTTTACGGGACTTTTGAGCGAAGAAGAACAGAAAAAATATGGAGTTTCTTTAGGTAAGGATTATCCGGAACCTATCATTAATGTTAATAAATGGATAAAGTCTTAAAAAACTTTCTTCAATCGACATCAAAAATATCCGCTTGCTGAATTTTTTATCCATTTATAACATTTAGCCACTTGTATATCATTTTCAAATCATTATATTTGAATCAAAATTAACCAATTATAGAAAAAACGAATTTAAGACAATGAACAAAAGCACACTCATCATCGTTGGTATTTTACTAATTTTCGGTATGTACGGATGTAGCTCTTACAATGGTTTGGTAGGAAAAGACCAAGAAGTGAACGGTAAATGGGCAAACGTACAAACACAATATCAACGCCGCTCAGACTTGATTCCGAACTTGGTAAATGCTGTAAAAGGTGCTGCCGATTTTGAAAAAAGCACACTAACTGCCGTTATTCAAGCACGTGCAAGTGCAACAGCCGTAAATATAAAAGCTGACGATTTAACCCCTGAAAACATTCAGAAGTTTCAGGCTGCTCAAGACCAACTGAGTGGTACCTTAAGCCGTTTGCTAGTTTCAGTTGAAAAATACCCTGATTTGAAAGCCAACCAAAACTTCTTGGAGCTTCAATCTCAACTTGAAGGAACTGAAAACCGCATTGCAGTTGCCCGTAATGATTTCAATACATCAGTACAAGGCTATAACTCATCGGCTTTAGCATTCCCAATGGTTATATTTGCCAAAATGTTTGGTTTTGCACAAAAAGGATTCTTTCAAGCATCTGAATCTGCACAAGCTGCTCCAACAGTTAAGTTCTAAATTATTAGTGAAAAAATATATAGAATATCGACGTTGCGATGCAGCGTCGATATTCTATCAAATTCCCAAAAATCAATTATGCTATTATCAGAAACTGAAAAAGAAAAGGTCATAGCTGCCATTAAGCAAGCCGAACTCAATACTTCGGGCGAGGTAAAAGTTCATATCGAAGAAAATTGTCCCGAAGCAGACCCCTTTGAGCGAGCAAAACAGGTATTTCAGCATTTGAGCCTTGATACAACTGCTCAGCGAAACGCAGTGCTATTTTACTTGGCTCATGTTGACCGCAAATTTGCGGTTTTGGGCGATATTGGTATCGACCAAGTAGTTCCACCCAATTTTTGGGAAAGTACTCGTGATACACTACGCATGTATTTTGCTCAAAACGATTTTAGCGGTGGTTTACAGATGGGAATCAAAGAAGCTGGTATCCAGCTTAAAAAATATTTTCCCTATCAAAGCAATGATATCAACGAGATTTCGAACGATATTTCAATCGAGCCGATACCATAAACTTTAAAATTAGTTTATCCACTCATTTTTTCCAAAAATTATCCGCAAGCTTTTAACGTTGACTCTGGCTTTAACAAAAAAGCTATTAATTGATAAATATAACAAATAGTGGTGATTTACCACTCTACTATCTCGATGTTTAACAGAATTCTTATATTTCTTTTTCTTATACAAAGTTTTGTCTTTGCACAAGATATTCCGCAGAAGCCAAATCCACCAAGATTTGTCAATGATTTGGTTGGTGGGCTTTTGAGTCAAGGAGAAATCAATCAATTAGAACAAAAACTAAAAGCATATTTCGATTCAACTTCTACGCAAGTGGCAATCGTAATCGTGAAAAGTGTTCAACCTTATGATATTAGCGAATATGCCATAAAACTTGGCAGAGAATGGGGTATTGGTCAGAAAGACAAAAACAATGGAGTTTTATTTTTATGGGCTCCAGATGACAGAAAAATCTTTATCGCCACAGGATACGGTGCAGAAGGCGGTTTGACAGATGCTTACAGCAAAAGAATTATCGAAACGGTAGTAAAGCCAAACTTCAAGCAATTACGTTATTACCAAGGTATTGATGAGGCTACGAATAGTATTTTTAAATATTTATCAGGCGAATTTGACGCAGAACCTACTGAAGAAGAAGATTCGGGTTTTGTCATTTTTTTGGTTATTTTATTCATAATTATAGGATTGATAGTTTTTAGAAATAAAGGAGGCGGAAATCGCGGCGGTGGACTTGTACCTTATACAACCTACGCAGGTTGGGGAAGCTCATCAGGTGGTTGGTCTAGCGGAGGTGGAAGCAGCGGAGGTGGTGGTTTCGACTTTGGAGGAGGTAGCTTCGGAGGTGGTGGTGCTGGAGGAGATTATTAAGATAGTTTTGAAAGATATAATATAAAAAAGAGCCTTTTTCGGAAGGCTCTTTTTTATGTTAAAGTCTCATGTTAAGTTCAATAATGCTAAAATCGTTAAACCGCAGTGGTGGACAGTATGAAAAGATCCGAAAAAATTTCGTGGGAATTATTGAAGAAAGCCCCGCGGGCTTTTCTGTGTAGCATACGTAATAATTCCTATCTCCTCACCACAATCCCATCAACTTTAAACCTCTTCTTTTTACCAATAAACAGTTCTTGCCATCCTTCAATTTGATAATGAGTGAGGTGGTTTTTATCAAGTGTCATCAAAAGGTGCTTTTCTGATTGATATAAATAGTTTTCGGTTTGTATCAGGGCTTCAATATTTTTAGCTGATTTATCTTCCTCAAAAATAATTTTCAATGATTTTACTGGTAAATTTTCACCTTCCTTAAGCGTATAAACTGCCATTTGAGGAGCTTTTTCTTTATTATAACTTAATTGATACGATTGCTTGTTTATATCAGCTTGCAAAAAAAGTTCGAGTTCTTTTTGCCAATCAATTTTGTTGGTATTCAACACTTCTTTTTTCTCTTCTATAACTAAGATTTTGTGCGTAAGTGGCTGATTTTTATTCAATTCTGTTATCTGTTTATTTACAAGACCAGCCAAATCGAAGTACGTTTTTGTAGAATTCTGAGTTTCGGATTCGGCACATCCGACTAATAATAAGCTGATAAATAGCAGTTTACGCATTGCGAATAATGGAAAATGAGGTATATAAAATGGTTAAATAATAATAAAATTTGTTAGTATTAAAAATATAACATTTTTCTAGAGCTTTGGCGTTCCTATATCCCCTTAAAAAACTTAACCCCACCGCTATCGAGAGCAGTGGGGTAAGCGTCCATCTATTCAACCCTAACCTATTAAACTATGAAAACTTAATATTCTTATTTAAAGTTGAGTCCTAAAGACCTAACATTTCAATTGCTTCTGGGGCAACTGTCTGTTCTATGTCTGCCGACTCAACGTTTGACTGGTAATTCCATAAAACTTTGATAACTGAGGCGGTTTTGGCAACTTTCTCCTTCCAAATCTTTGCCTCACTGCCACGTATCTTGTTAAGTTTTATTTCGATATTTTCTACTGCTGTAAAAAACGCTTCTTTTTTGTCAGCATTCAATGTCATGAATTTAGACGGAGAAACGTTGTATAAAGTCACAACTTCTTTAAAAATATTCCAATCATTTGTTTTAACTAACTTCTTCGCATTTTTTGACATAAAATTTGCGAAACTTGCTTCAGCACCTCTAACTAAAATTACTTCGTTTGTTGCTGAATCACGGTCATTTGCTTTTACAATATTTGCAGTAGTCATGAATGACCCGAATACTAATGCAAATATAATTGTTTTTAATGAATTTTTCATTGTTTTGTCTTATTTTCCTAGTGGATAACGATGCAAAGGTATGCGAGAAAATAATACAATCCAAATGTTGTATATGGTCAACAACCGAATATTGTTCTAAATATATTTGGATTTTTTTAATATTACAGATATTTTAAGTAAATATTCAATACAAAATCAAAATATTATTTGTATTAAAAAAGTGCAACTTATATTTTATTCTAAAAATAAGAAAAATAAAGATTCTTTAAAAAGTACAATCATTCGTTGTAAAAATTCATTGTTCTCTCTACACCAATTGTGCAAAAATTCAAAATCATCTCGCCAACACGGTCTAATCTATCTACTAGTTGAATCATTTCGTCGTCATTGAAGGCTTTTAGCACATAATCAACCTGCTTACCCGCATGGAAATTATTGCCTATTCCAAACCTTAATCGATTATAAGCATTTGTACCGAGTTTTTCTTCGATGTTGCGTAAACCGTTTTGTCCACCGTGCGAACCTTTGGTCTTTAAGCGTAGCTTTCCGAAGGGCAAGGCGAGGTCGTCGCAAATCACCAAAAGATTTTCGGCAGGAATTTTCAGTGCTTGTAGCCAATAGTTGATGGCATTGCCGCTGAGATTCATATAAGTTGTTGGCTTGATAAAGTAAATCTGTTTTCCTTTATGTTTATATTCAGCCGTGTAAGCGAGGCGTTCCATCTTAAACGAAAAGCCTTGTTGAGCCGCCAACCTATCGAGAGCCATAAAACCAACGTTGTGTCGGGTAAGTGAATATTCTGGGCCAATATTCCCAAGCCCAGCTATTAAATATTTCATATTTTTAGGATTTAGGCAGTACTATTTAGGCAAGGTTGCTTTGTTTGAAAATAAAAAAGCATACAAAAAATAGCATAAAATATAAAGCCAAACATTGTTAATTAAAAATTTTGTGCAAAGTTCTTAATATTTTATGCAATTAGTATATCAATTGCTTAGTTTTACAATTTAAAACATGAATCAATATCTTTAGCATAGTTGAATTGATAAATCTTTTATCGTTCAGTATTATTTAGGCGTATGAACCGACTCATTCTTAGTAATCCTTTACTTGATATTACACTCAATCGTTTGTGCCAGCAATTGATTGAAAACCACGGAGATTTCTCGAATTCAGTGATTTTGGGACTACAACCACGCGGCATCTATTTGGCCGAGCGTATCACCAAAAAATTAAGAGAAGAAACAAGCATTGATATAAAACTAGGATATTTGGATGCCACTTTCTTTCGTGATGATTTCAGAAGAAGAGACACGCCTTTAAAACCCAACGAAACCAAAGTGCCTTTTGTGATTGAAAACAAAAAGGTGATTTTGATTGATGATGTATTGGCAACTGGCCGAATGGTTCGTGCAGCAATTGATGCAATGCAGGCGTTTGGTCGCCCCGAAAAAGTAGAACTTTTATGCCTAATAAACCGCCGCTACGAAAGAAATTTGCCAATTCAGCCCGATTATACAGGCATGCGTGTAAATACGCTAGATACGCAGCGTGTGTTGGTAGAATGGAAAGAACAAGGCAATGAAGAAGATAGGATTTGGTTGATTGGTTGATGTTTAGAAATGAAGGTTTTTAAATATTCGACAATTCTATGGGTAATATTAGCTTTGCTAATATTGATTGCTTTCATTGAGGCGTTAAACAATAAGGTTGTGGAATGAGACGCACTACATTATATAACGAATAACTAGTTGATGCTAAATTCACATGGGATATCATTAAAACTCTTTTGGGTGGAATCGTTGTTTTCAAACAACAATTATTCCTCATGTTGTTGTGATATATCGTTATGACCGTAATGAATCAAACGCCACTAAACTCTTTGATATTAGCTATCAAATAATCTATTTGTAAACTTGTATGCCACGAACTCAGCACAATGCGGGTATTGGGCTTACCCGTTTTGATTGGATATGCAAAACTATAAATAAAGATTCCTTTCTGAAACAAAAAGTCGTAGAGTTCGTCTTGTAAAGAATAATACACTGGATAGCTTTTGATAGAATTAAATAATAACTGACCATCAGATAGTTGCGAAGAAAAACATTGAATGTTAACATTTAATTTTTGTCGATTTCTTTCATAAATTTTATCAGCGTGCATGTAGGCGTATAGATAAGCAGGTGCAATCGGTGAGCATGAAGCAAAAAAAGCGGTATATTGTAGCGTATGAATAAAATCTTTATCAGCAAAAACTACTCCGCCTGCAATGCCCATCGCTTTGTGCAAAGAACTAATTACTACCAATTTTACATTTTCGTTTACGGTAATTTGCTTAAAAATTCCCGAACCGTTTTCCTCTGTTATTCCTAAACCATGCGAATCATCAATCACGAGTGTAATTGTTTGATTTTGTGGTAGTTGACTCGTCCAGACGAAATGATAAGGGCTTAGTTTAAGTGCAT
>Ga0247832_1000966_pt1 | contig 54537 bp, 45 predicted proteins | sample LaCruzMarch2015__10_FD_192407 | JGI IMG/M metagenome (GOLD analysis project Ga0247832, IMG submission 192407) | Freshwater microbial communities from meromictic Lake La Cruz, Castile-La Mancha, Spain - LaCruzMarch2015_4m | ecosystem: Environmental > Aquatic > Freshwater > Lake | place: Spain... | reverse complement strand
TCGAGGCTTTCGGGCAACAACGACATCTGCCCGCGATCCGTCCCTTCAACGAAGCCAGCCATTCATGCCCCCGCCGATTCAATAACAGAATCATAGCACGGAGTGACTTTTCACACGACCAGGGTCAACCATCGCGTTCAGTCGGCACGAGGAGCTGGACGATCGAGGGAAGCCAAGAGCGACCGCGACGGGTTTGCAGCCGCTGCCCGGCGTGCCGTGCCGATCGCAACCGCCGACAGGCGTCGTCTTGCCAGCGCCACGACGAAAAGCTCTTGCTCCAGCGACTGCTTTCGGTTTTCTGGGGGGGCTGCGGCTCGTTCCTCAGTGGATCATCGTTTCGGGGAGTTTCAGACGAGATGCGTCAGCATGACCGGATTGCCAGCCGCCTCTATGCACAGCGGGGCGCAACTTGAAACCCGGCCAACCTCCACTCATAACGCTGGTTGAGATTTCGGCCGACAACTGGGAGGCGGTCGCCAGCCTCGAAGTCACCGAAAGCGAACGCGCGTTCGTTGCCAGCAATCTCTACTCACTGGCCCAGTCGCGGTTTGAGCCTGCGGCGCGACCGCTCGCACTCTGCGCGGACGGTACAGCGGTTGGATTCTTTATGTATGAGGCGGACGATACCGAACCCGACGCCATCATGATTTATCGGTTCATGGTCGATCATAAGCAGCGTGGCCGCGGATACGGGCGGGCGGGCCTGGCACTGCTGCTGGCAGGGTTTGAACAAGACCCCCGTATTCGCGTCGTAAGGGTCTGTCTCGTGCCAGAAAACAATTCAGCCCGCCAGCTTTACGACAGCCTCGGCTTCGTCGAGATTGGGCGCGACGCCGACGGCGAGATCATCGCCGAACGGGCCGTTGCAAGCCCTCGCCTTTGGGACCCGGAAGCCCCGCGCTCAGGACGTCCTGATTGATACCCCGCTCGTGAACGCGTGCTTCACCGAACCTCGAGACGCGCGTCAGACGGTGCGTCAGGGTTAGGCGTTACCAAGATGGCATCTTTGGATTTCGTCGCTGTTTCGTCTCGCGTGTCGGCGGCGGGAGAATTAACCACTTCTGATGCCAGCGGGCCGTTTGGCTCGAAGGTTGCCACGGGCGGTTCGTCAGCGATCGCGGCCGGTTGCACTGGAGCGATCGCGGTCACGGCGTGGGTGGGTGCTGGCGCATCCGGCGTGCCGACCAATGATGGAGGCGTCGTTCCTGACAACGTCGTGCCAATGGCTCCCGTGGTTATCGGCTGGGGCATTTCGAAGTTCGGGGATGGCTTTGATGCCGCCAACACCGTCGGCACCGCCAGCATCTGCTCAATGCTGATATCGGGAGCTTCCGTTTCGCCAACCTCTGAGTTTTCTCTCGCCTGCTTCTTGAGGTCCTCGATCGTGAAATCCATTCGGTCGCCGATGGTCCTCACCAATTGATTGCGAAGCCGTTGTTCCGCGTCATACCAGGCTCGCTTGACTGAATCATCTTGGCACGTTGCGAGTTCCGCTGGGTCGGTCGCACCCCACCGGCGTTCAGCACAGTGGTGGGGATCAAACGACATCTTGAACAGCCGCTGCTTGAGTTCCTTGAACCCGAGGACGACCGGGGACAAATCACTCTTCTTGTATTCGACCGAGCACTGCGCGGCAGCCTCGCTATAGGCCCGTAGAAGGTCGCCTTTGAGATCCGTGCCGGTGTAGTTCACCAGTGTGCTGCCGTTCTCGTGCAGCATAATGTAACGCCCGACTTCTTCTTTGAGCTTCACGAACATGCTTTTCAGCTGAGCGTCTCGCGATGGTGTCGCGTAGGCCTCCCAGTATCCTTGCGTCACGTAGATGTTGGTCGGCAAACGGACCGGTTGCGCCTGTTTGTCAATGTTGGCCTTGCGTGCCGCTTCGACGGCATCGATGCGATAGCCGAATTCCTTGCAAATCGATCCAATTCGGGTGCGCATTTCTTTGATCGGGTCATATCGAAACCCGTCTCGCGCCAACGTGAGCCGGACATAGCCGAAATAGTCGATTTGATCGCCTTTGAAACTGAAACGTCCCGCTTTCCAGTCCGGACTACGTCCGCCGCCCACACCATAGTACTGCTCATCGGACCAGTCAGGCAGTTCGCGGTCTGATGCCAAAACAACCTCACCGCCGCTCAGATCGCCCTTTGGCGTTCGCGCAGCGTTGACGAGCTTTTGCGGCCTCCACGCCTTGAAGCCCGCACCAGTCTCGGGCCCGGCCCGCTCGACCTCCGAGCCATAGGTGCCCCGGGTCAAAGCGTTGTCTGGGTGAGCATCAATGAAAAAGATCTCGCCATCGTCGGTCACCTTGTAAACCACGGCGATGTGGCCGAGTGGATCGAAGATGACAACGCCAGGCTTGATCGTCGCCTTACTGATCCGGACAGGATAGTGGTCGGGCAAGAAACGGCCTTTATAGGCGGCAGGATACCGGAAATGGTTGGTCGATACGATGTTGCTGATCTCGGAAAATGCAACCGCCGCATCCGGTCCAGGTGGGCCGATCTCACGGCGACCGGTGACGACGAACGAAGCGAAGTCCCCACGCCGTCCGCGCTCGCGACGCTCAGACTTCGGGGCCGCGGATGGATATAGATCGAGAGCTCCCGAGAACGAATACGGAAGGCCGTTCATCCAGGCAAAATAGGCCCGCAGAATAAAGGGAAGGTCGGCACAGTCGGCAAAGAACTGCATGCCTTGGGGATGTTTCGCGTGATAGTTGGGGTTGGCGGTCGGCGACGTTAAACACTCGTGGGTGGTCTTGCAGGTGCTTTCGCCGATCAGACGGAGAAATTCCCCGTAGGCGACCTCGTCGTCCATTGTCCAAGCCGTGCGCGTCACCTTCCATTGCTGCTTGCCGAACGACGCTGGCATCACGGTGCGGCCGACGTAACTCGGTGGCAGGGGCTTGTCGGCGGGACGGAGTTCTGCGTCCTCGGTTTTACCTGAACCCCAGGGGTCGAAACTGCCGTCGTCGACGGTGACCCGTGACGAACGATCGCTGCTGGCCTTAGCCGCTGGTGACGATGCGGACCCGATGGCAGTCGGCTTCGGCGGTTTTGATTTTTGCAAAAGCGGGTCTTGCGCAAATGCGATTGACGGCAAAAATCCGTAGAAAAACAGAGCGAAATTAAAGGCGACCGCCAGTTTTATGACAATGCTGTGAAACACGTTACGCCTACCCATCACTCGTACCCATTTCCCGATCCGCTTCTCATAATGGGCTTGACGTGCGGATGGCAATAAAAGCTCTCGGCGAGTTTGTCGCGCAGATCGATCGCTCGTTCGCTGAGGCTTTCGCGCATCACCTGCAGGTTTTCTATCCAAGTGGGGTGTTGAGTTCGTTCTTGTCTCATTAGGTAGTGACGACGGTTGGTAGCGATCAGGTTTGTTGGTCCCGCAGGTGAATGACCGATGGCGATCCGCTGGGGGACTGTTATACGCTTATCGCAGCCTCCGATTTGTGAGCGTTCAGGGGATCTAAATGGCAATTCGTGGTCGCCAGATTTTCGAGGATTCAGAGTCCCGTGTGCGCAGTTATTGCCGCAATTTCCCGGTGCTGCTCGTATCCGCCGAAGGTGCCACGGTCGTCGACCAGAACGGTCGTCGCTATGTCGATTTTCTGGCCGGTGCCGGCGCGTTGAATTACGGCCATAATCCGCCGGCAATCAAGGATCGAGTCATCTCCTACCTGCAGGCGAACGGCATCACCCATTCGCTCGATCTCCACACGGCGGCAAAGCACGATTTCATCGCCGCGCTGCAGCAGACCATCCTGGTGCCACGCAGCCTCGACCACAGAATCGCTTTTCCCGGTCCAACTGGCACCAACGCGGTCGAAATCGCTCTCAAATTTGCCAGGGTGGCGACCGGTCGTCAGACTGTCATCGCGTTCACAAACGCCTATCACGGCATGACTCAAGGGGCGCTCGCGGTCTCTGGCACGCGGAGCAAACGGGCTGGCGCGGGAATAGCTTTGTCGGGCGTATTTCGTGCCCCGTTCGATGGCTACATGGGCGCCGATATCGACACCGGGGAATTGCTTGAAAAAATGCTCGACGACCCTGGCTCGGGTATGGATGCACCAGCAGCGATCATCCTCGAGACCGTGCAGGCCGAGGGCGGACTCAACGTGGCGTCGACCGGGTGGCTAAAGCGGGTCGCCAAGCTCGCCAAGCATCATGGCGCCGCGCTCATCGTCGACGAGGTTCAGACCGGATGTGGTCGAACCGGCCCGTTCTTAAGCTTCGAGCAGCTGGGCATCGTGCCTGACATCATCTGTCTTTCGAAGTCGATCGGCGGCATGGGGCTGCCACTGTCCGTCGTTCTGGTGCGTCCAGAGTTCGATGTTCTCTCGCCGGGTCAGCACAACGGTACTTTCCGTGGCAATAACCTCGCGTTCGTCGCCGCCACCGCCGCCCTCGAAATGTGGGACGATCCCGAGTTTGAACGGCGGATCCGCAAGACTTCGGAACATGCGCGAGCGCGGCTCGACGCCATCGTTGAGCGCTTCCCAGACTTGGGCGCCGAGGTCCGCGGGCGCGGACTTCTGATCGGTATCGAGTGGCAGGACAAATCGATCGCTGGCAAGATTGTTCAGGAAGCTTTCAGTCGCGGCCTTATCATCGAAACATCAGGTGCGACGGGACAGGTTTTGAAGTTATTACCGCCCTTGACGATCAGCGATGCAGAACTCGACGCTGGTATCGATATCATTGAGGCCTCCATCGCGAAGATCGTTGGTGCGCGTTCACCAACGACTGCGATGTTTCGTGCGACGGCAGATAATGCTCCGGTGTGACGCGTACGGCAGCAGTATTCGTTGGCACCCGGGCGAGCGACTTCAACACCTCTTCGAACGCCGTTGCGATCAACTCGCAGCGTATGGCGAAAGCGCGCATCTCGCCATTGATACCGGAGCGCAGCAAGTCACCTTCGGCGAACTCGACGCGCGGGCCAATGGGATCGCGCGCTACCTCAAGGACCTGGGGTTGGGACCGGGAACGCGCATCGGGTTGCTGGTCGACAAATCGGTCGAAGGCTATGTGGCGTTGCTTGGGATCCTCAAGGCCGGCGCCGCCTATGTGCCTGTCGACCAGAGTTACCCGTTAGAACGTATCGCCTACATTGCAGGCGATGCGCGCCTCGGGGCCTTGATTACGGTTCAGTCTCTGAAGTCCAAGTTCGATGGCTTCGAGGCCTGTCGCGTTCACGTCATCGACGAACTTGCAGCTCATGCTCCCCCAGTCGTCGAGCGGCTTGCCCACCCGGATACGGGCATGGAGCCCGATGGGCTCGCCTACATCGTCTATACGTCGGGATCGACGGGGAACCCCAAGGGCGTTGCCGTCGATCATTCGAGCATTTGCAATTTCGTCATGGTTGCCGCCGAAGTCTATGGATACACGCCGTCCGATCGCGTCTACCAGGGTATGACGCTGGCGTTCGATTTCTCGGTCGAAGAACTTTGGGTGCCTCTCATCGCGGGCGCTACACTGGTTCCTGGACGGTCAGATGTGACGCTGATCGGGCGCGATCTTGCCAACTATCTGGTCGAACGGCGCGTCACCGGTCTTGCCTGTGTTCCAACGCTGCTCGCCACCATCGACGTCGACTTGCCGTTGCTGCGCTTCCTGCTCGTTTCCGGTGAAGCCTGTCCCCACGATCTCGTGGTGCGCTGGCATCGACCGGGGCGACGCATGTTGAATGCCTATGGTCCGACCGAAGCCACCGTCACCGCGAGTTGGACCGAACTGCATCCTGACAAGGCCGTCACCATCGGCGTACCGTTGCCGACGTATACGATGATGATCTTGGGCGAGGATGCCCGCAGCGCGTTGCCCGACGGCGAAATCGGCGAGATCGGAATTGCCGGCATTGGGCTCGCCCGCGGCTACGTCAATCGCGATGATCTGACCGCGCACGCGTTCGTGCCGGATTTCCTCGCCATTGCGGACAACCCGTCCAAACGCATCTATCGGACGGGGGACCTCGGTCGCATTAATTCGAGCGGCGAGATCGAGTATCACGGGCGTATCGATACTCAGGTGAAGATCCGCGGGTACCGCATCGAACTGACCGAGATCGAATCGAAAATTCTCGAGTATCCCGGCGTTGCGCAGGCCGTCGTGAAGACCTATGCGCCCAAAGGTGGACCAACCGCGCTGGCGGCTTATGTGACGGGCAATCCGGGATTCCGTTTCGACTCCCAGGCGTTGGCGGCCTACCTCCAGACTCGACTGCCTGGCTACATGATACCCGCCTATATCGAGCAGATCGCTGAAATCCCGCTGCTGCCGAGCCACAAGGCCGACCGAAAAAGACTGCCCGACCCTTCGGGACAGCGCGTGGTTAAAAGTACGGCGGAGTTCGTGGCGCCGCGCTCGCCAACCGAGATGGCGGCGGCGCGAGCCCTGGGCGACACTTTAGGCATCGAGGACGTTTCGATCGAGGATGACTTCTTCCGCGATTTGGGGGGCGACAGCCTGACCATGGCGCAGTTCGTTGCCAGCCTGCACGATACGATGCCCCACCACGATTGGTCGATCACCGATACCTACCTGCATCCAACGATTGCCCGTCTTGTTGCCGCCAAAGCTGCGGCACGCCCACGAGTCGCTGAACCGCGAACCGCGCCACACCGCGCCACCCGGCTGGCGCATGCGATGTGCGGCCTGTTCCAGTACCTTTACTATGTGGCCATCGCATTCCTCTATCTTCTGATCGCTCAGATCAGCTATCAGTGGCAGTCGACAGCACCCGACATTTCAACTCTGTATCTGCGCTCCGTCCTGTCGGCCGTCATGGTCGCGTTCATCGCTCTGGGTCTGCCGATCGTCGTCAAATGGGTATTGATCGGCCGATTCCGCGACGGCGAAATTCCGATCTGGTCGTTTGCCTATTATCGGTTTTGGGTCGTCAAGCAACTGATCCAAACAAATCCGATTGCCCTATTCAAGGGCCAGCCGGTTTTCAATTGGTACCTTCGGATGCTCGGGGCCAGTATCGGCCCAGGAGCCGTCCTGAACACACGCTACGTCCCTGTTGTCACCGATCTTCTGAGCGTCGGGGCCGGCAGTGTGCTGGCCAAGGACTGCATGATCCAGGGCTATCGCGCCGAGCACGGTCGGATCGTCACGCGCCCGATCGTGATCGGTCGGGATGCGTACGTGGGCGAAGGGTCGGTCATCGATATCGGCGCAAGCATGGGCGATGGCGCGCAACTCGCCCATGCATCGAGCTTGCAATCAGGACAGGTCGTGGCTGATGGCCGTTGCTGCCACGGGTCGCCGGCTGTGGAGACGTCAGGTCCGTTCGTTCCTGTGCCGCCACGCCCCTGCTCGACGCTGAGGCGCTACGGGTTCACCGCCGGTGTAATCGGATTTTTGGTTTTGATTCTCATCCCGGCGATCGAAGTCGGCGGCCATCTCGGGATGAAGGCGCTGGCTGCCTGGATCGGTACCGCTACCACCCGTGCCGCCGTGACCGACGCCTGGATCGCATTCGATCTGCAAACCGCCGCGCTGCTGCTTGCCGCGTCGCTCGCGTTCTTCATTGGGGCACTCGCTGGCGGGCTGGTGCTCACTGTTACCGCTCCCCTGCTGCTGGCCCCGTTGATCCGCACCGGGGTCGTTTATCCGCTTTACGGGTTCCGATATGCGGTGGTCATGGCTTCGGCCTGGGCTTCGAATTCCTACTTCTATAATCTTGTTTTCGGAGATAGTTCCGCAATCGTGGGTTATTTGCGCTGGATTGGATATCGTTTTGGCGCCGTCAATCAGACCGGATCGAATTTTGGCAGCTACCAGAAACATGACATAGCCGAAGCGTGCGAGATCGGCAGCCGGGCCATGGCTTCGGACCATCTGTCGTTTATCAACATCCGCCAATCGAGTTCGTCGTTTTGCGTGGAGAGGGCGCGCATTCCAGCCGAAACCTTCCTCGGCAATCAGATCGTCTACGTCGCGGGGGCAAAGCTCGGACCCGGCGCGCTGCTCGCCACCAAGGTCATGGTCCCGCTCGACGGTCCGGTGCGCTCCAATGTAGGCCTGCTGGGATCTCCATGCTTTGAAATTCCGCGCCAGGTGGTCACCAAGCGGTCCTTTGATCCGTTCGCCGACACGCCGGAGAAGCGGCAGCGGATCGCGGCGAAGAACCGGCACAATCTTGTGACGGTCTGCTGGTATCTTTTCGCATTATGGCTCTACAGTCTGCTGTCGCTGGGTCTCGCTTACCTCGCCTATGAACTGCACGACGAACTCAATCTTTGGGGTCTGGCGGGCTTTGCTGCGTTCAGTCCGATTGCCAGCGTTGCATTCTTCCTTGCAATGGAACGGCTGGGACCCGGCCAGATGATCCTCTCACCGACGACCTGCACCATCCACGACACCGCTTTCTGGCGGGTCGAGCGATACTGGAAGATGGGCGAGACGCCGTTGCGGATCGCCTTCAAAGGCACGCCGTTCAGGCCTTGGATTTTCCGGGTTCTTGGCGTCAAAGTAGGGCGCATGGTCTTCGACGACGGGTGTTCCATCACCGAAAAGGGGCTTACCGCCATCGGCGATTTCGCCTGTATCAACGAGTCGGTGTCCCTGCAATGCCACTCGCTCGAAGACGGACTGTTCAAGTCCGATCGCATCGAGGTCGGCCGCGACGCCACGCTTGGACCGAGTGCTTTCGTCAACTATGCGGTCTCCATCGGCGACGAGGCCGTGATCCAGGCGGACAGCTTTGTCATGAAGGGATCGACGGTCGGCGTTGGCGAGACGTGGGTTGGAAACCCGGCACGACATGCCTGAAGCGGCTTGGCCCAAGGCCTGAGTTCACGCCAGGCGCGTTGCGGTTTCTATCCGACATCATCGAACGGAAGCGTCATTCGTCTGGATGGTGCGCCGCACAAAGGGCCGCCAATCTCCGTTCGGCGCTACTGGCGTCTGCGCAACCTGCGCCCCGGAGTTCATTGCTTCCACGTCTGCGTGTTAGCGTGTTGCGTCTGGGTCTAGGGTCTAGGGTCTAGGGTCTAGGGTCTAGGGTCTGTCCGACTTTAATTAAATCAAAGACAGACCTAGCTGTTTGTTTTGTCGTGCTTCTTTTTTAGGAAAACCGCTCACACCCCCGCCGTCGCGGGGGCATGCTTTTCCCGGAAGCACTCTGGGCATCGATCCTGACAGCTCGTCCATCCCGAACGTCGGTTGCAGGACTGTGTTGGCCGGTTATCTGCGCGGAGGCGTGTAAGGACCGGTGCCGCCGATCTGTTCGATTTGCGCGGCGGTTTCGGTCAACATTTGCGCGTAGGTGCCGCCGCCCTGAATAGATTTTAGTTCCACGAGGCCTTTGGCGCAGGCGACGGTTCCATAGAGTTTGGTCACATCGACATCGGCTCTGACCTCGACTTTCAGCAGATCGGAAACCCAGATTATGCGGTTGCGGCTATCAACTCGGACGATCCGCCCGCATGCCGATACGGTTTGTCCGGAATAGTCACGAACATTGGCGACATCGACGCGACCTGGGCCATAGTCAAGTCCGCGAAGCGGGACAGCCCTGGTCTGGGCCAACGCAGCGCTGGCGGCAGTCACGACCACGAGCGGGAGGCACACAGTCAATGGGGTGCGGATCATGTCCTGGCTATCCTTTTCAGTCGGCAGACTGCAGTCTGCGGAAGCTCGGCAACGGTCATGGGTTTGCGTGTCAAAATCGTGACCAAATGTCAAAGCGTGGAAGCACGCTACCACCTGCAATAGCCCCTCCGGAAACTCGCAATGACTTCACGCGCAACAACCGGCAATGCGCAGCAATACCGCAGTCAGTCTCCTTTGGCACACTATGGCGCTTGAGATGATAGGAGGACTGAATGGCTCTTTCCCGGTGGTGCTTTACCTTGCTGATCTCGTCTGCAATCGCTGCGGTTGGTGTGATCGTGCCAGTGCGTGTCCATCAGCAGTTATGGGCGCATGTGCGCGGGGTGGAAGAGGCTATGGGACGCCTATTCAGTGCGTCATATTGGTGGGACGCGGCACGCGACCTGCCAGCTCTCATACTGACGACTTTCATTCTGGCCCTGCCATTCGCGCTCGTGGTTTCCGCTTTGCGAGACGCACGTGGGCAAAAGCCGGGTGTGGTCTACTATTCCGCAGCCGGTACTATTTGCGCCCTGTTCTGGGTCATTGTGTTCGCCACGATCTTTGGACTCTGGATCGCGGAACGGTTCAGCTTAGTTGACATCCTGGAGCGCATGTTCACCCTCGATTTGGTATTCATTCTGCTCGCAGGAACACTCGGCGGTTACTGCTTCGCACGGCTGCGCACAGTGGACTTCGAGCGGGCGCGACGTCGTCCTTCGTTGTCAGCCACCGGGCAAGACTAAGCAATTGCGGATTGCGGTTGCCGCCCGCAAAGAGACGGCAGCCCAATTCTGGTGGTCGATGGTTTGCGAGCCGCACCGCTGACCTTTCCAGCAAATTCCGTCGTTGCAATGGAAAGGCGACACTGTATCGTCACCGTATTTTCGAACTCCGATTGCATCGAAGGAAACGTTTTTGGAAAGCTGGAGATCGCATGGCAACGATACCCAATCTTTATCTAAAGTGGCGGGCTGTGCGCGAGCTGATCGGCGTGCCGCAATCCGACGCCCAGATCGGTGCTGCCATTTTTGGCGAAGGGCGCGAGGGCGGCCCCAAATTTTCAAAGCTGCTTTACGGCGATTATGGCTGTCCACCGGAAATCAGTGCTGAACTCGTCAAGATCGTCAATGGCCGCATTCAAAACTCAAGAAAGGGGCGCGGCCTTGACGCCGCTCCGGCTGAACTGTTTTCCATCAGCGATATCGAGGAACCGCTCTATCCGTTTATTCGTAAACTGATTGCGGCCGGCGATGTCGCCGACGAACAAGCGCTGCATCGCATGCAGGAGGCGCTTCTTGAGACTTTGACGCCAAGATTCGGTGCCGATGCTGCCGCGCATCTGGTGATCGAGCGCTATGACATGAACCGCGCATTCGCTGGAATGGTGCCATCAGGCGGCGTTGGCCCTGTAGCCTTTCAGGTGGGGCGTCACAAGGGACGGCTCGCGGTGCACGGCATCGACCGGGAACCGGCGATGGCCTACACGTTTCTCGCCCGCGACGCTCGGGCGGGAGGACACCGCAGCTGGGAGCTCAATTGGAATGAAACCGTTCTTTGGCTCCCGTCGCCCTCAACGCCACGGCTCGTCGAAGGTGCTCTTCTCTTGATGCCGGAAGCGGCAGAGGTGTTGCCGATTCCGGGCCGGTTTATAGCGACGACGGTCCTGTTGTGGGATGGCGGGATGCAGGAGGCGCTCGATCCGCGCGGTGTCACGGCTGTCCCGGCCGCGCTGGATGAATCCGGCACGAGCCGGTTTCTGACCAATTTACGCAAACTCGCAAAACGGCATCCCGCTGCTGTGACATCGTCAAGCGCGGAGTACGTGGTCTTGGTTTGATTGATCGCTTGAGACAAATCGAGCGGTCTGAAACACTGCCGTTTGGACTTGCTTTCACAGGGGAAGAGCAGCAATCTGCCACCATGCGGCTCAGATTTTTCTCGCTCGTTTCTTCTGAGGAACCTCCGATTGAGAGGCAGGATGCGGATGCTATGCCTGTGGCCGTGCCGTTTTCGGATTTGACACGGTCGTCGGGGAGTTCGGACCTGCGAGTCCCCACACATGAGAACCGCCTTGCTCTTCTGATCGGCAATAGCCGCTACCGGCATGATGCGCTGATTAATCCGGTCAACGACGTGCGTTTACTTGATTGGGCACTCAAAGGCATCGGATTTAAGGTCACGACGCTCGAGAACGCTTCGCTTTCTGCGATGCAGACCGCCATCATCGGTTTTGCCGAAACGCTCGATGCTGCCGGGCCCGCGACGGTTGCCGTCATCTACTATGCCGGTCATGGCCTGCAGCACGAGGGACAGAACTACCTGCTGCCGATCGATGCGGATATCCCGTCTGGCCGTTATCTGTCCGCACGCGCTATGAGTCTCGACACCGTTTTTGAAGAACTGTCTCGAACCAGCCGCGCAGCGAACGTCGTGGTGATCGATGCCTGCCGGATCAATCCGTTTCTGGAGGGCGATGCCGAGCCGGAACGCGTCGTCGAAGGTTTGATCCGGCGCTCATTGCCGCGCCCGACGCAGATTATCTACTCTACCTCGGCCAGCAAGGGCGCGGAGGATGGCGTTCGCGACAATAGTCCGTTCGCCGAGGCGCTTGTTGAGGAAATCCCGGGATTACTGACGCCGGGACGGCGCATCCAGGATGCGTTCGACAATGCGGCAGCGCGCGTGACCTTAGTCACCGAAGGGCGTCAAACGCCCGCGATGTACCGCGAGGGCATCCTGCCGCCCCTGATGCTGACGGCGGAAGACGAGCGCCGCCTGAAGGACTGGAGCCGCCGCCCCCGGCGTTGGACGCGGCGGCAACTCGCAGCAGGGGTATTGGCGGGCAGTGCGGCAGCCGCCATGGTTGCCGCCGGACTGACCTGGTGGAGCGCTTATCCCGAAACGCGGACGGCCTGGCTGCTTCGTGCCGGGCTGAAGAATCGTGCGGCCTATGATTTTTCCTGCGCCGCACCTTGGGACGGCGCACAGGATCGCTATGGGATGACACGGCGCGACTGGTGCTTGAAGGTCGATCTTGGGGCCCGGAAGTTTCTCGGGGGCGATCCGAAGGCATGGGAGAATAAGATCGCGCCCGCCCTCGCAGACGGCGATCCCAAAGCCGTTGTGCTGGCGTCGATGCAGGCCCTGGCGAAAGCTGCCGAAAACGGTTTTTCCAGCGAAGCTGCCCTCAAGCTGGCGAGTGAGCTGGCGGACCGAGCGGCCGCTACCGATGTGCCTGCAGGCAAGGTGCTTCCGTTACTCGCGCGGTACGCCGCCGCTGGACCAACGACACACTTTGCGAAGCTGAACCTGAACTTTGGAGTGGTCGCTTCTCAGATCCGTTCCGCGGCGAACGATGGCTTGTTGCTTGCGCGCATCCTGACGCTGCAGATGGAAGGCTCCTATAACGCTCCACCTGATGAGATCGACAGAAGGTCACGGGAGATCGAAGCCGTTCTGACTGAAGCCGATCGCGATGATATCACAGGCGAGATCGCCTATTTCGGACACCGGATTTTTTCCGGGCGAGCCGCCTTCTCTACCTCATTTCGTGACAAGCGCCGTGAAGATGCTTGGCTGGCGAAGGCTGTGTCCAAGAATTGGCCGCCTGCCGCAGAGGACTATTTGCATCTCGATTTGCGCGGCGGTACCGGCTTGACGACGGTCGTTCGGAGCGGCTTGATCGATGCGGTTGCTGCCGCTGGCGGACCGGCTGGGGATTTCTGGTTCGCCAAGCGGTTGATGGAACAGGACGCGGTCGGTAACACCGCTGAGATCATGGCCCGCCTGCAGCGTGCGGCCACGGCTGGATATCTGGTCGCGACTGAGGCACTGGCCGATCGATATCTTTCCCCAAATGCTGGCGGCACGCGCAATATCAAAGCAGCGCTGGACTTGCTGGGGGAGGCGTCAAGCCGGGGCAGCAATTTTGCGCGGGTGCGGTTGGGTCTGCTGCTGATTGATGGGCTCTATGATCTCAACGGAGCAGTGCTGATTGCGCCGAACCTAACCGAAGGCCGCAAGCTTCTGGCTTTAGCGGATGCGAGCGGAGATATCCGTGCGACGGGGTATCTGGCCGATACGTTGCGGTTTGGTCCGCTGGAACTGCGGGACGAGGAAAAGGCACGGCAGCTATATATCAAGGTTGCAACCAACCTCCCGCTGCCGAACCTCTCCCATCATGCCCGATGGCAAATCGACGATATTGATCGAGCGCGCCTTCTGAAGGACGGTTCCGAGGGATCGGACGATCCTGCCATCGGCCCCAAGGATGCGCCCGTCAACGTCGACATCTTCATCACGCCGTCGTGTGTTCGCTGCGAGACGCTATTGGGCGATGACCTGCGGATCACCTCGGCAAAACACCTCAATGGAGGCGGTGTCCGGTTTGTTCTGCGCATTATCCCGGCGACCGAGCAAGCCAACGATGCCATCGCCGCGACGCTGTTGCAGTGCGTACCGCCCCAAGCTCGATTTACCGCGCTGACGCGTTTGATCGAACGGCAAGACGACTGGTCGGGCGTATCCGACGCAACCTTGCGCGATGCGGCTTGGAACCAGATCTTAGGCGCAACACCGCTGACCAAGCCGTCGCTGGCGGCATGCCTTACAGATCGCGACCTTCAGCGGGCCGTCGCCAGCCGGCAGAACCTTGCTGAAAAGTTGGTGCAACCTCCTCTGGACCGACAACCCTTCGCCTTTGTAAATGGCAGCATGGTCCCCGACATTTCCGGGGACCGCCTTGACTTGGCGATCCGCCGGGCGCTTCCGTCACGGTTTGCTGGAAGCCATCGTCCGTCACCACGTTAGGCGTGGGAAAGGATCGCGGGGGGTCAGATTTGAACTGACGACCTCCAATAAACAATGACGAGCTACCGGGCTGCTCCACCCCCGCGAAAGGGTTGACTGCTACTGTGCGTTATTTCCCTAAAACTGAGTTGAGAAGGGCAACCACAGATCGTCCAGTACCAGAATTAGGGTCGATACGCTTTGCGAATACTTTTGCATCTTCGAGGCCCGCGAAGCCTGCTTTTTGAAGCGCTTTATCTCCTGAGACGACCATGTTCATGGTCATTTTCTGGAATGCGCGGGACCCAAACTCCTTGCTCAGCATGTTGGGCCATTCGCCAGCAAGCGTTGACCCAAAGCCATACATATACATCAAAAGAACTTCCTGCTCCCTGGGGATGGTGAGGTTTATCTTCGACGTCCGTGGGGCGATGAGAAATTCGACGGCAATCGGCAGTTTGTAGCCCGTGCGATCGAAGGCTTGCGCCTTGACGGGCTGGGTGGCCAGAGCGACGGCCAGAATAAATGCGGCAATGCGGCGGATCATGAGGTGCTCCTTGGGTACTAGCGCTATTGGGGTTCAGCACATTTGCTGCCTCACCCTCGCTCACCTATGATCCCGCGTCTGTTGCGCGCCCTTGCCTTTGCTTGTGCCTTTCTTACTTGGCGTCACAGTGCCAGCTTTTTGCGACGCTGCTGTTCCTTGCCGCATGGTAGGCAACGATGCCAGCAAAGGTCACGGCGCAATTCCCCGTTGCACATCCACCGGGGCTGATGCTGCGAGCGCATCGGTGGGGGCATTGGCACCGCAGGCAGCGGGAACGGGCAACCCAATGGCAGCAGCCTGCCGTGGTTGTGGCGAGCTCGCGCCAGCTTTCAGTCCTGCGGCCGTCAAGAACCGTATGATCCGTCCCTCCGGCGCCACGCCCGCGACTTGCCCAACCTGCGAGAACGACTTGTTCTTGACGCTGACGACCGCTGTTACCGGGTATCCCTCGACCTTCAGCAGGTCCATGAACTGCTTATTGTCGCGGCCCACTTGGCTGTCGCGTTCGGGTTCGCTTTCGGGTGCGTATAGGATTGCAAAATGCGCTTGTCCCGCAAATGCGTTAAGGTCTGAGCAACGCAGCACGTGGGCGAGATAGATCCGGCACCAGCCGCATCGTTTGGTGATCATAACCGCAACGATCGGCTTTTCGTCAGCATTGGCTTTCGTCAGTAACTCAGCGACGTTGTCAAAATTCCAGCCGATACGCTGGCCCGGAATTGTTTCGCTGGCCTTTGGCAAAACTAGTGGTTTGGTCCCTTCGGCATGGGCACCCGCTAGTGCAACGCTTCCGGCGAGTAGCGAGAACAAGACGCACCGCCATTGATTTGACGTAGATAGTGTGGACATTGGGCACTCTCCATCGGCGCAAGACTAACGACTCTGCGTCGTCTTCAAGACCTAAATCTGGACTTGGCCGATTGGAATTGCCGGGCCTTGCTCGCAATTGCATCGACCGCCAAATCCCAACGAATGCATAGCCCCTGCAAACCCTCCGCAACGGGGCGCAAGGCGCCGCAATATCGCCAGGCCCTGCGCTGGTTCAGGGTGCCCCCACTGCCCGCCGGACAACCTGCGGGCTTGAAATGGAGGCTGGAACACAATGGTTATCACAATTATCCCGCGGATCGTCATTGCAACTATCTTGGCGCTGGTTGGCGCATTCGTCTACTTTACGATCGCTCTCGGCGTGCTGGAAGCGTTTCAAGGCGCCGATTTCGGCTATGCCTTCGGCCAGCGTGTCGGATTCGCCGCTTCGGTCTTCGGTGCCGTCATTGGAGCGCTTCTGGCGTTAGAGGTAAACTGGAGCCGCTTAAAACGTAAAGACGGCTCACCTGCTTGGGTGTCACGAGGGCTTGCCATTGCGGCAGTCGCGTTCATCGTTGCGGTGCCACTGAACAATAGCGGCTTTGCTGCCTGGGGCAGTCTGATGCACTACGGCAAATTTGGTCTTTTCTCTGTCGCACTGTTCTATATGGGGGCACGGTTTGCATCCGGTCTGCCCGATTGAAACGAAAGAGACATGTGATGACGATTATCCCTGCTGATAACCGGATTTTGTATTATTCCAGAGATCGCGAGACCTTCGGCTTTCTGTCGCATTTTCATCCCAGCCCGATCGTCATCGATGGTGAAGCTTGGCCTACGGTCGAGCATTACTATCAAGCTCAGAAATCACCCATTGCGGCCTACCGGAATGCAATCCGGTCGGCCGTACATCCTGGGCACGTCAAAAGGCTCTCGGCACCGCCGGTTGGAAAAGCAAGACTCGTCGAGGGTTCTTGGTTCGCGAAAAATGGCAAGATCCCGCGCGCGGACTGGGCGGAGGTGAAGCTGGACATCATGCGCCGTGGCGATCAGGCCAAATTCGCCCAAAATCCTGATCTTGCGGAATTGCTGCTTGCGACGGGCGATGCTGAACTGATCGAGGACGCTGCAAACGATGCCTTCTGGGGCATCGGCAAAGATGGCAACGGACCCAATTGGGCCGGGCGCATCCTCATGGAAGTGCGCGATCGTCTGCGCCTTGCTGCCGTCGGAGGCAGGGCGGAATGGTCTTCCGCCCCGCCGGAAGCGGTCGCGGAGAGATAAGGGCATTATGAGTAAAACACCCGATGAAGGCTCAGTACCCGAGGTCGTTCCCGGCTTTTCCAGAGCCGGGGATTTCGCAGTGGCAAACGGCACCCGGGCAGCGATGGCCGGGAGCTATGGGCTCGCAAACCTGAAAGGGCCCGGCGGCATTGCCATCGTTGGCGATAATGGGGTTGCAATGGGCGGCGAGCAGACCGTCGCCGTCAGTCGTGGCCGCGACTGCTTGTTTGGGATAGGACGCGGCGGGATTGTATTCTCGCCCCACGAGGCCCTTGAGTTGAGTGTGGGAGACGCAGGACTGCTCATTGCGACGAAGCCGGTCTCAAACGTGATCGCGGGCAAAGACGCCATCGTCGTACTGACCGGAGCGGACACGACCGGCCCCTTGATTCAAGCGGGTGCAAATAGTTTGGTCATCAGGCGTAGCATGACTGGACCCACGCCTGCCGGGGGGGCGGCGCTGATCGCAATGCCGGGGCAGGCGGGACTGCAAGAAGCCGAAATAGGCCTCATGCTTTGCGACGCAGTCATCTATTGCAAATCGAACCTTGAGCGCTGCGAGCCGTATATCACCGGCAAACAAAAAGAAATCGAGGCTTGGCATTCTCGCTTTGACGAAAGAATTATCAGCCAGCAAGAGATAGAACTTCGAGCAACGGCATCGCCCAAACCTCAACCGGAGACAATTGCGACGCGAGATTGGATTGACCCTGTCTCGCATCCGCGCAAGCTCATCCTTTGCGAGCGGTTCCCGCGCGACGCCCGCTTTGCAGCCGGCAGTATCATCTCGACGAAATGGGATTCTAGCGCCACCGTGAAGGATGGTATTGTGGGACTGCTCTGGGGAATAGGCGATCCAGCAGCGTCAGGACTTGGCTACGGCGAGGACTGGGCCCTGGTCGCGGTCCCATCCTATGAGGCGGTAGGCCCGCTGGATGATCGCGGGCATCCAAGCGTCGTCATCTTCCGGGCGGGGCTGATCGTGGAGGATGGATCGAACGGAGATATTTTGCGGCGGCTGATCGAACTTGGCGTCGAGCCAGGCCGGTTGATCGGTGAGGTGAAGTCCACCGGGGACGGGGGGCATGTCGAAGTTGGCGCACATGGTGCGGCGCGCGCGGGCGATGGCGGCTGGGCCACCGCAGGCCGCAATGGCCAAGCCGAAGTTGGCGAGAACGGGTTTGCCGAGGCCGGGGCCTACGGGTTTGCGAAAGCCGGGACCCATGGGATTGCGGCTTGTGAGGCTGATGGAATCGCCGTGGCAGGACCAGGGGGCGTGGCGATCAGCTATGGCAAGCGATACGGAACGGCTACGGTTGGCTTTGAAGGGCTTGCCGTCGGAGACGGGCGCTTCAAGACCGTGTCTGCAGGTCCAGGCGGTGCGGCAGTCTCCACCAGCTATGGCGGCCGGGTGACGGCTGGCGATGAAGGCATCGCGGTGGGGTATGGAGACATTACGGCCGGACGGAGTGGCGTTGCGATCGCCCTGGAGGGAACGGTCGCTGGCGGTGATGGGTGCCTGTTGGTTGGCTGCATTCACAGTGTGGATGGGACACGCCGTTTTGTGAGTGCCATCGCCGGAAGGGAAGGATACCTTCCCGATGTCCGCTACAGCGTTCAAGACGGCGCGCTCCGACCTTATGTCGAAGCCGTGTCGAAATAGCTGAGCCTCATTACCTGATGCCTCTAGGGAACGGTCCGCCAGGGTAAAGGCGGGTGTGGAAGATCATCACGGGGGGGCGAATTATCTGGTGCGGTGGGCGGCGGTGGCGCACAGACCGGCTGACCATCCGGACCCAAGACCGGCTCGCGAGGGCGCTTGGATTCGGCCAAAAGGATCTTGATCCGCGCGATTTCATCCGGTGAAATCGTTACGTCCTGTTCGTTGGATTTCGCGACATCGGCGTTGTCTTTGCGGTTGAAGCGGGCCTTAAGCCGGTCACCGAAGCGGGCACCGTCCCGGCGCGCATAGTTTGCCATCAAGTCCATAATGGTGGGGCTTTCCGCAGAACCCCGGTACGTGAGCTGCGCCACGGGTTCGGCTGCATTGATGATGTTGACGGACTTCATTTCCGTCCACGGGATAAGCGCCCGGCCCGACGGGGTGTGTTCCATCGTGTTGCAGATGTGCAAACCTTTGCCGTCGAGAACGTACCATAGCACGTCACTCGCTGGCTGCGCTTTCAGCCCCGCAACGCGCTGCCACTGCCGGTAGGCGCCGGAAAGACCGAACAATACGCAGGCTGAGCCGATGGTCGTTAACATGGCCAGACTCAAATAGTATCTGAAGTCTTTGCCGTAGGAGAACTCTCGTAGGAACAAAAGCCCACCCGAAAGAAAGATAACGCCCACGGCGACGGACCAGAGTTCACGCCAAAGCATTGCTTTCGCTCGATGGGACGCCGGGTTTAGTCCAAAGAATTCTTCCGGCTGATCGATTGACATTGGTGTCCTCAATAATCTGCACGAGAAACGAAGATGCACGTCCAACGCATTCAAGCGGGGCCAATCTCAAGTGTGGGGCTTGTGCTCCGCCGATCTGAGAATTGTCGCCTATATTCGAGTCCGTGTCACGTTGATTGGGGCATTCCAAGGTTCGTTGTCGGCACCATGACGTTTTGTGCCGGACGAGCGAGAGTCGTCAACCGTTCGCATCGGCTTCGGCGAAGCGATACCCTACGCCGGGCTCGGTCAATATGAGGCTCGGTTTTGCCGGGTCGGGTTCGATCTTGGCGCGCAATTGCCCGATGAAGACCCTTAGATATTGCGTATCATTCGCATGGGCTGGGCCCCAGACTGCGGTCAGTATCTGCCGATGGGTGATGACCCGGCCTGCACTCCGCAACAGGACGTGGAGGAGTTCATATTCCTTGGGCGTGAGGCGAACGGGATCGCCATTCAGTGTCACTTTGTGGGCCAGTGTATCGATCTGCAGACCGCCCTGACGAAATGTGGTCGTCTCGTGCGCATCGTGGGCGCTGTGGCGGAGCGCGGCACGGATTCGCGCCAGCAGTTCGCCGATGCCAAATGGCTTGTTGATGTAATCATCTGCGCCAAGGTCAAGTGCGGCGATCTTCTCGGTTTCCCGGTCGCGCGCCGACAGCACGATGATCGGCATCTTCGACCACGCGCGAATTTCTGTGATCACGTCCCTTGCCGTCGCGGTCGGGCAGTCCAAGGTCGAGGATGACTCGTGTGGCGTCGCGCCTTAATTGACTGGTGGGTGCGGCAAGGTTGGTGTCAATTAAGGCGCGCTAAACGCCACACTAATACCAGCCCGCAGAAGTTTCGACTCTTGGTTTGAAGGGCTGCGGGCTGGTATTCTCTTCGCTTTGCGCGTGGCCGCCCCACCAACCCCACGCGCGGATACCAAACCGCATACGTCAGTACTTATGCGGTTTGGTATAAGTCTGTGATTTCTCTAGTGGCCCTTATGTCGCGCCTAAATCGTCAGCGGTTCCGGCTCCCACAGCGATTTAGGCGCGACGGGCCACTAGGGCAGGGGCTTGGGTGGCAGCGGCTTTGAGCGCTTCGTCCGCGGTATTGGCTGCGATCACGTCGAAGCCGCTGGCCGTCAGGCCCGGCCGGAGAAACCGGTAAATCTGGGGTTCGTCATCGACCACCAGGATCCGCGTTGGTCCCGTCATTTAGATCCTCATCTGTGGTCGCCACCACGTTGCCCTTGACCAGACCAGTCTCTGGAGCTGGCAGGCGAACCACAAGCCGAGTCCCCTTTCCATCCTTCGCCGGGCTTTCGGCCCGGATCGTGCCGCCCATCGCGGTCGCGATACCCCGGCAGATCGGCAGGCCGAACAGCCCGCACCCCAGAACCAGAAAAACGACATCTGCCATGGACTCGATCTCCGCTATCCGTCGTCACCCTAAACTCGGCTCAACCACATAAGATTGCGATACGGATTACGGGGAATGGACATAAGGACGGTGTAAGGATTGGCAGAGGCGTCAGCGGAGGCAGGCGGATACAAACCCGATAGCCATCCGCACGTTGGCTTTCACGGACCCGACCTTGTGACTCCCACGAACTGCATTGAACATGGGGGCTGGTCTTGGTGGATGGGGCTTGCTTGTTGATTCTGGTCAATCAGGCGCGCGTTTCTTTGATCAGCTCACGCTTTTCATGTTTGCGCGCGCGCGGATGCGATGATACTTTCCTGCAGGATGTGTACGATGTTTTAATATATTTTTGTATCGAGGGCGGTGGGGATGAGTACGAATTCCGCGTTTCGGATTACGGTCACGTGTGTGCTCGGCGCTAGCCTACTGACAGGTTGCGCGGGCATGTCAAAAGAGCATATGGGTCAGGCTGCGGGTATGACCACGGGTGCCGTTGTCGGCGGCGTGATTGGCAACCAGATCGGCGGCCGCGGCGGTATGATCGTCGGTGCTATTCTCGGCAGCGCCATCGGCGGTATGGTCGGCTATGAGATTGGGAAATCGCTTTCGGAGGGCGATCGCAAAATCGTCCATCAAAAAATGGCGCTTGGCCTTTCGCAGGCCAAATCGGGCGAGACCCACACCTGGACCAATGCCAATAAGACGGCATCCGCCAGCTATACCGCGAAGGACGGTCGCGCCGAAGTGCGTCCCGCCCGTCTCAAGCGCACATCGAACGTTCAGGCGGTCAACGAGCTCGAACTGATCGGCAAGACCTATCGCGCGTCAAAAGTCGCGACGTTGTCGTCTGGACCTGCAAGTTCAACGATGCCGCTTGGTAAGCTGGCTGTCGGCGAAGAAGTCATGGTGTGGGGGCGCGTTCCCGGTCAGCCTTGGTATCTCGTGGCGCGCAATGACGTGGCGCTTGGCTTTGTACCGGTATCGGCAATGAAGGGTTCGGGTGCGCCAGACACAGGCACTATTTTATCCGCACCTCCAGCCGTTGATCCTAACAGCGCGGCCAACGGGACCGTCATCGCCAGTGACGTCAACATGCGCACGACTTGTCGACCCATGTCCTACGAGATTGCAACCAACGGCACGAAAGCTGAAGACGGGACCTTTGAAGGTTGCCGTCAGGTCGACGGCAATTGGCTCATTCAACCCAAACAGACCGGCTAACCAGCCAGTGGCAGTCGCATATCGAGTAGCTGGAACCGTTCCGTGCGTCATCCTTTCCACAGTCGCCGTAGGCTTATCAGACGCGCTGCCGCTCCGATGGCAGCGCTCGCTGGTCTGCTGCTGTGCGGGGGGTGCGCGACGGCACCCAGGCTTGAAACGAATTCGATCCGCGACGACCTCAACAGCGGGGGGCAACAGCTCGCCTCAGCCGAGCGTCGGCTCGAATTGGGCAAGGTCGAGCATCTGAGCGAAAACCTCCCCGTCTGCATCGCCTACCGCATGCCCCCTAAGGCGCCCTGGCTGACGCAGGGCTTTAGCGATGCGATCGGAACGGTCGGGCGCGCCGCCAAACGCTGGAAAGCGAAAGGGGTCGAGGCTCAAATCCTCCACTCGCGCTTCAAGGGCGACACGGCAGCCGCTTTCCCGGCCGGGATTGCGGTTGCCGCGACCAATGCCATGCGCGAACACTTTCCCGAGTTGCCTGTCAAATACACGGCAATTGCCATGGAAGATTTCCGGCCGCGCTCGAATTGTGGGGCCAAGGATACCGTCTTTGTCGACGTTGACCGTCTGACGGCCTACCGCACCGACTTCCCGTCCGATACCGCGTGGTCCAAATCGATCCATATCGGCGACGTTTTATTCATCCGCATTTCTCAGCCTGCCAATGCGATCGCGGCCGCCAAAGTGCAACCGGCGGACTAATCGCACATTCATGGAGCAGTCGATGTCTGCACGCGTTTCAAAACCGGTTCTCGCCGTTCTTGCGGTTCTGGCCGCCACCTGCCTTATGGCTGCGGCTTTGTTTGCCCAAACGACTCCGCCGCCGCCGTCTGGCCCAGCGCCAGCACCCGCGATTGAACCTGCCCCTGCGGCTAAGCCGCCCTCGGCACTCGACGATCTGCGTCGCGACGCCAACGACCAATCGGCTATTTCCGACATCGACAAGGAGCTTGAAACGGTCCGTGCTTTGGTCGCCCGAACCCAGCAAGCCGTTCAGCGTTTCCACTTTGCCCGGGCGTCGCTCACCGACATCATCAATACCGGTAAGTGCGGCGGCGTACCCGGCGTGCTCAAGGGTATTGCCCGGCAGGAGGCCGAGACGCGCAAGCTTGTTGAAAGCATGAACGAGACCTGCAAGGGCGTGAACGCCTCCAGCGGTCCCGCACTGGCCAAAGCCTGCGGCGACGAACGCAAAAAACTCGATACCGAACTCAAAGCCTACGACGAAGATCGCGCCGCCATCCGCCGCATGTGCCCTGGCACGGACTAGACGGCGCGCGAACGGGACGGACACGGCAAGCGACGTACAAATGGACTCAGAATGGAGCGTGTCATGTGGAAGTTGGTTGTCATCGGCGCAGCACTTGCCCTGAACGTGCAGACGGCAGCAGCCCAACAGCCCAGCACGGGCGCTGAGCCTCCTGCCGCGCGTAAACCCGCTGCACCAAAGGCCGCACCTGTTGCTTCGCCGCCTGCTGCAGGGGGCGATCCAGTCCAGCTCTCTACCGGGCAGATCGAGAGCAAAATCCAAGAACTGACCCGCACGTTCAAGGAGCTTCAAAGCCGCATCGGCCTTGGAAACTCTGTTGCCGAAAAATGGGCCGGAATTGCCGAACTCCATTCGGGCTTTGCGCAGGCCGCCAATGAGGCGGCGCTGCGTTGCGATGTGGACAAAGGCAAACTCAAACAAGCGAAAGAGGCCGGCTATAGTGAACTGACGACGGCGGAAATTCAAAAGCAGGTCAAAAACTGCGATTCCGAAGTCTATCGCACGAATTCAGTGCTCAAGATCTACGCCAACCAAATCGCAATGGTCCAAAAGGAAGTGACGCGCATCGGCGAAGAAGCCAAGGTTTTGGGCGAAATGGCTGAAGGCAACGCAAAAGACCGCAAACGGCTCGAAGCGGAAAAAGCTCTCGGGAATAGCCTCGACGCTGCAAAGACCGCCGTCCAGACCTTCGATCCCAACCGCAAGCGGGTTACAAACTAGCGAGGCTGGTATGATGTCACTCACTCGCTTGATTGCGGTTCTCATGCTGGCGATAGCCGCCACGACGACCGCCCGTGCCGCCGAGCCGACTACGCCGATTGACGACCTGTTCGTGCGGGCGGCGACCACCACGGCACCGGCAAGCGTTCTCACGACGCTGGTGGAAGCTCAGTCCACTTTGACCCAGGTTGCAGCTAACCTGCGTGCGCGCGGCTCCGACCCAGCCATTACCTTGTCGTCCAGGACCCGCATCTACGACGGCCTCAAAAAGGCTGCCGAATTGGAATCGTCCGGCGATCTGCTTGAAGCTCTCCGGCTTCTGACGCGCGTTGGCGTGTTGTCGGCCAGCATTGCCGATACCGAACCGCGCGAGGCACCCGGGCGCGGTTCGCTCGACCGCCTCACGAAGGCTGTTTACGACCGACTGGTTCGGCTGGGTGCCGCCGATCTGAACGGCCCCAAGGCGTTCGGCACGACGGAGGGCGAACGGCTGATCTATCGCATGGTCTTTGCCGAAAAAGGTCACCTCGTTGCTTTTGAATTGGCGGGCAACGATGCCCGGTCGCTGGCGACATGGCGGCCGACGCAAATTCCGGTTGCTGGTGATCGCCTTCGGACCGCACTTCGGCAACTGAAGCCGAAGGCTGCCGTTGCCGATCCCGACAAGCCCGGCAAAATCGCTAAGCCGGTTGACCCGGTTTTTGCCATCGTGCTCGGCCCAGCGTTTGCCCCCGCGACGCTGGCCGCCGGTCGGACGCTCGCCAAATCGTTGGAGCCGCTGTCGTCGGAATACGCCCTCCCCGTCGCCATCGAGCCCGCCGCTGTCCGACGCCCCATTGCAGCGATTCCGTCGATCGCCCAAGGCAGCCTCGGCGACGACGCCCTCGACGGCGTTGCGCTGATCGAACGGTCCACCGGTGCCGTCATCGGGTCGTGGCCTGGTTCATCGGGGGGCAAGCTCTCTGCCAAAGTCGTCGGGGATGCCCAGGCGCTGGCGCGCGAAGTTGCGACCGATCTGAACTTGGAGGCCCAGACCCCGGTGGACGTGGCATCGTTCATACCCGATGTGCTTCCTCTCGATCCGCCGTCGCCGTCGTTTGGAGGGCTCGACGCGGCCTTTGATGCTCCTGTGACCGACAGCGATCAGACCCTCCTGATCGAACCTTGGTTTGCCCTACAGGAGACGGCTCGCCTGCCGACCGGATGGAGCCGGTATGCGATCCATGGGCGCAACGAGCACGTGTGGTTGCGGCCCTCGCGGGTCGGCCCGTATGTCGAATACCCCGACGAGGCCAAGAAGACGGGCTTCCTAGGTATGCTCAGTGGGAATGGCCTCGCTACGATTGAAACCATGGCCGTCAAGCCCCGCAGTGATTTGATCGCCCGCCCGTTTCCCAACGCGCAGGCTTTGCGCAAACTAGCCGATGCGGAACTCGTCGACGTGCTCGCGCGCAAGCCCGCAACTCCTGTCGTGGCTGCTGTAGAGCCTGGGGGGAAAGCCAAGGCGTCACCCGCCGATGCGCCAGCGCTGCCCGCGTATGCCTTTGTCCGCGCTGGCAAGCAGGTCGGCTGGATCGACGCCAGCAAGCTCGTGGCTCCTAAAGCCGATGACAAGCCCGGCGCTGCAACAGGCGGGGCGACGGCCAAAGCGACATCGGCTGGCAAGGAGCCCAAACCCGCCAGCCCGCCCCAAAAGGTGCCATGACGCTCACCGGTTCATTCACCCGCGTCTGCTGGCACCTGTTTGCTTTTGCCGCGATTGCCGCATTAGGGGCTTGTCAGCAGGCGCCTGATCTTGTCCCGACGCGGGAGGCGCCTGACCGCGCGGGGCCTTTCGGTGAATTGGGCTATCGCAATATGAAACCCGATCCCATTCCGCAAACCGAAATCCCCAATGCGGAAATGAAGGCCTTTGCCGATTGCGCGAATGGGCGCGAAACGCGGGAGGCTGCCCGTTGGGTTCGGGACTGGTTTGCCGCCACCAGTCGCCTCGATCAGTGCGATGAATGGGCGATCGGGGTGCTGGCCGGTCCGGGTATCCGCCGCAGCCTTGCGTTTATCCTCGAACGGACCATCGCTGAAAACAAAGAGGTGCCCCACTGCAAGGAGGCGACCTATCGCGTTTTCACGCTGATTGAGGAAAACCACGGCCGCCTCAATACCTGGCGCAATGTGCTGATGGGCAAATGCACGGCTGCGCGCTTGCAGGAAGTCGTGGCCAAACGCGAGCAGGCTTTCCAGCAGGGATTGACCTCGCTTTCGGACGGCATCAGTCAATTTAAGGGGAAGTAGCGATGGATGTGAAAGATCTCGACCCGACAACAGACGTTGCAACCCCAACGACCGCCAAAGGTTGGGCAATGAGAATTGGTGGTGGTCTCCTATCCGTTGCAGTTGGCGCGGTCTTATTGAACGGCATTGAAGGCTGTCCCGCAATTGTCGTCACGGCAGAGCGTACCCGCGTCGAGACCGTATCGTCGTCGGTCTGCAAAGCTTTGTACGTCAACGACATCAAACTCGACGCCGAGCGTAAACGGCAGGCTGCACTCGGCAAACCGTCTTCTGCGCCGCAGTCCACCACGCCGGTCGCTGGGTCGGAAGCGGCGAAGTCTCAGACCCAATCCGCGCCAACTCCGGCCCCCGTGCCTGTGCCTGTCACTGCGCCGACGCCGGTGGCTCCGCCGCCTGTGCTTGCCTCCGTCGAGCCACCGCCGCCGGTGGTGGCGGCACCTGTTGACCCGGTGCGCAAGCTCTGCCCGTCGCTGGTGATCCCGACCGGGGCCGCGTCTGTATCCACGTTCGACAGTCAGGTTTGCGCCATTGCGGCCTGTGCTGGGGAAAGCGCCAGCGTTGACGACAACATCGCGATGCTGGTTGGCTGGCGCAACCTCACCAACGGCCTGGAACGGGACGCGTGCCGCGCGGGCGACCGCGCTTTCCTGTCCGACAACAAGACCATGGGCCGGGTGCTCGATGCTATCGAGCAGGCGCCGATCCCTGAGGCCGATCCGGCTCACGATGTCTGTCGCGCGATCCGCAACAAGGCCGTCATCAGCATGAACGCTGCCCGGCCACGGCTGCTTCCGCCCGACCGCATTCCCTCGACGTGCCCTAAGACTGCGGGCGACACGTCTGCTGCGGTTACGGCGTTTATCGACCGGTTCGGGCTACGGTGATGGGTGCAAGTGCGTAAGGATGTAAAGAGAACCAGAGGTTAGAGCGTTCTGGCAAGACGGAACCCGATGCTGCTGAGGCGGATGACGGGCCGGTTGATGTAGCGGCTGGCTGAGCGGAGGTTCTCGGGATAGATGCTCCACGAACCCCCACGCAGAACCCGGGAAGACATGCCGCCAGTGGTCCAGGCGGAACCATCCGCAGGCGCACCTTCATACGTCGGATGGTAGCTGTCCTCGACCCACTCGCGGGCATTGCCGTGCATGTCGTAGAGGCCGAACGCGTTCGGCTTGAACGAGCCGACCGGTGCGGTCTGCTTTTTGTCCCATTGGCTGCCGCAGCCAACGCAGTTTGCGTTGCCCTTGCCGATGCCGTCACCCCAGGCATACTGTGTCGTCGTCCCAGCTCGCGCGGCGTACTCCCATTCGGACTCGGTCAGCAGCCGGTATGTTTTGCCGGTTTTTTTTGAGAGCCACGCCACGTACTGTTGAGCGTCGGTCCAGGACACGTTGATCACCGGACGGCGCTCCTTGCCCCAACCCTCATCACTTGGCGTGCGGTTGGCCGTGCAGCCGCCGCCGGAGATGCAGGCTTCCCACTCGGCGAACGTGACCTCGAATTTACCAACGGCGAAGGGCTTGGCGATGGTCACCTTGTGGGGTGGTCTCTCGTCTTTCGCCCCATCATTCGACCCCATCGTGAAGCTGCCTGCCGGGATGACCACCATCTCGGGGCAGGCGCGGTTGCGCACCAGATCATCGTCGTAGCAATCGCGGAAGACGTTGCCGGGGGCGAACAGCGCCGAGGTCGATATCGGCAGAGGCGCTGGCGTGGGCTTAGCCGTGTCTGCCACCTTTTTAGTGATGGCGGCGACGTTCGTGAGTTGCGAAACCTGCGCCTCCAGGGTCGCGACTTTCTTGGCGAGGCCGTCGGCCTTGGCACTTGCCGCGTCGCGCGCATTTTCGGCGGCGGTCAGAAGTCCGGCCAGTCGCTTGGCTTCGGCTTGGGCGGTCTCGCTTGACTCCGCACGCCTGCCGAGCGTCTCCGCTGTCGCCTTGAGGCTCGCGATTTCCTTGGCGCGGTTGTCGGCCAGGGTGCGGTTTTCGTCGGCTTGTTTGCGCGCCGTATCGCTGGCGGTCGTCAGCCGGGCGATCTCGGTCATCATCCTGGCGACTTCGGCCTCGGCCTTGAGACGCGCCGTCTGCGCGGACCGCGCTGCCGCATCGGCATCGGACAGGTCGGCTCGGAGCCTTGCAATTTGCCCGAACGCTGCCCCATCGCCGGTTGGCGGCTGATACAGACCCGCCCGTTCCATGACGGTGGGACCGACGCCGATCCCGCCTGTCAGTGCCCCGAACGCGACGGCAGCCGCCGCCCACCCCGGCACGCCCCGTTTGCGGCGGGCGGCGATCTCGGCCTGCACCCGTTTGGCGATCTTGGCGCAATCGGCGTCGAAGCTTTCGGCACGCAGCAATTCCGCCTGCGGCCGCGTGAGGTACAGCAGGTTATCGGGCAACTCGCTGCCCTTTGGCATCCGTGCGCCATCGACCAGCACGGGAATGACCGGGATGTTGCGCCGAAACGCCTCGGCGAGTTCGAAGCGGACGAAATCCTTGTCGTTGTCGATCCGGCGCTTGCCGTCACCATCGCGCACCTCGGCCCAATCCGGGCAGATGATCGAGATCATGGCGTCGCTGGAGGCGACCTGACGCTCTAGTTCATGGAGCCAGTCGGGTGCGCCGTCGAGCCCCTTGAGGTCAATGAAAATGCGGCCCCGGAATGGCCCTGTGTCGATCAGCTTGGCCAAATGCCGCGCATCCTTCAGGCTCTCGGCCCGCCGGTAGTTGATAAAAATCTTTGCCACGCCGGAAATGCCCCGCTCGCTGAATATGGGGTCAGCTTAGCCTGCTCGTATGACGGTCGTCCCGAGGAAAAACATCGTGCGGCGTGCGGGTGGTGGCGCGCTGTTGGCGATCCAACGGCTGCCACTTGCAAACAATTTGAACTGTATTGCAGGCGACTTTTGGCGTTTGTTTTAAAAATTTGATGCTAATGCCGTAGGTATGAGTATGCAGAACCACGAGCGTCGCCAATTCGGCCGCCGTACCACCCGCACATATGCCTGGGTGGAAATGGCGACCCGGCCGCGCGTTTCGTGCATTGTCATGAACGTTTCCGAAACCGGCGCGCTGCTCGAGCTTTTGGACGCCGTGCCTTTGACGATCCAATTCCGGCTCGTCGTCGATCATCTGCCCGGATGCGCCTATTGCGAAGTGCGTCATCAATACGAGCGGCGGGTGGGCATTATGTTCATTCGCGAACTGTCACCGCAATACAGCCGCAGCCGGACGGGGATGGCGGACGCCGAGCGCTGGCGCTGAGCGGGCGCGCGCTGCGGAGATTGCGTATCTGCTCGTTACAAGAAAATTGGTGCCCAAGGCCGGAATTGAACCAGCGACACTGCGATTTTCAAGACGAGGGGCGCAAGCAAAAATCTAACATTATCAATGTTTTATCCGGGCGTCCGTTGCACCGATTGCCCTACTCTTCCGAACCATGCACCACCCAATTCCGCAAATCTCCCGCGCCTATCGAGGGTTTGCTTTTTTACCCCCAAACGATGGCAAGGAGGGGGCAACCCAATTCCTGTTCATGTTTCCTGTTCATGGATGGCTGCGATGCAGAGGTTATCCATTGCACCCACAGCGTCTAACCCGGTCCTCGTGTTTGCTGCCAGTGACGTGATTTGACGGCTCACCAGCAGCAGGGACATCGCGAAGCTATCCGCATCGGGCAGCACCAGAGATGTCACCCAGCCACGCGGCGCTATTGAGAGCATTCTTCATGGTCGTGATTGCAAGTTGTTATCGTAGTCTCGCCAAGCTCACGGCTTAATCACCACCATCCAAGGGAGGCGTCCGACGGCGACGGACTTGACGGGCTTTTGAGATGCGACGTCGATCACAGTCACATCATTTGTCAAGCCGTTCACGGAATAGAGCTTGGTGCCATCCGGGTGGAGGTCCATGTGCCAGGGGCGCTGACCGACGAGGATGTAGCGCACGACGGTTAGTGTTGCCGTATCGATCACCGCGATTCTGTTGGCGCGGCCCAAGGCAATAAAAGCGAACTTGTCATCGGGAGAAAATCTAATTCCCATCGGTTGAATGAGTTCACTCTGGACGCCTGGAATCTCGAAACTGATTTTTTTAACGACTTGATATGTTGACGAGTCGATAACGGCGACGGTCCCCCCGACTTCTGCGGTGACCCAGACCATCTTGTCATTCTTTGAAAACATCGCGACGCGCGGGCGGGTATCGACGAGCACGTTTGCCACAACTTCGTTTTTCTGGGCATCGATGAAATGCGCCATGCTTGTCGATTCTGACGTCGCCACAACTATACGCCCGTCCGAGCGGACAGCCATCCCTTCCGGTTCAATACCGACAGGCACCTCGGAAAGAATTTTGCCCGACTTCCGTTCCATGACGGTCACTAGGCCATCGTCTTCATTGGCAACGTAGACAAGCGCGCCCGTGGGGTCGATGGCCAGGAACTCTGGATCTGCACCCGACGGCATGGTGCGCACAACCTCGAGCTTTTCGGTGTCGATGACGTCGAGCCGATCATCGTCTCCTGCGCAGATCAGGATCTCGCGAAAATCTGGCGTGATTGCCATTCCGCGCGGGCGCTTCCCCACCGGAATCGTCTTTACGACTTCCATCGTTGCAGCATCGACAACAGTTACCGTATTGTCCTTCTCATTGCTCAAGAACAGCTGCACAGCCTGGGCAACAGATGGGCAGACAGTCAACAGGCAGACGACCAACGAGGCTGCTGCAAAGGACCTGTCCATTCGAACAAACATCGCTTTCATATGTTTCATCCTATGTTGAATTGGAACGATATTTTCCAGATCAGGACTTCGCTAGCGGGTAGTCGTCCCGCTTTGAGCTGCCATTCTCTTCAGCGTTCTGACGGCATTTTCGAACCCGCCGCTCTCTGCAATCTGCATTGCAGTCTTGCCGTTGGCAGCTTTGACCGTCACGTCTGCACCTGCTTTGATCAACAGACCGATCATCGGTGCATTGTCATGTCCGGCTGCGATCATAAGGGCAGTGATTCCGGAGGTTGTCTTAGCGTTGACGTCGGCACCCAATTTGATCAGTTGCTCAGCGAGTTCAATTGGACTTGGCCCCCGCGCAACTTGATTGACGCGAGCCGTCAATTGCACCTGCGTTGCAGCAGTCATGAGCGGTGTCATCTGCTCGGGTCCGCTCGGTTCGGAGGGGCTGGCGCCCGCATACAGCAGAGCCCTGGCTGCGAAGTAGCTGCCTTCACTAAGTGCGATGAGCAGTGGGGAGTGCTTGTCCCGGCCGGGCATTGCCAGATCCGCACCACCTGCCCGCAAAACCTCGATCGAGGGCACATGATTGCGCATGACAGCATAGAGCAATGGCGTCATGCCATCACGGTCTTGGATATTGGGGTCTGCTTTGTTGGCCAGAAGTAGTTTGATCAAGTCAGAATGACGGCTCTTTGCGGCAATGTGCATAGGGCTCATCCCTTGCAAATCCGGCTTATTGACGTTCGCCCCCTTTGAGAGGAGATACGCGACCCGATTGGGATCGCCGCTCAGGACTGCGTTGGCAAGTTCATCGCTGGGATCGACACCTTCGGCCAGCCACGCATCCACCCGTTCTTTAGTGACGACCTGATCTGGCGTTGCATTTTTAGATGGAAGGATGGCTTCGGTCGGCTTGAGATATCGCTCCTGGAATTCCGCGCCTTCCTTCAAATAGGAACCGTGTGATGGCAAGTCTCCCGGGATCACGCACTCGCTACATTTCACCAATGGCACGCCGAAATCGCTCAGGATTTTCTGAATCTCTGGCTTTACGGCCTCTAAGGCTGCATCGAGCATGAACTTCACGACAATGTCGGTTTTCGGAATGCCCATCGCGAGACTGAATTCCAGAGGGAATTCATGCTCCATAAGATTGGCTGGCTCGATCACCAGCGGAGAGCCCTTCATTGTTTTAACGAACCCGGCAATCGGACCCCAGACGGCCGCGATGTCGAGCTTCCCATCGACCACCTTCTGAACCTGCTGCCAGGGCTGATTCTCTGGTCGCAAGTCGGCGTCCTGCGTGATGATGTGGACATCGGCAGGATCAATCCCACGGCGGGTCAGCGCCTGTCGCATTGCCGAGTGCTGGAACACCCCGATTCTAAGACTTTTGAGTTTTGGGTCATCGAGCGACTTGAAGTCATGACCACGATCGCTGCGATAGGCCAGGACATACGTTGACCGGTAAATCGGGTTGGTCAGGAGAATGGTCGAGGGTCCGACCGGCATGTCGAGCAGCACGTCGCATTCGTGATTGTCGAACGTTTCCCGCGTCAATCCGCGATCTATATAGGGTCGCCAGAAAAAGCTCCCTCGCGCGCCCAGCTTTTCGGCGACCAGCATAGCGATCTTGTTCTGAAAACCTTCGGCCTTGTTGTTGGAAAGCGGCATATTTCCAGGGTCGGCGCAGAAAACGATCTGATCGATCTTTTTCTTCTTTGCAGCGGCCTTTGCGGCTGAAATCTCAGCGGCTGTCAATTGATCGTAGGGCTTTGATTTGGCAAAGCCCAACTCTGGGTTTTCGGCTGATGCTGGAGAATGCAGCAGGATGAGACCTAGCACACTGACGAATAAGGCGAAGCGAAGGGACACCAAGAACTCCTGTGATGAAGCAGCGGCAGCGCGTCTGGCAGGCAATCCTGTGAACGGCAACTGAAACACCGAAGGCGCCCGGTGCGATTGAGCACCGGGCGCCTCGTTGTGCTGTATTGATTATTCGGAAACGCGGAAGGTATAGAGCATGCCCGCTTGCGGGATCTTATCCAGCCCAGTCGCCTTTGCCATTGCCGTTGCGCCGATGGCCCCGAACTTGTCGTCCATGTCGAGCCCGGCTGTTACCGGGATCCCGATCCAGCCACCAAGACCCGCGAAGATCGAGACGTACTGCTTACCCTTGACCTTGTAGGTGATCGGGTTGCCGATAATTCCGGAGCCAAGGCGCTTCTGCCAAAGGACCTTGCCGGTCTTGCGGTCAACAGCACGGAAATCACCGTTGTTGCTACCGTAGAACATCAGGCCGCCGTCGGTGACCATGGTGCCGCTCCAGTTTGGATACGGGTCGGGGATTTCCCATTCAGTCGCGCCAGTCAGAACGTCGAACTTCTTGATCTTGCCAGCTATGCCAGGCTTCTCTGGATACATGTAGACGTTTGCGAACACGTAGACCGTGCCTTGCGTCGTGTGCGAGCGGGTCTGCGGTTCGTCTTCCATGCACCAGTTGTTGGTCGGGCAATAGAACTTGGAGGGTTCCTTAGGGTCGACCGAGCAGGGCTGCTGGTCTTTGCCGCCCATGGCCGAAGGGCAAGCTGGCGTGTTGCGGCCGATTTCGAACGGCGAGTGTTCGCGGACTTTCACAGGGCGACCGGTCTTGAGGTCAACCTTTTCGGCCCAATCAACGGTCACGAATTTGTTGGCGCGCAGGAGCGTACCATCAACGCGGTTCAGAACGTAGGCAAAGCCGTTACGGTCGAAGTGCGTGAGGGCTTTGACTTTCTTGCCGTCGATTTCCATATCGGTGAGAATGTTCTCATTCACACCGTCATAGTCCCATTGGTCAAACGGTGTCATCTGGTAGGCCCAGACAACTTCACCGGTGTCCACCTTGCGTGCGAAGATGGTCATCGAGTACTTGTTGTCATACTTGCCATCATTGCACTTGTCGTGCGTGAGATCGGCGCCTGTATAACCGCAGCGATATGTCGGGCTCCAGTGGCCGGGGTTGCCGGTCGCCCAGAAGACCATCTTGAGCTCGGGGTCATAGCTGCCCCAGGCCCAATAGGCGCCGCCGCCGATTTTCCATTCACCGCCATTGGTGCTCGGGTAGCTGCTGACGCCGATGTCTTTGCCGGCCGTACCGTAATGCGGGTTGGCCTTGTTGGTTTCGGGCGTCATGCAGATATCTTTGTCCGATCCGTTCGCATGGCACTTCCATACTTCCTTGCCGGTCTTGATATCGTATGCCGTCAGTCGGCCGCGGGCTGCAAATTCGTCGCCGCCAAAGCCTGCGATCACGAGGTTTTCAGCCACCAGCGTCGGACCAGTGATGGTCTCGCCCTTTTCTGGCCAAGCGTGCTTGACGACCCAAACTTCTTTGCCGGTCGAAGCGTCGAGAGCAATCACGAACCCGTCGAGCGTGTGATAGATCACTTTGTTGTCGGCATAGTTCACACCGCGATGGACCGTATCGCAGCAGGCGCGAGGAACAGCCGACTCGTCGCGGTCGGTCTTCTTGACGTAGTTCCAGATCTGCTTGGGGTTGTCCGGGTCGGTCAGATCGAGCGCCTGGAGAATGTTGCACTGCGCCATATTCGGGCAGCCGCTTGAGAAGTACATCATCGGCTTGCCGTCGTGCTCGACGACGACCGGCTGACCTTCATGGCCACGCAGGGCACCGGTCGATTGTGACCATGCGTACTGCAGCTTGGCAGCATTGGCCACATTGATGTCGGCCAGCGGAGAGTGACGAGTCGACTTGTTGTCGCGCGCCGGTGCTGGCCACATATTGGGGTCGGCCGCGCGCTTTTCGATTTCCTGGTTGGCCATTGCGCTGCCCGTCAGCATCAGAGCGCTGCTGAACAGTGCCCCTGCCAAGGCCGCCAATGTTGTCGTTCTATACCTCATTCTCGCTTCCTCTCCTCGTTTTTTTTAGATTCTTGCTCGGTCAACCAGAACAATGCCGACTGTAATCAGCGCTGCGCTTGCCAACAGTCCTCCCTGCCCGGACGAGACCAATCGGCCGCGCCTGAGTTCAAAGCGAATTCATCGAGTTTTCAGTGAGATCACCGGCAACGTCGGAGACTGGCTCCGATGGATGCTGCCGTGGTTATGACGGGCATAACGCAGGGAGCGTAGGACTTTGGTTCCATAGTCACCATGGGAATAGTTCCCGAGACCAACGCTGGTGTTTCCCGAATTCTCCCCGTGTTCGTCCTGAGTGGTGGCACCAAAATGCGAAATTTATGCGGACCTGTTTTCAACAGACAGCCGGATCAAATCTGCGGTGCGTGAAAGCCCGAGTTTCGTCTTCATCATGGTACATGTATTGGCAACGGTCTTATACGCGATGCCAAGCATGTCAGCGATCACGGTCATGCTTTTACCTTCGCCAAGCAGTCTCAATATTTCGATTTCACGTGCCGAAAGCTGCTGCAATGGGTCATCTCCCGTCATTTGGCTCAACACCATCTGTTCGGCGATGTCGCGTTCGACATAGCGGCCACCTTCGGAAACACGCTTCACCGCTGTCGCCAATTCGTCGGCCTTAGCGCTTTTACTGACGTAGCCTTTTGCACCTAAACGCAGCGCTCTGGCTGCGTAATGCGGCTCGGCATGCATGCTGAAGACGATCACGCGGACCTTTGGATTGTCAGCCACAAGGCGTCGAAGGACTTCCAATCCACCCACGTCCTGTAAATTGAGATCCAGAATGATGATCTCAGGGATTTCTTTACGCACGATGGTCATGGCTTCCCGGCCATCCACGGCTTCCACGATTTCGACGCCTGGAAACGTCGACAACAACCTGCGGACCCCTTCGCGCACGACCATATGATCGTCTATGAGAAGAACCTTCATTGGCTCAAAAACGCTCCTTCCAGATTTATCGACTTTATATCTTTCCAGCTGCTCGATCCTAACGGAAGCCAAGCGGAGACAACGACACCTGTTCCAGTATTGCGGCTGGCGACTTCGAGACGTCCACCCAGAGACGAAATCCGTTCTTTCATGCCGCGAATGCCGTACCCCTCCGTGCGATCGGCAGCCAGTCCTGTGCCGTCATCAGATATTTCCAATAACAACGGGTCCTCTCCAGACATGGAAATAGTTATGGTTTTCGGATGGCCGTGCCGGACAGAATTACTCGTACTCTCCTGAATGACGCGATAGACAATCTCGCTTGTATGATCATCTAAAACGGCATCCTCCAACGTGACGACGAATTTCAAGTCAGGTTGACGGCATTGCCAAAATGCTATCATGCTTTCAATGGCATGATGGAGACCCATGTCTAGTAAATCCGCTGGCCGCAAACGGCCAAGTATCTGGCGGACGTGTTTTCGCATATGCTCAACTGCATCTCGGACAATTGCAATGCGAGTCCCGATCTCATCATAATGCTGTTGCTCTACACTCTGTTGGATTGCAGCAGCGTCAACATCAACAGCAAAGAGAAATGGCCCAATTTCGTCATGAAGATCTCTTGCGATATCAGCTCGTTCCTCCTCCTGGACGCAAGTCAGCTGATTGTGGAGCCGCTGGTTTTGGACTTCTGCCTCCTTGAGGCGGTCGACCATACCGTTAAAACCACGATAGACGCGTGCGAATTCTACGGGCCCTGCCTCGGCAAGCTTTGGCACGCCACCCTGGCTTCCAATTCTAGAAAAGGAATTCGAGAGCATTTCGAGCGGAGTCAGCGCTCGCGCCAAGATCGTATGCACCAGAATGAGAGTGAGAATGCAAAACAAGGCTAAGACCCCAAGCATCAACTTGATGTCTGACCATAGCTCCGCGATTTCATTATGGGGGTCTGATTGCAGCTCGAGCGCGCCGAGACCCTCGAACGCCAGCGGCAGCGGAAGCCTAACAATATCCGGTGCGCCCATAAACAGCTGATAGAGCCACTCAGGAACGTCATCTTGGACGGGCTCAAGATTAGACGAAAACAACACCGTTCCATCTTTGTCTAAGAGCTTTGCGCGAACGTGGCGATCACCATTGAAGTCGGCCACCAGCAACTCCAGGCGCTTGATCGGATTTGCGACCTCCTCGGCATCGTCAACTGCATTGTGCACGATACGGCCACCTACCGCGATGGCCGCCCGCATTTCCGTTTTTACTTTGTGAACCGCATGCCAATAAGTGAGACCGCTGCCAATGCCCAAGACTAAAAGCAGGAGAAGAAAAATTGATCCGAGGAGCTGGGCACGCAGAGACATCTGACCTTCCCCAGCTAGGCGACCCGGAAGAAATTGCCTCAATGGACGCCAGATGTTTTCTGGCGCCCACTTGGCGTTCGACCTTGATTGGCTATGTGGGGCCGTGCACCCGTCCATTAGAACTTCACTTTCATGCCGCCCGTCACTGTACGGCCCTGACCGGGTTTGATTCCATCTTCGCGGTCGGTGATGTAGAGTTTGTCGGTAAGGTTTTGACCACTGACAAACAACGTTGCTCCGGTATTGGGGATCTTGTAGTTTGCCCTCGCTGATAACAGCCACACACTAGGCACCTTGCCATCCTCTCCCGATGGATCTGCGCCATAGGCCGTGTTTTCCTCGTCGGTGAACATGGCCCCGCGGTAGGTCCAACTCACACTCGCATCCCAACCAGTGGTGTGCTGCATTCCCAGCGTCAGGTTGACGAATTCGCGTGGTACTTCAGGTACGAGTTTTCCGGCCAGATTAACTTGACCCACCTCCAGACCATCATCGTCCCGAAGAATTTTTGTGCCTTTCTGGATAACAGCATCAAGGAAAGTATAGTTGGCTTCCCCGTAGACGTTGAAATTGCCGCCCGTAAATGGCCGGCTATCGAGGCGGCCATAAAGCTCGATACCGTTGATGTGGACTTTGTCTGCAGTGCCAAAGGTGTTGTTTCCAGAGGCGTCGGTATTGGCCCCCTTGATCTGGAAGTCGTCGACACGATGGTGGAACGCGGCAACATCGAAGGTGAAGCCACGCAACGCTGTTGAGCGCAGCCCAATCTGGAAGTTATCGCCCACTTCTTCGCCCGGGGGGAAGCCCTCTTCGCGCAGGACATGCATGGTAAGGCCGCGATTGTAGCCGCCATACAGCGTTGTCTTGTGCAAGCCGCCATAGCTGAAGGCGACGCCCGGCAGGACATGGGTTCGCGTAAAGGACTCGCGCTTGGCGTTGGTGTCGAGCGGCCCGAACTCGAAGCATTCTTCCACGCCCAACTCGGCTAGGCAATCGGCCGGCAGACCTTCCTCTGCCTCGCCTTCCTCGACGGCCTTGACCCTAGTCAACCGGTTGATCCGGTAGTGCTCGAGACGGGCGCCCGGCACAATGGTGAGGTCCTTGTTCACGTGAACTGCCGTCTGCATGAACAGTGAAACTGCGTCGGCCTTGGTTTGGGTATCGAAGATCGTCAATCCTGTCTTATCGCCGTATCGGAGGATCTGACCGGACTCTCCGAGTAAATTTCTGTTGTTGAAGTGATGGTTTTCGTAGCGGGCGCCAACTTGGATGTCTTGCGTCATGCCTGCCACAAATGGCCGCTTAGCAAGTTCGGCACGTACTTCGCCCCCCATATTGCGATAGGTGCGAAGACGTCCCAGCATAGATCCTTCAGGCACAAATGCTTCGTCGTCTTCCAGGATGGGCGCAATACCGGGGACGACATCGTCTCCCTTTGGTCCTCCCAGGTCGAAGGTCTGATACCGGTCACGGCGATGGCTCGTGCCATAAATCCGCGATGTGACGGTCGTTGTCGGATCGACATAATAGTTGTGTGTCAGTTGCGCGCGAACCAGATCCGCGTTGTAGGAGCTGAAAGCCGCACCGGGATGATAGCAAGACTTGCATCGGCCGATCTCATCGAAGAAGCGCCTCTCGGTGCCACCCGGCACGACGTTGTCTTCATCGGCGAAATTCTGCTCATCATAGCGGTCGCGCTGGCGGAAATGTACCGCCGAGAGTGTCAGATCCTGATCGGTACCCTTCCACCCAATTGCACCATAGAAATCGTTGTATTTGAGCCGCTCGGTGTTCCATGCCCCGTCGGCTTCCGCCCCCGTATAGGCGACGACGATTCCGACATTGCCCACCGTCTGCCGGGTGTGAGCGTGGCGGTGGAAGGCATTGTTGCTGCCGTATGCTGCCGACAATTCGGTTTCGTTGGCGCCAAACGGCGACAAGTTTTTGAAGTTTACGACGCCATGATTGTTGTTGGGACCATGCGCGATCACCGTGCCGCGTAAGACCTCAACACTTTCGATACGTTCGACCGGCGGCACATAATGAGTCGAGGGGTCGATGAACAGGCTCATATTGATGGATTGACCGTCTTCCATCACGAGCACCTTGCGCCCGCGCCGGGCCGGCGACCCACGCATACCGATCCCGCCGTGCCGCGCCAATCCATCGTCGTTGACGACGGTGACACCGGGAACGCGATCAAATATTTCGTTGGTCGTGCGTGGCGCTTGCGCGTCGATTTTGGCAGGATCGACTCGCGTAGCAGCCGACGAGAACTTTTCGAGGTTGCCAGGAACAATTCCGTTCGCCGGGTTTACAGGGGAGTTTGCGCCATCTTGAGCGCGCTCGGCTGCTGCCTGCGATGGCGTCGACGGGGCAGGGGCCTCCGGCGGCGTGACGATAGCCGGAGCTGGCGCGGCGACGGCAGGCGCGGGCTTGGCAGGCTTTGGAGCTGGCTTTGCCGTCACGGGCTTGCTGGGCGCAGGTGCCGGCTGAGGGGCTGCGACTGCCTTTTTCGGGGGGGCTGCCTTTGCCGCGACGGGGGGAGCCGTGGGTTGCTGTTGAATGACCTGAACTTCGGGCACCTTTATACCCGGCGTTGGAACAGCCTTTGGTGGCACCGGCGTGGCTTGCGATCCAGTGGAAGTGCCGCTTCCGCCGACCGGCGGAACTGCTTGCGCCGCTGCCGATGTCGTAAGCAGCAACATAGATGCGATCGTCGCGAACGTCCGATATGTCGCCATCCTAAGATTCCCCATTCCCCAACACGAATATTTTTTGGTTGTACCGCCCCGTGCGGATTCATCATTGTGTCAAGACCTAGGCAATTTTTCCGAGTCCAGACAGCGGGAGGACTTCCAAAAGGGTCGGGATGTTTTGGTAATGGGTCAGTAAACTTTGACATTGCTCGGCGCAGCATTCGACCTACGATCAAAAAACGAGTGACACGCGACATTTGCAGCGCGACAGTCATGCGACATCCGCACCATTTTGCGGAAGAATTATTGAGCGGGAAGATGGGAGGCGACCACGTGCTGCAACGGCTTTGGTATCAACTTCCTGTTCGCTGGCAGATCCTCTTGGCAATCGCCACACTGAGCATCATTGCGGCCCTTTGCGCGGGGGCCGCCGCTGTCAACGACGCGCGCGACCGGGCGCGGACCGAAATTCTCGCGTCAATTGAGGTTGCCGAACGATTGGCTAGCGACGCTGTCAAAACCATCAAAGCGGTCGGCGATCTGGGCGGAAAGATTGAGAGAATCGCGCCGCTTTTCAAGCATCTGCGCCATGCCAAGATTTCAATTGTTGACGCTTCTGGAAACAGGATTTTGCTCGACGGTCGCGGGCAAGACGATGCAGCAGAATCATACGTGTCCGTCGGCGCACCTAGTTGGTTCTACTTCCTCGTGCGTCCTGAAATCATCACCAGGTCAGTCAAGTTCGGGAACTCCGCCGAGCAGTTTGCGACGCTTGAACTCACAGGGGAACCGGCCGATGAAATCGCTGAAGTCTGGAGAGATCTCACAAGGTTGGCGGTCTTGTGGGCTGCGATCAACACGGTCATGCTTTCGATGCTTTACGTGATCTTGGGGCGCATTCTTAATCCTCTCGTTGGACTTTCGAATGGAATGGAAGCACTCGAGGACGGAAACTATGGCATCCGTCTTACCAGGCCAAAAGTCAGAGAAATCGCCGTGATTGCATCACAGTTCAATCATTTATCCGAGGCCTTACAAGCGTCACGCAACGAAAACTCTAAACTTTACCGGGAGCTCATATCAGCCCAAGAATCCGAACGCCGTGTTATCGCGAATGAGCTGCACGATGAGTTTGGTCCTTGCTTATTCGGGTTGACAGCAAATGCTGCTTCGATAGTCACCATTTGCCGTGACGTGACGGCGCCGCAGAAATCGAAAATCGAAGACCGGATCGGACAGATTGCGGCGATTGCGGACCGAATGCGCATTTTGAACCGGAAGCTCCTGAAATCACTACGACCAATGGTCCTGGGGCAAACCACTATCGGGGATCTCATTGGTGAATTGGTTGATGAGTTCCGCTTGCGGCATCCGCAGATATCTATTGAATACACGCAAGAGTTTGTGTCACCGAGCTACGGCGAGGATGTCGATATCGCGCTTTATCGCTGTGTTCAGGAAGGCTTGACCAATGCGATCCGGCACGGTCGCGCAGATCACGTCTTGATCAAACTTTGCGAATGGGCAAGCAGTCGTGTATTGCAACGCAATGCCGATGAGACTGTGCTAATGCTAACCATCGTTGACAACGGCCATGGAATTTCGAAGTCAGTGGCTATCGGCTTTGGACTAGCAACCATGAATGAACGTGTCCAAGGTTTGGGCGGCAAATGCCTGCTCACCAACTCAGAGCCTCATGGCGTAACCATTGCGATCCAAATTCCCGTTAAAAACTTTACGAACCCGGACAATGCTGCCGCCATGATGAAAGTCCGTGCATGACCCAGGTTCTTATCGTCGACGACCATCCTGTGGTCCTGCAAGGCTGCGGTCGGATTTTTGAAGATGCGGGAATAGAGAACATTCTCCTCGCGTCATCATTTTCCCAGGCATTCCGACTCTATAGGCAGCATAAGCCAGACGTCGTTGTCGTCGATCTCGCCATTGGATCGCTGGCGCTGAGCGGTCTGTCTTTTGTGCGGCGCCTCCGTATTCACGACAGGAAGACGCCGATCCTGGTTTTGAGCATGCACAATGATCCCATGATCGTGGGCCGGGCCCTGTCGCTTGGTGCGAACGGTTACGTGTTGAAGGATACGGCAGCTGATGAATTGATGAAGGCCTTTGCCAAGGTCCGCGACGGACTACCCTACCTTAGCCATGAACTGGCATCCAGCATCGCCTTCATGGAGGCGAGAGACAAAACCAACCCCATCCGGTCGTTGACCATGAGAGAACTCCAGACGCTAGAGTTGGTCGCTGACGGGAAGCCATATGGAAGCATCGCGGATGAACTCGGGGTCAGTTACAAGACCGTCGTCAATACAATATCGAACATCAAGAGCAAGTTAGGTGCAAAGTCATTGCCGGAATTGATGCGGATCGGCATTAATCATTTGCCGAACCCCAAGAAGGTGGGCTGATTTCAGTTTGCCCCATGAAGTCGGGTGATTCAGAATATTTACGGGGCCGGTTTGGGATAACCGACCCCACAGGGTTCGAGCCCACGCTCACAGTGCAGTGTTCGGCAAAAAACGCAGGAGGGCGACGGGGGCTGGCTTCGAACAGTGCTTGCCGCTACTTAGCGGCCATGTCGGCAATCGACTTCAAGCCAGCATCAAAAATACCTTCAATTACAGCCTTGGCTTCACTTTCAGGTTTGTCCTTGGCTTGGAACGATGCGAGCCAGTTCACGATTGTTACCTCACCGTCTTTCTTGATCGAAAACGTAGCGAGATAGTCTTTGACCGGCAGCGGGCTTTCGATGATCTTATAGCTATAGCCATTTTCAACCGTTCCGGTTCGCTTTTCTTTTATTTTGGCGCCGTCCTTCAATGTCAATGTGCGGAAAGTGTCATTCCCTTCCTTCGCTTCATCGCATTTTGCTACCGCAGGATGCCATTGCTGGATTGCACAGAAGCCGCCAAATACTTTTAACAGCTCATCAGGAGATTTTCCTTTTATCTCGACCGATTTACTGACGACAACGCCAGAGGCAGCAAAGGCAACCGGCGACAGGGTAGTAACGCAAGTCGCCAGAACGGCAAGGCATGCAACTCTATGAATTAGCATTCTGAACTCCTATTCTGGTGTTTATCGAACGTTATAACTAAAGGTCTAGGCCGACATATTCCTAGCATCTTGACGGTTCTTGAGCAGCCAGATTGCGATTACATTTGCAAAATAGGGAAGATATCCCGTCGCCCGATGCAGTCCGACGCTCAACACATCAACGCGCTCACTCTTTCGCGGAAACCGCACCCATTCCAGGACCGGTGGCTGCCGCGCATGGACTATGGAACGATGTCGAAAGTCTTGGCATCAAAGCTGTAGCGCGGCATCTGGATGAAACTCCCATCTTCCATCTGGGGCACCTTGTGAAGGCGTACGCCGCCGACGGTGATCGTACCGTCCTTGTCGTTCATCCAGAAGTCGATATCGTAGTATTCATCGGTGCTACCCTGCTTGCGGAAGTCGGTGCACGCAAAGTACCTCCCATCTTCTTTGAGTTTGCGCACTGGCTGATGGATACCAACGAAGTCGAGCGAAAGAACCTCACCCGTTTTGTCGTCCTTGAGCTTGTAATTGCCCCCCCCCTTCAGGCGCTCAGCCGCGATATGTTCATGCAGCGCGCTCATGACTTGCCAACTCCGCTTTACTTCGCTTTCGCCAGGATGTTCGGACGCTGGAATCCACCACCAGGGCTTGGGCTGACGTGTGAACATGATCCACTTGTCGCCCTCCTTTCGGGGGGCCTTGTAGACACGGGTATCAACGACTGAGAGCTTGCCGTCGCGTGGTCTCACCCAGAAATCGATCTGGTACCTCTTGGAGGGATCATCCTTGTCAAGAAAAATGACGTTGGGAAAAAAGCCATAACCATGGAGGGTCCGTACAAAATCGACCTTATCAAGTTTCAATGTCAGGGTCTGGCCGAGCATGGAATCATTGACTGAGAACAGGCCACTTGTCTTGTCGGCTGTCTTGGCAATATGGTCCTGGATAAAAGCTGTCACGTCATCAGCTGTGAAGCGGCCCATGTCATTGGCAGTTCGATCAGCCTCCGCCATTGCAAAATGTTCGACAGCCTTCTGCACGTTTCGCTCGGCGTCCTTAAGGAAGACGGCCTTGGAATCCTCTGTTGCAAAACAATAGGTCTTGTCATCTTTGTCATTTGTCCAACTGACCTTGCAATTGGTCTTGATGCGCTTGCCTTCAACCAGCCCCATGGCACAAACGCCGCCGAATTCGGGCGAACCCGCCAGCGTCGGCTGGACGGGAGCGATCAATATTGCAAGTGCCAGGATCGTCCAAAGCAGGACACTCGCAATCTGGCGCATACTATCGAACGTGTGTTTCGTCCAGCTTTGCAGGAACAGGGACATGTTTGGAACTCCCATGAGTGACACCAGCAAGATTTTCCAGAATAGTTTAGGCGTTCGTGATATTGTCTGGGCAGCGTCGGCACCGAAGATCAACTTAGCTGACCGGTAGGCGCCTATCGCGGATCACGCCTCAAGCCGGAGTAGTGGTCTGACCGCTTGGGCCAGGAAAGGGCAACCAAGCGTTTTGCGCAGCGCCGCGATCAGCTCTTCCGTCGTTTCGACGGCCATATAAAGTCCGCCGGTCTTTTCCGCTAAGCAGCGCATATCCAACCGGCCTTCGATGCCAGCGCCATCCGTGCCGAGCGAGTATCCGATGACGTGGATCGTCAGGTCCTTGGCTTTGGCTTTCAACGTACTCGCCAGCGCGCAAGGCTTTCCACCACACGTTTCCTCGCCGTCGGTCAACAACACGATGACGCCGGGCTTCTCCTTTATCATCAAAGCGTCGGCGGCCTCCTGGACGGCTGCTGTCAAAGGTGTGCGACCAGCAGGGCTGATGGGACGGACTTCCGCCATGATCCTCTCGGCTGAATTCGGACCGGGCCGCAGCCTGAGTTCAATGTTGTCGCATTTATTGTAGGGACCAGGTCCGTAGACGATCAGACCGACGTTTCGAACCGGCGTCACGTCAGGCAGCACAACCGACAAGGCGCCCCGCACACGATCGATGCGGGGCACCTTGTTTGTCCAGTCGGTTCCCGACATGGACCCCGACGCATCAAAAATGAACATCACGTCTTTATTGCAGGAATGGCCATCGCCCTCTTCGGCGAGCGAACCCACACCAAACGTGCAGAAGAGCATGCATGCAAATGCAAGCAATCTTGCGAGCCGTCGGAGGTGGCAAATCCGCATCATTGTCAACGAGCCCTGTCTGCTCATTCCGGCGAGCTATTGCACCATGACTTTATTGCCATCTGGTCCCATCGCTTCGCCGGGTTTCAGATCGCCGCAGTTTGAGTCGAGAAACCGGCCGGACTGAGAAATCGTCCTGTTCACCACTCGTGACTGTTGGGGTGGCTGGGACTGGGCTGCCGCTTGGGGCTGTGGACCAGGCCCGCTCTGCGCTGTCGTGCTTTTGATTGAGACCTCGAAGGCTGACTTGAAGTCGCCGCTCATTTGGGTGTGACTCGAGACGGCCATCTTGTTCATAACGCATTCCGCATCGACGGTTGTCGTGTCGCCATTCCGTTCGATCTTGTATTTCGAGCACGCCGTTTTATGCTCCTCAATGCTCGCGAGAACCGTTTGACGCTCCATCGCCTCATCAATGCACATTTTGATTGATTGCTCTCGTGCTCCCCCTCCCTGATCCATGGTGGTTTTGAGATCCCAAAGCCCCGCCTTGCGCATCGGAAGCGTCAGTTCCTCGGCACTAGCCGGAGCGGCCTGCGTCCAGATCGCGGCTCCGACTAAAACTGTAAAGCTGAAGCTCGAGATAAGTCTACTGTAACGCATAGGTCGCTCCGATGGGCATATGAGATGTTGGGCCTAAGCCGTGGTGCCCATCTGATCCGGGTCATCCTCGATTTTCGGCTTTGGTTACTCGTCGTTTCGGTTGCTGAGGCTGATTGGCAAGCATTATCTTTGCTGGACAATACAGCCGACAAGACACATTGTAAGGGATAGGACTTCGGAAAATTGCGCTGAGTCCCAAATAGGGAATTAGTCCCACGCCCTTTCCAGACGAACTCTTCCGATGGATGGAATAAGCGCAATCCGATCCACTAGGAGCGGTTATTCTTCTTGCCGGCGACCTTCGCCTTTGCCGCCGCGCCTTCGGGCAAGCCCGCAAGTTGTGCTTTGACCCGCTCAGGAATGATGACTTCATTGATCATGTGCACCACACTATTTGGAGCACTGAGATCACGCTTTACGACCGTTGCGTCGCCTACCGACACTTCACTGCGAACGTCCAGCTTCAAGCGGGCACCATCGACCGCCGACAGTTCGTAGACGGCGATTTTAGCCTTCTTCAAACGGGCCCAACTGTAGTTGCCCGCAACCACATGATGCCGAATCACGGCAGCCAATAGCGCCTTGTTTTCAGGCCGGCGCAGTTTGTCGAGTGTTGCTGCAGGAACCTTGGCAAAGGCGTCGTTGGAGGGAGCGAATACTGTCTGCCGCTTTTTGCCGGCTAGAGTGGATTTCAATCCAGCCATCCGCGCGAATTCGTAGAATTTTTGAAGACCAGCATCTTGGCGAGCAGAGGACGACGCTGTCTTTTCAGGCTTGGCGGCATTGGCCGGACTGTCCGATGCCACCAGAGCGATAACAGTCAAAGCTACAACGGAAAGCTTGGATTGAATGGTCATACTCACCTCATATTGCTCCATGGCTATGGCACTCCAAGCCGGATATTTTACAATAGGAATTTTTCCCTATTCCGGTGCAGAGATGGCCTGCTTTGACATCACGTGACTGCCCCAGGAGAAATCTTGCGTTGATGCAATTGCGATGATGCAAAGCTGATGGGATCATTGCGTCAGTTATTTCGGCAAGCCGATAAAGATCGCGACAGAAATGGGCGGTTCAACATCCTCACGCCGCTTGACGGGGCCTCAAGGTTTGACCACAAGCCCCCAGGGAAGACGGCCAACAGGGATAGTCTTTTCAGCTTTCAGGGACGCGACATCGATGACTGTCATATCGTTCGTCAGGCCGTTCGCGGTGTAGATTTTCTTGCCGTCAGGGCTTAGTGCCAAATGCCAAGGGCGGTGGCCGACCAGAATGTAGTTTTCGACCTTGATGGTGGCCGTATCGATGACAGCAATACGATTGGCACGGCCAAGGCCGACGAAGGCCTTCTTGCCATCCGCAGAAAAGCGGATTCCCATCGGCTGTATCAACTCTGGCCGGACGCCAGGAATTTCGAATCCGAACTTCTGGGTTGTCTTTCTCGTCGTCGTATCAATCACCGACACCGTTCCGCCGACTTCGGATGAAACCCAGACCTGGGTGCCGTCCTTGGTGTGCTCGGCAGCCCTGGGTCTGGCATCGACCAAAACGTTGGCCAATACTTTGTACGTCTTGGTGTCAATGAAGTGAGCCATGCTGGTTGACTCTGACGTGGCCACGACGACCTTCGAGTCGGGACTGACCGTCATCCCTTCCGGCTCTACGCCGATTTGCACCTCGGCGAATACCTCGCCAGTTTTGCGATCCATGATTGTGACCATGCCGTCGTCTTCGTTGGCAACATACAGCCGTTCGCCTTTTGGGTCGACGTCCAGGAGTTCAGGATCGGGACCCGAATTCATGCGACGGATGACTTCTAGCGTGACCGTGTCGATGACATCGATGCGGTCCTCGTCACCAATGCAGACATGAACTTCGGCGAAGTCCGGCGTGATGACGATGCCACGGGGACGCCGGCCAACCGGGATAGTCTTCACAACCTGTAGCGAGACACTATCAATCACGCTGACCGTGTTGTCTTTTTCATTGGTCACGAAGATCGTCGCGGCCGTTGCCGGAAACGCTGGAACACTTGCCAAGCCCATGATCATGACAAGAATGGCATTTCGCTTTGCAGTATTCATAGAGCCACCAATCTTAATCAAGGTTTTTCAAAACGGCAGAGAGTTTCAGGTGCATCGACGCCAAGAGAGTCGGTCAAGTACTTGGGGTGCAAAAAACCCTCTTGAGGTGAGACAGAAACGAGTGACCTGGGTCCTGAAAGGAGAACGGGTTGGCGAAGCTGCAGATCCCATGGCCGGAAAGTCATGCCTTCGCCTTTGAAGCCCGCCACTTCAAACTTGTCGGACAATAGATAGGACCGCAGGGCGGCAAACTGGGTTTCCCCCGTTCGCGTTACGGCTTCACCGAAAATCCGGACGGCAAGCCAGCCCGTGTAGTCGCGCTCGGTCATGATGCGTCCAACCCGCTTCTCAAAGCGATTCTGCATCTGCATCGCTGCGTATTCTTCAAAAGCGCGATGCCAAGCCACGGCAACAAGTCCATGGGTTCCAACGATGGGCCTTGGCTCGACGGTACGAAACAAGAGATATTCGCCGAAATTCTCGCCTTCATCGGCAACAAAAACAACATCGTGCTGCGGAGCGGATTGCGTCAAAAGCGGCATTTGGGTCTGGATCTGCTGATGTCCGGTATCGGTCCGCCGAGACCCAGCTTCAAAGGCGTAGGTCCGCTCTTCCACGATCTTGCCACCAAAGCGGCCAGCAGCGCGCCTCACGGCTGCGGCGTAACCCAGATCTTTCGGCCTCTTGCCCAAAACGAGAAGCCAGCGCCGCCACTTTTTGTAGAGCAGGTACTGCGCCAGAGCATCGGCGCGCATGGCCCAGCTTGGCCGAATATGAAACACGTTCGCGCGGCAGTTGGCGCCGCGAAGATCATCTTCACTCGTTCTTATATCCAAGATGAGCGCATTCTTGGCACCTGGAAGATCCGCAACCGCGAGCAGATCGGCTGGCTCCAGATCGGCAACGAACATCACATCGCCGCCAGCTAGGCGTTCACGCACCAACCGAACGACATCGTCGCTGGACTTTGCGGCCAACTCGAGGACGCTATATTCGTGGCCGATAAACCGACCGGTACGGTTGTTTTCGTCGAGCGCGATACGAACGCCTTGGACACCTTGATCGGTCACGATTTTCTCAACCAACGACAAGGGGGGCGGTTCGTCGTAATTGCGCGAAATATAGACGATCCGCACTTGCGACGCGGCAGGCACTGCCAGCACCGGCACGTCATCTGAGCCGGCGGCTGCCGCTACGGGAGATAGAAGGCTCCAAAGTATGGCAAAAAGTCTGCGCCGCCGTGAAAGAGGAGACAGGAGCGAGACCCTGCTGCCCGTGGTGGCAGCAGGAAACAAGACCTTGCGCAAGGCGATCACCAGTTTCTCCTAGTTGGACTTCCTTTGTAGAGCGTCCGAATAAACGCTATGACCTTCCAGACATCGTCTTCGGATTCGATTAGTTCGCCAAACGCTGGCATCGGCCCGACGACCCCTTCCGTCCCCTTGCGCGTGTAGCCCGACTTCTTGAGTTCATCTGTCCCCTGGACAATCAAGCGGAACAACGCATCATCGTCGCTGCCGTAAACCCAAACTTCATTGGTCACCGGGGGGCACATTCCGCCGCCGCCGCCGCCGCCATGACACCCGTTGCAGCTGTAGGCAAACCACTTCTTCGAGCCTTCGGCGATCGCATCGGGCTTGTCTGTGTACGGGTTTTTGAGCGTCCCCTTCGCTGCTGCTTTGACGCGATCCAAGGGCTTCATGGCAGCGCCGTCTGCTGGCGCGGGGGATGTAGCTGGTTCACTTGACGGAGTTGTTGCCGGTACCGGGCCCGTCGCTGCTGAAGGAACCGCCGGTGCCTTAGCTGGTTCATCGGCAGCAAACACTGAATAGCTCATCCCGATCGCCGCTGTCGCAACGAGCGCGACAAGTCCTGCCTTTATTGGATTTAAGTTCCTGTTCGACACGCATTTCCCCTTTGAGTTTCCATGTCTTTTTTTGATTTTTTTCAACTTAGGTCGTAGTCACTTGCAGGTCCTGTTATGCGTCGGTTTCCCTTAAGCGGCGCTCGCAAAACTCCCGAAATCATCGGGATAAAGAGGCAAAAGCGCCGGGATGCTTTCGCTTGCACCGGTCAATTGTTGCCAGACTGCTCCATCAAACGGATTGTGCTGACGACCGTTTCGTTGCCATTGGCCTTGGCGATTTCAAGCGCGGTCCGACCATCCTTCGCGCGAACCGCGATCTTCGCTTTTGCTTGGAGCAAGACCCCGACGATCGGAGCCTGGTTGTGAGCCGCTGCCAACATGAGCGCGGTCACACCTTCGGCGTTGGTGGCATCAAGATCGGCACCCTTGTCGATGAGGGCCTTAGCCACCTCTAGCGATCCGGGATATTGCGGATGCAGTTTCACGACAGGACGGCGACCAGCGCCCAATGAAAGTTGCACGGGCTCTTTGCCGGCCACCAGCATCAAAGGCGTCAGCTGGTTTGAACCGCTGGCCGTATTGACGGGAGCACCGGACGCGATCAAGGCCATTGCGGCGTCGAGTTTGTCTTCGACAATTGCGAGTGCCAAGAGTGGATAACCACCGGGTGCTGGCAAATTGAGATCAGCGCCGCTTGAAACGAGTTGTCTGATCGTCGCTGGATGGTCGCGCGCGACTGCATGCAACAGCGCAGTCATTCCATCGACATCGGTTGCGTTCACGTTAGCCTTGCCTGCAGCTAGCAGGGCGACGATCTCAGGGTGACGATGGCGTGCTGCCGTATGTATAGGTGCATACCCTTGGGGATCACGCTTGTTAACGTCAGCGCCTTTGGCGATCAGAAACTTTATGCGCTCCAGGTCGGCGGCGAGCACGGCATTTGCCAGTTCCTGATTGATGTCGGCGCCACTTGCCAGCCAAGCCTCGAGGCGAGCCGCGTCGACTTTCTGGTCGGCTGCGGGCTCTGGGCGCGCGTTCGTCGATGAATCGGGTAGTGGCTTGGTGTAAATGCCATGCGCTGGAAGATCGCCTTGCACCGTGCAGCGGCTGCAGTTAACCAGCGGCACGCCATAGGCGCGTAAAATTTTCTCGATCTCTGCTTTGCGCTGCTCAAGTGCGAGCTCGATTTTGTATTTCAGGATATAGTCGATCTTTCTCAACCCAATAGAAAGATCGAATTCCAGCGGAACTTCATCTTCCATGAGGTTGACGGGTTGGATAACGAGGGGTTCGCCCTTCATGGTCTTGAGCCAGCCGGCAAAAGGACCCCAGACACCGGCGATATCCAATTCACCGTCGACGACTTTTTGAACCTGACGCCAAGGTTGGTTTTCAGGGATTAAGTCAGGGTTGTGGCTTTGGACGTGAAGGGAGACGTTTGCGCGCACGCCACGGCTGGCCAGCACCATACGCAGCCCCGAGGTTTGGAACACGCCGATCCGCAATTCTTTTAGCTTGGGATCGTCAAGGCTTTTGATATCGATGCCTTTGTCGCTGCGGTATGCAAGGACATAGGTGGTTCTATACACCGGAGTGGTCGTCAGGATGCGGCTGTAGCCTTCCGGCATATCCAGCAGGACGTCGCAGTCGTTGGATTCAAATGTTTGGCGGGTGATTCCACGCTCAAGCGATGGCCGCCAAAAGTACGAAACTCTCGTGCCCATCTCTTCAGCAACGAGTTCGATGATCTTGTTTTGAAAACCCTGCCGGTCAATATCCGACAGCGGCATGTTGCCAGGGTCGCTACAGACGCGCAGTCCGTCGAGCTTCTTGTCCGTGGCTGCCTTTTTGAGCGCGGTATGATCAACGGCTGCCAGCGGTAACTGGGCCTCCAGTTTGGCAAGCGCAGCATCCAACGCCTTGTTGGCCTTCGTTGGCGATTGTGCCCAAGAGGGGGGCCCTAATCCCACACAGCTCATCGCGCCTAGTAAACAGAAAAACCGCACGCTGTACTTCAAAGGGATCGCCTTCATTGATTGGGAGATTGGAAAGACGACTCCGGCACCCAATCATCTTGAGGATTGGGTGCCGGACGACAAACCATCAGTTATTCCATCACGCGGAACGTGAAGAGCGTTCCACCTTGAGGGATCTTGTCCAGGTTGGCCGCCTTGGTCATGGCCGTGGCACCGATCGCACCGAACTTGTCGCTGAGATCGAGGCCCGCCGTGACGGGTACGCCAATCCAGCCACCGATACCCGACAGGATCGAGACATACTGTTTGCCCTTGACCTTGTAGGTGATCGGATTGCCGATGATGCCCGAGGCGAGTTTGCGGCTCCACAGAACCTTGCCGGACTTGCGATCAACGGCACGGAAGTCGCCGCCCAAGCTGCCGTAGAACATCAGGCCGCCATCCGTGACCATGGTCCCGCCCCAGTTCGGGTACTGGTCGGGGATTTCCCAATCAGATGTGCCGGTCAGAACGTCGAACTTCTTGATCTTACCTGTGATGCCCGGCTTTTCTGGATACATGTAGACGTTTGCGAACACGTAGACCGTGCCCTGGTTCGTGTGCGACCGCTCTTGGGGCTCGAGTTCCATGCACCAATTGTTGGTCGGGCAGTACGCTTTGTTGGGCTCTTTAGGGTCGATGGAGCAGGGCTGCTGGTCCTTGCCACCCATGGCAGACGGGCATGCCGCGACATTGCGGCCACGCTCAAGCGGAGAGTGTTCGCGGACCTTCACGGGACGGCCAGTTTTCAGATCGATTTTTTCAGCCCAATCGACCGTCACGAACTTGTTGGCGCGCAGCAGTGTGCCATCGACGCGGTCGAGAACGTAGGCAAATCCGTTGCGGTCAAAGTGAACCAGCGTCTTGCGCTTCTTGCCGTCAACATCCATGTCGACGAGGATGTTTTCATTCACGCCATCATAGTCCCACTGGTCGAACGGTGTCATCTGATAGGCGAACACAGCTTCACCCGTATCAACCTTGCGCCCGAAAATGGTCATCGACCACTTGTTGTCGAACTTACCAGTGTTGCAGGCTTCATGAGTTTTTTCGGAGCAACGGTAGGACGGGCTCCAAAGGCCGGGGTTGCCGGTTGCGTAATAGACCATTTTCAGCTCAGCATCGTAGCTAAACCAGCCCCACGCAGCGCCGCCGCCGATCTTATAGTCCTGCCCCAGGTGCGTGCTGACGCCGAGGTCGGTACCAGCCGTTCCATAATGCGGGTTGGCCTTATTGGTTTCGGTCGACAGGCAAACATCCTTGTCGGTACCGGTGGAGTGGCATGACCAGACCGGCTTGCCGTCTTTGAGGTTGTAGGCGGTCACGCGGCCGCGAGCCGCGAACTCGTCACCGCCAAAGCCGATAATCACTAAGTTCTCGGCGATCAAAGGCGCGTTTGTGATGGTCTCGCCTTTTTCGGGCCAAGCGTGCTTGACGACCCAGACCTCCTTGCCGGTCGCCGCATCGAGCGCAATCAAAAAGCCGTCCAGCGTGCCGTAGACGACCTTACCATCGGCATAGGCAGGACCGCGGTTGACGGTATCGCAGCACGCGCGGGGAACGGCCGATTCATCGCGATCGGTTTGCTTGACGTAATTCCAGATCTGCTTGGGATTGTCCGGATCCGTGAGGTCGAGACCTTGGGCGATGTTGCACTTCGACATATCAGGGCAACCGCTGACCATGAACATCATGGGCTTGCCGCCAACGTCGTCGATCACGAGGGGCTGCCCTTCGTGCCCACGCAGGGCGCCGGTCGACTGCGACCAGATCATTTGCAACTTATTGACGTTTCCAGCATTGATGTCGCCGAGCGTGCTATGGCGCGTCATGGCGTTGTCGCGGCCTGGAGACGCCCATTGATTGGGGTCTGCCGCACGCTTTGCTGGTTCGTCAGCAAGCGCCAAGCCAGATAGCCCTACAATTGCGGCAACGGCACTGCCTGCTGAGGCCAATAGCCTTCTATGTCTCATCCCTGGTTCCTCCATTATTGAATGTTCTTATTTTTATTTTTGATTGAGGATCTGCTTTTAAGGCTTAGCGAAACTTGATCCCCAATTTGGATGGTCACGCGATCCTTAGCGAAACATTCAAGACGCAATGCCGAGATTTCTGGTTCCCTGCGTGCTGTCATCACGATTGCTAAGTTATCCCCTCCCAACCCTCAGCCTTAAGACCGTCATCTGGATGCTAGCGCACCTGATTGCGATTCCGCCTCGGCTCATGAACTTTAGTTGCCTATTGCCCCCGCATTCGATGGGACTAGTTCCCGATCCAATCGGGAAAAATTCCCCATCACGCGGTGTTGATATCAAGTTGGGCTAAGGTGCTATTGCGCGCATCGGATTACCGTCGAACGGGGGCCAATACCGGGCTACAAAAGTTCTGACATTTGGCTTTGTAACTTGCGGGCCGGAGCTCGGCGCGCAAACGCCACGGGGCACTCCGGACACGGGTTCAAGCGCATTGACCAAAAAAAATCCGGACTCTTGGAGATCATCAGTTGATGTTCGCCAGGACGTCCGGATCAAGTCGATTGCCCTAGCCCGGCTTTCTCACGGTAGCATTTCCGGCGGGCATTGATCTGTTGGCTGAGGCTCGCGGTCGTCGCCGGTCGTGGGATATCGATACCGCCGGTCGGGCGGGTTGGGCGGCGCGGCGCTGTT